>OLGJ01000010.1_pt1 | contig 138021 bp, 100 predicted proteins | sample 1605431 | NCBI WGS metagenome assembly OLGJ01 (sample SAMEA3888920, study PRJEB22519) | human gut metagenome | biome: human gut; feature: human-associated habitat; material: faeces | place: Denmark | collected 2009
TCAGTTGGTTAGAGCGTCAGATTGTGGTTCTGAATGTCGTGGGTTCGAGTCCCACTAGTCACCCTTTCAAAGAGGCTGTCTCAAATAATATTTGAGACAGCCTCTTTGCATTTGTAAAAAATGGGCAAATCTATAAAGTTTTATCGGTTTAAAGAATGATGTAATGGAAGAATTTGTATATTTGTAAAAACCTTGAAGCATAACCTATATTCTTGATACAAAAATTAAGTTGTTTTTTTTACGGAAAGAGGAAAGGCTGTACAATTTTAAATCAATAAAACGAATATTTTATGAAAAAACTGTTTCTTGTTATTGGCTTGATGACCTCTGTTATCTTTTGTAATGCGCAAAGTACCTATGAACCTGAATTTATTGGTGAAACGAATTTGCTGTGTATATCAGGAAGTGATACAATATCCATGGCTTTGGATAAAGAAAATGCTAAGATTAAATCCAAGGCTGGTGCTTCCTTATATTTGACAGGAATTGGTTCTGTAAAAACTCGTATTCATGTAGAAGGGAATACTTCTTCCTGTGTTGCAAAACCGGATTGTGCCTATAGGCTGGTCGTAAGAAGTGCGAATAATGATACAGATCCCAATACATTTATTCAGCTGATTCAGTTTGAAGTGAAGAAAAATGAAAGACGATGTGAAATTGGAAAGATAAATACTTTCAAGGGAAGTTCTTCCGGAACAGAACAGCTGATTGAATACAAGGCAAAACGGTATGGAGAGAGTTCTTATTTGCTCTCTTTTGATCCTGTTGTTCCTGGGGAATATGGTGTATTTATGTCGAATCCAGATGCAAGGGATGAAAAAAGGATGATCATCTATTGTTTTAGTGTAAAATAGTCTTTCATAAAAAAACAACTGATTGAAGAGAAGATTCATTCGACATTATTAATGATATAAATAAAAGAAATATGAGAAATTTTGATTATCAGACCCCGACACGACTGATCTTCGGACGTGATGTTGTAGAGGGACTTCCTGAAGTGATGCGTCCGTTCGGACGTCGTATCTTGCTGACTTATGGGGGCGGAAGTATTAAGCGTATCGGACTGTATGACCGTGTCAGGGAATTACTGAAAGACTTTGAGATTTTTGAACTGGGCGGGATTGAACCGAATCCGAAATATTCTACCAGTGTTGTAGAGGGAGTGCGGATTTGTAAGGAACAACAGATCGATGTCATTCTTTCCGTTGGGGGAGGTTCGGTACTTGACTGTTCGAAAGCCATTGCCGGTGGAGCCAAGTATGATGGTGAAACCTGGGACCTGATTACCGGTAAGGCTCCTACTTTGGCTGCCCTTCCGATTGTTGATATCCTGACTCTGGCTGCTACGGGCAGTGAATATGATGCCGGAGGTGTCATTTCGCGTACGGAAACCAATGATAAGATTGCTTACATCGATCCACATCTGTTCCCTGCATGTTCTTTCCTTGATCCGACTTATACGTTTACGGTCAACGCCAAACATACGGCAGCGGGAGTGGCTGATGCCATCAATCATGTGATGGAGCAGTATTTCACCCATGCTTCCAATTCTGTAGCTGACGGTTTTTGTGAAACCCTTGTCAAGACTTTGATGAAATATGCACCGGTTGCGCTGGAGAAGCCCGATGACTATGAAGCCCGTGCGGAGATTATGTATGCCTGTACCTTTGGCTGCAACGGCTTGCTGGCTCTCGGAACAGCAGGGTCTCCCTGGCCGATGCATGGTATTGAACATGCTCTTTCGGCTTATTATGACATTACACATGGAGAAGGACTGGCCATTATCACTCCGCACTGGATGCGTCATGTACTTAATGAGCGTACACAGGAACGTTTCGTGAAGTTTGGCTTGAATGTGTTCGGACTGTCAGCAGACATGGTTCCGGCCGAGATCGCAGAACAGACTATCGTATGTACTTCTCAGTTCTTTAAGAGTCTGGGTATGCCGATGACCTTGCGCGAAGTCGGTATTGATGACTCTCGTCTGGAAGAAATGGCCCATCACGTTGCCGTTAATGAAGGACTGGATGCACCGGGTACCTTTGCTCCGCTGAATGAGCAGGATATCCTGTCCATTCTGAAGGCAGCGCTGTAAATCAGAAAGAAACTCTCTGTTCCAGCCTTTGATGTGACAGCTTTAGGTTGGAACAGAGTATTATAACAGATAACTTTAGATCAAACCTGTAAAAACAATACTGACACATATGAAGAGAATCGCTCTATTGGGACTGGCTGTGATGACTGTGGCTATGTCATACGCTCAGGGGATTAGCGGAACCTGGAAAGGAATGCTGAATGCGGGAAATCAGAAGCTGGAAATTGTTTTTCATTTCGATCCGTCGAAAGATGGAGGCGGTGCTGCTACCATGGATGTCCCTGCACAAAGTGCTATGGGTATTCCTGTTCGTCTGAATCTGCTGTCAGCCGATTCCGTCAGTCTGGATGTCCTGGCTCTTCTGATGGAATATACCGGGAAACTGAACAATGGAGTAATCACCGGTACTTTCAGACAGTTCGGTGTGGCATTCCCGTTGGAGTTGAAGGCTGGAGATGCCGGAAAGCCCAACCGTCCTCAGGAACCGGAAAGTCCGTTGGGGTATAAGACAGAGGAAGTTACTTTCACCAATCAGAAAGCTCATGTTTCTCTTGCCGGTACGTTGACTTATCCGGTCAATTATACTCCGGACAAAAAAGTACCTGTGGTAATCATGGTTACCGGAAGTGGTGCCCAGAATCGGGATGAAGAGGTGTTTGCCCACAAACCTTTTAGGGTGATAGCTGACTACCTGGCTAAACAGGGAATTGCTTCTTTGCGATATGATGACAGAGGAGTAGGTCAGTCGACCGGGAATCAGGCCGGATGTACTTCGGCTGACTTTGCGGAAGATGCAGCTTGTGGACTTTCATGGTTAAAGAGCAGCGGAAAATTCAATCAGGTCGGGATATTGGGACATAGTGAAGGAGGGCTGATAGCCTTTATGTTGGGAGCTGAAGGAAAAGCAGATTTTTTGGTGAGCATGGCCGGACCTGGAATCAAGGGAGATAGTTTGTTGGTTGAGCAGCAGAATGCTCTTTTTAAGCTGAAAGGAATTCCTTCTAATATGAGTGTCAGTACTTTGCGGAAAAGTATGGCCACTCAGCCAGGGAATGTATGGCTGGAATATTTTATGGATTATGATCCGCGGCCGGATCTGGAAAGAATTACCATCCCGGTTATGGCTGTCAACGGAAGTAATGATATGCAGGTTCTTTCAGACAGTAATATCAGTGCTATCCGGAACTGTCTTTTCGGGAAGAACAGCAAAAATCTTATCAAGGTATATCCCGGATTGAATCATTTGTTCCAGCATTGTGAACCTGCTTCCTCCATGGATTATTATAAGATTGAGGAAACCTGTTCACCAGAAGTTCTCCGGGATATAGCAGCTTGGATCAATAGTCTGTAGAAATGACTTGTTGGCAATACCGGCAATTATACCATCCATGTATGACGTTTAACAAAATAGCGTATGAAAAAAGTATTAGGCATATTTATAATGTTATTATTTGCATGTACATCCAGGGATAAAAATGAAATACCGACACTCTCTGTAGATTTACATTCGTCAGATGTTTCTTTCGAAGACTTGTTCTCAAAAATAGAGATCATACCTTTGGAGACATCTGATAGTTGTTTGCTGGTGGATGTAGAGAAAATAGTACATGTTGACAGTTTGCTGTATGTTTTGGATAGCAGGCGTCCTGCGCTATATGTGTTTGATGAGAAAGGAGCGTTTGTCAGACAAATATCCCGATGGGGTGATGGTCCGGGAGATCATTTGTTGATAAGTGATTTTATGGTTGATAAAAACCAACAGACTATAGGCTTGTTGAGTCCAAACGGGTATATGGGAATATATGACTTATGTGGAAAATTTATCAGGCAGGATGTGTTACCTGCCAAGCCTAATTATTATGCCGTTGCTTCTCTTAGCCCGGACAGATGGGTTTTCTGGTCGTGCGTGAGAGAAGATGAGGATGGAATTACAGTCGTTGGAAAAGACTCTCTAAATACGGTCAGTGGTTTTTGGAGGAACGATCGTATTTTGGATATGGGTAGCTTGAATCCTTTTTATGAGTACCATGATAATGTGTACTTTGCCACGGCATATCAGAATGCAGTCTATAAGTTGACTGAAAAAGGACTGTATCCTGTTTACTGTTGGGATTTTGGCAAAGATGGCATTAATGATGAAATGTTGCAAAAATATCGTTTGATTGAGAATGAAGGAAAACGAAATGATGAGCTGATTAAAGATTTGTCTGATGGAACACTCCCTTTCTGTATGAAATTTCATCGGGAAAATGATCTATATTATTATGTATCTCTGCAAAAAGGTTTAGGTACTGTCAATAAGCATATTAATGTGTTTTATAGAAAACAAGACGGTAGTACATTTGTCTTTGAAAAGTTGGCTGAAAATTTAAGTATAACTCCTCTTCTGTTTACGGAAGATTACATCGTTTCGAAATTAAATTTTGATGATTATACTTGTTTGCGTCCTTTTTTGTCAGAACAAGACTACTCAAAACTTTTGTCGCGTGAGGAAGATGATAATCCGTGCCTGGTAAAGTTTTATTTTAGAAAAGGCGGAAAGAACTCCGGCAGAATGTAAGTTATTGTATGGTATCTTCTGATATAAACTTTTTTAGTTTGGATTTGAGTATACCTTTCCGATAGCCTGTCCACATCTTTAGGATTTTACCTTCCGGTGAAATCAATACGAAATGCGGGATGCCTCCGGCTTTATAACGCGAAGCCAGACTTCGTCCTCCATTTTTCGGTTCCTTCCATTGATAACCCGGCATCTTGTGTTCTTTCAGGAATTTGCTCCAGGAGGTTTTTTCATCATTGGATATTCCTACCAAGGCCAATTTATCGCCATATAGATGGGCAATCTCTTCCATTTCCGGTTCAGACATGCGGCAGGGGCCGCAGTAGATACTCCAGAAATCCAACAAGATGTATCGGCCTTGCAATTCAGACAAATGATGGGATTCTCCTTCAGCGTCATATAGTAAACCATCAGCCATATCGTCTCCTTCTTCCACTGTCGGAGCAGGGAAGGCATATGACTCAATGAGTTTTCCTTTCTGCGTTTCCTGCCATTCGGCCGGCATACGTGCATACAACTGCTGGAAAACAGGACGAAAACTGCGCAACGAATCCGGAATTTTCCTTCTAATTCTTGAGCTTGACAAATGTTTCCTGCTCCAATGAGCAGGAAAAGGGGACACAAGATCTGAATAGCGAGATTTCTTTTCATTTTTCAGTCCGTTTTTATTGTATGGAATGTCCGTCTGTGGATTGAGTTTCCGGAACAGAGCCGAAGCGCTTTTGCAGGAACTCTTTCAGATTGTGGGTACCGACATCTTCTGTTGAGATACTTCCGTCTTTCTCTACGATTACATAGTGCGGAATTCCGTTGAACTGGAAAAGTTGGCGCATATATTTGTATTCAGTGTCTGTGAGCCGGTAACAGGCTTCTCCTTTCAGGTTCTTCTCTACATAGTCCGTGTAGGCCTTTCCCGGAGATTCTTTTTCGCTGGTTATATAGACGAACTGAAAATCGGGATGGTTGTGGTATTGTCTGCGCAGGTCGGCTGTAGCCTGTATGCCAGTCCGGCAGGGACCACAATAGATTCCCCAGAAGTCAATGAAGAGTACTTTGCCGGCATGAGGAGCAATGATACGGCGGAAAATATCGGTAGCTTTCCCCGCAGGAAGCTGGTAGGATGCTGTCCGTCCTGCCGGATGCAGTTCGTCAATCATATCCTTGACTGCAGTCTGCATATAGGGATGGGTAAGGATTGCCTGTGTCTTTCCGATGAGGCATTCTGCATCTTTCCGGCTGGCCTGTTGTGCAACGATGGCACGCAGGTCGCGTACACGGGCTATCTGCCAGAGCAGGGGAGAGCGTTCATTACACAACGCCTGAATGATACTGTCCTGTATCTCATACATCTTTGCATATAGCCGGATCAGTTTCTCATTATCCGGAAGTTTTTTGAAGTCTTCTTCACCTGCCAGACTCTTGTAAGCATTATTGGCTGCTTCGAGTGGGCCCATGTATTCAAAACGGTTGATGAAAACACTTATCCGGGAACAGGCCAGTGCTGACATTTCGTCCAGAGGCATTTGTTTCAGAAAGTCGTAATAGGAAGCATCCGGCTGCACCTGCAATGCCTGATTGGCCGTATCTTGCCGGGCATAATAGCTTCGGGGCATCTGATAGTCAAAATAAATCTCTCCTGCTTTGATGGCTGTATGGTTGCGGATCAGCGAAACTGCTTTTTGTGAAGTTGCATAAAGCCGGCAAAGTGAATCGGCTTGCTGCTGCCACCGGGCAGTGTACGGTTCCAGTTGTTTCTGAAACTGTGCCGGTGTCAGTGTCTTCTGGGCTTTATTCAGTTTCTCGTAAGGATAATCGATCAGGTCATTCAGGGTGACGGCCAGATAAGACAGTGCGGCTGTCTTTCCCATATAAGCCGTGTGAATGAGCGGATATTTGTTGTCGCGTGCCCGGCTTCGTGCCATGATGTCTTCCCAGTCCAGATACATCGTGACTGTGTCACCCGGTTCGGCATAGAATGGAATCCACTGGTTGTTCAGGGTCAGGTTCTGGCAAACGGGATATGACAGGATAAATTTGCATTCGAAACTTCCGTCGGGATTGATGGGGACTACTGTGGGATAGTCCTTGCGGGTAATTTCATTGCTCAGATAAAGAATACCGCTGTCGAATCCCAGTCTCGGATCATAACCTTTCAGATAGCCTTGCAGGTAAACGCTGTCCCGGCGGAAAAAGTCCGTGCCATATCCGTTGTCTGCATCCGGTATTGCCGGCTCTTTGCGGGTGCGTACGTAGCGTTGTTCCTCTCCGTCGTTAAGGGCAATGAGGCAGGAACCGTCTTTCCGGGCAGTCAGTTTCAGGGTGACGGTGCTTCCGTCCTTGCGGTCGCTGGCAGTCATCAGGATGCGTTTCCCCTTTTTTCTGTATTCCACGGGAGTGTACAGCCGGTTGTTCAGGATGACGATGGAATCATAGATGCCGTAAGTCCAGCGGCTCTGTGCATCCTCGCTAAACCAGTTTCCCTCTACCGGTTCCAGAAGAGAACGGGGCTCAGAGGCATCAGCCACCAGTGAGATATCAAAAGTATTTCCTTCTCTTCCATTGGGATCTATGAAATGTATTTTCCGGGTTTCCTGGGGCAGAGGTTCGAACAGCAGTACGAAGTCCATTTCTCCCGAATCAGGAAGATAAGTTTCCTTTTTCAGTTCAATGCCTTCAGCTCCCGTTTGCTTGTAGCGTATTCCGGTGGCAGTATCTTCCAGATAATTCTCTCCATCTTCCTTGATCCACCAGTGTGGCCGGAAAATCGCGTGGATGTAGACTTTTGTACATTCGGGGGTACGCTCGATCCGGGTAATGTTGCGGATACTTCCGTTGCGGGCCTTGAATGTCGGATTTTCAATTGTTTGTGCTGTCAGTATTCCTGGAAGCAGGATCAGCAGGCATAGGAGCAGCTGTCTGAGGTTTTGCCATGGTGTCTGCCGTTTATCGGTCAAGGATACGGTTGTGGCTGTTCTTGTTTTCATGTGTATAAAAGGTTTATGTATGGTTAGGTTTTATTTGTCAGTTTCGGATTCTGCAGATCGGGTTGAAACACAGATTGCCCCGTTTTTCGCCGCTTCTCCAAAAAGATCAACAGCCTGCTGGCCTTTCAGCACTTTGATGGATTTGATCTGGCTGGGTGAGAGAGCCTGTACAGCTGTTGCATCAGCAGCTTTTCCGTCTATGATGACCAGAGACTTAGATGTCTGGGAGTCAAACCGGATGGTCGGGATATTTATGTCCGAAGCCTGATCCTCTTTTTTCAGTTTGACTTGAATGATTCCTGTCTTGCTCTTGTCGGTCGTGTATTTGGCCAGAGAAGCCTGATCTTTCAGGACGGTAACTGACTGGATACGCTGCGGATCGATGGCGCGGAAAATCTCCGGACTGACCTCCTGCCCGTTGACCAGGAGAATGACATCCTTGAGGGAAGAGTTGTAGCTTCCATTTATCAGGAAGATGGAATTGCTGTTTTCGGGTTTGTCGGATGTTTTCGTGAAAGCAAATCTGATCGGTAGCGTCTGTTTCACTCTGATAGCCTGTCCTTTCCGCATGCCGGGTTTCCATCGGGGCATGTTTTTTATGAGTCTCAAACCTTCTGCATCAAGTTGCGGATCCACACTTTCTACCACCTCTGCATCGGTGATGCTGCCGTCTTTGCTGATGATGAATTGTATGATCACCCGGCCCTGTATTCCGGCTTTCTGGGCTTCCTGCGGATATCGTATGTTGTTCCGGAGATAGGTATTCAGCGCTTCCATGCCACCTGGAAATTCAGGCATCTGGTCCAGAGCCGAAGAGGGTGCTGCGACTGCTGGCTGTACATTGGGCTGTATGCTGTCGTGTACGGCCGGAGCAATTACTTTGACGGCTGAAATCTCATCAGCTACGGCTGAGACTTCAGGACGGGCAAAGGCCGTAACAGCCAGTGCGGCCAATGGAAGTATATAAAGATACTTGGCCCGTGCCCACGGATTGGATTTTTCTTTTAACATCATAGTGATACGTTTTTTCAGTGAACTGTGATTAAAGCTGTTGGCCATAGAGTAGAGCCTTGTGCCGACAGCTTTTTTTATTAATAGCATCTGGTAATTTCTGGCGTTTACGCCTTCGCGCAGAACGGTTTCGTCGGCTTCATATTCATGGATATTCTGCAATTCCTGTTTCAGCAGCCATGCAGCCGGATTGAACCACTGTACGAAGATGCAGAGGTCGGCCAGCAGCAGATCCCATGAGTGGCGGTTGCGGATGTGGGCCAGTTCGTGGATGAGTATCTCGCGTCCGTTTTCTTCCAGATCCTTTCGGGCAATCACGATCCAGTGCATCCAGCTGAAAGGAGCAATGTCGTGATCGTGTACCACCAGCCGTACATTTTTCTCTTTCCGGTCAGGGAGATAGCTGTCCAGAGCTTCCCGTTTGCCCTGACGGATCAGTCTGCCCAGCCTGGCCAGTGAACAGAGGTTGCGTGCGATGAAGAATACGATACCTGTCAGATAGACCAGCAGGGCTGCACGTAACCACAAGACTGTGGCAGACGGTGTTGCAGCTGCCATGCTTTCGCCTTCCGGCTGTATATCGGCCAGCAGGAGAAGCTGCTCCAGTGTGAGCATTGTTTCCTGTACAGCTGCCGGACTGTTTACACTGGCTTCGACCAGTGGAAGCAGGGAAGACAACACCAGCAGTCCCAGCAGGGCAAAACGGTTGAAACGGTGGAATGTGTCGCGGCTCATCAGCAGCTTGTAGAACAGGTAGAATACGGCCAGGCAGGCGGCGGATTTCAGTATGTAGACTAAAAAGGTTCCCATATCGTTATCTGGTTTTTCTGATTTGTTTCCGACTCATAACCGTCCCTCCTCTACCTTCTGTATCAGCTCCTTGAGCTCTTTCAGCGAAATGTCCTCCTCTTTCACCAGCGATGAAACGGCATCCCGGTAGGAATTGTTGAAGTATTTGCTGATGACACTCCGGAGCGTACGGCGGCTGAAGTCATCACGGCTCACGGTGGCATAGTACTGATAAGTGTTGCCATATGCTTTGTGGGAGAGGTAACCTTTCTCTTCCAGTCCGCGTACGATGGTGGACAGGGTATTGAAATGCGGTTTCGGATCGTCATAGAAAGCGAGCATTTCTTTCACAAACAGCGGGCCTTTTTCCCAGAAAAAGCCCATGATTTCTTCTTCTTTTGCAGTCAATCCTTTCATGATTTTTTTCTTTTTCTGCAAATAACGAAAGTTTTTAGTTGATAAACTAATATTTGTAGTTAATAATAGCTAAAGAGATAAATTTACTTTCGTTGCAGCTTGATCGTGCGGTCGTTGCGGCCTGATCGTGCGGTCGTTGTGGCTGAATTATGCGGTCGTTGTGGCCTGATCGTGCGGTCGATGCGGGCGCATTGTGCGGTTAATTCTGTTTCATGCGGTTTACCTCATTTTTTATATTATTCTTTTCTTCTTATTAAAATGCAGCCCACTGACCTTGCGGTAGCGGGCTGCGGTGTCTGTATGATGTTACCGGGCACAAATGCTCCCGCCCGGAATGGGAGTTCTTAATACTTTGTTACGGTCTTGCCACATTGACAGACATGACGCTTGCTTGCGAAGCATCATTCTGCCCCTTCACATACGCACGGAAAGGCTTCACCTTTACTTTGTCTCCATTGGCTATCGGATAGAAGTTGTTGTTCTTCAGGAAGTAGCCCGCGTTGGGTATAACCTCCCTCATTGTACCTACCATGAAGTTGTCTGTCGCAGGGATGGTTACCAGTTCCACGCCTGCGGCACTTTCGGCGCTGAAGGTGATGCTGCCTGTACCGGATGTTCGATAGAACAGCGGCTTGCCGGCTTCAAAATCGGTTTCTACGAGGGTAATCACGTTGCTTCCCAACTTCTCGACCTGATAGTAAGTAACCTGACCGTCAGCTACAGAAGTAGGAACGAACGGCAGACAGATGGTTCCATATTGGGAGTTATCTGACAGGGCACGGGTATAAGTAACCTTTTTGCTTTTCAACTTGAGTTGGTAACCTGCATACTCGCTAATACCCTCATCGTCAGTCAGCGTTATTTCGCCCAAAACAAGATTTCCCGAACCTTCCAATTCCTTTGCATTATCGAACGTACCTTCCAATACCAGTTCTCCGTTTACAACCAACTGGTTGGCATCGGCAGTCAAAGTCTTATCTTCCGGAATCGTCAGGGTGCTGCCCTCCGGGATGGTGACCTTCGCGTCGCTGGGGATGGTGATATTCTCTTTCAGGGTATAGTTGCCGCCCACGGCGCTGGTCTGGTTGCTCTGGCCGTAGATCAGCCAGCTGCCGTTGCCGGTGGGGGCCAGCGGTTTTTCAGCGAAAGACTGATCAAGCAATATCACACTGTTGGCCAGCAGGGTGGAGTTGTTCCCGACGGTCACAGACCCTGTGCTGCCAAAGGGGTTCTGGAAGTAGATGCCGCCCGCCGTGTCCGTCGCCGATCCGCTCCGGGCGGTGAGGGAACTGCTGCCGGATAGGGTCACAGAAGGGGAAGAGGACCCAATATAAAGGCCATAACTTGCATACCCAGCAGACCCGCTGGTGGCGGTCACGGTGGCGTCGCTCACGGTGACAGACGACGAATACGCAGAGATGCCGTAACTGCTATTTATAGCAGCAGAACCGCCGGTGGCGGTCAGCGTCCCTCCCTTCACCGTAACCGTGCCAGATACATTGAGTCCGCTCGAAGGATTGCTTCCGCTCACGTTGCCGGCGATGGCGGTGACGCTGCCGCCTTGCTGGGTGAATGATCCATCGACATCGATACCATAACTGCTGTCTCCGCTCATATCAGCCCCCCGCGCGGTCAGGCTGCCGCCGCCTTGGATGGTCAGATTCCCATCTAATAAAGTAGTGATGCCCCGGGATTCGTCGTTACACACAACGCCCGTGACGGTGCTGCTGCCCTCCAGCACGATGGTCAGGTCGCCCTCTGCGTAGATGCCCGCGCCGAAGTTGGCGCTGCTATCCCCGGTGATGTTGGCGTCCTTCAGGGTCAGGGTGCCGCTGCCGTCGTAGTAGACATTGTAGTTGTCTGCGCTTGCCCCGTCTGGGGTCAGGGTGCCGTCGGCGTTGGTCAACCAGTAGCCGCCGTTAAGTGCATTGGTGCCGCCCACGGTGAGGGTGGTGGGATTGCCCGCCCATGTCTGTCCGGCACCGAATATGCCGAGCAACGCTGTCAGCAGACAAAGGAGGCGCAGCCGGCTCTTATCGTATAGTTTGTTTCTTGTCTTCATTTTGTTATTCCGTTTATTTTATGGTCTGAATTTTATTGTTTGTCAATCGGCAAGGATATACTCGCCATCGTCAGGTGTCAGTCCGTCCGTCGAAGTCTGGATGCTGAATGAAAGGGCTGTGTCTGCCGTGCCGCTTTCCGTCCAGCCGCCGGTACCCCAGTCGCCAACCGTAACGCTGTTGATGGTGGCACCATTCTTACCTACGGTCACGTTGAAGGTATAGGCTTTACCCGATTCCAAACCGGTAGTCAGTTGTTGAACATTGGCCTTGACGGTAAGCGAAGTGCCGCCTTCCATGTTCAGTTGGACAAACGTATCGTCAGCAGCATACTTGCCCGGCAGCAGGACGGCGGTGAAGCTGTGTTTGGCTTCTGCCGAAGTGTCCTCGCTGAATAGTCCGGTTACTGTCGTTCCACTATTGGCAACAGTCAGTGTCTTTCCAGAAACTGGAGTCTTTGTGGTAGGTAACGTGAATGTAGGAGCCTGGAATACAGGTTTCTGTGTGGCGTACTGGTCGCCGTAGCCGCTTATCTCCACGGTAACCTTGGCCAGGTGGTGCTTGAATGTCAGGTTCAGCGCATCGCTTTTGCTCTGTTCTGCTGCCGCCGTCATATAGTCCGCACGGCCTATGTAGTTGGCTGCGCCCGGAGTATTGCTGCTCTGGTCGGCCGGGAGTTCAAACTGCGTGTAGGAGTCCGTTTTCCCTTCCACGACGGGATAATAGGCTTCAAAGGTGTTTTCGACATCGTCAGACCAGACTATGTAGTCTGTTCCTTCAGGCACCCATGTGCTGCCGTTGTATTTGTAAACCGCCTTGTCCTTGCCTGTTATCGCTTCTGGCGAGGTGTTTGTTACCGAAATCTGGTCGTTCTCGTCCCATGCGTCGCCTGTTCCTGTCGTGTTCACACGGGTCTGCAGAGCCTCGATACCTGCACGGATGTGTACGGCCATCGGGTCGTTGGCATAGTCGGAAGAGATGAAATCATCTTCACTTTGGCAGCCTGCCAACACCAGTGCGAGGGCGGCAGCCGGAATATATTTTGCTATTTTCATTCTTGTTATGTTTATGAACGTTGTTTACTTTTATTCTGTTACTAAGTCGCCGCCTTGCTGTTCCTCACCCCATGGGTCGGCAGAAATGGTGCCCGTCGTCACTTTGTCGCGGCCTACGGTAAGATTCAGCGTGTATTCTTCACCACTGGCAAACGTAAGTTCTTTGTTGGATGTGAATGTATATACCTTTCCGTTGTTGTCGGTGATTTCCACCTTCAGGGTTTGAGCGAAGGTCTGCGGTACGAGGATGCACTCGTATTGCTCGTTTTCGGTTGTAGCATACATGGTGATGGTCTGTCCGCTGTTGGTAGTCTTAACGATTGTTCCTTCGAGCAGGTTAACGACAATTTCCGTGGCGCAGTTGGAGAGCTTTACCGATGTGAAGGTCAGTTCGTCTTCAAGCTCGGTGCCTTTTGTCAGTGTCACCTTCAGCTTGGACAGCGCATGTTTGAAGTTGATGTCGAGTGCCTTTCCGGGTGTGGCGGTTTGCTGTCCGGTCCAAAGCAGGTCGGAAGCCTTGACGTTGCTCTCATCGCTGTTCTGGTCGGTCTGTACCGCAAAGGCATAGTTTGCAGCATCACTCACTATTCCTGTATAGGGCAGATAAGCGTAATAGGTAACTGTTGCATCATTGCTTTTCCACAGGAGTTGTTCGCCCTGAATTGTCCAGCCACTTTCATATCTCACTTCCCGGTTCGTGCAGTTGTAGCGTTCGTCGCTGTTCGTGCCTTCCGTTGTCAGATAAAGTCCGAAACTTCCTTCGGTCAATGCTCCCTGTTCATAACCGGCACGGGTGGCCATCGGGCCTACGTTCACATTCAGTCCGATAGGCGTGTCGGCATAGTCGGGCGTGTTGAGCACGTCGCTGTCGTTGGAGCAGGCTGCCAAAAGGGTGGCCAGCGCTGCTGTTGCCAAAATGTTTGCTTTTTTCATTTGAACTATTTTCTGTTAAGTTGTTAATTATTTATCTTTCAAAGATTCCTTTTTCGGATGGAACCGGAATCCCGCTCCGGCGGTTTATTTTTTTTCCTCCAATGTCGGCAGCGCTCCGTTGAGTTCGTAGTGCCAACCTGAGCCTGCACTCTGCAGGGCGGTGTTCATCTGTGCAACGGCGTCCAGTCGATGCCCGTCAGGTCGATGTCGTTGTCGAGGGTGATGTTGATGTCGGTATCACCGCTGTTCGCCACATCTGCCGCTACCTTCAGTCCTTCACCGCTGTAAATGGTGATGGTTTTGGTATTGGAATCGTATGAGTAGGCTTCGTTCGCTTCTGCGCCATCAATGGAAGTACCGTTTTCCCAGTCCGACACGTTGATGCTCGCATCGTCCAGTTCGATCCTGTCGTGTCCCAGCACAAGGTTCACCGTAGTGTATCTGCCCGCTTGCAGGTCTATGCCTGAAGGGTGGGTATAGGTATATACTTTGCCGTTCTCCAACGTGACGTTGATGCTGCGGAACCCGCTCTGCCCGGGAATCATGATGCCGGCATAGCTGGCGGATGTGCCCGTGAAGGGAATCACCACAAGGTTTTGACCGGCTGCCGGGGTTACCTCGACAGGATTCTCTAAATAATTCACGGTGGCTTCGGTGCATGCGGCTGCCGTTACCGAAACCACTTCGGGTGCGGTTGTCCACTCGTTGCGGAACGAAAGGTTTACCACGAGCTTGGCCATTACATGCTCAAACTCCAGCTTCACGGCAGAACCGGTGGGCTTGGCCGTGGTCTTGGCGACCAGCAGGTCGCTTCCGGTCTGGTTATTGAAGTCCAGCGTATAGGGGTCGGCATCGTAATCGGTAGCTCCGTTGCGCTCGGGATAGATGCCGAGGAAATAGTGGTCGGACGTATTGTCGGCCCAAAGCATCTGCGGCTCGGCGGTCCATGTGCCGTCGCCGCCTAATGTATTGATGGAGTTGTCCACCACAAGCCGCTGCATGTTGTTGTCGGCTCCTAACCAGGCATAGACACTGATGCGGTCATTCGTCTCGAAGGTGGTCGAGTTGCCGCTATGGGCCACACGGGTCATGGCTCCCACGGATGCCGTTACCCTTATCTGCCCAAGGTCTTGCGGTGGCAGTACATCGCTGTCGGTGCTGCACGCAGCCAGCAGGATAGCGGTTGTTGCCAATAATAGATTCTTTATATTCATACGTTTGCTGTTTTAATCAGTTATAAATATATAGTCGGCACAGCGGTTTACGCACCCGGAAAAAATATGTTACCGCCATAGTCGCCTTCGAGCGGAGCCCAGTCGGTGATGGTGATGTCATTATCTAAGGTGATTTCGTCACGTCCCAATGTCAGGTTGACGGTGGTGTACTTGCCTGTTTCCAACGGGATGGAAACCCCTACGTTATAGACGTATGGCTCGTCAATGTCTTTTACCTTGATCTGTATTTCAATTAAATTGCTGTTAGGAATCATGATACCGGCATAGCTGCAGGCGTAGTTGGCTGCCGGTGTTTCCAAAGCCGGGATGTCTATCGCCTTATTGTCGCCCTGTGGCGTAATCTCTCCGGAGAGGAGATTGACGCTTGCCTCCGCCTTTGCAATGGCTCTGACCGATTCCACGACCGGTGTTCCGGACCACTGGCTGCGGAAATTCAGGTTGATGACTAATTTCGACATCAGGTGGCTGAAGGTCAGCGCCACGGGCGTGTTCGTGGGCGTTATGCCCTTGTTCTCAGTGCCGGCATTCATGGCATAAAGAAGGTCGCTTGCCTCCTGGTCTTCAGGGGTCAGTACATAGTTCATGGCTTTCAGGTCGCTTACCTCCTGCACCGGATAAATGCCCAGAAAGTAATGCGCCGAACTGCTGTTTGCCCACATCATTTGCGGGCTGGCCGTCCATGTGCCGTCGTCACCTAAGGTGTTGACGGAATTGTCCACCACAAGCTGCTGTGCATCGTCGGCTGCACCCAACCAGGCATAGACGCTGATACGGTCGCCCGTCTCAAACACCGATTCGTTGCCGTCGGTTGTCACACGGGTCATCTGCCCGATGGAAGCATCCACCCGGATCTCTTTTGCCGGAGCATAGCCGGGTTCATGGTCGTTCGTGCATGCCGCCAGTACAAGGAGTGCGGCTGCAACGGATAACATTTTCTTCATCATAACTCTATCTTTATTTTATTTGTTAATTATATTCCGGGATTAAAGATGTCATCACTCGTAATCCAGCCTTCGCCCCAGGGGTTAATGTCGGTGGCGGTGATATACATGTAGGGCTGCATCCTGTCGTATTCCAATGCCAGCTCGTAGCGTTTCCCGGCAAGCATCAGGGGAGCTTCTGCCGTGTATTCATGACGGGAGCCGTCGGCAAAGGTCATGACCAGGTAGAGCAGCGTGCAGGTTTCACCTTGTGCCGTCGGCATCAGGCGGGCATCGGTAGAGAGCGTCCCCCTGTCGGCAACGGCTTGCGGCAGGAGCGCATCTGTCTTTTCGGCGGAAGGTACGACGTAGCTGTTGTCATCGCCGCGCCGTGCCGGATAAAGGCAGGTGGCGGCATTGCGTACTGTGACGGCAAGCGAGGCCCCTTCGGGCACGCCGTCGATACGGACGGCAAGCTCTGCCAGCAACGGAGCGACACGGATGACGGAACGGAGATTGATTCTGGTGTCGGTCACGCTTGCCACGGCCACGCCGCCGACGGCGTGTGCGGGCGAAGCCGACGGGTCGGCAAGCGAAACGCGCAGCATGTCGGCTGTCCGTGTACCGTTCTCGTAATCATACCGGTACGGCTCTGTCAGGCCGCAGACGCCTACAAGCGTATAGTCGCCCTCCGGCAGGCTGAACAGGCCGGATGCCAGTTCTTGCGGAGAGGAAAACTCGTGCGCTTCCACTTCATGACCATCAGCGTCGTATATCCACAGGTTTACCGGGCTTGTGATGTCGGTCGGTTCGATGCCATCGAGCCATTCCATGCCGACGGCAAGGCCGTGGCTTTCATTTTCGTGTATATCCTTGTCGCAGGCCGTCCATAGCGGCAACAGCATGAGCAGGGATACATATAGGAAATTTCTGACCGTATTTTTCATCGTCTGTCCTCCTTTCTTTTCTTGTCTGTCACTTCGGCACGGCGGGCTTTGTCCGCATCCTTCTCGTTCACGTCGCTGCCACGCCCTATGACTGTAATGCGTCCGGCTGCGATGCCGCGGCCTTCAAGCCACTGTTTGACCGCTTCGGCGCGTCGGATGGAATAGCGTTCGTTTACGCTCCGGCTGCCACGGGTGTCGCACCAGCCCGTCACGACTATGTGCATGTCGGGATGTTCTTTCAGTATGCCGAGTATCGTTTCAAGCTTGGATGTTTCGGACGGACGAAGCGAAGTGCTGTTGAAATCGAAATAGACAACGGGGAATACGATGTCGATTCCGGTGGGATTGACTGTTGCCGTGACGACAGTTTTCTGTGCCGTACTGTCCGTGACGGTCTGTTCCGGTATTTCCGCCGGGGCTGTTTCTACGGCATTGTCCCTCTCATCCTGCGGCTGACCGGTAGATGCCGGGTAAGCAATGCCGTGGTCTGCTTTCTTTCCGCTTTTCTTGCCGAACGCGAAACTGACACGTATGCCGCTTTCCCATATATAGTTGGCTTTGTGCCCGCTCTTGGGAAGTCCGTCCATGCCGTCGCCCGTAAGGTAAGTGACACCACTGTAAATGCCGACACCTATACCGCAGGCAAAACGGTATCCTGCCTGAATGTTTCCGCCTGCACCCAGATGCCATTCCGTATTTTCCTTGCATACTTCTTTTCCGCCGTCAAGGGTGGACAGGGAGGCTTTCGTGCCAACGGCTGCCAGCAGGGGCGACACCTCCACGCTCCACCGGCTTTGACGGGTGGACGGGAAAAAACCAAGCACATCGGCATTGAGCTGCAAACCGTAGCGTTGCGTCGTCACACTGCTTTTCAGGCCGGCATAGTCCCAGCCTTCCATTCCGAGTACCGGAGCATGATAACGGACACCGTCCGAACCAAGCCAGTAATTGCCGGAGATACAGCAATCTCTCTGGCTCATGCTCATTTTCCCGAAAACAGCCAGAGCCTCCAAAGAAAGTACAGGATTGAAACGGTAGCCTCCATAAACTCCGCCGCTGAATCCCGCACGGGTCTTGTCGAAACCGAAACTGCTGAATGTGGATACGCCGAAGGGCACGCCGCCCTGCACGCCTGCATACCAGCCGGGGGATTTCGTATTTTCCGGGGCATCCTGGGCCATGAGCGGAGCTGCACAGAGCAGGATGCAGAGTAACAGAATATATTTCCTTTTTTTCATATTATAGGTCATTATCACTTGATGCTGCTAAGTTTTTAATGTGTCAAAATGGGGTATACGAAAATGAAAAAGGGTGGGAACTCCCGTAAAAAGGAGTTTCCACCCTTGCATGTATTGATGATAATAAGTATATTAACGCGCGAAGATACGCCGGTCGCAATGTGTGTGTGTGTGTACACAAATCTCACACATATCCAAATTTACAAGACACTTTTTTGAATACAGGTATATGCACGATGCAGCGGACAACGGAATGTTGCCTGAACAGATTGCCATATTTCCTGAAATGTGCTGTAAATCAAAATACATTGTCATTCAATTATTAAATTCCGCTTGCAAAGTTAGCGGATTTTAACGGAAAGTGAGAGGACAATCTTAGAAAATTTGAAGGACAATTCAAGGAAAAATGCTCATAATGAGGGACAATTCAGGGAATTTCCTTAAATTGTCCTTCTGTGTTCTTGTCCTGCATCCCGGATTTCAGGTTTCGGCTGTAAGTCCTTACATTGGAAAAACCGCAATGTGTAGCAATTTCTTCACGGCTTGCCGAAGGGTGTTCTTCCCGGTATCGGACAGCGGCCTCAATCCTGAGCCGGTTCAGTTCCTTATAAAAGGAACCGAAACGTTCTTTCATGACAATGGATACATATTTCCGGTTGCTCTTTACCGCATCTGCCAGTTCGCCGATTTTCAGGTTCGGATTCAGGTAAAGCCTGTCCTCGGTCAATGCTGCCCGTATTTTGGCTTCCAGTTCATTCATGGCATCAACAGACAGCAGGCTGCTGCCGCTTCCCCGGTCGGACAGTACCGTTTCTATTTTTTCCGCTATGAGTTCTTCCGCTTCTTCCATCACCTCCCGATATTCTTTTCGTTGCGGATGCAATATCCGTATCAAAAGAACGACGTGCATGACTGAAATGGCCAGTTGGAACCACATGTTGTAATCATGGTCGCCGGTGATAAACAGCCACCATGCAGTTCCCTGATACAGCACCGGTATGAATGCAACAAGACCGGCAAAGCGTACAGGAAAATCGTCACTGTTGGAATATTCTTCCTGCATATGCAGGCGAATCTGGCGTAACAGCCAGCATGTGGTCTGCAACAGCATGACAGTAAGCAGCAGAGAATATCCTCCGATAAGTGGGAAAAGCGTGTCGCGGTGGCGGTGGAGGGTATCTCCACCAATCCAGCCGTATATCCAGCAGGTCAGAATAACAGCCAGAGGAATGATGCCGGACAATACAAATATCAGTCTGCGGTGTCTTGTCTTACTGAAGAAAAACCGGCGGAACGACAACACGCCCGCACCGGGCAATAGCAGCACAAGAAAAACACGCATAAAGAAGTATGCGTCCGGGCTGTCCATGCGGAAAAGCCATACCACAGGCAGGGCAAAACAGGCATAGATAATTGTGATGAGCTTGCGGGCCGGATAAAAATAGGCTTCTTTCTCGTCAAACGGACGGCACATGTGGAAATAACGCACCAACGCACAAAACAGTGACGTAACGACCAGTATCAGGCAGGATGCCGCATAATATATTTCAGGACCTTGTATTATCATATCGGATCTTCTAAAATTTTGCAAAGATACAAAAATCCGTTCGTATCAGGGCTCTAGTCAAAGCTTTTTATCATCTAACCTCCTTATTTTTTCATATGTATGTCAAAGAACGACAGATTATTTTTTTAGACATGTCAAGCATTGGGGCATGGTCACGAATTGGTAACGCTGCAATGTCCGGACCTGGCTTTTTCATTGCTTTTTCTGTTTATCACTTTTTATTCGTACTTTTGTGGCGTATATCTTGAAATGGGGTTGTACATAGTGTAATAAACCGAATAATACGTATGAAAAAAGAAGTAAAGAGTCAACGTTTGCAATCGTTGGATGCCTTGCGGGGATTTGACATGTTTTTTATTATGGGAGGAGGAGCTCTGTTTGCCGGATTGGCAACCTGCTGTCCGATTCCGTTTTTTCAGGCAATAGCCAGGCAGATGGAGCATGTGCCCTGGCATGGGGTTGCTTTTGAGGATATGATTTTTCCTCTATTCCTTTTTATTGCAGGTATTTCCTTTCCTTATTCTTTGGAAAAACAGAAAGCGTGTGGGATGAGTTCGGCAGCCATCTACCGTAAGGTGATCCGCCGGGGACTGGTTCTGGTACTGCTGGGTTGCATTTACAACGGACTGCTGGATTTTGATTTTGCTCATTTGCGTTATGCCAGTGTTCTGGGACGTATCGGCCTGTCCTGGATGTTTGCAGCCTTGCTTTTTCTGAATGTGCGGACACGTGTCCGTATGGGAGTTGTAGCCTTGCTTTTTATCGGTTACTGGGCGCTGCTGGCCTGTTTCCCGGCGCCGGATGGCAATGGAGATCCTTTTTCCATGGAAGGGAGTCTGGTCGGTTATGTAGACCGGATGTTTTTGCCGGGACAGTTGTATTTGGGAATTCATGATCCGGAAGGGCTTTTAGGTATTATTCCTGCTGTCGGAACAGCCTCTTTGGGTATGCTGACGGGAGAATGGATCAAGCGGGAAGGACTGCCTGAACTGCGGAAGGTCGCTCTGCTGGCCTGTGCCGGAATGGTGCTGGTCGTTGTCGGATGGATATGGGATCTGGTTTTCCCGATCAATAAAAACTTGTGGACAAGTTCGTTTGCCTGCCTGGTAGGTGGTATATCCATGCTGCTGTTTGCCTTGTTCTATTACCTGATTGATGTACGGCACTGTCATCGGTGGACTTTGTTTTTCCGGGTCATCGGGATGAACTCCATTACGATCTATCTGGCTCAGCGCTTCATTGATTTTGACTATACGGGCCGGTCCCTTTTCGGCGGACTGGCATCACTTTTCCCGGAATCATTCCAGCCGCTGATACTGGCACTGGCCTATATTGCCGTTTGCTGGGGATTCCTGTACCTGCTTTATCGTCAAAGGATATTCCTGAAGGTGTAAATCATGTAATAAAACATATAGAGAGATTGTAAAATTTAGAAAGCGTAGCGAACCGATGGGAAACAGAGTTTGTTACGCTATATTTTTTCTCTCCGTAAAAGCCCAGTGGTAACTTGTCTTTGATGTACTTTGTTACTGTTGACGGCGAGGTTAAGGAGTTCGGCTGCAAGATGGAAGCTTGGGGACGAGGTATAGGGCTTATTATGGAAAGTTGTAGAGAGCAAGGACTTCCTGCACCGGAAATCAAAGTTGTTCCGCCATTCGTGAATCTCACAATATGGTTTAAACACTCACTGGCTGGTGAAGTGAAAACATCTACACTCCAAGTGAAAGATTCATACACTTCAAGTCACACCCCAAGTGATGATGATTTCACCTCAAGTCATGATGAAATACAGAATAAGTCGGATATCATGACACCCCAAGATAAGGTGTTTGAATTTTGTAAATCACCGAAAAGTATAGTTGAAATAGCTGAAATGCTTGGAGTGAACGATAGAAGATGGGTACGCAAGAAATATATAGCTCCGTTTATCGGTATAAAACTTCAAATGACTATTCCAGATAAACCGAATAGTCAGAATCAGAAATACGTCAGTATTGAGAAATGATATCGAAAGTAGCCAATCTTTTTGTCCTGTCAAGTATTTTGGTTACTTTTGCCCAAGAGTTATTTGATAGCAAAGTTTCGTAAAACGACTTAAATATCTCGTAAAAAGTTGACTTTTCAAATGGTAATGTTAAACCGTTAAAAATCTAAATAAAAGACTATGAATTTAAGAAATAAAATGCTTTGGGCTGGATGTCTGGGTTGGAAAGCCGGAAAAACGGCTGATAAAACTGCAAATACTAACTGATAAATATATTTTTAATCTGTATAAAACCTGATCTAACGCATGAAGTATTTATTGATTATCTGGGCTTGTCTGTGTACTTTGTTCAACCTGCAGGCCGCAGAATACAGTGTAGTTCCCAAACCTTTGTCGGTAAAGGAAACGGGTAAACCGGCTTTTGTGTTTACCTCCCGAACAGTTGTCTATGTCACTCCGGCTTCCAGACAGATCGGAGAATTGTGGATTCAGTCTGTCAGCCGTTCGCTTCCCTTTCAGTTGCAGCTGAAGGAGGTGTCCAGTGTAAAAGGGAAGAATGGCATCGTGTTTGATCTGTCGAAGAAAAACCGTTCGTCGGAGGCATATACGCTGGATGTCAGTGATAAAAGAATTGTTGTCAGGTCGGAAGGTCTGGCAGGACTCTTCTACGGAGCGCAGACACTGACACAGCTGATGCCTCCCGAAGTGGTAGGAAAAGAAAAACTGGAAGGTGACATTACCGTGCCGTCGCTTCAGATCAATGACAAGCCTCGCTTCCAGTGGAGAGGATATATGAAGGATGTCAGCCGTACATTCTATTCGGTTGATGTGCTGAAGAAGTATATTGACATCATGTCTCTTTACAAGATGAATACCTTGCATCTTCATCTGACGGACGACCAGGGATGGCGGGTGGAAATAAAGAAATATCCGCGGCTTACTTCCGAGAAGGCTACACACTATCCCGTGCAGTTTGGCCAGCCGGAAGGAAGAAGCGGATTCTATACGCAGGAAGAACTGAAGGATCTGGTGGCTTATGCTGCTGCCCGCCATGTGCAGATTGTTCCGGAAATAGACGTGCCGGGACATTGCTGGCCTGTGCTTATTAATTATCCGGAACTGGCTGTCAATGATTCGTTCTATCCGGATTATGTGATGCCGTTCTGCGAGACTTACCATGTGTGGGGACATCAGTTTACTCCCAACACGCTGGATCCGTCGAATGAGAAGGTATATCAGTTCCTTGATGATGTGTTTACTGAAATTGCAGCCATATTTCCTTCTGAATACATTCACTTCGGAGGAGATGAAGTCCGTCATATCCTGTGGGAAAAGAATGAGCATATTCAGAACTTCATGAAGGAAAAAGGAATGAAGAATGTCATGGAACTTCAGAGTTATTTCGTGACGAGAGTTTCGGCCATCATTGCCGGCAAAGGCAAGAAGCCGATCGGATGGAATGATATTCTGGCTGATGCCGGCAATCTGCCTGAAAATGCTCACATCATGTCATGGCTTGGCAGTTCTGCGGTAAAGGATGCGGCAAAGTATGGTTTCCCGACGATTGCCACTCCTGCCAGTCATCTGTATTTTGACATCCGTCAGGGTACACCGGATGACGGCCTGCTGTCGGACCTGGCTTATCCTTATGCCATCACGTTGAGCGATGTCTATGGATACGATCCGGCTGAAGGTCTGACTTCGCGGGAGCTGGATTGTCTGCTGGGAGTGCAGGCGAATATGTGGCCGGCTGTGCCGCAGGAGGTGAAAGACATTAATCTGCAGAACTTTCCGCGACTGCTGGGACTGGCTGAAATTGCCTGGGCAGACGGCAAGAAGGACTTTGCTGATTTTGAGAACCGCATGAATACGCAGTATAAGAGACTGGATGCCCTGAAAGTTGACTATTACCGTCCTGACTGTCATGTCATCGCAACCTGGTCGCCGGAAAAGGTTTCTTTCATTGACTATACGACATGGGAATTTGATGTCACTGATAAGGTGTATGACAACGGCCGTGCGATGGCGGGACTTTTCTATACCAAGGGGAATGACCGCCTGAACATCAAGAGTATGCAGCTGCTGGAAAACGGCAAGGTCATAGCTGAAGATCTGCACCGGGGATTTGCTGATGAAACCCGTACCACCGGAAAAAGAAAGAATTATCTGTATTATCTGGATGTGAAGAACTACCGGAAAGATGCGAAATATACACTGAGAATGGAAGTTTCCGGTTACCGGGGTACGGATTCTTATGGAAATGTGATCTTTAGCCTTTCTCCTTATGTGCCTTTCCAGAGTGTGGAATCGGATAAGACAGGCAGGAAGTAACTTGATGACATTGCGTCTGCCTTTCGGTGGAAGGTGTTTTCATACATTTATATTTTTCCGGAGCCTGCAAGGGCAGCTGGGGCATAATGAGTCAGATACAGAAACATCGGCCGGCTTATGTCGTGTCTGTCGATAAAGGTGACAGCTGAGTCTGCAATTGTATGTGGGTTAAATCATTGCGTGAATAAGAAAAATCTTTTCATTGGAGAGGATGATTGCAAAAATGAAAGATTTATTGGAGTGAAACAAAGAAAAGTGACTTTAAAAATCACTAAATGAGAACATACGGACAGGCTTTTCCTTTGGACTTCTCCCTGGGGTGATTAACTTTGTGAGTATAAACACTTAAATTTGTGATACAAATATGGAGAAGCATGTATTATGGGGCGCATTGGCATCTGCGCTGGTTCTGGCATCCTGCAATGCGGGTAAAGGATCTGTAACGGAGAATGAACTGAAAGGTAACTGGGTGGAAGTGATGCCTGCCAATCAGCAGATTGTACAGGGAGTAACCCTGGAAGAAGGAGGCAAGGCAACTTCCATCGGAATGGCAACCTTGAAATATGAACGCTGGAAACTGACTGACGGTGCCCGGCTGATACTGGAAGGAAAAAGTATCGGTAACGGACAGACGATTGATTTTGCCGACACACTGGATGTTGTTTCCCTCAGTGGAGATACTCTGACGTTGGGAAAGGGTGAGATGTACCGCATCCAATATGTACGTCAGCAGGAAGGTGAAGGTCTGATTGGGGGCAGCGATGCGGCCATGGGATATACCTGGTCAAAAATGCTTCAGAAGAAAATACGTGTATTCGAAGAGGGTACCCGTGTACATTCTGTGGCTGATCCGAATTCGTCTGTTGCCGGCTATCTGGTTTTTGCATCCGATTCTTCGCAGGTAGAGTTCTTCTATCCGGAAACGGATGTGGTGCTTGACCGCAGAACACGTCCGGACGGTACACCTGTATGGAATGTGGAGGATGATGATACGTATCTGGTGGAAAAGGCTGAGTCGGAATGGCTGGTCTCCAGACGGGGGCAATTGCTGTATGCCACCAGTGGAGTGGAAGATCTGGTGAAAGCTGCCTTTGTGGCCGATGGCGGTGAGGAAATTGAGATTCTTTTCTTCGGAAAGGCCGGAGTGGCTCAGATGAACCAGAATGGAGTTTACAGTCTGTTGCGTCAGTATCGTACGGCTTCCGGTTATGGTTATAAGAATCCGGTATTCGATCTTCGTGGAAAAGGACAGGAAGCTGTGCTGACTACTTTGTCAGACGGAAGCCGTCTTGCTCTGAAAGAAAAAAAATAAATAATTATGAAATATCTGGTTTTATTTTTGGCAGCCGGTCTGTGTGCCTGTAGTGGGAACGGGAAGACCGGAAAAACAGAAGAGACCATGCAGCAGACGACAGCTGATGTTCCTTCCAGAAAAGCGTATGAAGGATTTGAATGGGAACGTGTGACAGGAGCTGGTCTGAGTTTCTGGGCACAGCATAATCCGGATATCAGGGTGATGGCAGATCCTTCCTTGCCGGGCGCCGTAGTTGTCCGGAACGGAGATACAGCTCCCAGGAAAGTCATTCAGGTCTTTGAACTGAAAAACCGTTCCATCGAGGATGTACTTCCTCTTCTGCAGAAAGAGGAAGGATGGGATGCAAGCCAGTCCTGTCAGTTCAAGGAAGTAAAATCCGGACGTGAAGGAGTGAAGCGTTATCAGCTGGTTCCTGCCGGTTCGTACGCAGCTGAAGTAGACAAGCAGATGAAGGAAGAGCCTGTGCCTTCCACTTGCAGCGGATGGGGTGTCGGGAATAGTGGCATGCGCTATTTTGAGGTGCAGGATTCTCATCCCGACCGGGCTGTTTTCGTAGAGATTGGTCAGGATGCTCCTTTGTTTGATGAAAGCAGTATCAGTCTGACCGCAATGGATGCTGTATCCGACTCCACACAGGTGTTGTATAATCTGTCGGGAGAAGTACGTATCGGCCATGAAGTACGTTCGTTCCGTCCGGAAAACAGTGATAAGGAGTACTGGCTGGTGGACAAGACAGGGACTCTGACAGAAATTTATGACCGGAAGACAGGCGGACAGAAGAATGGCAAACCTCTCCAAATGATGTTGAAACTGGAATATAACGGCAAGTGGAATGACGGATTTGCTGCGGACTATGACGGAGTTTATTTCGTTCGGGAAGTGCTGGACGGACAGAAAAATCCTGAAGGTCTGAAAAAAGATTGAAGCTCAGAATGTGCTTGAAACGAAGAGCGGATTTACCAGGCCGCAGGAGCGGGAAAAAGAGAGGTTGGAGTACAGGTATAAAAAAAGGAGTACCGCTGTACTCCAACCTTTTTATTAACCTTAAATCTAATACTATGAAAACACGATGCAAAGGTACGGGTTTTCCGGTTAATTGCAAATCTTTTCAGAAGAAAAACATGTTTAATAACATCTTTTAAATCCTTGAAAGTCTTTTAAAGTTTTCTCAGTTCCTGATACAGGCGTTGTACGGGAAGTCCCATAACGTTATAGTATGAACCTTGAAGTCCGGTTACTCCGATAAAGCCGATCCATTCCTGGATACCGTAGGAGCCGGCTTTGTCCATGGGGTGGTATTTTTCCACATAATAGCTGATTTCTTCTTCGTTCAGGGTATCGAATGTCACTTCGGTGGTAACGGCAAAGCTGCGCTGTTGGCTTGCGGTCAGGATGCAGACACCGGTAATTACCTGATGAGTACGTCCGGAAAGCAAAGTGAGCATCCGGCGGGCATCTGCTGCATCGTGTGGTTTGCCCAGTACCAGTCCGTCCAGATAAACAATGGTATCGGCTGTAATGATGAGTTCGTCCGGTTGCAGGGTAGTGCGGTAAGCATCTGCCTTCTTGCTTGCGATGTAGAGAGAAATTTCCTCGCCCTTGAGTGTGTCGGGGTAACTTTCGTCAATACCGGGCAGCACTTTGGTTTCAAATTCGATGCCCAGTCCGGCAAGCAGTTCCCGGCGTCTCGGAGAGTTGCTTGCCAGTTTGATATGATATTTCTTCAGATTGTCCAGCATAATTTTTAGTTTTGAGGGTTGAGATTTCTGTTTCTAGCTTTATTACCAGCCGAAAGCCTGTTCGTGTGACATCCATTTTCCCTGGGCCTTGAGCACCTGTTCGATAACATCGCGTCCGCAGCCATGACCTCCGTTACGGTGAGAGATGTATTTGCAGACGGCCTTGATTTCGGGAGCAGCGTCTGCCGGACAGCAGGGAAGTCCCACCAGGCGCAACACTTCATAATCGGGGATATCATCGCCCATGTAAAGCACCTCTTCGGGTTTCAGGTCGTATTTCTGCATCAGTTCGTGGTATTCTTTGGTCTTGACGGCAGCTCCCAGACAGATATCCTGTACGCCCAGTCCTTTGTAACGTTCGCGTACGGCTTCTGTTTTTCCACCGGTGATGATGGCTACATGCAGACCGCATTTCACGGCTAGTTGCAGGGCATATCCGTCTTTGATGTTGACGGTACGCATGGGCTCTCCATTGGGATGAAGCAGGATGGTTTCGGCGCTCAGCACTCCGTCTACGTCGAAGAAGAGTGCCTTGATTCGGGTTAAATCGTAGTCTATCATAAATTACAGATTGATGTTACGGGTTTGACTTTTTTGTTTTTTCGGCATAAGCCCGGATGTTCCGGCTGATGTTCCGGTAGATTTCGGCCAGTTCCGGTTCACTTTCCAGCATGTGCAGATGATCTTCCATGATGTTGCAGTCGTTCCGTCGGGCCGGACCGGTCTGTGCTTCTTCGGGCGTCAGGTAGTGTATTTTCCGGGTTGTTTCCTCGATGAGTGGAAGCATGGATTCAAACGGAAGCCCGTGTTCGCTGAGCAGGTGATGACACACTGCATACATGTGGTTGGCAAAATTACAGGCGAATACGGCTGAAATGTGGAGATATTTGCGCTGCTCGGAAGAAGCTTCATATACCTTTTCACTGAGGCGCTGTGCCAGCTGCATCAGCAGACGGGTATCTTCTTCTGAGTTGGCCTCGATGAAGAACGGGGTAGTCGTGAAATCTACATCCCGCTGTTTGCTGAAGGTTTGCATGGGATAGATCACCCCGTGTCGCCGGGCCAGTCCGTTCCAGATACTCATGGGAACGCTTCCGGCCGTATGCACAAAGAGAGCATCCGGATTGCGTCGTGTCAGTGCAGGAAGTACTTCGTTCAGAGCCGAGTCCTTGATGGAAACGATGTAGAGATCGCTTCCTGCATCAATCTCGTCCAGACGGGTGGTGAAGGCAGCATGGAGCCGTCCGGCCAGTTCACGGGCCGATTCTTCCGTGCGGCTGAATACCTGCTGGATGCAGCAGTGGTGTTGCGACAGGGCTTGTGACAGGTGGGTAGCCACGTTACCTGCCCCGATGAATGTCAGGTTATACAGATGTGTTTCGTCCATAATCAGCGTGAAGATATAAAATAAAGAATCACTCCCACAAGCAGCAGGGCCAGCGGAAGCAGGTAGGCAGACATTTGTCCCAGCAGGGCAATGACCAGTCCGATGTTCTGGATGAGCCAGATTCCGGCCAGAATGATTCCCATCGACTTGTCGCTCTTGAACCAGAGGAAGATGACGGCGGCATACAGCAGCATGGTGTCTTTCTGCATTACCCAGGGCAGTCCGTGGCTACTGAAGCCGATCCATTTGTCAAGCAGATAAAGGATGCCCATCAGTACCAGGAATACCCCAGTGGCCTGATAGGTGTCTTTGTGGTTGGATGCCGACATGGTTATTTTCCTCCATATTTGTTAAGGTGTATCTTTTCCCATTGCAGGTGGCTTTCATCAAACGGTTTCCGTTCCATGCCTTTGTGACCGATGGCAATGATGGAAAGAGCCTGTAGCTGGAGAGGCAGGTCGAGTACCTCATGCACATATTCGTTAGCGGGCACGCCGTCTGCTGTAAACCGTTCACGCAGTTGAACCCAGCAGCTTCCCAGTCCCAGATCTTCGGCCTGCAGCTGGATCAGGATGGAGGCTACGGAGGCATCTTCGATCCAGACATCGCTTACCATCGGATCGGCAGTAACAACGATGGCCAGGGCTGCATCGCTCACGAAGGTTGCTCCCGATTCCTTGCAGTGCGAAAGTTTTTCCAGAGTTTCCTTGTCGTCCACCACGATGAACTGCCAGCAGTTGCTTCTTTTCGATGAAGGAGCCATCAGTCCTGCCTTCAGCAGACTTACCACCTGTTCCTGGGTCAGTTCCTCTTCCGTGAATTTTCGGGTACTCCGCCGCTTTTTGATCAGATCGCTGAAATTTTCCATAAATAATTGTTTTTGATGTGACAAATATAGCCTTTCTTATGCAAATGCTCAAAAAAAATCCTAAATTTGCATACATGGCGCTCCGATTGTCTACATATTATCATTCGGAAGATATTCCTGCCTTGCCGGGCGACAACCTCTTCCATTCTACCGAACTGTTCCGGGTGCTGGAGCAGACTCCCGGCTATACACCTGTCATGCTTGTAGCCTTTGAAGGAGAAAGTCCCGTGGGTAAGCTCCTGTCGATTACCCGCCGTCAGTTTTCCCTGTGGGGAGGATGGTCGAAAACCTTTGTATATGGAACAGGGGATTATTTCGGAGGCAGCATGAAGCGGGAAGAAGTGTTCCGGGAAATGCTGGCCTATCTGACCTTGCGTCACGAAGAGGATTCTTTTCTCATAGAGTTCCGGAACCTGGAGGAACCGCTGTTCGGTTACCGTTACTTCCGGGCTAACGGCTATTTCCCGGTCAAGTGGTTGCGGGTGCGCAACTCCATTCATCAGGAACTCATAGACAAGTGGATGAGTGCTTCCCGGAAACGGCAGATCCACAATGGACTGAAGCATGGAGCCGTTATGGAAGTAGCCCGGAGCGAGGAAGATGTGTGTGCCCTGTTTACCATGCTTCGCCAGTATTATCTGCCCAAGGTTCATCGTTATTTTCCGGATATCCGTTTCTTTCTGTCCCTGATTTCGGAACCTTCCCGGCGGGAGCTCGGCAAAATTTTCGTAGTCAAATATAAAGGTAAGGTGATCGGAGGATCGGTCTGTCTGTTTTCAGGTGACTGTGCATACTTGCTTTTCTCCGGAGGAATGCGCAAGAGTTATGCCTGGCTCTATCCGGGTGTACTGGCCGTGTGGAATGCCATGCTTTATGCACGTGAGCAAGGATATGCCCATTTTGAATTCATTGATGCCGGATTGCCGTTCCGCCGCTACGGTTTCCGCGATTTTATTCTTCGTTTTGGTGGCAAACAGCTCAGCAGCCGGAGATGGTTCCGGGTGAGATGGGAATGGCTGAACCGTCTGCTGATTAAAATTTATGTGTGAGAAGAGCTGCGGAAAAAGGATTTTTTAAAGCAGATTCTAATAATATTTATCCGAAAAAGTTTCGCGTTTTAGCACAAAATTGTTTTCTTTGTGCAGTTGATGCAAATTGACTTTGATTTAATACCTTTAAAAAAACGCAATTATGAAAATTTCTCACATTGAACATCTGGGCATTGCCGTAAAAAGCATTGAAGAGGCCCTTCCTTATTATGAGAATGTACTCGGTTTGAAATGTTATAATATCGAAACCGTTGAAGATCAGAAAGTAAAGACTGCCTTTCTGAAATGTGGAGACACTAAGATCGAGCTGCTGGAGCCGACCGGTCCGGACAGTACCATCGCTAAGTTTATTGAAAACAGGGGCATGGGGGTACACCATGTAGCTTTTGCCGTTGAAGACGGTGTGGCTCAGGCTCTGGCCCAGGCTGAGGGTGAAGGCATCCGTCTGATTGACAAGGCACCGCGCAAGGGCGCAGAAGGTCTGAATATTGCTTTCCTGCATCCGAAGTCAACGATGGGAGTACTGACCGAACTTTGTGAAAAATAATGAAGAGTTTGAATATGATACGCAGAGACACGAAACAACGGGATTCGCAGTGATCCGTTCCCCGTTGTTTTGTGTCTTTGTATTTACATTAATTATCTAATACCTGATACCATGAGCAATCAACTTGAAAAAGTAAAGGAGCTTATTGAACTGCGCGCACAGGCACGTCTGGGCGGCGGGGAAAAAGCGATTGAGAAACAACACGCAAAAGGAAAGTACACTGCCCGCGAACGTATCGCGATGTTGCTGGATGAAGGCAGCTTCGAAGAAATGGATATGTTTGTCAAGCATCGTTGCACGAATTTCGGTATGGACAAGAAGCATTACCTGGGTGACGGTGTTGTAACCGGTTACGGTACGATTGAAGGGCGTCTGGTATATGTATTCGCACAGGATTTCACGGTTTCTGCCGGTTCTCTTTCCGAGACCATGTCACTCAAGATCTGTAAGGTGATGGATATGGCCATGAAGATGGGAGCTCCCTGCATCGGACTGAACGACTCTGGTGGTGCACGTATTCAGGAGGGTATCAATGCACTAGCCGGTTATGCAGAGATCTTCCAGCGTAACATCCTGGCTTCGGGAGTGATCCCGCAGATCTCCGGTATTTTCGGACCGTGTGCAGGAGGTGCCGTTTATTCTCCGGCTCTGACAGACTTTACCCTGATGATGGAAGGTACTTCCTATATGTTCCTGACCGGACCGAAGGTGGTGAAGACCGTAACGGGTGAAGACGTTTCACAGGAAGATCTGGGAGGTGCCAGCGTGCATTCTACCCGTTCGGGTGTGACTCACTTCACTGCTTCTACGGAAGAAGAAGGTCTGGCTCTGATCCGTAAACTGTTGAGCTATATTCCTCAGAATAATCTGGAAGAACCGCCTTATGTGGACTGTACTGATCCAATTGACCGTCTGGAGGATTCTCTGAATGAAATTATTCCGGACAGCCCCAATAAGGCATACGATATGTATGAGGTGATCGGTGCGATTGTTGATAACGGTGAGTTCCTGGAAGTGCAGCGTGATTTTGCCAAGAATATCATCATCGGCTTCGCCCGTTTCAACGGACAGTCAGTAGGTATCGTGGCCAACCAGCCTAAGTTCCTGGCCGGTGTGCTCGACTGCAACGCTTCCCGCAAGGGGGCACGTTTTGTCCGTTTCTGCGATGCCTTCAACATTCCTATCGTTTCGCTGGTAGATGTGCCGGGATTCCTGCCGGGAACAGGACAGGAATACAATGCCGTTATCCTGCATGGTGCAAAATTGCTGTACGCTTACGGAGAGGCTACTGTGCCTAAGGTGACCATTACCCTGCGCAAGTCTTATGGAGGTTCTCACATTGTGATGAGCTGCAAGCAGCTGCGTGGCGATATGAACTATGCATGGCCGACAGCCGAAATTGCCGTAATGGGTGGTGCCGGTGCTGTTGAGGTACTCTATGCCAAGGAAGCCAAGGAAGCTCCCGATCCGAAAGCCTTCATGGCTGAAAAGGAAGCAGAATATACCAAGCTGTTTGCCAACCCCTACAACGCTGCGAAGTATGGTTATATCGACGATGTAATCGAACCGCGTAATACACGTTTCCGCATCATCCGCGCCTTGCAGCAGTTGCAGACCAAGAAACTGTCCAACCCGGCTAAGAAGCATGGCAATATTCCTTTGTAACCCTTAAAATGCATGATTATGAACAGATATAGAACCGGAATATTTCTTTCCCTGCTTCTGCTGGTCGGCTTTACTTCCTGTCAGGAAAAGAAGACGAACACCAAGCTGGTGCTGAACGAGGTACTGGTGGACAATGTTTCCAATTTTCAGGATGACTATGGTGTTCACAGCGGATGGATTGAAATATTCAACCAGTCATACAGCAGTGCCGATCTGGCAGGCTGTCTGCTCCGGGTGAGCAGTCAGCCGGGTGATACGGCTACGTATTTCATTCCGAAAGGAGACGTGCTGACTCTTGTCAAGCCGCGTCAGCATACGCTTTTCTGGGCGGACAATGCTCCCCGCAGAGGTACGTTCCATACCAACTTTGAGTTGAGCAAGACAGAGGCCAACTGGATTGGTCTTTACGACTCCGGACGCAAGCTGCTCGATCAGATTGTAGTTCCGGCAGGAGCTTTACAGGCTGACCAGTCGTATGCCCGGGTGAGCGACGGAGCTGCCCAATGGGAAGTGAAAGGTGGTCATGAGGACCGCTATGTTACTCCGAGCACGAATAACCAGACCATCGAAAGTAATCTGAAAATGGATAAGTTTGAGCAGCATGACCCGGTGGGTATTGGTATGGCAATCTCGGCCATGAGCGTTGTGTTCCTCGGTCTGATTCTGCTTTATGTTTGCTTTAAGTATGTGGGCAAGCTGGCCATTCGTCTGCGCAAGCGGAATGCCATGCAGGTACACAATATTACCGATAAGCAGGAAGCCAAGGAAAAAGGTCTCGGTGAAGCTCCGGGAGAAATCATTGCTGCCATCTCCATGGCTTTGCATGAACACCAGGGAGCCGATCATGATGTGGAAGAAACCATTCTGACCATCAGCCGGGTGAAACGAAGCTATTCACCGTGGAGCTCGAAGATTTATACGTTGCGTGAAACTCCCCATAAGAAATAATCCTCTTAAAACAGAAAAGAACCATGAAAGAATACAGATATAAGATCAACGGAAACCTGTACAAGGTAACCGTTGGAGACATTGAAGAAAATCAGGTACAGGTAGAAGTGAACGGTACTCCCTATAAGGTGGAACTGGAGAAGAAAGCCACTCCGAAGATCAAGCCGGTCATGCGTACGGCTTCCACCACTCCGGCTGCTCCTCCTCCCGCTGTTTCCCGTCCGGCCGCACCTTCCAGCAAGGGTAGCATCAAGTCTCCGCTGCCGGGTGTGATTCTGGATGTCAAAGTGAAGGAAGGTGATGCCGTGAAGCGCGGACAGACCCTGATGATCCTGGAAGCCATGAAGATGGAAAACGACATCAAATCCGACCGCGACGGAAAGGTTACCTCTATCAAGGTAAGCAAGGGCGAATCGATTCTTGAAGGTACTGACCTTATAATCATTGAATAATTATGGGAGAGTTTTTTAGTTTCTTACAGAATAACCTGGCCGATTTCTGGACCTATACCGGTTTCCACAATGCCACTACGGGGCATCTTGTGATGATTCTGATCGGTATATTCTTCATTTATCTGGCCGTAGCGAAGGAATTTGAGCCGATGCTGCTGATCCCCATCGGATTCGGTATGCTGATCGGTAATATTCCGTTTAATATGGAAGCCGGACTCAAGGTAGGTATTTATGAGGAAGGCTCAGTGCTTAACATTTTGTATCAGGGTGTGACGTCGGGATGGTATCCGCCGCTCATCTTCCTGGGAATCGGGGCAATGACTGACTTCTCGGCTCTGATTTCCAATCCGAAGCTGATGCTGATCGGTGCGGCTGCCCAGTTTGGTATCTTCGGTGCCTATATGCTGGCGCTTGCTTTCGGATTCGACCCCATGCAGGCTGCTGCCATCGGTATCATCGGTGGTGCCGACGGACCGACTGCCATCTTCCTGTCATCGAAGCTGGCACCGAACCTGATGGGAGCCATTGCCGTATCAGCCTATTCATACATGGCGCTGGTTCCGGTCATCCAGCCCCCTATCATGCGTCTGCTCACAACCAAGAAAGAGCGTCTTATCCGCATGAAGGCTCCGCGTGCCGTGTCACATACGGAGAAGGTGATGTTCCCTATCGTAGGTTTGCTGCTTACCTGTTTCCTGGTGCCTTCCGGTTTGCCGCTGCTCGGTATGCTGTTCTTCGGTAATCTGTTGAAGGAAAGTGGTGTGACCCGCCGTCTGGCTGAAACAGCCCGTGGTCCGCTGATCGACACGATCACTATTCTGCTCGGTCTGACCGTAGGAGCTTCCACTCAGGCTTCGGAATTCCTGACCAAGGACTCTATCTTCATCTTCTTCCTCGGTGCGGTATCATTCATCATCGCTACTGCATCCGGTGTGATTTTCGTGAAGATCTTTAATCTGGTGCTGAAGAAAGAAAATAAGATCAATCCGCTGATCGGTAATGCCGGTGTATCTGCTGTGCCCGACTCAGCCCGTATTTCCCAGATCGTTGGTCTGGAATACGATCCGAGCAATTACCTGCTGATGCACGCCATGGGCCCGAACGTAGCCGGTGTGATCGGTTCGGCTGTAGCTGCCGGTATCTTGCTGGGCTTCCTGGTATAAGCTGATCCGGTCTGGAATACAGATTTCAGACCTTACAAAAGGGAAAAACCGATAAAAGAAATGCTGACTCTGCTAAGGAGTCAGCATTTCTTTTATCGGTTTTTCAGTTACTGTCGTTGTCTATTTTCTGATTTCCGCCATGTTGGAATATGTTGCAATTTCGATAGCTTTCAGATCAGCTCCGTTAGCTGTTTGACGGAGTCCCATAACCAGAACGTTTTTTTGTCCCTTTCCGAATTTCAGCCAGCATTCAGGTAAGAAGAATTCCCTTTGAGGACCCGCTTCCCAATGACGTCCGATGTTATGTCCGTTAAGCCACATAAATCCGTTTCCGGAAGCCTGAATACGTGCAAGCCAGGGAATCCATACTCCTGCCTGTTTGGAAGGAAGTTCAAATTCAATACGATACCAGGTAAACAGTCCGTTTGGTTCACTTTTGGGTTGTATTCCATTGCCTTTTGCCGGAATTCTGGAAGCTGTGTCCAATGAAACGGTTTGCCATCCTTGTGTCTGACAGGCTGGTAAATTCCATCCGAGGGTGATTCCGGCCATATCTGTTGCACATTCCCATTCAAGTGGATGCGTCAGAGCACTTTCTGTAAGAGATAATCCGGCTTCCCGTATACCGGCCAGTTCTTCCATGGGGAAGTATCCGTGGGCATGTCCCAGATTTTCATACACTACGATGATTTCATTTTCTCCTTCGTGCAGCAGTCCTGATACGTCAAAGCGGTTGTCGTATTCATCCGGACGGATTTGCTGGAAGCAGTCGCGGGTTGTCCATGACTGAGCATCAGCATGATCGGGGAAAAGTCGTTTGGCCTGTTTCCCATTTACTAGTGCTGAAACGATATCACGTGTGAACATATTGAAGAGCAGAAAATGTTCTCTGGTGGCTTGTCTGGCATCCAGAGTAACTTTGGTCCGGTACAGATTATAACGGAAATCATTGATACCGAGATCGGACAAGGAAACCAGACGGGGCAGTTGGTACCAGTCTGCTTTGGCAAAGTTGTCTTCCATTTTCTGGGCAGAGGCTATGCGGATTGCTGCCGGAACCTTGGATGGACGGCGGGGCTCTGTGGTTGTTTCCAGCCACCATTTTCCTTGTTTGGCAGATTTCCCGGCCGGAATGACCAGTACCTTACTGCCCAAGGCCGGTAACTCGTAAGTTACTTCGATGGGGGCAAGGGTCAGGGTTTGTTTTTCAGTATTGTTGTTTGCATTGATCAGCACTTTCTCACCATGCTGGTTGATGTTGTACATGGGCTGGGTGGGGGTGTTCATCTTTCCCGGGAGTAACCGGACATTTCCCTTGATTGCTTTTCTGGGATCGGTATTATGCAGGAAGACAAAACGGGTACCGTCTACTGCCACGCGCACACCGCCGAACAGGGATTCTTTGTCACCTTCCAGAGCACATGGTCCTCCTTCAGAACGGATAAGTTGCGGTTCAAACTGATGGATAAACTTACCTATGGCCTGTGCTTCAAAATACTTGGGTCCACGTGCACCATTTTCACGGATTGCTGCATTGTAATCATAGCTGGTGGTCATCCCTCTGGCTCCCCATCCGGCCTGATGAGTGCCTCCGAAAAACATGTAATAATTGATACCGGTTGCACCGCCCAGCAGTGACATCAGTCCGACAGCCTTGAAATGACGGGCATCTGAATAATTTTCTTCACTTAACCGTCCGGTTACCAGGGAGAACCATCCTCCTTGCAGTTCAGTCACAAATCCCGGGGCATCTGGCTGGGCTTTCTTGAGATTGACCATGCGGTATGCACAGTCAGGAGCCGAAGACAGTCCGACGTAGTAATTATCACAGTCGAATACCTGAGACAGTTCGGCATCCTTGCTGTTGCGGCATTCATTGGTGAGGCAGGTGAATACGGGTACATCCCAACCATTGTCGCGTACGGACCGGTATAAGGCTTTCAGTAAATTTTCTTTTCCGTCACAGCCATGGTGGTTGTATTCATTCTCTATTTGGATGAGGATGATTCCCTTGCTGCCTTTAGGTTTTCGGGTAAGCTGTTCATCGGCCAGCTCCTTGCAGACAGCATCAAACCAGTGTTTACACCAGCGGATATGCTGCTCATCAGCACTTCTGAGCCAGAAACCGTTATAATTGACCGGACGGAATCGTGCCAGCCAGCGAGGATATCCCCCACCGGAAAACTCTGCACAAATAAACGGACCCGGACGGACAATGGTGTACAGTCCGAATTCTTCCTGAGCCATTTTCAGCCAGCGTCGGAGATCTGCAAAATCGAAATGACTGTTGTCATCCGGATTAGCCGGCATGGTTCTTTCATGCCAGTTCCAGGGCACATAAGTTTCTACAGTATTGAATCCGGCCGCTTTGATATCACGGAAACGGTCGCGCCATAATTCTTCCGGGCAGCGGAAATAATGGAAAGCGGCACTGTAGATAAACATGTCTTTTCCGTCAATTGTCATGCATGAACCATCGTAATGGATACGTTCCGGATTCAGGAACTTTTTGTTTTGTGCAGATAGATTGGTGAGGAAAAGGCTTCCTATCAATCCTAAAAAAAGTAATAGTTTTCTCATAGGTTTATAATGAATTGTTGCAAGTCTTTTTTAATACATGAAATAGCGCGGGTTGCCTGTCAGTTGTACCTTTTTGGAAAGCACTTGAGAGGTAAACCGTTGGGGAGCGCTCGGACATACATTTCCGGCATAGAAAGTTACTGTTCCGTCAGGTTCAGTCACTCCACCGGCATCTTCCACATACGCCAGACTACGGGGAGCCAGCATGAAGGATATGGTCTGTGTTTCTCCGGCATCCAGTTTGACTTTCTTGAAAGCTACCAGCTGACAGTTGGGAGCTTCCGGAGCTATTTCCTTGTGTGACAAGTATAATTGTACGACTTCTTCACCCGCACGTTTCCCTGTATTGGATACTGTGACCTGTACGCGTACACTGTCGCCTGTCTGTATTTGTGCAGGAATTTCCAGTTTCTTATATTTGAATGAAGTATAGCTCAATCCGTAGCCAAAAGGATAAAGCACGTCTCCCTTAAAGTACCGGTAGGTACGGTTTGTCATGGAGTAATCGTTGAAATCTGGCAGGTCATTGTCTGAACGGTAGAATGTCAGCGGTAACTTTCCTGAAGGATTGTATCGTCCGAAAAGAATATCAGCCAAAGCTGTGCCTGCAGCCTGTCCGCCATACCAGGCCTGGATAATGGCTTGTGCATTTTCTGCTTCCCAGTTGAAGGCCATGGCACTGCCCGACATGCAGACGAATATCAGAGGTTTTCCCAGCTCTTTCAGTTTTTTCATGACTTCTGTCTGTACTTTGGGTAAGGCAATGCTAGTCCGGTCTCCTTCGTAAAAACCTTCTTCTTTTCCATTACCGGCATCCCCCTGCTCTCCTTCCAGTAATGGTGAGATACCTCCTGCATAGATGATCAGGTCTGCATCCTTGTATTTTTCCAGCAGCTTATCTGTATCCGTTTCTTGAAGCATTCTGGTGAAGTCCGTAAGCTGATCATATACGACTTCGATACCTTTTTCTTTTTGCAGAGCTTCCAGCAAAGTGGTGTTTTCTGTTGGAAAACCGTTGTAATTACCCAACTGTGTCGTTTCATTATTGGCATTCGGGCCAGTCAGCACGATTTTTTTATACTTGCGTGACAGAGGAAGCAGGCTTTTGTCGTTTTTCAGCAATACCATTGACTGGCGTGCCATTTTAAGAGCCTGTTGCCGGTGAGCATCCGATTCAAGTACGTTTTCAGAAATATGTGCATAAGGATTCTTGTCAGCCGGATCAAACATTCCCAGTCGGAAACGTATCTTAAAGAGTTTTTTAAGTGAGATATCAATCTGGTCTTCGGTTATGAATCCGGATTTGACAGCCTGATCCAGTGAATTATAGATATTGCCGCACTCCAGATCTGTACCATGCAGAACTGCATCGGATGCAGCCGATATGGAATCCGCATGAGTTTTATGTCCGTAGATAAAATCGGATATACTCCAGCAGTCAGAAGTGACATATCCCTTAAATCCCCAGTCATGCAGCAATATTTTGCGCAGGAGCTTATTGCTTCCGCAACAGGGTTGTCCGTCGAAGCGGTTGTAAGCACACATGATTCCGGAAACCTTGGCTTCTGTCACCAGACGGTAAAATGCCGGCAGGTAGGTGTCATACAGGTCATGGTCGCTGACGGTCGCATTGAAACTGTGCCGCAACGACTCCGGGCCGCTATGTACGGCAAAATGTTTGGCACAGGCAGATACTTTCAGATGATCGGGATCATTACCCTGCAGTCCTTTTACCATGGCTATACCCATTTCTGCTGTCAAATGAGGATCTTCTCCATAAGTCTCATGTCCTCTTCCCCATCGGGGATCGCGGAAGATATTAATATTGGGAGTCCAGAAAGTAAGTCCTGTATAGCGTTCGGAGGTATTGCCGCGTTTGACGGCTGCATTATATACAGCACGGCCTTCATCGGCAATCATTCCGGCTGCCTTCTGCCATTCTTCGGGATTGAAAGAAGCTGCAATGCCGATCGGCTGTGGGAAAACGGTAACCTTTTCCTTGCAGCGGGCTACCCCGTGCAGGCACTCGTTCCACCAGTTATAAGCCGGTATTCCCAGGCGGTCTATGGAGGGAGCATTGAACATCATCTGTGATATTTTCTCTTCCAGTGTCATTCTGGATACCAGATCGTCTACCCGCTGACTGATGGGTAACGATGTGTCCTGATAGGGGAATACCTGTGCATTCAGTGAGACTGCTGAGCAGCATGAGGCGATGAGGTATCCCAGCAAAATTTTGTGTTTCATTGCTTTGGGTTTCATGATTTTGGGTTTAAAAAGTTTTTGTTTCAGATCTATTTTTGTAAATTAAAATCGTTGGATGTAATGCGTTTACGGATAATGAGTGTGGTTACCAGACTTTGATTCGTTTCTCATTGATTTGTTGTATAGGACCAGTTGTGAAATGTCCGGAACGTATTTTGCCGAAATAGTCTTTTCCCAGATTGACGGGGGTGCCATCAGGATTTTCGAAGCAGTAATTAGAAAGGCGGGCTTTTCCTAAACGGGCAGCATCCACAGGCTGGGTTGTTATTTCCGATAAATGGTTGGTTTCATCCGGTAATATCAGATAAACTTCGTTGGCCGTTTCTTCAATCTGAATCTCGGGTACAGTTACGGACAAAACCTCCCCTTGTCCTTCTTTTGCTGGCTGTGCATTGTTACAGAACAGGTTTCCTTCTGCAAATATAGGCCAGGATGCAGTCTGGTATCCTTTTAGTCCATATTGGGCTTTATTGTTCTTGCCTCCCATAAAGATATTGTTATAGAAGCGGTGATCTCCATGAACGATGCTTTTGAATCCTTTGATTTCTGTAGAATGATTCAAATGATAGGGTACATAGCGTTCGTCGTCCATTCCCCGGAAACAACCGGCAAACAAGTTATGAACATAGGCTATGCCGTCTGCGTTTTCCTGAACGGATGACTGGGAAAGCAGGATGTTGTTATCTACAATTATCGGACCGTGTTGCACTTCTGTGAAAAGATCGTACCAACTGTTGTCGTAGAAAAGATTGGAGGATACTCTTGCTCCCTGAGCCATCCAGTCCAGCCAAAGGCCATAGCAACCGCATTTATGAATCCGGTTGTTGTGAATGTAGGTATCAATAGCTCCGTGGAGTTTAATGCCTGCCATTTCAGCTCCACCGTATTGTTGTTTGCACAGGATATTGTAAATGTGGTTGCCGTAGATTTCACTGAATGCACCTCCCATGCTGCCGCAGATTCCGGTTTGTTCGCAATCGGAAATCGTGTTGTTCCGTACGATATGTGAACCGACCTGATTTTTTCCCAGCCATGTCGGAGTACATTGAATATTACTTCAATGTAATGGTGTGTACCATCTAGCCGTTTGTCTGTACAGTCCAGATTATGTCCGCTTCCACGTTCTTTGCCTAAGGTGATACCGTTGGCACGTGAGTTTCTGATGATATTTTCCTCAATGATCCATCCTTTACACCAGTGTGTAGAAACCATACCTACTTGTTCAGCTGTTGGAGCAGCCCATTGGGTAGCTGCCTGACTGACATGAAAACCGCGGAAGGTAATGTAATTCAGACCTTCACGGGTTGGATAAAAACAGGTAGGCCGTACAGTTATTTCCACGGTTTCTTTATTGGGATTGGCTGCTCCGAAATTGGCATAGATGGTTGTTTCTTCAGCTCCCACTTCAGCATACCAGAAAGCAGTGCTTCCCTGTGGGTCGCGGATGGTCCGGATGGTATCTGGATGGAGTACCTTTTCTATGTTTTGAGCTTCGTAGAGAGAGACATCATTCAGATAGACCTCTCCCGTATGGAAAGTGGTTCCTTCTGGTTTCCACAACCAGTCGCCAAACAATTCATCATTGAAAGGGTTGTAATTACCGAACATTTTGTTGCTTACGACAGCGCGCCAGACCCCTTTGGCACGTTTGTCAGACTTCCATCCGGTTATGACTTCCGAACCTTTCAGTTCTGCCTTCTCTCCCGGAGCAGCCCGGTAGAGGATACGTTTGTCATTGCTTTCACCTCCGTATAGTGGATTGACCCATTCACGATATACTCCTTCGTGTACTGTCACAGTATCACCGGGCAAGGCTAGTTGGGCTGCTCGGTTGATGGTGCGAAAAGGTTGTGTGAGAGTTCCGGCATCAGCATCACTTCCTTGAGGTGAAACATGATATTCTTTGGCTGCCAGATTTCCGCTTATCCATAAGCATAAAGTTATGAGTGCTATATTTTTCTTTTTCATGACAGGTAAATATATTATTATTGTTTCTTACTGGGGATAACTTTACTAAACAGGCTTTTCCCTTTGGAATCCTTTATTTCAACAGACAATTTTTCCGAATCGGCATTTCCTCTTAATACGGTGATACTCTCGTTGACCAGTACCGGAAATTTTACTTGATCTGAAGATTCATAATAGTAATATTTCGGTAGATTGTCATGGTAATGTCCGCAGAGCATCAGGTCAATACCAGCTTTGTTCAAAATGGGGACAAATTTTTGCAGAACTTCCTGTGGACCATGCCAGATGACACCTTTCCAAGGTTCTGGAGGCATGTGTCCTACAACCACTTTGTAGGGGGCCTGTTTGAATTCGTCGGAATTGACAACTTTTTCCAACCAGATGGCCTGTTCGGAACGATAGCGGTCGTAGTCGGTAATGCCGCAATAAGCAATGTCTGAGTCTGGTTTATCTTCTCCTGTATCCAGGAAGATAAAAAATACAGGTCCCTGTCTCATGGTAAAATACAGATGAGGTTCCTTAACGGAAAAATACTGTTGGAAGAAAGAGGCGAATGTTCCTCTTGTTTCATGGTTCCCGCGTGCATAGTACATAGGCTTTTCTGAGGCAAACAGTTCAATTGCCTTGTTCATGAAACTGTTGAACAGTTGTTCTTCCGTACTGGAGTGAGAAACCATGTCTCCGTTGAAAATTACAAAGTCTGTTTCCTTATATTTTGCCACATCCAGCAGATTGGGAATGTCATCGGTGCGTCCGTGGATATCGTTCAGCATCACGAATGAGGTTTGTTGTTTCCCGTGATTGTTGGTGGTAAACCGGTAAGGATCTTGTGACCAGATATCGGTTCCGTCTATTTTGCCGTAGGTTACTTCTGTTCCTTTATGTTCCAATATTTCCTGCACACAGATCCGATAGCGGTAGGAGGTACCGGGCTTCAGTCCTGTCAGCCGGACACTGTGCACCGGACTTTCGCTTTTGACTCCGTTACGGGTATCGAAGAATTTTTCCCGTTCTTCCTGATAGAAATGACTACCGTCGTCAGGAGCCAGTTCCACCCATCCAATAGAAGTTCTGTTGGCTACCCATACGATGGTAACTTCTGTTTCTTTCATGTTTTGCAGGTAAGGACCATATTTGATCTGAATACGTTCTTGTGCAAAAAGATGCCCGATGATGCTCATCAGACAGAGTGTGATGAATGTCTTCTTCAGGTTCATAGGTTATTTGAGTTGAATTTAGTCTGAATGCTTGTAATTTTATTTACAACTTTGTACCAGATTGTTATCGCCCTGTTGACTGAAACGGGCTAAGAATCCGCCTTTTTCTACCATCGAGATGGGAAGTACGTCTGTTCTTGTAAAAGACATCTTCGACAAGCGGCATTCCTGATTGCCTGCATCGGATACGATTTCAGCCTGCCATTTTCCTTTACTTAGGAAAGACAAATCAATTTTATGTTTGCAAGCTTTGTTTGTCAAAGCAGCTACATACCATACGTTGCCTTTACGGTGGGCTGTGATAACACATTCTCCTATTTCACTACCTGATAAAACACGGGTTTCGTCCCAGGTGGTTGGTATATTGAGAAACAGATTCTTGGCCGGATGTTTAAGGTAATCCTCCGGACGTCCTCCGTAACAGCGGAGCGGTGAAGTGAATAATGCTGTAGTTGCGATTTGATGTGCTTCGCTTGTACCTCCCATCCATTCTCGCTGTAAGGGCAGAGGGGTATAGTCACCATGACCGGCTAAGTAGCGTGTGAAGGGCAGTAAGACATTCTGTTGGGCTGATGATTCGCCATATTCCAGTCCGAGAATGCCTTCACGGTTTAATTCGTTGGGGTAAGTGCGATTTAGCCCTGTGGGTTTGTTAGATCCATGAAAATTGATGACCAGGCCAAATTCCGCAGCTTCTTTCAGAGTTTCTTCATAATAACTGGTTACAGTCTGGCTTTCACAGTCGAAGAAATCAATCTTTAGTCCGGCTACTCCCAGGTCTTTGCATTTCTGGAAAAAACGGCGACGGCGCTCAGAAGTCTGGATTCCTTCTATTCCTTTTCGGTCGGGATAGGCTTTCCATAACAGGATTTTCACCCCTTTGGATTTGGAATAGTTTACCAGTTCTGCCACCATGTCCCAACAGTCCTTGCCATGTTCTTTGTCTTCCCAGTGGCTCCAACCTTCATCGACCAGATTGTATTTTATACCCAACTCGGCGCCCCAGTCAGTGAAGCGTTTCATATTTTCAAGGCTAACACTATATCCGGCCAGCCAACTCCAGACACAGTTCCCGGGTTCGATCCAGGAGATATCGTTTTTGAATATAGGAGAAAGAGGATCAGAGACATCGGTTATAATATCATTGTTGACTAAACTATTTAAATTTCCTATCATCAAGATACGCCAGGGAGTGGCAATATGACCTTCGAGTATTGTTTGACCTTCAAGATGACTGCGGAAGCAATTGGGTGAGATGACTTCCAGCCCCATACCTCCGAAGTTCTTTAGTCCGCCCTCGCTAATGGCAGCATAGATTTTGTTTCCATAACGGATGGTTACAGGGGGGCCTGCCACTACCTTTTCTGGCAGGTTGTTTGTCGGGAAAGCTTTGTAGGGTGCTTCGTAATATTTAGCATTGGACTGTAACCAGCAGGTTTTTCCTGCGGGCAGACAAAATGTGGTCAGATCGCTTACTGAGGATTTTCCGGATTCTGTCAGATATCGAAAGGCAATGCCTGTGTCATAAGCTCGAAGCTCTATTTTCCATTCCTGTCCATGGATTTCGCTGATGGTCATTTCTGCTGTCTGATACCGGTTGTGAGCTGTAGCATGATTTCCCAAAAGGGGATAGGAAGTCTGGATGATCTTGTTGCCTTTTTTTAATTGTACTTGTTGAATGGATTTGCCTAGTTCTGTTTCTCCGATCTTCCATTTCATTTTTGATGGTTGCAGAATCAATGTCTCTCCGAAATATATTTCGTAAGTCAGCTCTTGATTTTTCCATGAAATATCTATACGCACTTCTTTGGAAGGGGAGTGAAGGGTCAATGATTTGTCCTCTCCTTTGGCATGTGCAAAGTTAAACAGAAGGGTAAGGCAAAGTGTTATGATTAATTTTAGCTGTAAATTATTCATCTTTGATAGTTATTTTATATCTGTTTTTATGGAATATTGTGATTTCTTTTATTTGCCGGTGAACCGGAACCAGTTGAAATCAGCATAGCCGCCGATACCTTCCGGGGTGCGGCTGAAGTTGAACAGGGCGTATCGGTTGGCTGTCCAGGGAAGGCCGAGACCCATTTTCAGTGTGTTACCGATGCGTTTGTAGTTTATGCCATCAGTGCTGTAATAGAACAAAGCACGGAAGTCCCGATCCATCACCCGGGTACGGATCCATAGCTTTTCTCCCTGGAAATCAGGAATGGTTTCTATGTTTTCTCCGTCATTGCACATCACCAGTCTGCGCTTTCCGTTTTCCTGTTCTATAGCTACATAGGCATAAGGAAATTCAAATATGCCGAATCCAGCCACATTGCCGTCCTTGAGTCCGGTCAGTTCCATTTCGACTGTACCCTCCGAGCTGGGACCTTGAACGCGCTGTGTCAGTGTGTTACGGGCTTCTTTCAGGTTTTCAGCCTGTGAAGCTTTCAGACGCATATATCCCTTGCGTTCGGTCAGCGACCATTTCTCATTGTCCGGGTTGTGGTTCCACTGCCATTGCAGGCCCAGCTTGGCAGTATTGAATTCATCTGTGGTTGCCGGACTTTTGAGGAGAGATTTCTTGCCGGTAGCCGGTTTGGGATAGGTGATCAGGTCTTTGCCTTCATCACCCAGCATGGGCCATCCATCTATCCATTTTACAGGAACCAGACAGGGAACACGGCCGATTGCATCGCGGTCCTGCATGATCATGAACCACCAGTCGCCGTTTTTCAATTGTACCATACCTCCCTGATGAAGTCCGTTTTTGGGATAGGAAGAGTCGTCATACATGATCAGTTTATGTTCATAAGGGCCATAGATGTTTTCCGAGCGCAGGCATATCTGCCATCCTTCGGTTCCTCCGGCCGGACAGGTGATGTAATATTTGCCATTGATTTTATACATGTGGGCACCTTCCATGCCGTATCCTCCGCCCAGTTCATGAGCGTTCTTGAACCGCTGGTCCCAGATTTTTACCGGTTTTCCTTTTACGGAACGCACGTCTTCATTGAGTTCGGTCAGGTAGAGCGTACCTTGCCCGTGTACGACGTAAACTTTGCCGTTGTCATCGAAGAACAGGCCCGGATCGTACATGTATTCCGGAAAGATAACCCGTTCCCAGGGACCTTCCACTTTGTCGGCGATACAGATGGAGAAATTACCTTTCTCCCGTCCCCAGCCATAAGGGGTACAGAAGCCTACATAGAACTTGCCATCCCGGTGACGGATGGTTGTTGCCCACGAGCCGTTCAGATACAGGTTGCCTCCCTGCATGTCGTAACGGGGATCTTCATCGTAGCGTTCTACGGCATAGCCTGCCATTTCCCAGTTGACCAGGTCTTCGGAAACAGCAATCGGGCAGCCCGGAACATAGTGCATGCTGGTTGAAACGAAGTAAAACTTGTCGTCTACCCGGATCAGATCCGGATCCGGCCAGTCTCCCCACATAATCGGATTGGTAAAGGTTCCGTTACCGTTGTCCGGATTCCAGACTGTGGAGGTTTGTGCGAAAATATGAGATATAGCCATGCTCCCGCATAAAGCAGATAATAAAATCAGTGATTTCAGTTTCATGGGTATAAAGTTTTTATAATCAGATATTCTATGTTCAGTGTATTTAATGCTTGTTTAAATTTTCCAGATATTGGCTTATTCCATTTTCATTGTATGCGGCTATCGAAAAGTAATAGTTCTGGTCTGCATTCAGGCCACGGAAATCCAGTCGGGCGGAATCGTTCGGCACTTGAATGCTATTATACAACTTGTCTGGAGATATACCGTAACGGATGACATAACCGTCTGCATTGCTGACCGGATCCCATATCAGACGACATTTACAAGCGTCCACGGAATCCCTTTCTACATGCAGAGCCTGCACTTTTTCCGGCTTTTTCCCATAACCTTTTCCAAAGACACGTATCTCGCGTAACGAAACATTGGATGAGACTGTATAGGCCTTGTTTTCCCACTTGATATAACGGGTGTCAAACGGAACTTCAAATTCGATGTAGTCATGAGGGGTATCTGTTTTTTTCCGGCTTTTATCGGCGATTACATACCAATCTTTTCCGTTTTTGGAAGCACTGAGTACATAACTCTGATAAACGTCGGGTACGATTCCTTTCTGATTGGCGCCATATTCATCATAATTCACCTGAATGGCATAAACTTTACATGGGTTCAGCAGGTCAATTTGCACCCATTCTTCCTGATTGGAGTTGGCCACCCAGGCAGTTCGGACATCTTCATCCACCAGTTTTTCCACACTGAAATCATCTTTCACCGAAGAAGCCGTAACCGGTTTGTGGAACGATAATAACATCCATTCCGGACGAATATTTTTTCCGGTTTCTTCCGTAGGCAGGAACATCGGATAATCTCCAAAAGCGGTTTCTGAATACAGATAACCGTCTGCATCAAAATAGGCAGGATAGAAAGACAAACGCCGTTCAAACCAGTGACGGATGGAGATGGAATTGGTAGCTGCTTTCCAATAGTCGGGACCGACCTGGAAAAGGCATCCATGACCGGCACCGCCTATGAAACCACCTGGCTTGTAAGACACCGGATTATTGGGAGCATAAACAAACGGACCAACAGGAGAGTCTGCCACATACGTTCCATCGGCATATGTTTTCCATTGCGTACCCGGAGTGGCATATTGCAGGTAGTATTTTCCGTTGTGTTCAGTCATCCAGGCACCTTCGATATAGGGACGTTGCGGCTCTTCGTGATATGCACCCGAACGTTCCCAGCCATGATGCTCCTTGTCGCTGTTCAGGCACGGAAACGGCTCTTTGATTATCTCCAGAGTTTTCAGATCGAGCACTGTGCCATAAATAGGGTTTACGGGAGAAGAGCCATAGTAAAGATACAGCTTGTCATTTTCCACATAAAATGCCGGATCCCAATACGAAGGGATTTCTTTGACCTTCTCCCAGACTCCAGCCTGCGGGTTATCGGAACGGTAAAGCATGGCGTTTCCGCCAGAGGAAGCCGTATAATACAGATGACCTTCGTATTCAAATACTGCCGGTGCGTAATCTTCTACCGGAAGCACTGAATCAGGCACGACGACATGCGTCCAGGAACTGAAATCCGAAGAATACCAGTAACCGGATGATTTGGATGCAAATAAAAAATACTGTCCCTTAAAATGGGTCACGACCGGATCCGCAGCTTCCCGGATACCGTTTCCTCCATCAATCTTCATAAAGCGGTAATCCAGATTCAGCGGATTACAGAAGGTGGAAGGATTTTCCTTGATTCTTGTTTCGATGGGACGTTCCATATTACATGCTCCCAACGCGATCAATAAGACACCTGTCATTCCTATTTTATACATACGCTTATCTCCTTTCATTATTTTATTTCCGAATGGTATATAGCAGGCTTTTTCCTGCCTTTACTTTCACTTTTTCTGTCCAGTTCAGGAAAGCATTATCGCCCAATGGCTTTTGGGCCTGTCTCTGATTCTCAGCCAGTATGGTAACCGTTGCATCAAACTTCGTCGGATTTGAAATTTTCAGACGGATCTGTGATTCGTCCTGTCTGACTATTTCCGCCGTAACATGATCGAATATATACACTTCAGGCAGATCAGTCCGGACGTAAATACCCGGGATTTCGATAGCCATCATTGCGCCGTTGGTTTCATTCCAACCGGTCTTGCCGCCATCGCCACGACCTCCACGGCTGTCTGCATCACAGTAGGTCAATCGTTCGGTGATCTTTCCATTCGGCTGGATTCCTTCTGCATGGGCATGAATGACATCCCGCAGCAAACCGGCATATAGTGTATCACCGGTTGCCCGATAAATCTTAAACAGGGCATCACCCGACTGGGTACAGAAACCTGGTGCTCCATGCTTGTTTTGTGTACTGGCCCAAACGGCTCCCGTCAAGTTTGCACCGAGTTTGGCCAGCGGTGTTTCTTTGGGCAATTGATAGCAATAGGAAACAGTCCACGTTGCACAGAGGTTAGCCAAATCCTTGGCCTGTTTCAGATAGGCAGCTTCTCCGGTTGCTTCATATAGCGTGATCAGTGAAGTCGTCAGGGCTATAGCTGTTTCCGAATCTGCATTTTGAAGAATATCTCCACAGCCTCCTGAAGTAAAACCGACCAGGGCAAAATCATTGTAATAAGCTTTTGCAGCGGCTCTGGCCACCTCTAAATAAACGGGCTCATTATAGTATCTCGCAGCCAGTGCCAGACCAGCTACTGCCATCGCTCCACCGGTTGTATTGAAGACGGCCACGTTACCTGTTTCTACCTGTACATAATTTCCCCATGTACCTTCTTTCTTCCAAGTCGAGATAAAGGCATCTGCCAGGGCTTTCACCTCTTTTTCCCATTCCGGGCTGATGACATTTGCCTTTCCCTGCAACTTCAGCAGGTTAAACTGTTTCACCATCCAATAGAGAATATCCGCATTCTTACGGGTCAGACCGATTCCTTTTATCTGAACAGCGGCATCGCGGTAAAGCACTTCTCCGTCTGCGCCCAACACGTCATAATAATAGCCACTCTTTCCTTTGGCCCGTGGCAAAGCAAAGTTGAAGGTATTCCGTACGCGGCGTTCGTGTTCCGCATCCCCCAATGCAAGTACCGGATAGGTATTCATTAGTCCGCCAATCCAGCCATACGACATCCAGTCGGCATTTTCCGGACAATAATATTCCCATTTTTCTCCCTGATAATATCGTTCATCGATATTCTTGACCATCCGGTCAAGTACTTCGCTCATGGGCATCAGATTGCGGGGAGCAGGTCCGCCGGTATGCGACTTGCGCTGCTGCATGAACTGATCCAGCAATTCTGGCACACTTTCGCAATAGAAGGTCAGTTTCGTAATCCGTAAAGTAATCTGATCACCTTTGCGGACATTGATACCACGGTCCGGACTTTGGCTGAAACCGATAAATTCGGGCTTCTTTTCACGTACTCCCGGAGCACTGATCACGAAAGATGCTGTTGACCGGTCTTTGCTTTCTTCCACAATGAGAGCATTATCCAGAATCTGGCCGTTCCATTCAATACCCTGGTCGGTCAAGAGAATCGTACCCCGTTTCTGGCTGCGTTCCAGATAGGCGATGGCTGGTGTAGCAGCATTGTTTGTCAGAACTTCCAGACGGGATTCTGCTCCAAACTCAGGCGACAGCTGAGGGATCGGGTTGGAAGTCAAGGCCAGGTCACGACGGAAATAGTCCGTCTTATCCAGACCGGTGGCATATTCACGGTTGACGATGCGCTGACGGTTCCCGTTGTACACCGACGAAGGAATCATGACATAGTTGTCACTGCTCCAGGCACGTTCGTCGAAGGCCACTGCTACGCCTGCCTGCTGCATGTCACACCGGGCGGTAAAAGTAAACGAATAGACTTTACGTCCATCGGAACCACTTTCTGAACGAATGACCTTCCAGTTTGCCTCCGGATTGATTTCGCTGCATGTTTTTAGTTCAGCATCCTGATAGACACATTCCAGGAGACGGTAACGTGTCTCCTGCGAAGTCTTCGGCAACCAGTTTTCAGCAGACAACACATTTGCCGTCAAGCATGTCAAGCCTATTAATACATATCTTATTTTCATTTTATTCCGTTATTTTAGATTGGTTGCTCGGCCGATAAAATTGGCATTCCCGATTCTTCTATTCTGGAACCGTCAGCCTGCAAGTCATCAGTTTATTTTTTTGAAGTCAGCAGATAAGACCTTCCCTTCTGTCCGTTCTCCATCTGATAGAGCGTCCAGCCGGATCCGTCCTTATTTTTCTCCAGTCGCCAGCTCAACTCCGGATTCTGCAACAGTTTCTTGATGTGTGTGGGGAAGGCATCGGCCCGGCGTGCTTCTTCCCATGTATGGATGGCGTTGAAGATGGCATATTTATCCGGACACATTTCCACTTCTTGCGGTTTCAGGTTCAACGAATAGGTGGTGTTGTAGCCGATGGCGGTCGCTTCGATATGCTCAAACTGCTCCAGAGTGGTACTGGGCGAGATGGAGAAGTTGTGACCGAACGAGGTAGGGAAGTAATTGGCGAATGTCACGTCGCGCAGGTCTTTTCCCTGACTGGTCGTACTTCCCCAGACCCGTTTCACCGGATCGTAGATATTCAGTCCGCCACCCACATTCCAGATACTCTGGTAATGCCAGGATCCTTCGGAGAGTGTAGCTCCCGTGAAGCGGATGTCGGGGATGCCCAGTTCTTTTGCATGTTCATACATGTTGCGGAAGAAACGCTTTACCGAATATGCTCCGAAACCGGTGTGGAATAAGAATTCCTGACCGTCGAAGTCGTAGTAGCCCAGGCCGCTGTTCTTGCAAACATCCGCATAATATCTGGCAATTTCATCCTGCAGTTCCAGATTCGGAATCAGACCGGTATATGCACCTCCTACGGCTGGTTGCAGTTTGTCTACAGCTTCACCTTTGGCATGAGCTGTCGCCGTTGTGCCCCAATAGCCGCGGGTTACTTTCAGCAGGCGATAAGGATCTTCCCTGGAGACACCCATATAGTGAATCAGTTCCTTGCCGATCTTCACCATGTTCAGTTCCGGCGAGTGTCCTTCCCAGCAGGCTACTTCTTCCAGATGGGCCGGGTTGTCGATGTAGATCAGGGTATCGGTTTCGCTCAGGTCTTGTGTCAGGAAGCGGCGGTGCAGGATGCAGATGCTGTCCGAAGGAACCGGGCTGCAGTCCTTTGTGCCCGGAGCCATCGAGTTGGAGATACAGGTGCGTCCGAGTATTAGTCCGTCTTTTTTCAGCAGTTCGGCATATTCGCGGTGGGACAGGTCGCCTGACGTGAAATGGAAAGGTTTCCGTTCTTCGTTCCGTCCGTCGATGAATCCGCCGTTGCTCCGGTCAGGTTGCAGGAAAGGCTGGTTATAGGAGTGAATCACCCGTACCCCCATTTGTCTGGCATATGATGCGATGCTGTCGTAAGGGCTTCCGGTAATGAAGAGGTCGGGCATGAAAGTTGTCGGGTCTTTCACCCATTTGCCGTTGAATGTCGGGTAGGGCAGTCCTTCTTCCCTGACGATGGTCTGGATGACATCCATCAGTGCGATGCTGTCCGGACTTCCCCACAAGGCGATCGAAGAACCGATAAAGTCCACACCGGGAACATCCTGCCGCATCATGTGGTTAGGTTCGTTGTTCTGAAAGATGGGATTCCCCTCTGGCGAATAGATCATCTTGCCTTTCCGGCGGTCGCGGGAATGGTAATGGATGTGGATCCGTCCGCTTGCATCGACAAAGGCGGAAGTGCCGTACAGGATGCGGAAGTAGCTTTCCTTGCGGTTGTAAAAGGCTACGTCGTTAATTCCGTCGCCGCCCATCGTAAACTGCTGGCCTTCCTGAAGAGTAATCGGCAGCGGATGGCTGACGGGGTCGGGCGAATGGGCTATGTAGCCCGAAGGACCGGTCTCCGACGTATAGCGCGATTCTCCGCCGATGGTGTTGTCATCCAGTGCCAGAACACCGATAGCGTAGTTCACCGTAGCCGAAGTGTCACGGGCCGCTCCGATGATTTCTCCCAGGATATTGGTGATGCTGGTATAATAGTTTCCCCACTGCACATCGTCAATGCCGTTGCGCGGTTCCAGGCTTTCCAGTTTCAGTTTGATGTATTTGTTTTTTGCTTCCAGGCTGATGGTAGCCACCGAACCGTTCTCATAGGTCAGCCGGTACTTTCCGTTGCTGTATGAAGCCTTTTGCGGATAATAATAGCGGCGTACCTCTTCGTCATACAGAGCCAGTAACGGCGATGGCTGGTCTGTCGGACTGAAGTTGGGATTTTCTTTTGTCCGGTCCCACATGCCTACAATATATCCCTTCGGGTTTATGTCTATCTGAAAATAATCGGTCTGAAAAGAACGGAGATTTTCCGTTCCGCAAGCTGACAATAATAAAGTTGCAGCTGCTAATGATATCAAATTCTTTTTCATTGTTGTTTCAGTTCAAATGCTATGTTCATCTCATTTCGGGTTCTTGCTTTTATTCATGGTCTGGAAGGAATTGAATGTCATATTCTTTTCCTGCTTCCGTCGTGAACGACAGAATACCGTCCTTTTGAATTGTTCTTATAGTTTCTCCATTCTGTCTGACTTCTGCTGTTGCTGCATCCTTTTGCGGGAGAGCAATCCGGCAGGTTTCTCCTCGTTCACTGGTCAGTTTGAGGGAGGTTACCTGTTTCCCGTCATATTGGGCAGAAACGACAAATGCTCCTTTGGCTCTCAGACGGGTAAAGGAGGCGGGTTTGTCCGGCCAGCAAGGGAACAGGTGCAGGACACCGTCCACCGATTGCAGCATCATCGAGTTGATCGTCTCCACAATGGTCGTTTTTTCCAGACAATGATGTCCGTCCAGAATCAGGAAATTGGTTCCGGCACGGTGAATCAGTGTCTTCATCTTGTCTATCAGAATATCAGGATCAAAGCCGATGCGGGTACCCATCACAAAGGCACTCAGTCCCAGTTCATTCATCGTCTCGGTAAATCCTTGCTGGTCGACTGCGTAATAATACAAAGTATTGCGTGCCAGTTGAAGGGCGGTACTGTCTGAATGAAGATTCAGCAGTTCGCATGGGTAAACCGGATGGAGCTGGATGACATGAGCCGGCAAGTCCCATCCTGCCTCATTTTTGGCATAGACGGGCAAACCCTGGTTGGGAGTCTTCGTAGGCATGATGACCTTGTACGAAGGCAGGTGGGTGACGATATCCTTCCACAAAGCCCGACGGTTTTCATCTACTCCCAGTATTTCACTGTAGCGGAGCAACAGCCTGAAGGTCTGTTCTACAAAGGCCAGATCGGAGGGAGGATTCAGATCCCACGAGCCTTCGTGTCCGCCGGTGAGGATGTTATAGCGGTAGGTGCTGTCCAGAGTTTCCTTTTCCAGATAGTCTTCGTAGAAATCACCACACTCCCGGATAAACGGATAAGCCCGCTTGCGCAGGAATTCCCGGTCGCCCGTATATTCGTAATACCAGCTGAACAGGGGAACATTAAACGGAGCATCCATGGTCTGCTGCCAGTATTCTCCATAGAGATAGCCGTTGCCCAAAGCACTGACGGAGAACAGCAGCCCACGGCAGGACTTATCTTTCAGAGACGGATGGACGAGTCCCATTTCCTCGCGTGCCCGTCTCTTTCCTTCGGGGATCAGTTTCTCCAGAAAGTCGTAATACGGCATTGCCAATTCGGGGCGGTTGGCCGAGAATACGCTGTAGAAGCCGGCCTGGCTGTTGTAGTTCAGATGGATGTCTCCATGATAGTTCATGGAGTCGTTCATGTTCCAGACGCCGTACATGCCTCCGCAGACCGGACTGTGCAGGTTACAGGCCGAAGCCATCAGGTAGATGGATGACAGGTACTGGCGGTTCAGCAGGGAATCGTTTGTTTCTACATACGAACGTGTCCACATATCTTTCCACCATTGTTTTTTCTCAATTTTCAGAAGGGCGAGTTGGGGGCCGTTCACTGAAGAAAGCTTGTCGTATGCTTCCGGCAGACGGGCATCATCTTCCAGACTGCCGGATACATAAGTTACAATGCAAACCGGCTGTCCTGCCTTTATCTGAAAAGAGGCGGTGACTTGCGAGGAGGATGTTTTTTCCCAGGAAGCCTCAGTTCCTGTGATGCGGGTTGAGATGCCTGCACGGGCTATCCAGCGTACATCTCCTTCCGTCCGGCTCCGGCGGGATACCTGTCCCACTTTCTCACGGATTCCGGAAGTGGTTTCATAGAGTTTGTTTTCACCGTTGGCATAGGTCATGACTGTGACATCTATGGGATGTTCCGAAGCCGTAGTCAGTTCAGTTACCACGTAGTTGTCGTCCATTGTCATCCACGTTGTCATTTCTACCGGTTCTGCGGTTCCGGTATGCATATAGAGCTCGGCATCAAGTTGTCTCATCTCATAACAGAAGCCCTCGGCGGGTTCTGACTGTACTGAAATGCTGACTCCTCCCACCGGCAGGGCAGCGGGACCCGTTCCTGCCCAGTCCGACCAGTTGTCGGTGATGAAGTCTACTTTTGACAGTTGCAGGGTCTGTCCGTTTTCTGAAGTATAACTGACCAGTCCCACATCTCCGTTTCCCAGGTAGGGGCCTTTGGGTGCATGCTTGCTTGCTGTTTCTGCCTGACTGAACGGATTGTTCCACCGGGCTGTCAGCATCTTTTTTTTGTTCTGAAAAAACAGATCGTCGGGATTGTTTCCCTGACTGAGACATCCCGGGAGAGAAAAAAGAGCTGCTATTCCCAGAATGACAGAATAATGTATGTTGCAAATTTTCATCGTCGAAATTCTTTTTGATTAGTCTTCCAGTTTCCACTCGTCTTTCCACCGGATAATGAAACGTCCGTCTTCAAATTCCAGCGGCAGCCAGATGTAGCGTCCGTCGATGGCATTTTCCGGAGTCCAGCGGTCACCCAGATAGATAAATTGTCCTTCTTTTCCGGCTACGGGCAGGATGTAAGTGCTCTGGGAATGATAGGTGAGGGCTGAATCGGCATCCACACAGGGATTTCCCAATTCGGTCCATTCACCCAGAATGGAATCTGCTACGGCAGAGCGAGCTGCATTGGGCGACCATCCTGTACATCCCGACATCATCAGGTAGTAGCGTCCTTCGTGTTTGAACATGGCCGGAGCTTCCATGAACCGTCCCTTGAAGCAGCGGATGTAGGTACCGTCGTGATCCGTATAGTCGCTGTTCAGCCGGGCAATCTGCAGAGTACTGTTTTCCTCTGATGCATAGATGTGATATGCCGTGCCGTCATCGTCCACAAACAGGTTCATGTCGCGGGCCATCTGTCCTCCTTCCAGATCTCGTTTGATCAGGTTCAGAGAATCCGGGTGAGCTGGCAGGTCTCCTCCGGAATAGTGGGCTTCAGCCTGGACGGGGGCTGTCTTCAGACTTTCCGGTGTACCCTGGGGCCATTTACCGGCATTGATGCGTCCGGCATGCAGGAAACGGTAAGGTCCGGTAACCTTGTCACTGACGGCCACTCCGCTCTGGGCTCCGGTGTAACCGGCTCCTTTGGGCTCGAGGTGAAACCACATGACGTACTTGCCGGTCCGGGCATTATGAATCACCTTGGGGCGTTCCAGGATACATCCTTTTTCGATCGGACTTCCGCTGCCTTCCGGTGCTACGGCCAGAGCGATACCTTCGTCTTTCCAGTTGTAGAGATCAGTTGAGGAGTAGCAATGCACTCCGACATTGGCCACGTTGCCTCCTTCTCCTTCGGTCTTGTGCTCGCCAAACCAGTAGTAGCGTCCGTTGTCGTAAAGGATGCCTCCTCCGTGGGCGTTGATATGTACGTTGTTATTGTCCAGCCAGACCTGTCCGGGTGTGAAGGACTGGTAGCGTTCTTTTGTCTGGCAGGCGAGGAGACCTGCTGCCAGAAGTACTGCAAGAGATATTTGTTTCCACATAATCAGATGATGTTTTGAATGAAGGATGATGTTTGGTTTTATTGCAGCCGGGCATGAATGGTTTCCCCTTCCCGGATGGTATAAGACTTTCCGTCAATGTTTACGCGCAGTTTGCCGTTCCGGATGCGTTCAACCGTAATGTCGAACGTGCTGCCGAAAGCCCGTATGCGGCGGAGGGCAGCCTGATTCCACTCTTTGGGAAGACGGGGCGTCACGTCACAACTTTTCAGTCCGGTGGGGCGGATGCCGAAGAGACCTTCCGTAATGATGCGGCCGTAGAGAGCACTTTCGGCGGAAAGATGGCGCTGACCTCCTTCGGGCCATGCTTCGATGGCATAGGGCACATGTTCACCCAGCAGACGGACGGATGAGTAATGCTTCAGGTATTCGGTTGCTTTTTCTGTTTCGCCTACGGCATAAACACCGCGCAGGGCATACAGGGTGGAACGGTCCCAGAAAGTGCTGTCACCGGCCTGGGTAAGCAGACCGTTTTCAGTCCAGAGGCGCGGAGAGAACAGAGCCTGGATGGTTCCTTCTTTCCGTTCGCTGATACCCACGGTCAGCGGAATGCAGATCCAGGAGCGCAGGATCTCGTTGCCTTTGTAATAGTGGTAAGTGTCATAGCCTTCCACGGTTCCTCCGAAATATTTTTCAATGGATTTGCGCAAGTCGGCAGCCTGTTGCCGGTAGGTGGCTGCTGTCTTTTTGTCTTTTCCCAGATCCTTTGCCAGAAAGGCAGCAGAAATCAGGGCATCATAGTAGAGTGAAGAGGTACAGAGGTTAGCTTTTCCGGCCGGGAAACGTCCTTCCAGTTCGTCTGCGTCAGAGGCTACGACACCTTCCGGCGTCAGCTTGCGGTGACAGTATTCCAGACACCACTGGATGAGCGGCCAGAGGGTTTCTGCCTGCTGTCGGTCTCCTCCGGCCAGTGCAAATCGGGAGGCTCCGTAGGCAATCATGGCTGCATCTCCGCGGTCGCCTGCGCCGTTCCAGATGTCCAGCCCTTCAGCAATGATGGAACTGGGTATGGGCTTCCACTCATCGTTCATAAAGCGGGCAAAATGTCTGAAAGAATTAAGAGCGGAGGCATTGCCGTAAGCATAGCCTGTGAAGGGGAAATAGGGGTTGATGTATTCTGCCTGGTCATTGGCCCAGATGGCGGCATAGTATGATTCGCCTCCAGGTCCGTGCATCGGTCCGCCCTTGGTTTCGTAGATGCTTTCGCAGGCCCGGATCTTGGAGAAGGCAAACATGCGGTTGATGACAGGATCGGGAGTCTCCAGAATCAGATTGTCTGCCAGTTGCTTCAGGAAATCCATCCGTTTGGCCTTTTCTGTTTCCGGTTGCAGCCGGATGGAGGGTTCTCCTTCACGATGGGCGGACAGGGAAGCTGCAAAGTAAAGCGTATCGCCCGGCAGGACTGTGTGCGGGCCGCTTCCGTAGACTGTCCCTTCCATGATATAGGCTCCGGTAACTCCGTTTTCCGGATTGGTTTTCGAGCGTGTCTGTTCTTCGGGAATTTCCACCTGCAGGGAGTTTTTGCCGGTATTGATCAGGCTATATTGTTCAATGAGAGCGGGCTGGTCGGTAGACGGGAAATATTCGCGGATCAGTTTCCATTGTCCGTAGTAGCCTTTGTCGAACCGGCTTTCCACGGTCAGTATGCCGTTGAGGCTGATGCTTTCCACTTTTTCTTCCGTAAGTGAACGGCTGTTCACGAAGACTGCATCCAGCGGATTCCAGGCAGAACGGCGCATCAGGCTGGCATGGGTATTGTTCGGCACGGTGCGCAGCAGCGGCCATACCATTCCTTTGTTCAGGGTAAAGTTGCCTTCGCGGTCTACACCGTAGCGCAATACGACAGAGACGGATTTACCGCTCATTTCAATGTGGTCGGAATGGGGAAGGTCGTTCCGGATGTTCCAGATGATACTGCCGTCTTCCTGTGGCGACCAGCGCCGGGTGGACTGGGATGTTGCCGGCAGAGTGACCAGTGACAGTCCCAGAAAGGCATAGATAAGTCTTGCTTTCATGGCTTCTTCAGTATTTACATATCATATAAGGTTCATAAAGTATGGCCCGATACCGTTTAATCGTCTGTATAATTGGGCCTTATTGTCCGCTCGATTCAGCTTCATCGTCTGTATGATCAGGCTTCATTGTCTGCTTGATTCCGGTGAATCTTCCGGTAGTCGGTTCTTGAAAAATACGTCGGCCAGTTCCGGTCAGACAGAGGAGACATAAGTGTCTTTGCCTGTAGAACTGACCGACGTTCAGCGTATGAGATTATTTCAGTTTAAACGGTTCTTTTTTCACATAAGCCTTGAAGCTTTTGATGGCTGCCGGATTTCCTTCTTCCGAGCTGGGAAGACAGCGGAAACCGGTGATCTTGTGATTGTCTTTCAGGTCGATGATGATGGAATGCGGGAATTTAGTTCCGTAGTCCGTACACCAGGTTGTCGATTCCTGAAGATCGTAGATCTTGTCGGCCGTGTTGTTTGACCATTGATAGCTTTCGCTGTCTGCATACGTGATGCTCCATTTCTGACGGGAAATGTCTTTGCCGTTTTCGTCGGTCAGATAGAGTTCGGCGATGGCAGCAAGATTCTTGCCGTCGTGTGCATTGAGGGCTTCCAGGCAGAAGTAGCGTCCCTCTACCGGACGGTTGAACTGTATGGTCTGCCATCCGCCTCCGGGTTTCAGTTCTCCGGTAGCAACGGGTGTTTCTCCCTTCAGGTTGAGGGTTTCACCTTCCTTGCGGTGAGTGACAGGTTCTTCGTTGTGGAGAACGTCCAGAATCGGCTGTTTCAGACCCGCAATTTTGGTTTCATCCGGACCGAGCAGGTCGAGAACCACGATTTCGTTCTTGCCCTTCTTCAGCCAGCATCCCGGCATGAACAGAGTCTGCTGCGGACCGATCTTCCAGAATCGTCCCATTGCATGACCGTTCACCCATACCATTCCTTTTCCCCAGGTAGACATGTCGAGGAAGGTATCTCCGGTCTTGTCGAGTGTAAAGGTTGTGCGATAGTAGGCCGGACCGTCGAACTTGCTTCCCTTGGCAAACTGCTTGTCGGCAGCAAACTTGGCATCGGTGGGGAAGCTGTATACCTGCCATCCGGTGAGGGTCTGTGGTTCGCATCCTTCGTTCAGCAGCTGAACCTTGTCGGTGATACCTTTGCGGTCATGGATAGCGCGGTCGAAGTTGACGCGTCCCATGGCTTCTACCAGGATGTCCAGGCGGGTACCGGCTTTCACCTCAGGCAGCGACAGGATGTTTTCACCACGGCGGCGATCCAGGCGTCCCAACAGCTGGCCGTTCAGATATACCTGTGCCCAGTCGTGTGGTTCATCTACCAGCAGAACGGTTCCTTCCTTGACATCAGCCGGAAGTGTCGTGCGGTAGAGAATGGTACCCCATCCCTGATCGAACTGTTCCATCGGCTGGATGGCTTCCGAAGTCTGGGGCTTGGGCAGATTGTCAAACAGGGGAGCTACTTCGTTCAGTTGCATGGCAGGGATTTCAATGACCGGCATCGGTGCAGGTACATCCGGAATCACCTGTCCTGAATCAGCATACTGGACAAGCAGATCACGCAGCTGATAATATTTCGGAGTAGCCCATCCGGCTTCGCTGATAGGTGCGTCGTAGTCATAAGAGCTGCACATGGCCGAATAGGACGGACTGTTGGCTCCTCCCCAGTGGCCGAAGGTTGTTCCTCCGTGAGTCATGTAGAGTGAGAAGGAAATGTTGCGGTCCATCATGTCCTTGATACCTTTGACCATTACGTCAGCCGGGCGGGTTTCGTGCTTGCGTCCCCAGTGGTCAAACCATCCGCTCCAGTATTCGCTGCACATGAGCGGAGTTTCAGGCCGGGCTTCCCGAAGAGCCTTGAACTGCTGGTCGATATCTGCTCCCGTACCGAAGTTGATGGTCCAGAGCAGATCGTCGAGACCATTGCGCTGGAAGGTAGATGCCCAGTCACACTGGAACAGGGGCACATCGGTGAATCCGGCTCCGCGTACGATGTCACGGATGGAAGCGATGTATTCCTTGTCTTCAGCATAAGCTCCGTATTCGTTTTCCACCTGCACCATGATGATGTTTCCTCCGCGGGGAGCCTGCAGGTCAGCCAGCTGCTTGCCCAGTTCGTTCATGAAGATCTTGGTACGTTCCAGGAAATACGGGTCACTGGTACGCAGGGCAATGTCTTTCTTCTTGAGCAGCCACCAGGGCAGTCCGCCCATTTCCCATTCCGAGCAGACATACGGACCGGGGCGCAGCATGATATACATGCCGTGTTTCTGGGCCAGGCGGCAGAAGCGGGCCACGTCGTTCTGTCCTTCGAAGTCGAATTCACCCGGACGCTGTTCATGGATGTTCCAGAAGGCATAGATACAGATGGTGTTCATCCCCAGCGCCTTGCACATCTCGATGCGGTGTTCCCAGTATTCAGCCGGGATACGGGTGTAGTGGATTTCTGCCGCTTTGATCAGGAAAGGTTTTCCGTTGAGCAGGAACTCCTTGTTTCCGATTTCAAAGGTTTGCGGTTCTCCTTTAGGGGAAGTGCAGCCGGTCAGCATGGCAACGGCCAGTGCAGCAGCACTTACAGCACAGGATTTCAATAAATGATTCATAAAATGTTATTAAATTTTAGGGTTAGACTATGTTGTATATTTGATTTCAAATGTATAGTTCTTTCTTATTCCGGATAGCAATAGATAACCTTCATACAGTCAGCGTTTAAACGCAAGCAAAATTATAAACCAGATATAAATTAAGCAAGTAAAACCAGTTAAAAAATTTTTTGTCAGATTATAGACCGGTTAATAAATTTGTACGTCCTCTTTCCGCTGTTTCCGAAGTTGGATGACTGAATGGATTATCCTGCCGGTAAAAAACGAAATATTCGTTGAATAGTCCATGCTATGGGTAATTTAATCCATTTTTGTTAAAGCTGTCAACCGCTATCTTCGCCAGTTGTTGAAAACTGTTCCGACGGGGTCGGATGTGATATCTTTGAAAATAGAAAAAACTTAACATATTAAAGTCTTACTTAAATAAAACATAAACTATGAAACCAGAAAAACATGATTGTTCAAGAAGAGATTTTCTCAAACATAGCCTGTTGGGAGCTGTGGCGCTCGGCGTCGCTTCTTTTCCGGGTGAACCGCTGACAGGAGCAATCCGGAACATAGAGGGCCGTAGAAAGAAAACTGCCCGGCGGGTTGTCCTGCTTTCGCTGGATGGAATCTGTGTGGAAGGATTCCGGAAGGCACGGACTCCTCATCTGGATAATCTGCTTGCACAGGGCGTTCTTTCACTGAAAACACGGGTGGTCATGCCGTCGGTCACTTTGCCTAACTGGACGAGCCATCTCACCGGAAGCGGTCCGGAACTGCACGGGGTCGTTGATAACAGCTGGACGATTGACAAATTCAAGCTTCCTGCTATAGAAACAGATAGCGACGGATATTATCCTTCTGTTTTCAAAGTGCTGAAGGATAAGAAGGAAGGCATAAAGACGGCCTTTTATTACAATTGGCCGAACCTGATCTATCCTTATAACCAGAAATATCTGGACGATATCTGTTTCCTGGAAAACGATGCCTATGCTCCTTATTATGAGAGGGCTTTCTCGTTCATTAAAACACACCGGGACGAACCGACCCTGGTTTTCCTCTATACGGTTCACACTGACCATGCCGGCCATAACCACAAGTGGATGTCTCCGGAATACATCCGGTCTATCGAAGAAGCCGATGAAGAAATCGGCCGCCTGCTTGATAAACTGAAGGCAGAAGATTTGTTTGATGATACACATTTCCTCTTCCTGACAGATCATGGAGGCATCAACTATGGTCACGGCGGAGTGAGCGTGGAAGAGATGATTGTTCCCTGGGGAATAACCGGTCCCGGCATTGCTGAAGGAAAGATGATGGAAGAACCCAACAATACAGTCAATACAGCAGCGGTAATCCTGCAGCTTTTCGGGGTAGAAAAACCCTTGAGCTGGACAGGAGAAGTTCCGGAATCGATATTCGGCTGATGGTATCATCCGTAGGCTGAAGTTTTTTTATTTCAACTTCAGCTTACGGGTGGCAGTCAGCTGGCCACAGGTTGCTTTCAGGGTGAGTGTGGAGGCATTTCCGGTTGCTACCAGGAATGAGGCCACACCGGCTTCCGTATTCACTTGCTGCGGGCTGCGCAGTTCTCCTCCGGCTGTCACTTCCAGTTTGACTTGCTGTCCGTTTTCCCCGAAACAGCCGGTTCCCCGGGCATCTTTCAGGCTGACATACACGATGAGCAGGTCGTTGCGCGAAGCCGGAACTCCACTCTCAAAATAAGAGATGTCTATGGCTTCCGCTCTGCCCGGTGTGCGGACCGTCTGTTCGGCTACTTTCCGTCCGTCCTTGTAACCGACGGCTTTCAGTTCACCGCTTTCCCATTTCACTCCGAAGAATGTGAAAGGAGGATAATTGATATGCTCGGCATTTCCTCCGTCGGGGCGGGAAACATATTCGGAGGTTGAAGGGCCATTGTCCGGTCTGCGGCGTGCAAGGGACTTGCCGTTGAGCAGCAGTTCCACTTCGTCTACATTGCCGTATACCTGCAGCGTGTCAGAAGCGTCCGGCATCCAGTGGCTGTTGATGAATACCTCGTAAGGCATTTTTCCGGCAGGCGTATAACTCCCGGCTGGAACCTGTGTGCGGAAATAAGCCAGTCCGAACTTGGGCAGGCGGAACAGGTCGGCCAGTCCGCTGTAACAGATATTGTCGCAGCATCCTCGGTTATAGTCATACATGCTCCAGATGGCTCCGCCCATGGTCCACGGATAATAAGCCCGGTAGCGGTTGTGACTCCACTGGGCATTCCAGGCATTTTGTGTCAGGGCGTGGTCACCGTCTCCTCGGGAAATGCGGGTGGTGCTGTAATGTCCTCCGAACTCATAGTCGTAATATTCGCGGATGAATCCCGGTTTTCCGGTTTTGTTGGGGCGGTTGAAACCTTCTTCCCAGTCATTGTAGCACACGTCGAAACCGTCATATCCGTAGCTGTCGCCGGAAGTAAAGCACTGGTCGCCCGGATATTCTTCATGTCCCGTGCGTACGGCTCCGTCTTTCCATTCCTTGGGTGGCCAGGATTCGTTGAGAGTCGTTTCCCAGGTCAGGATGGAAGGATGGTTCCGGTCGCGCCGGATCATGTCGCGAATATCCTGATAAGTCCGGTCAATAAAAGTCTGGTTCTTGTTGTAGAACTGCCATCCGGGAATCGGTTCGATGGCCAGCAGTCCCAGTTCGTCGCAGGCATCCAGTACGGACGGATCCTGCGGATAGTGTCCCAGACGTACCACGTTGAATCCGTTCATGCGGATCTGATACATGTCCCGGTATTGTGCCTGGTCGGAGATGGCATAGCCGACATACGGATATTCCTGATGCCGGTTGGTTCCTTCCAGTTTCAGCGGTTCTCCGTTGATGATGAATCCTTTTTCACGGCTCATTTCGAAACGGCGGATGCCGATGCGTGTTTCTTCCGTATCGGTGATGTGTTTGCCGTCTCTGATTTCCGTACGCAGGATGTAGAGTGAAGGAGAGTCGGGCGACCAGAGCCGGGGATTCATGACGGTCATCTGCTGCCGGCTGTCGGCAGAGTTTCCGGCAGATACGGCCAGCGTCTGTTCCATGGAAGTGACTTTTCTGCCTTTCCCTTTGCCTTTGGTCCACTCGTAAAGTGTATGGCATACGGTCAGTTGCTTATCTGAAACAGAAGCGTTGGCCACCTGAGTCTGGATATTTACAACAGCCTGTTTGCGGGAAACTTCCGGATAGGTGACAAAGATTCCTCCTCCGGCTGTCTGTCCGGCCAGGATGGGGTGGGTGATGTGTACAGGTTCATTCACCAGCAGGTTAACGTCGCGGTAGAGTCCTCCATAATAGCAGAAATCCAGTTCCTCCAGCGGTTTTCCGGGAGGAATGAGAGGATTGTTCCGGTTGTCAAGCCGGACGACCACTTCGTTGGGCTTTCCGGCATGAAGCATGCCTGTGACATCGGCCACGAAAGGTGTGTATCCTCCTGCATGCTGGAGAATATGCTTTCCGTTTACCCACAGGTCGGCCAGATGCATGGCTCCTTCAAATTCCAGCCACAACTGTTTATGTTCGTCTTCCGGATTGATGGTAATCGTTTTGCGATAGTAACAGACCCCTTGCCACTGATGGAGCACCGTAAGCGGTTCGATGAAAGGAGTATGCGGAAGAGATACCTGCTCCCATTCCCCTTTGGCAAGCTGCTTCATTTCCCGGGCCAGCGTATCAGGATGTACGGCCAGCAACAGATTTTCTGCCTTCACGTGCTGGATGTTGAACTGCGAACTCCAGTCGCTTCCCTGATTTTTGATGGCTGCCTGTTTCTGTACTTTGTCCAGTCTTTGGAACTCCCACCCGTTGTCCAGCTGGTAAGTCTGGGCATTCAGGAACAGAAAAGACAGGGAAGTCCAGGCGAAAGCAAGAATGATCTTTCTGTTCATGTTTTCTTGTTTATGATTTTACGTTAAAAAACTTGGTAAAGTTAGTCCTTTTTTGTGAAAAGGTAAAAGCTTCCCTTTGCATTTGCTGATGGCAGTAAATATCAAAGGGAAAGCTTTTGTAGATCTATGTTATGTCAGTCGGTTGGATTATTGTTCAGCCGGAGTATCAGGTGTCAGTCCCCAGTACGGGTTCTGATAGAGCGGTGAATTTTCCGGGTTGGTATGGTCTGATGAAGTCAGAATGAGCTGACGGATCGGCATGGGGTTCAGATAGTGAGCCATGTGCCAGGTCAAACCATCTTTGTAGAGGTTGCTTGAGGTCATGTTTTTCTCAAACGGACGGAGATATTCGCTCAGGTCGCGGCTTGACACGTTGGCAGACACGCTTCCGTCGGCAATCAGTCCTTCGTACCAGGATTCCATAGGAGTATTCCACAAGTGGAAACCTTCTACATGACAGGGAGCAGTCATCAGCTGGTCATAAGAACGCCAGCGGGCCAGGTCCATACCGCGTAAGCCTTCTCCAAAGAGTTCAGAGCAGCGTTCACGACGGATGTTGAATTCAACTTTGTCAGTCAGTTGATGGCCGGCTGTATAGCTTCCCCAGTTGTCTTTCTCCTGATTCATGTCAGTGGCGGCGATCATTCCTTGCGGATCGATGGCATCACCGGTGAATCCGGCAGCAGTACGGACAGCTTTCCAGTATTCCAGAATGTGTCCTGCATTCAGATCTTTGGTCAGTTCGTATGCTGCTTCCATATAGATCAGCAGAGCTTCTGTGGCACGGAAGCTGATCGCACCGTTATAGGCATAGAAGTTTTCAGCCAGTGCCTTGTCGAATGTACCTCCCTTACGGAGTGTGTAACCGGTACTGTAACCTTTCTGGCTGTCGGTATTGGTGATGTCAGGATAAGGTTCAACAGGTACTCCGTGAGTGGTAGGAGAGTCCATGTTCTTGAAGAGGTTGGCCTGTCCCGGTTCCTTCAGGAAGATATGCAGACGAGGATCGGCATTGGCGCGAACCGTAGCAATTTCGCTGTCGTCGTATGTGAAACCGTCGTGGCTGGCATATCGGGGAAGACCATCTTTCATAACGAAAGATTCCACACCTGCACGGGTTACTCCTGTTCCCCAGTTACCGAACTGGACACCGACTTCCGTGTTACAGGTTACTTCCTTGCCTTTACTGAATTCGCGCCACATCAGAATGTCTTTATACGGACTCATGTCTACAGCTCCGAACATGTAGAAATAGTCGTTTACATCGTTGTCGCTTTGTGGTACGATACCGGTGTTTATGGTCAGCAGACCTTTATATTTTTCGGCTACTTCTTCGGCTGCATCCCGGGCCGTCTCATAGAACCATTTTGACTCAGCCTGAATGTCTCCGGCAGGATATTCATAGTTGGCATTGTAATCCTTGGTCTTGCCCGGCCATCCTTCACCGTTGGGAACAAATGCAGTTCCGGCAAAGTTCTTTAACCAGGATCCTTCGAAGAGAGCTACACGAGCCTTAACCAGACGGGCTACATCCGGAGATACACGGTTGCGGGCGGGATCGAAGTTCTCTACCAGCAAGTCGTGTGCCTTGTCCAGTTCTGTGATTATAAACCGTGCGACTTCGTTACGCGGCATTCGTTTGCTGGCCACAACCAGAGAATCTTCGTTGGCAGGCAGCGGTTTGGTTACAATGGGCAAGTCACCGAAAGAACGGTACATGTTGAAGTAACGCAAGGCCCGCATGAAATAAAGTTCGCCCAGTGACTGGTTGAGGATATCTTCATCACCGGTTACGAGATTGGCTGCCAGATTGGTTTCCACTTTGTCTATGACATAGTTCAGGTTACGTATCAGTCCCCAGTCATAATTGCTGTTGTCCATGCCTACTTTGTAGAGTCCGGTTCCAAAGCTGGAGCTGGCGCTGAGTCCCACCTGGATATCGGTACTTCCGTCGTTGAAGGCACCTTGCAGGTTGGGCATGATCTGGTCATAATAGGTCACAGTGGCTGCCTGAATCTGATCGGCGGTCAGATAGTATTCTTCGGGGATTACGTTCGAGAGCGGTTCCTTGTTCAGGAAATCCTCGCAGGAAGAGAGGGATGCTGCCAGTAGCAGCATGCCTGTTGTAAGGTAAGTATATTTCAGTTTCATATAGACTAATTGTTTAAAGGGTGATACTTAAACCGCAAGAGAAGGTTCTGGATAATGGGTAGGCTACACCTTCTTCGTAACCGCCATAAAGAGTTTCGGGATCGAACTGCTTGTCAACTCCGGAAAGTGTCCACAGGTTTTCTCCTGAAACGAAGAAACGCAGGTTCTGGATACCCCAGCGGCTGGTAATGCTGTTCGGAATGGTGTATCCCAGCTGCAGGTTCTTCAAGCGGATATAGGCTGCATTCTGTAAGTAACGTGTCTGGGTCTGCTGGTTCTTGCTGTTATGCAGCGGGCGTGGCAGATAAGCGTCCAGATTTTCCTGCTGGTAGCCGTTCTGTACAGACCATGTGTTCTGGTCACGGAAGTAGTCGCTGACAGCGGTCAGACCGTTGTCATTCCAGATCTGCCAGGAAGTACCGAACATGTAAGCACTTCCCTGCCATACGTCACGCTTCATGACACCCTGGAAGAAGGCACGGAAGTCGAATCCTTTCCAGCTGGCGTTCAGGTCAAGTCCGAACAGGTAGCGCGGAGTGTTGTTTCCGATGACAGACAAGTCTCCGTGGTCACTCAATGTTTCAGATCCGCTTGAAATCTTACCGTCTCCGTTCAGGTCTGCGTACATGATATCTCCTGCTGTCCAGTCTTGTCCCAGTGCATCTTGTCCACCGTTAGGCAGGGTAGCCAGGTGGTCTTGCATCTGCTGGTCTGTCTGTGCCAGTCCCACAGTTGTGTAACCCCAGATTTCACCGATGTATCGTCCCGGAATATAGTTCCAGATATTTTCAGTCGGGTTGTTGGGATATTTGGTGATTTTGGTACGTGCGTCCGACAAGTTAAAGTTTACCCCATAGCTGAATCCGTTCTGCAGGCGGTCTCTCCATCCGATAGTCAACTCCCATCCCTGAGAGCGGAGGTCGGTATTGTTGGTTACGGGAACTCCTGTACCCAGGATGTTCGGAAGTTCAGGAGCGTTGCCGACCATGTTTTTGGTGTCACGGATATAATATTCAAACGATCCGGTCAGACGATTCTTGAGCAATCCCCAGTCGAGACCGACGTTGTAACTCTGGATGGTTTCCCAGCCAAGGTCGGTAGATACAAGTCCCGGTGTACCTGCCGTATTCGGACGGTTGCCGTTCATCAGCCATGCTCCACTGGCGGAATAGATGGCAAGAGTCTGGTAAGTCTGATACCAGTTGGTTGTATTCTGATTACCTAATGAACCGAAAGATCCGCGAAGTTTCAATGTTCCGATCGTATTGCTCAGCGGTTCGAAGAATTTTTCCTGTGCGATATTCCATCCGATTGATACAGACGGGAATACTTTCCACCGGTTGTCGCTGCGGAAGCGGGAAGAACCGTCTGCACGGATATTGGCTTCAAACAGATAACGGCCCATGTAGTCGTAGTTTACACGGCCAAAGAAACCGGCTGTAGACCAGTCGCTGAGGTTTCCGTATACATCCGGAGTCATAGCCTCCCCATAGAAACTGTTGCCGCTGGTAAGGTCGATCACCGGTTTGTTTGGGAACATGATACCGTTGCGGGTCAGTCCGTATTGTTTTACACGCATTTCTTCTGCCTGGAAACCGGCCATCACATGCAGGTTGTGAGTGTCGTTGAACAGGTGAGTATATTCTGTATATGCGTTGAAGGTGAGATGAGCATTCTTGTAGAATCCTTCGTGCACCTCTGATCCGTCTTCATAAACGACAGGGTCTCCGGCTACGTTGTGGTTATACAAAACCTGAGAATCCCAGTGACGGTCCTGATGGTAAGTACTGTAATTGAATTCCACATGAGTGAGCCAGTTCTTGATCGGTTCGATCAACAGTCCGGCCTGCTGGTAGATACGGTCATTCTGCCACTGGTCAGTACCGCCTTCTGCCAGTCCGAGTTCCGGTGACGGACTGCTGTAATAGTATCCGTTCGGATCGTAAAGAGGCAGGGTAGGCCATCCCTGTCGGGCAATGGACTGATAGAGACTGCTGGTCAGGCGTGACGGGCGTTTCTGATCCTGACGGCTGAAACGCATGCTGTAATTGAAGCGGAGCCATTTGGTAAGCTCTGAGTTGATTTTTGCTGTAACATTATATCGTTTGAATCCTTCTTCCCCGATGTTCATCAAACCGCCCTGATCCAGATAATTGAAAGATGCGTAGTAATTGAATTTCTTGCTACCGCCGTTAGCACTGAAATTGTGTTCCTGTGAGAACGTCCAGTCTTTGTAAATGACATCGAAGCGATCCACATCATCAATACCGACCTGATAACCGTCTCCCCATACGGTTTCGTCCCATGATGCCGGGCTGAGTGCATAAAGGATTCTTCCATCCTCGGTAATACGCTGTCCCGGTTTGTAAGGTCTGGCATTGTGGTATTCAACAATTTTCGCCATGCGTTCGTTGTCGAAGAATACCCCACTGCTGCTGTTGGTGTTGGCATCGTTCAGGAAACTGGCGAAGTCAACAGAGTTCATCATGTGGTTTTTGTTGATCGGATTTCCCCAGCGGAATGAGTTGTTGTAGTTAAGGGTCAGTTTGCCGTCGTCATTACCCTTCTTGGTTGTGATCAGGATGACACCGAACGGTGCGCGTGAACCGTAAATAGAAGATGCCGCTGCATCCTTTAACACGGAAATGCTGGCAATATCCTGAGGGTTGATGGTGTTGAGGTCACCTTCCATGCCATCAATCAAAACCAGCGGGCTGCCGCTGGAACCCTGTCCGATGGTACCCATACCGCGGACATTAATACTCGGAGTATCTTCCAGGCTACCGTTGGTCTGCGAAATGTTCAATCCGGGAACGACACCTTGCAAGGCCTGTGAAACATTGCTTACCGGACGCTCGGCGATTTCATCGGCTGTAACAACGGAAACGGCTCCGGTCAGATTCGCTTTCTTTTGACTTCCAAAGCCGACAACCACAACTTCATCCAGCAATTTGGTGTCTTCCAGCAGTTTGACCAGAATCTCTTTTCCTGAAGTTGCCTTTAGTGTCTGAGTTTTGTAACCCACAAAAGAAATTTCCAGTTCGGCATTTTTCTGGGTAGTTAAAGAGAACAGACCATCCAGATCGGTGGTAACTCCGTTGGTTGTGCCTTTTTCCAGAATGGTTGCACCGATGATGGGTTCTCCGCTGGCATCGGTAACTTTACCTTTTACTGTAATTTTACCGGTTTGTTCGATAGACAGGCCGGATAAAACATTGGCAGGCTGTGCTGCATAGAGATTAGATGAAATGGGTAATAAAATGCCCATGCAAAGTCCTAAGGCTGCGTAACGTGATACCTTGAAGGAACGGGTCGGTGGTGTGTAGGTTGTCACACCCTTTGATTGGACAGAAATGTTTTTCATATTTCCTGTTTTTTATAGTATATGAATGTGAGAATTAATACGGCGGCGAAGATATAAACTTTATGTAAAATAAACAATAAGTGTCGATAAAAAATATTTTTACTAATTAAATGCGTATTATTTAAGTTTTATAATCAAAAAATCTCCCTTTTTGTCTTGTTTACAGATGGCTTATTGTATTGTAAATACCAGCTTTTGTAAAGTTATATATTGATCTATGTATTTAAAATATAGTTACTTATAATAATGTAAATTGGAAGTTGTAATGTCTGTATTATGTGATTTTCTACAAGATGGTTATTGTAGTAAATACACTTATAATCAAGCAATGAAAAATATTTACACAAAAGCTGGTATTTATACTTTTATACGATTTTCTTAGACTAAATTATTATCAATAAATTATAAGTTTATTTTCCGGACTGGCATCTGTATTGGGAATAGAGTAGCTAGAGTTTTCAACGTAAGTGCCGAAAACCCTAACTACCAAGATGCCTACACAATATTTCGTCTTACCTGGACTTTTTCAATTCGCAGGAAAAGCCATATACATTGCCGCCAAAATCTACGGCAAAGAGACCATTTCCCGATATTGCAATGGTAGCAAAAAGAGGAGCTCCCATCGAATGCCGCCATTGTAAACGTCCGCTTTGGGCATCGAGGGCATACAGTGTCCCATCTGAGGCACCGATATACACCTGGTTGCCACATAAAACCGGACTTGTTTCGACCGTATTCGGATGATTGCCCTGATAAGGAGCTGAAAGAATCATAGCTTCACGGGTTTTGAAGTGCCATTTTTCTTCTAGCGTTTCCTTGTCCAATGCTACTACACCATTGTTGGAAGTACCAAAAATTATGGCGTCTTTTGTCACCAATGGAGTAGAGGCAACTTCTACGCCGTAATTCAACTTCTTGCGTATCAGAATGCGTCCTGTTTTATTCTCTACCATCAACAGAGAATTAGCAGAAGTAACATACATAACATCACCCCATGCTGCCGGTGTTGCAGCCCGAAAGCGTAAATCCTTGTCCCAATCCTGCCAAAGCATTTTACCGGTTTCAGCATTATTTCCAAACAGGGCTCCCCAATGACGGCTTCCAATGAGGACATTGTCCTCACTCAACGTCAGGGTGGCTACGCAACCTTCACCACGTCCCCAGTCCTTGTTCTGCCAGATTATTTCGCCAGTTTGACCTTTGAAGGCTGTCAGTTGATAACCTGTACCCGCATAGACAATGCCGTCTTTGGCTACCAGTCCGTCATTCAGGGCAGGGGTTACACCTATTTTTAAATCCTTTTGCCACACGATTGCACCGTTTTTCGTATCTATTGCATAAACGATACCTTGTACATCTTGTGCAAATACAAGTCCGCCATCTATTGCAATGCTGTTACGGACGGATGATTTCAACGGAGATTTCCAGACAATCTGCCCGGTAGCAGCTTCTATTTTTGTAATTGAGGCCTTACCGGTTTCATTCTCATCCAGCGAAGCCACATAGACAAAGCCTTCGCTGACCACTGGTGCGGACATATAGATATTGGAACCGACATTGGTCGTCCAGGCCAGACGGGGGGCAACCAGCGTATCTTCAACCAGACCGGTGTGAGTCGGATTGCCTAACAGGTTATTCCAATCCTTATCGGTCACAATAGGCTGCTGCTGGTCTTCATACAAGAAAGATGCCGTTTTTTTACTGATTTCCCCATTGGCATATTGCGCTTCAGCGATAACGGTAACATAGTGTCCTTTGGCTGTTGACGGTAAAGATATCTCAGCTGTCCATGCAAAATCACTTTGTTGTTTCATCGGTTTGTTTTTCAATAAAACCTTCCCGTCTGATGTACAGCTGTATATCATACGGACTACCGGACTCGCTGTGGAATAAGCATTGACGGTCAGAGGTATGGTTCCATCCGGACTAATGGCAGACTGATGGTTCTGGATAGATGCAATTACCATCTTTTTATCCAGATACGAATAGTGAAAATCTGAAGTAAAGTCTCCTTTTGCATCAATATGCATCACACGAAAAGCTGAGGAAGCATGGTCTATACCGCCATAAATAGGTGTAGAAGAACATATTACTGCTACCTGATTATCCGGATGCGTGTAAATATGGTTTACATGCCAGTGTCCATAAAGCCATGCTTTCAGGTTGTGTGCCAGGAGGTCAACCACTTCTTGGTTCTTCAGTGTAAATTTAAAATCCGGACATCCGCATTCTCCGGGAATGGTATGGTTGAAAACATAGATTGCCTTATTCTTATCTACATACTTCAAGTCATTGGCCATCCAACTGAATACTTCATTCATGCGATAACTGGGGGAATAGTCACCACCCGGCATCGGTGTAACAATATAATGGACATTGCCCACTTCAAATGAATAAAATGTAGGTCCGTAGATTTTCTCAAAAAGTTCTTCTCCATATTTCCCGGCTACCAGATCGTGGTTTCCGATGGCATAGAATACTTGAGTTTCTGGCATGTTGGATGAATTCATCACTTTGATATGACTATTCAAGCCTCCCACATAACAAATGTCTCCAGTATGAATGATGAAGGCAACTTTTTCATTGGCGGCATACTCGCGCATACCTTCTGTCCATTCGTCCTGTCCCTGCGCTTCTCCGATTTCCGTATCCGAGATATGGATAAACCGGTGACTGCCGTCGGTCTGTACGGCATTATAGCGCAAAAGTCCGAAGTCGTAACTGACTTCTTTGCCTTCAATACGATGATAATAAGCATTCTCTGTCTTATAGCCCGAAGGTGTAGTGATAAATACAAAACGTGCCTTCTCATGTCCGGGCAAGGTAAACTGTCCTTTTCCGTCTGTCTGAACTACATTTAGTCCATCTGACACCGATATTCCTTTCATCAGTGTTTCCCCTTTGTCATAACGCCCGTTATGATTGGTGTCAACATAAACCTTGCCGGTGTATTGTGCAGACAGAATGGAGGGGAATGCCAACAGCATTCCGAGCAATATTTTTTTCATGGATATATCTCTTAAAATGAAACTAAAGCAGTAAAGGCTTCGTCCATTATTTGAGCAAGATAATGAACTAGCCTTTACGCTTAGTTATGTTTATACTATGTTATTATTCGGCCCAGAACTTATTCTGTTTTAAGTTAGGATTGATATTGATATCACGTACCGAAATAGGAGTATAATAATATTTAGGTTCTATCCATTCCCAGTTGGCCTGTACCTGAGAAGTACGAAGGATATGTCCATGGTCACCTTCTGAAAACATAATCGGAGATTTGTCATCGATAATTTGAGTACTTACATTCTTCAAGTCTTCTTCGGTCAAATCTTTTTTCGCTTCATTGGCACTTTCTGAATCCGGGAAGAATCCCACATCCTTGACTCCGTCACCATTGGTATCCATATAGCCATAACCCGGGATATAGGCACCTTCCGGGGCTTTTTCCAGAAGTTTGGCACATCCCCAACGCATCAGGTCATTATAGCGATAACCCTCACAGGCCAATTCGATACGGCGCTCGTGACGGACTTCGGCAACAGCTCCTGCCTGCGTTGATTTAATGTTGGAGTAGCGGGCCATCTGTACAGGATCGGGATTGTTCAACCATTCATCCAACTTGGCGGGAGGAAGTTCTACACCTACACGACCACGGATTTTGTTGATGGTTTTATCCAAATCCTCCTGGGTCAGAATACCCAGTTCGGCTTTAGCTTCTGCATTGATCAGAAGGATGGTGGCATAGCGAAGAATAGGAAGATCACAATATGCTGTACCCCATTGCCACATATCCTGTGGAGTGTCCAGACAGAACTTTACTTGCGGATAACCACCGAATTCCATTTTCTGCTGAGCCGGCATTTTGTCCCATTCGCGTTGCCAGCCAATTGGCATCAGTGTTTCAGCCATACGAGGATCGCGGTTTTTATACACTTCAGTTACAGTCATAGTCTCATAACCGGGAACCGTGTGAAAAGGAACAGCTTTACCATCTTCAGTGATGTAAAGATAATCTTCCATCAGGTCACGGCTTATTGAGTGGTTATAATTGAAAATGGAACCAATGCCATACGTACGTCCTAAATTCTTGTCGTTGTCCATCACCAGAATCACTTCCGGATTCGTACTCAAATCCAGACTGCTGAACAGTGCGCGATACGGAGGCATGGAGCCATTGGGAACATTGGAAATCTCATAATCATAATTGTTCATGATGGTTTCAGATGCCTGGACTGCCAATTCCAGGAACCTGTCGTAGTCGTTTAATTCCAATTCAGGATGATACTTGCGGAAGGTACCTTCATTCAAGGCAATACGTGCCTGTTCTGCCAATGCCACGACTTTATAGATTTCTGTCTTACTGTTACCGTCCTTCATATTTTTCACGGCAAAGTCCAAATCAGCCATGATGCTGTCTACTACCAAAGCACGCGGATCCTGGGTTTTGTACAGTTCTTCCGTATCAGTCGTTTGCAAGTCTTTGCTATACCAGGGAACATCCGAATAACTTTGTACCTTTTCATAGTATTCTTTGGCGCGATACAGTCTGCCTAAGCCAATAAAATGATTGATATCCGCTTCGTTGCCTGTGGCCTGTGGGGCACGTGCCAGAAAGAAATTGATGGAACGGAGAGTTCCCCATCCCCACTGTCCTACTTCTTCCGGAGTAAGCTGGCCGTTCATCTTATCGAACACACTACTTGCTTCACAATAAATTACATTATCGGATACACCATCGGTTGTACTGGCTCCCCAGTTGTAGAGTCCATAGGCATACGTTTCCAGATCGCTTACTGACTTGAAGAAACTCTTTTCAGTTAAACTGTCTTCAGGAAAACGGTCTAAAAACGAGTCGTTACATCCCATCATGGTTAAACCGAGCATACTCAGTGTTATATATTTTGCTGTTTTCATTGTTTTGTTTATTTAAAATGTCACATTCATACCGAAAGAATAAGCACGTTGCAATGGATAACCGCTACCGGCCAGGCCTTCAGGATCGCATTTATAGTGTTTGTACAAGCCTGACCATACAGCCAGGTTATCTCCCGTAAAGAACAGGCGTAAATAACTTAACCCGATTTTTTCCACCCATTTTTTGGGGAAAGTATAACCAAGCTGCAGATTCTTCAAGCGAAGATAGGCTGCATTCTGCAAATATTTAGTCTGAGTGGCAGCTGCCTCCAGACCTCCCTGGTAAGCTACGTATGATTTCAGACGGGGGAAATAACCGTCCGGATTGTCTTCACTCCAATGATCGTACATGTTACCATAGGTAATGTTGGTCCAGGGCTGGTTATAAACACCCCAGAAGTAGAGGTCGCTAGCACCAGGATAATAGTCTTTCTTGCCTACACCTTGCAGGAAAACACTAAAGTCGAAACTATTCCAATCAGCATTCAGGGAAATTCCATAAGTATACCGGCTTCTGCTGTTACCAATAACTGTATAATCGCCATGGTCTTCCAAAGTCCAGGCACCACTGTTGATGATACCATCTCCATCAAGATCAGCAAACTTCAAATCTCCGGGAGCAGTCGGAGGTGTACCAGGATAAGAGGTGACCGGAGTCTGGTCGGCATGATTCTTGATATCCTCTTCATCTTTAAAGAAGCCAAGCGTAGTCAATCCCCACATTTCTCCGACTTCACATCCTTCGTACCAGTCGCTCAAGTTGCCATTCGGGTTATCAAACTTCGTGATGAAAGTACGGCTGTCTGCAATATTGAAACTTACACCTATATTCAACGGCTTGCCTGCTACAGTGAACCGATCCTTGTAGCCTACAGTCAACTCCCAACCACGCGTCTTCAGGTCGGCCGCATTGGCATAGGGGACACCTGTACCCAAAACACCCGGTAAAGTAGCTCCATGTGTCAGCATATCTTCAGTGCGACGGACATAGTATTCACCGGTAAACGACAAGCGGTTTTCGAAGAAATTCAAGTCAGCACCCACATTGAGAGTCTTTACTTTTTCCCATGTCAGTGAACCGGAAACCAATCCGGGAGTACCTACATAAACAGGTTGTTTTCCTTCGATAATGGCACTTATCTTACCATTTCCCATGGTAGCCAGATAAGGATAATAACCTACATCCTGATTTCCCAGCTGACCATAGGAAGCACGGAACTTCAAAAAGCTGATGGTAGAGGTCAATGGCTCAAAGAATTTTTCCTTGGAAATAACCCAACCCAGTGAGGCAGAGGGGTTAAATACAAAACGGTCATCTTTGGGGAATGAAGAAGTACCGTCATAACGGCCGTTGAACTCGATGATATATTTATTGTCATAAATGTAACCGATACGTCCGAAACCGCTTCGGGTAGCTTTGGAACCCAGGCTTTCGCCAACGTTCATGTCACCAGTGGCCAGACCGGCAGTGGGTACGGAGGTAGAGATCAGATCTTTGCGGTCCAAGTTATTACCGTAATATTCGTATTCTTCCTGATTGAAACCAATCATGGCCGTCAAATCATGCTTTTGGGCAAATGTCTTGTGGAAAGTTGCATAGATGTCGATATAGATGTCTTTGTCATCGCCGGAATCAGCATAAGCACTGCTCACCTCATTTTGATATTTTATGGGGCGATCAGGACCGTCGGTATATGCTACCGGCAGATAAGCCCAGCGCTGGCGGTTTTTGTTTGTAGAATAAGACAGCGAACCTTGTACCCATAACACATCTTTCAATAGATCAATCCGGGTACCGAATGTGGTACGTATCTGGGTTTCATATTTTTTCCAATCACCACCTTCTGCCAACAGACCCAACGGATTGGCACCGCTACTGGTCCAGGTACCGTCAGGATTCTTGGGCATGTCCAGCGGAGAAATACGGTTGATGGCCCAATAAGTATCACTACTCAGGTTGGTAGGAGCCTTGTAATCATAAGTAATTACACTGGTATTATTCGAAACGCTCCACCAGTCCTTAATGTGAAAATTCAGTTTGCTGTTGATGGTATAGCGGTTATAGGTATCAGTATTGTATTTGATCATACCGTTCTGATAATTGTATCCGGCTGAGAAATAATAATCCAGTTTGTCCGTACGTCCCGAAAGATCTACCGAGTGATTGGTTGCAAAAGAGAAGTTTTTGTAGCACTCGTCTACCCAGTCGGTCTGTCCCCAATATTCATAAGTACCGTTAGGAGTCAGACGATAAGGGTCGGAGCCCGGATTCTCGGACATTTTCTTGGCGTACTCCAATGATTCTTCGTTGTAAATGGTTCCCCACGGATAATAAGCCTGGTTACGCATGGTAGCTACTGTGTAGGGATCAGTAATAATTTCCGGTGAGAACGTATTGCTTCGGAAAGAAAAGTTGTTGTTGTAGTTGATGGTCAATTTTTCATTTTTAGCCTCTTTGGTTGTAACCAAAATTACACCATATGCGGCCTTGGCACCATAGATGGCACACGAAGATGCATCCTTCAATACCGAAATGTTGGCAATGTCATTCGGGTTCATACGGTTCAGCATACCGGCGTCTGAAGCGACACCATCAATCACAATCAACGGGCTACCGCCATTGATAGATTCGTAACCACGTACATTAAAAGACGGGGTAGAGATGGCCTGACCGGTGCCGATTTCCACGTTCAAGTTGGCCACTGTACCCTGCAATGCCTGACCGACGTTCAACACCGGACGGTTTTCCAATTGCTTGGTAGCAACAGAAGCAACCGCACCGGACAGGTTTGCTTTCTTCTGTACACCATAACCTACAACTACCACTTCATCCAAAGTCTTGGTGTCTTCACTTAGCGTGATAACCATATCTTTTCCAAAAGCAGCTTTCAGGTCTTTTGTCTGGTATCCGACAAAGGAGACTTCAAGCACTGCATTTGCCGATACATTGAATGCAAAATTACCGTTAAGGTCAGTAATGACTCCGTTCGATGTACCTTTTTCCTTAATAGTAGCACCAATCATCGGTTCGCCATTGGAATCAATGATTTTACCTTTTACCCGTTGTTCTTTAGTAGAGGCAACGGTCTTCTTTGCAGGAAATATGATGATTTTATTTCCTGAAACAGTATAGTCAAGTCCTTGTTTGGCAAGTTCCTCCACAAGAACCTGTTTAAGTGCCTTTCCGTTTGTCAAGATTGTTACGCCTCTTTTGCCGTTCACTTCTGCATCTCTATAAGAAAACCGGTAATTGGTTTGCTTTTCAATCGCCTTGAAAAATTCTTTGACAGAAGCATTCTTGAGGTTGAGATTTACCTGACCTGTTTGAGAATATCCCCCAATAAAAGTTAACATACATAAAGATAACAGGGTAGAACGTAATTTAAATGAATGTTTTTCCTTATCTTTATGCTCAGAATTAATTAGTTGTGTTTTTGTTCTCATTGAAATGAAAATAATAAATGTTGAATTTGTTGATACTATTTCTCACATAGTTTCTTCTCAAAGACTAATCTAATTCTCCGCTCCGAATAATTTGCCGATTATTCGGAGTTTTTTTTCACAGTTATGTTTTCATATTCATAGTGTTTTAAAGATTATTATTCATTTAATTGTATGGTTATAATTCCGTCTTCATTTTTGTAATTAAAATTATAATGCATTTTCAAAACCTTCATAATGCTTTCAATGTTCTCATCATCAAAAGTTCCCGTATAGATGTCATCCAGCAATGATTTATCCTCAACATTGAAAGTAACTCCAAATTTTCTGGATAAACAGTTGAGTACGTTTTCCAGTGTCTCACTTCTGAATACAAGCTCTTTTTTCATCCATGCAGTTTCTGACTCGTTTGATGTTGAAACATGTTTCAGTTCGCCTGTCTTTTTATAATAGGTCACTTTCTCATTGGGCTTTACATTTATATTTTTGTACGGCGGAAGCACCGTCTCAATGTTCACACTTCCTTCTACCAGAGACATTTCCACGATATCCTTATCCTGATAGGCGTATACATTGAATTTCGTACCTAATACGGTAATGTCCATAAAACCTGTCTTTACCGTGAATCGTTTTTTTATGTCCTTCTTTACTTCAAAGAAGCCTTCACCCGACAGCTCTACATTTCTGCTTTCACGTCCGAAATCCTGACTGTATGTAAGCGAAGACTTGGCGTTCAGATAAACAATCGTTCCATCGGGCAGGGTAACCAGTGATTTTCCGTAGTCACCCGAACGTATTACCACATTTTGCTCCGCCAGTGAACTTATCGTCTTGTTCTGCATATAGGTCAGTACAGTCAGACTTCCTGCAATAATGAATAAAATGGAAGCAGCTATTTGCATCCAGTAGTTCTTGAAGGAAATTCTGTTTCGGCGAATTTCTTTCCCCTTTATATTCATTTTTTCATAGAGTTTCTCTATTTTTTCATCAGGAAGTGGTGAGTAATGGTCAAATTTGTCCCATTCAGACATAAGGATATCTTTCAGTTCCTGATCGGAGGTAATTTCCATCAGGGACTTCAATTTCTGAAGTTCCTCCGATGTTATTCTGCCCGAACGGAATTTTTCCAATAACCTTGCTACTTCTTTATCCATTATTATATTCATAAAACCAAAATCTGATTTTTATAGGTAATATCCATAAGCAGCAGATTTATAACATATCATTTTATATGTTATATAACATTAATGAAGAGAGAAAACGATGATTAGAATAATGGCGTTAAATCCCGTCAGCTCATTGCGCAATGTTTTGAGTGCAGCCGACAGTTGGTTACGTACTACCTGATCCGTAATAGAAAGCTTTTCTGCAATCTCTGGTATAGATATTCCATATTCCTTGTTCAGTTCGAAGATTTCCCTTTGTCGGGGTGACAGGTGTGATTTCGCTTTCTCCAAAGCTTTTTGGAATGTATCATAATCTATTTCGTCGGAGATTTCATCGTCTTTGGTTGCCATCGTATTCTGGTATTCCAGATATTTCTCCATGGAAGGATTGTTGATTTGTCTTTTCAGTTCTTTCAGAAGGCAGTGATATGCGATAGTAAACAGATATGATTTGAACAAATACTCAGAATTAAGGCTTTCTCTGTTGGTCCAGATGCGCATGAAAGTTTCCTGTACCACATCATCCGTAGCACTTTCTGATTTCAGATACTGATATACGAACTGATAGAGCCTCGATACCCATTGGGAATACAGTATCTTGAAAGCTTTTTCAGAACCGTTTCTTATATCTTCAATCAGCATTTTCTCTTGCATAGCTATACATATCTTTTGTCTGAAGGCAAATTTATAAAAAAATATATTAAAACATACTCGGGATAAAAAAAATGCAGATGCAGACAGGAAAACCAATACACATCCGGTTCTCCTGTATTTCACTGTTATTTCGTTTTGCCGGTACATCATCAAATATCCCGGCCCGCATTGCTTTTGTGATTGCTTGCGGACAGAGAAACTTCTGAGGTTGGACGGGGCAGAAAAGCCGGGAAACCTTAAATCTTTGCCTCGGGATGAATTTATCGCAGAATCGGGCAGGAGAGTTGGCAAAATAATCGTAAATTCGCACGGGGAATTTAAATTTAATCTTTAACCATTACCTTAATAATTAGAATGAAACGCAGGCATTATTTTCATTTCTTTCTGGGAGGCATTGCAGCCTCGGCAGCGTTGCTTGCAGCCTGTTCCGGCAGTAACGGACAGGTGACGGGCCGCTCGGACTATTATACAAGGGGAATCGGACAGTATCCGGGCAGTCCGCAGGAGGACTTTTCGCCCGAACTGGTGAAGGACGATACTTACCGCAACATCGCTCTGATGCGTGCGGCTTATCAGTCGTCTGCTTACGACTATAACCTGACTGCCCAGCTGGTTACCGACGGGATTGTACATAACGGAGTTCCTCAGTATCTGAGACTGCTGACTCCTGACGGCGAGAAGCCGAAACGGGAGCGGGAGTGGATGATTGATGAAGGTCCTTATTCACGGAATGTGGCAACCGGTGAAGATACTTATTTCCAGTTTGATCTGGAGAACTACAGGAAAAAGGCAGACCGGGTTTATCTGAAAGGGACAGTGACCTATTATGCAGAAAAAGCCGGCAAGGGCTATGAACTGATCTGTCAGGGATCGGACGACGGGGCCAGCTGGACCGAGTTGGGAAAGATCGCCGGAAAAGGACTGCCCGGCGAAGCTGCGAAATATAACATGCATTCTGATCCGAACAAGCAGGATGAAAAGGGAACACTTCCGGTGCGTATCATCGAACTGGAGATTCCCATGAAGCAAAGCGGAGAGTACAGTCATTACCGTGTTGTCATGCGGATGGCGGGAGCTGCCTACTGGACGATCCACGACATGAATTTCTTCAATGGCGGGGAATATGTCGAACTGAAACCGTCTTCCTGCTTCAACAGCATCTGGATGAGTGCGGGCGATGCGCAGGAATGGATCTACGTGGATCTCGGCACTAAGGCCGATTTCGACAAGGTGATCCTGCACTGGGTGAACAAGGCCGTTCAGGGAAAGATCCAGACCTCGGATGATGCACGCAGCTGGAAGGATGCCGCTCCGCTGCCGGGTGGAGACAGTCCTACGGATGAAATAGCTGTCAAAGGAAAAGCCCGCTATGTGCGTGTACTCATGGAACGTCCGAAGGAGAAAGGTTCATATATGCTCAGTGAAATCGAAGTGATGGGTAAGGGCGGACTGACAGCCCGTGCCGTTCCGCAACCGGCTGCCGAAGGCAACAGCATCCGTCTGTCGGGTGGCAACTGGAAGGTCCAGCGTGCTTCGGAAGTGAAGGGCAATGGAGAAGAAATCGCTTCTGCCGGTTTCCAGACCGACGGATGGATTCCGGCTACGGTACCGGGAACCGTGCTGAGCAGCTACAAGAACATCGGTGCCCTGCCTGATCCGAACTATTCGGCCAACCAGCTGAATGTATCAGAGTCATTCTTCAATTCCAATTTCTGGTACCGTAACGAGTTTACGGTTCCCGAAGGTTTCATCAAAGACCGGGTGTTCCTGAACTTTGACGGAATCAACTGGAAGGCTCATGTCTATCTGAACGGCCGGAAAGCAGGCGACATCGAAGGCGCGTTCATCCGCGGCAAACTGGATGTGACGGAGCTGATTGTTCCCGGAAAGAATGTTCTTTCGGTAGAGATCGTGAAGAACAGCCACCTGGGAGCTGTCAAGGAAAAGAACAAGCAGAGCACAGACTTCAACGGAGGAATCCTGGGAGCAGATAATCCTACTTTCCATGCAACGATCGGCTGGGACTGGATCCCTACGGTCCGCGGCAGAAATATCGGTATCTGGAACGATGTGAAGCTTGTGAGCACCGGTAACGTAACCGTCAGTGATCCGCTGGTAGAGAGTGTATTCCCTCTGCCGGACACTACTTCCGTGCGCCTTACCGCTCATGCTTTCGTGAAGAACCACAGCGACAAGGAAGTTCAGGGTGTGCTGGAAGGAAGTATCGGTACTCTCCGTTTTGCCCAGGAGGTTACTCTGAAAGCCGGCGAAGAGAAAGAGATCCTTTTCACTCCGGAACGCTTCGGACAGCTGAATATGGAACATCCGCGTCTGTGGTGGCCCAACGGATATGGTGAGCCTTACCTCTATGATGCTGCTTTCACGTTCAAGACCGACGGAAAACTTTCTGACAGCCTTTCTTACAAGACCGGTATCCGCCAGATGACCTTCAATGAGGACAAGGGTATTCTGAATATGTATATCAACGGACGGCGATTCGTCGGACGCGGCGGCAACTGGGGCTTCAGTGAGTCGAACCTGAACTACCGCGGACGTGAATACGATGCAGCTGTCGCTTATCATGCCGATATGAACATGAACATCCTGCGCAACTGGGTGGGCATGATCGGCGATGAAGAACTCTATGAGGCTTGCGACCGTCACGGTATCATGATCTGGCAGGACTTCTGGCTGGCCAATCCTGCTGACGGGCCCGATCCTTATTATCCTGACCTGTTCATCACCAATGCCGAGGATTACGTGCGCCGCATCCGCAGCCATGCTTCCATCGGTATCTATTGCGGACGGAACGAAGGCTTCCCGCCGGAACGTATCGACAAGGCCTTGCGGAGCATCGTGCGTGACGAACATCCGGGGCTGCACTACATCCCGAGTTCGGCCGATGAGGTTGTGAGCGGACACGGTCCTTACCGCATGCTTCCTGCCAAGACCTATTTTACACTTCCTGCCGGAAACGACAAGTTCCACAGTGAGCGCGGTATGCCGAACGTGATGACTTACGAAGGTTTCTGCCGGACTTATTCCGAAGAAGGCATCTGGCCTCAGTCGGATGAATGGGGTATGCATGACTACACTCTTCAGGGGGCACAGGGAGCTGCTTCGTTCAATGAAATCATAGCCGAAGGTTATGGCAAGCCGCAGAGTGCCCGGGAATTTACGGAACTGGCTCAGTGGGTGAACTACGACGGTCACCGCAGTCTGTTTGAGTCGCGGAGCAAGAACCGCATGGGATTGCTGATGTGGATGAGTCATCCCTGCTGGCCTTCCATGGTATGGCAGACTTACGACTATTATCTGGAGCCGACGGCAGCCTACTTTGCCATCAAGAAAGCATCGGAACCCCTGCATATTCAGTGGAATCCGGCCACCGATGAAGTGGAAGTGGTGAACTACAGCGCCGGTACTCACAGTCATCTTACAGCCCGGGTACAGATTCTGAACATGGATGCCAGTGTAGCCTGGGAGAAAGAAACGACCGTGGACAGCCGTGAGGATACGACAGAGAAGTGCATCAAGCTGGAATTCCCCGAAACGCTTTCGGAAGTTTATTTCATCAAGCTGTGGCTGCTGGAGGACGGAAAGATCCTGTCCGACAATTTCTATCACGCCAGTCGGAAAGGAATCAATTATCAGGCTCTGAAGCAACTGCCTGAAGTGACACTCGACTGTCAGGCAAAGATGGCTCAGGATAAAGAAGGCAACTGGACAGCGACAGTCACTCTGACCAATCCCACATCCACACCTGCACTGATGACCCGCATCAATGTGGTTGGTGACAAGGATGGTGACCAGTTCCTGCCCATTCTCTATGAAGACAACTATTTTGCTCTGCTTCCCGGTGAGCAGAAAGAGGTATCTGTCCGTTGGAAAGATGTTGATACCCGGGGAAATTCTCCTGTGATCCGGATAACGGGATACAATGTAAAGGAACTAAGCAGACAATAATCATGTAACGGTTCTGACTTGTTGAAGAGGATACCTGCATCCGCAGGATCCTCTTCTATAATTTTTCTTATACCTTCTTACGCTTTTTATACTGACTTATCTTAATCTGTTTATACATATGAAAAGTATATTTCAACTGATAACTCTTCTCTGCCTTTCTGTTATGGCAAGTATGTTGGAATCTTGTTCCACAAAAAATGAAAAGATTGTTTTGGCATATGTCACATCGCATGGGGCAACTCTTCCGGACCCTGATCTTGTGACACACATAAACTATGCATTCGCTCATGTAGATTCTACATTCAGCAAACTCAAGATAGACAATGAAGGACGTCTGTCTGAAATTACGGCTCTCAAGCAAAAAGCTCCCCATCTGAAGGTGTTGCTTTCCGTTGGCGGATGGGAAAGTGGCAGATTCAGTGAAATGGCTGCAAATGAACAATACCGCCTGTCGTTTGCCAACGATTGCCGGCGGGCAATCGAACAGTTTCATCTGGATGGTATTGATATCGACTGGGAATATCCTACCAGCAGTGCGGCAGGAATATCATCTTCTCCTGACGATACCCAAAATTACACGTTGCTGATGAGAGACCTGCGAAAAGCAATCGGTCCGGACAAACTCCTGACACTGGCTTCCGTATATAACGGCAATTACATAGACTTCAAAGCCATTGATCCTTATATAGATTTTGTCAATGTTATGGTATACGATATTAACCGTCCCCCTTATCATCATGCGGCTCTTTACCGTTCGCCACTGGTAGGAGACGGATGCGGTGAAGAGGCTGTGGAGGCTCATATACAGAAAGGAGTTCCTGTAGAAAAACTGGTATTGGGTATTCCTTTCTACGGGCATGCGGCTGCTCCATTGTCTGATTTTATCAGTTACGATGCAATCATGGCGCAGCAAGACTACAAAACCTGCTGGGACTCGATTGCAAAAGTCCCTTACCTTGCTGATAAAGATGGAAAGTTGGTTTGTTCGTATGAGAATCCATCTTCCATTACAGCCAAATGTGCTTTTGTCAAGCAGAAAGGGCTGAAGGGCATCATGTATTGGGAATACAATTCTGATGGAAAAGAAGGGAGCCTCCGGAAAGCAGCCTATGAAGGAATGCAGGAATAATATGTTGGTAGTCAAGGAGCTTCTATGATTTTTTGTAGAAACGACTGGTTTGATTTCATGAGATTCGAAACGTGTAAGATTTCGTCTCTTTCATACGGCTTTTGAATTCTCTTTGCGTTTTTTTTTTTTTACATACACGGCATTGGATATCAGCCTGTTTATGAGTAAATTTGAACGTTTCTTAAAAGGAAGTATTATGAAGACTAAGTTGTATTTCTTGACACCCTTGTTGCTGTTTGCATTCAGTGCCTGCAACTCTGATGATCCGTCTTCTTCCGAAACGGATGTTCCCGCAGCCAAAGAACGGCAGGATATTCCTCTTACGCGTTCAGAAACCCAGTTGGCTGACCATACACTGGACTTCTCGCTGGCTTTGCTCAGACAGGCCAGTCTGCAGGAGGCAGGAAAAAATATGCTGGTGTCTCCTCTCGGCACGGCTGCCTTGCTCAACCTGATGGCTAACGGAGCTGAGAGTCATACGGCTGATGAACTGTATGCGGTTTTGAGTCCTTCCGGTGTCAGTGCCGGTGAATTGAATGATTTCTTTTCGAAACTCAATACCTGGCTTCCGGAACTGGATAACACAACCTCACTGGCACAGGCTTATTCTCTGTGGATGGACGATCAGTTCACCGTTCATTCCGGTTATACGGATGTGGCTCAGTCGGTATTGGGAGCAGATGTCAGACAACTGGATTTTCAGAATACCCAAAGTCAGCAGCAGCTTTACGACTGGTGCAGCGAAAAGACAGAAGGATGTATTCGGGAGATTGATTGTCCGTTGGCGGATGCGCAGCTGGTGATGCTTCATGCACTTTATTTCAAAGGAGCATGGACTGATAAATTTGATCCTGCACAGACTCGGACAGAGACTTTCCGGGGGAATCTCAGGGAAGTTGCCGTGCCGATGATGCATGACAGACAGAGAGCCGGTTATGCCGCAACTGAATCATTTACGGCTGTCAGTCTTCCTTATGGTAACGAAGCATATTCCATGTTGCTGGTTCTTCCGGCTGCCGGAACAGATATGGCGCAGGCCGGCCGGGCATTGGCCGACGGAGCCTGGAAAGAACTGACGTCCCGGCTTTATGGGGCTCAGGTGGATCTGAAACTGCCGAAGTTTGAACTGGCTTATGATACCTCACTTATTGAAATGCTTCAGGAAATGGGGATTCACGATGCATTCAGTGGAGAGGCTGATTTCAGTGGACTGACACCCGATCCGTTGTATTTCAATGTTTTCAAGCAGCAGTCTGTTCTCAGGGTAGACGAACGGGGAACGGAAGCTGCTTCCGTCACCTGGGCAGGGCTTGACACTTCTTTGCCTGAAGGAGGTGAGGAACCTGTGGCAGCTGTCACTTTTGACCGGCCGTTCTATTTCTTCATCCAGGAAAAGAGTACCGGACTGATGCTTTTCATGGGTAAAGTGGAAGAATTGAATCCGGAATAAACTCATTTCTATACTGATTTCACCGGCTTGATGTAAATCATGAAAACTGAATAAAAATAATATTTTCTGTTTGTACGGAATGTATAATATGTTGGAAAACATATAAATTTGCCCCGCTAAACCAAACTAAACTAAAGATGTTGGAATACAAAACCGTAAAGTATCATATCCCTCAGCAGGGAATATACTTGTATGCTCGTACAAACGAAGGAAAGACGGAAATGATCGTTTTGAACAGTACTGACCAGGAACAGACATTGCCAAGCGAACATTACAATGCCTTGACAAATGGACGGAAAACCGGTACGGAAATTGCCAGCGGCAAGCAAGTGGATTTCACACGTAATCTGGTTTTACCGGCTCGCCAGTCACTGGTCATCGAATTTTAAGAGTCTCCCTCCAAAAGGAGACTGAGTGGACAGAATATTTGGAAAAGGCTGTTCCCGACTGCTGCAGGGCAGGGGAACAGCCTTTCTGTTTGTTACACTTACTGGTGGTCAGTAGTTAATTGATTGATTTCTGCTTCTGTCAGTCCGGTAGCCTTTGCTATTTGTTCCGGAGACAATCCCAGTGATTTCAGGTTCCGTGCAATAGCGGCCTTTTCTTCGGCACGCCCTTCTGCCAGACCTTCAGCTCTGCCTTCAGCGCGACCTTCTGCACGCCCCTCTGCTCTGCCTTCAGCACGCCCCTCTGCTCTGCCTTCTGCTCTGCCTTCTGCGCGCCCTTCAGCGCGTTCCGTCATGATGTTGTCACGCAGAATCACGATATTGTCCAGATGCTTATAGTATGCTTTCAGTTCTTCCCGGCTCATACGGTCCAGTTTCAGCTGCTCTTTCACCGTATCCAGTCCCGGAGCTGTGGCATGTTCCGGAACATTGCCTGTGTTCAGATAGTAAATCCATTCTTCCAGCGGTGTCCTGGCTACCCGGTTAAAGTCATTTACTTTCAGAATGTAATATTCCGGATAGAGCTGACTGACCTTGTCCACCTTGAATGTCTGTTTCTGGAATGGACTGAGTTCCAGTATGTCTCCTTCGTGAATGCCTATGAATTCCGTCTTTCCGTGATATACGAAATCTTTGCCGTGTCCCAGGGAGAAATATACAATATTCACGCTGTATACTTTACGCACCTTCTCATATCCTTCACCCCGGTTGATGTATTCTGTTACCAGTTTGGACGCACCGAACAGCATGCGTTGGAAGTACGCATACTCGTTGTTGTTTTGAACCTCGATGAGTACCAGCTCTCCTTGTGAATTTTCGGCCAGCATGTCCACGCGGTTATATTTGTCGAATTCATCCTCCTGATTGCTTTCGCTTTCCAACAATTTGTGGATGGTTACTTTTTCCTCCAGCAGGGTGGTAAGCAGTCCTTCCAATACCGCATAATTGGCCTTGTTGCGCAACAGGCGCTTCATGGCCCAGTCAAAACGAATATAATTTTCCATAAGGCAATGCGTTGTTAATTGTTATTCTTACAAAGGAAATGAATAATTTGGTTTTTACCAAGAAAATGAATGTTTTAGTTTTTCTTTCTGTAGAGATCTCCCGGATTTCAGCAATGCCATTGTTATGGTGGTACAAACCCTGCCGCAATGACCGCACGATCCTGCCGTAATGACCGCATAATTTCGCCGCAACGACCGCATAATTCCATTGCAATGACTGCACGATCCTGCCACAACGACCGCATAATTTCGCTGCAACGACCGCACAATTCCGCGGGGCGGTTATTTCGATGCGGCAGGATCACGGTAGCCTTTAAAGTATTTGCGGAAGAAAATCCACTGATAATCGATCGAATTGTTCCAGTAGTTTATGTTATGGGCACCCGGACGTATGATAAAATCGTGACGGATACCTCGCTTGAGGAGTTCCTGATGGAATTTCCGGTTGACTTCCAGAAAGAAATCTTCCGTTCCGCAGTCGATGATCAGGGAGAGATCTCCATCTTGGATGCGGTCCAATTGGGTCATGACCGTGTGGGCATCCCAGCGGCTCTGGTTTTCTGCTTCCTTACCCAGGTGGTTGCTCATTCCCCAGCTTTTTGGGAACGGACGGATGTCTACACCGCCGCTGGTACTTCCGGCTGCTCCGAACAGATCCTTGTGACGGAAGGACAGCCACATACTTCCGTGTCCGCCCATGCTGAGTCCGGTGATGGCCCGTCCCTTGCGGTCTTTGATGGTGGGATAGCGGGAGTCGATCCAGGCGGTCAGTTCCCGGGCTACAAAGGTTTCAAACTGGCTTTCCGGACGTAGCGGACTGTCCCAGTACCAGCTTGCTTCTCCGTCGGGACATACTACGATAATACCGTCGCGGTCGGCCATCTGGGGAAGCTCCGGTTTGATAGTCGGCCATGTGAATGCATTGCCTCCGTGTCCGTGCAGCAGATAGAGGGTAGGGCAGGAGTTTCCGGCCAGTGCCTGTTCGGGCACGATGACCACTACCGGAATGTTCCGTTTCATTTTGGGACTCGCAACAGAGAGGGTGTCCACCCGTGCAGCCTGGGCGCAAAGGGCCGTCAGCAAGAGGACGGCAAGGCATAATCCGAGTTTTTTCATCGTTGTTAAAAGGTTGGTTTATGAGTTCGAATTTTAGGCTTTGTTTTTTGCAAAGGTAAGACGTTTTTCACTTTTTCAGGTGCGGATAAGGGCATTTTGTGGTAAAAACGATATTGAAATAGGAATATATTAAAAATAAGCTACTTATAAGCATTTCTCAAAAAACGAGGTAATGACTTGGAAACAGTCACAAATTCTGCAATATGCGGTAAATTTCTGTCAAACAACTCTTGTCTTAGCGCAAAGATAGTGAAAAGCAACCAAATTCTATTACCGTTTCCCATATTTCTTTTCAAATAATTCTGTATTCTTCTCTCCCCATGCAATCATAGCATCGATGATGGGAATAAGCGTCATCCCCAACGGAGTGATAGCATACTCCGAACGAGGAGGCAGTTCAGGGTAGATGGTCTTCGATACGAGCCCGTCCTCTACCAGTTCCTTCAGTTGCAAGTCGAGCACACGAGGCGTGGCTTCGGGAAATATCTTGTGCAATTCACTGGGACGCAGGGCACGGTGGCGCAGTTCGTCCAAGATGCATGACTTCCACTTGGAATCAATCAGGCTCATGGTTAGCCGCAAGGGACAGTCCAAATCTACGGGTATCTTTTTTTCGTACATGGTTTTATCTTTATTGAATGTTACGCCTGCAAAGGTAAGGATAATATATCGTAACGGGTATATACCGAATAATTTTTCAGTATATGAATAATTTTTCGGTACTTGTGCAAACTGGAGGAATCACCTACCTTTGCAGCATCAAAACAAGATAATCAATTAAACATTAGCATCATGAGAGCAAATATCGAAGAGTACAAGGCAGTGGAAGAAGCTGCCATGAAGTTTGTGAAAAGTGTGGCAGAAGGCAACAGCAAGTATGCCCGCGAATTGTTTATTGACGAAGCCGTCTTATTCGGCTACTTGGACGGGAAGCTGGAGCACGGCAGCATCGAGCAGTTCTACCACAATGTGGACACCGTAGGCGCAGGCGATGACTTCAAGGCACGCATCGACGTGGTGGACGTAGAAGAGACCCTCGCCGTGGTGCGCGTGCTGGAAGAGAAATGGGGAGGCCGTATCGACTTCACCGACTACCTGCTGCTGATGAAGATGGACGGCGAGTGGCGGTGCGTGGCGAAGGCGTACAATCAGAATTCGAATACCATTCAAAAGTAAGGAGGAAGCGTCATGAAGATAACAGTTATTACGGGAAGTCCACGCAAGCATGGCAACAGCTTTGCCATGACGGACGCATTTATCAGGGAAGCGGAGACACTCGGCCACACGGTGCGACGATTTGATGCCGCACTGATGAAGATAGGCGGTTGCCGTGCCTGCCAGACCTGCTTCAAGACGGGCAAGGCTTGTTCGTTCGACGACGATTTCAACCTTATCGCACCTGCCATTATGGAAGCCGATGCTGTTGTATTCACCATGCCAACCTACTGGTATTCCATCCCGGCACAGATAAAGGGTGTGATTGACCGCCTGTTTTCATTCGTGGTGGGCGGAAAGGATATCGCCGGAAAGAAATGCGGACTGATAGCCTGCTGCGAAGAAAACGACGTGACGGTAATGGACGGCATCCGTATGCCGCTGGAACGTTCTGCCGCTCTGCTGAAATGGGAGATGGCTGGCGAAGTGCTTATTACCGGAGTATTGAACGAAGGTGACATCAACAAGACGGACGGCTGCAAGCAAGCGGCTGAACTGGCGCATAAATTCTGAACGTATGAAGGTATTGTTGATTAATGGCAGCCCGAATCAAACGGGCTGCACCTATACCGCCCTGCACGAAGTGGAAACCACCTTGCAGGCAAACGGCATTGAGACGGAATTGCTGTATTTAGGCAAGAAGCCCATAGCGGGCTGCATCGCCTGTGGAGCCTGCATGAATACAGGACATTGTTTCCGCGACGACCTCGTGCAAGAGATACAGAAACGGCTGGATGAATTTGATGCCATCGTCATCGGTTCTCCGGTTTATTACAGTGCACCAACGGGGCAACTCGTTTCGTTCCTGAACCGCCTGTTCTTCGCCACGGAGAACCGCATGGCGGGCAAGCTCGGCGCATCAGTAGTATCGTGCCGCCGTGGTGGAGCCTCCGCCACCTTCGAGCAATTGAATCAATATTTCACTATTGCGAATATGCCTATCGTAGCATCGCAATACTGGAACTCGGTACACGGCTTCACACCCGACGATGTGCGCAAGGACAAGGAAGGCTTGCAGACCATGCGCATCTTGGGGCAAAATATGGCGTGGTTGCTAAAGTGCATTGAAAGCGGACGGAAGAACGGCGTTCGCAAGCCGGAATATGAACCGAGAATGCGGACGCACTTCATCCAAGACAAATATGAATAACCAAACTTAACAAGAAAACTTATAGATTTTTGAGTAGAGGATGTTTCCTGTCCGATTTTGAATTTAACCAATGGGAGGATAGCAAGCGGTTTTGGTCTGCCCCAAACACAAACTTGCTACCCTCCCGTTGGCATCGTTTATAATCTCATGCCCTTGTCTCTCCTAAGCGGCTTAACAGTCCTTTTAATGGATGAGAACAGCCTGCCAAACTGTTCCTTGAACCATTCGCCAATCAGTTGCCCATTGATGGCAAGCGCAAGTTTGGATTTGTCTTTCGGGTCTTTCACCACTTGGAAGCCTGCTCTCTCGGTTTTGAATTTCCGTTTGTGTTCTTCCGAGTAAAGTTCGCCCTCGTAGAACAACGGCTTGCCGCTGATGAGCGTGGCGGTCTGCCGCTCGTTGAAGCCGACTTTAAGACAGAATTTCTCCATGTACACCAACTCTTGGAACAGCGGAAACCATTTCTTGGCTTTTTGGATGATGGATTTCAGGAATGATACTTCCTTTTGGTGTTCCGCTTCCTTGTCCGACATCTCCCTGCGGTGCTTGGCTTGAAGTTCCATCAGTTGGCGGTTGTGTTCCTCCTGCTGCCTCTCAATCTGTTGCTGCAACAACTCAATGCTTTCGTCACGGGCGGCAACCTCGTCTTGCAGGGTGCGGTTGTCGGCTTCCAACTCTTTCAATTTGCCGCTGCCCAAAAGAGAACCGACCTTTGCCACGAGTGCCGCTTTCGCCTCGGTCTTGGCGGCTTCCAGCTTCTCCGACTTGATTTCTTTCCTGACTTCGGCAAGCAGCCGTTCCGCTTGTTTCTGTTCGGTCTGTAACTGCCTTACGTTGGCTTCAAGTTCTCCCGTCTGCCGTTTCAGGTCACGGTAGTATTGGGCGGTGGTGGTGTGCCGTACCTCTGAGCCACGAATGCCACGCTGCAAGCCGTACTTCGCCATCGCCTTGGCATAACTGTCGTGATAGGAAACAAGCCTTTCACGGCTCATGAGGTCATCTGCGCACAGGCGGACGGCGTTGGCTTTCTTGCGGTAGGTGCGTTTACCCTCCGCTTGCTTCTTCCTCGCTTTCCTGCGTTCTCCCGTCACTATCGGCACGACCGTGGCATGGATGTGCGGCGTGTGCTCGTCCATGTGAAGCACCGCCGAAACAGTGTTCTCCCTGCCGAATGTGCGGTGCAGCCATTGCAGATTGTCATCGCACCATTCGTCAAGCCTGCCCTCGTCCTATACCCTTGCCATGTCCTCGTGCGTGCCCGAAAGCACGATGCGGATTGCCCGTACTTGGTCAGGCGTTATCTTCCGCCTGATGCCAGCCGTGCGGATGCGGTGGCTTATCGCCTCGGTGCGGTCTGCCACTCCATCGGGGAATTGCACCAACTCACGGTTGAGGTGGGTGCGTGTGGGGTCTGCGTTCTTGGGCGTGGTCTTGCGTTCGATGTGGTCGGATGCGCCCGTGTCAGCCGACCCTTTCGCCTTGTTGATTTGGATGCTGATATATCCCATGTTCGTTTCTTTTTAGGTTCTACAAACTTGTTTGTCGGTATCCGTCAGCCTGCGGTCGTTACCGCACGGAGCAGACGGGGTGTCCAGAGGGGTGCAACCCCGCTGGCTCATTGGGGCGTTTTTAGCATTAGCGTCAGCAGTGCGTGAAGAAAACGCCCTAATGAGCTATGGCTTTTTGCTTCCCAAAAGCCTGCGGCGGTGTCGGCGGTGACGTTGTCGGCTGTTGTCGGTCGCCTTTTTCTTTTCGCCAGCAACATTGGTTTTCTCGTGTCGGTCGGCAGGACGGAAGTCCGTCCGACCAGCCTGCGGATGGCGGTGTTCACCTCCGTTGCTTCCCCTGCGGACTTGTTGAGGGGTGAAAATCCGATGAATTGATGATTGGATAGTCTAACGCTCTGATTGCCATTAGAATAACATTTCATCAGCGTTTCATCAAACCGCTCGCCAAAAGAAAAGTGATGTGCGGGGCTGCGTCCGCTTTCTCTTTTCATCAGCCATTTCCTTTTGTTGAGTGTTTGATGAGGATGTAAGTTGCTGTTATTCTTTATGTTTATAGATACTTTCATCATTTCATCAAAATATCAGAGTGTTTCCAACTGCGCTTTGCTTACCGTGTAGTAGCGTCCAATCCTCCTGACGGGTGAATAACGGCATTCGCGGTTGTAGTCGTATTGGTAGGTGATGTAGGAAAGCGAATTGGATGCAGGAGCCAGCTTCCAACACTCCTGCACCACTTTCCGAACCTGTGACTTCTCCACCTTGACTTGCGAGCAGACGAGCAACGGGATGATGTCATTGAGGCAAAAACAAACAGAACTTGCCCCCACGCTTGCCATGATGTCGAGCAGCAGTTCCGCCATCTCTATCTCCAAACGGTTACGGTTGCTTCGGACAATCTTCCGCAGGGCATCCGTTTCCAGCAGCTTCGGGTTGAACCACATGCGGCTTTCCTTTTCGGTGGAGAGCTGCCTATGTTGCAGGAAACGGAGAAAAGCGGGTATCTCCGCTTTCAGTTTTTGCAGGAAGTCGGTATCATCGCTTTGGAGCGGCATAATCTTCCGCACCCAATAGCGTGTCTCCCCGGCGTCAATGATGACGGGCAGGTGCTCGTTGTTGGAGCAAAGCACGAACTTGGCGAAGAAGCCTATCTCGTCACGGTCTTTGCCTTTCGCCTCCACCTTGTAGGAAAGCGTGGTGCTGAGGTTCTTCAACCGCTCGCTGTCCTCACGGCGGTTGAGCAACACTTCATCCACCATGATGAGCAGCTTGCCCGCCCAATCGGAATTGAACTGGCTGCGGAAGTCCTCGTTTGTGTTGAACGTCACGTTGTTTTGGAATACGGCTTTCAGGAAATTCAGGAACGTACTCTTGCCCGTGTTCCTCTCTTCGGACACGAGCAACAGGATGGGCAGCTTCTGAATGGGATAGAGGTAGAGCAGCTGCAAGTAGTCCATGCCCAACTCGTACTGTTCGCCGAAGATGTGTTCCACCAACGAGCGGATGCAGGAAAAAGCGCCCTCCTGCGGCTGGTGGCTTATCGTCTCGTAGAGGTTGAGGAACTTGCCGACTACGGGCTTGTAGCCCACATGGTCGGGTACGGTGCAGAAGCCGTCATATTTCGGGATGCCCGCCATGTAGTCCTTGCCGTAGTCCTGCCGCAAGGTCTCTGAGCTCCATGCGATGCGCTTCCTCACATAGCCACCGTCAATGCGGGGCTGGTTCACAATCTTGTAGAGCGTTGTGCCTACACGGATGAATTCTTCTTTTTCTGTCATTGGCTTTACTTGGTTTTAGTGCCGCCGACACCTTGTCGGCAGGCGGGTTGAACATGGGTGCAAAGCTACGGTAGGACGGCTAAAACATTGATAAGTAAAACGATGCAGAACGGCGCAAAAGAAACCGACAAACAAGAAAATGCAGCGGAACGGGCAATATCAGCCATCAAAAGGCGAAAAGAGAAAGCCCGGAGAAGCGGATATACTCACTTCTTCGGGCAGACTTGGGTTGTGTGAATGCGCGGGCGTATTGACACGCAACCGCACCCGCTAACATTTACATGAAGTGCAGTTGCCTAACGAAAGCCAAAGCATTTGCCTTTCTTTTCGCAAGCACAGCCTTTCCAACAGGGCATTGCGCACCCTTGCGGCATTGGGCGTGTTGATGCGAAAGGCAAGTGCCACGACCATTGGCAGGGCATAGGCTTCCGCATAATAGCCGTTTGGCAACCTAATGCGCCTTTCCACTTCGCAAGGTTGCAACACTCCGCTTTTGTACACGGCTCGGATGGCGGCACGGAGTGTCGGGGCTATTACACCGAACAGCGTTACCAATTCCATTTCACTCATCCACACGTTGGCGGCATCGGACGGCACGGCAATCCTGCCGCATCCGTCCATTGTGATTGTTGTCCGTTCCATAGGCTGTGCGTTATATGGCGAAACGTCCGTTTACCTTGCTCTCAAAGGCGGATATGTCGTTTTCAAGTTTAGCGTTGGTCACCTTCGCGTAAATTTGCGTGGTGGTGATATTTGTATGGCCCAAAATCTTGCTCACGCTCTCTATCGGCATACCGTAATTCAATGCCAAAACTGCGAATGAATGGCGGCTTAAATGGAATGAAATCGGTTTCTCTATCCCGCATTTCTTCGCCACAGCCTTGATGCGTTTGTTCACCATGTCAAGCGAGCCGATGTTGAAAAGCCGCTTGTCAGTCCTGAACGGTTCGTAACGCCTGATTATCTGCATCGGGATGTCCATCAGCTTGATTTGGAACGGCACTCCCGTCTTTTGGCGTTTCGACACAATCCACGGTGTACCGTTCATCTCCACGATGTTGTCGGTGGTCAGGTTCTTGATGTCCGTGAACGAGATGCCTGTCCAACACCCGAACAGGAACAAATCTCTCGCCAATGCGAAGTTGGAATTGTCCAATTTGATTGCACTCAACGCCTGAATTTCATCCTCCGTGAGAAAGCCACGCTCCTTGTGGTCGGGGTCAAGATGGTACATCGCAAACGGGTTTCTCGCTATTTTCCCGTTATAGTGGGCTGCGGTGACGATGTGTTTCAACGGTATGGAGTATACACACACGGATGATTGTTCCAGCCCGATTTCGTTGCGCAGGTACAGGCAGTAGTCACGGATGAAGTCCTCGGTCAGTTCGTTCATCGCTATGTCCGTCCGCTTGTATTTCTTCTTGATAAACTCCGCAACATATCTCCTGACAATGACATATTTCAGATATGTGCGTTTGGAACGGTCTTTGCCCACCCGTTTGGCGAATGCCTCGTTCTCCTTGTCAAAGGCACGCAACAATGTTTCATACTCCGTGCCTACACCTTGATAGGCATTGCGTACCATTTCTGCCGTGACAAACGCCTCACGGTCGGAAAGCCGCTGGTAGTGCTTCGTTATCTGTGCCTTGATGTTGTCAAGGGCATAATTGACCGCCACCGCCTCTCGGCTCTTGCCTTTCGCCCTGTTGCCTTTGGCATCCCAAAGTTCTTTTGAGATGCTCTGTTTGCAACTGAACTGTGCGATAGTCCCGTTGATTGTAACCCGTCCCATGATGGGGACAATTCCGTTCTTCTCTTTGCTTCCGTTTACATAAAAAACGGTCTTGAATGTACTCCTCATAATCCTTGCTTTTTGTTTGGTGCAAAATTAGTTTACGGGAGTTGTAAAGGCAGAATGTAAACCTATGCAGAACGCAGAAATAGAGACCGTTAGTGTTAAATGTGCATCAGGTATCGGGTAATGATTTGGAAGTGCATCTATTTCTGCAATCTGCCTAAATCCGTTTTCCCGACCTTATGCCAATTTGTTCCATCCGAAGCCAAACTCTCTGACTGTCAGCGAGAATGCTCAAATTTGCTTTATTCTGCGTTTTATCCTATTATTTTGTCGAAAAAAACGTACCTTTGGGGCATGAGAATACGATTGGAAGAAAACAAAGGAATCCCCGCATCCCTGCTGTGGATGCTGGCGGTCATTTCCGGGGTGGCAGTTGCCAACCTCTACTACAACCAGCCCCTGCTGAACCGCATGGGCGAAGATTTGCACGTATCCGAGTTTACGGCCAACCTCATTCCGATGGTTACGCAGATCGGTTACGCGCTGGGACTGCTGTTCATCATTCCGCTGGGTGACCTCTACAAGCGGAGGAACATCATTGTGATTAACTTTTCACTGCTGGCCTGCTCCATGCTGGCTGTGGCTGTGGCGCCCGATATCCGTTGCATACTGGCGGCTTCGCTGGTGACGGGTGTCTGTTCCGTCATGCCGCAGATCTTCATACCGATGGTTTCGCAGTTCTCGCTGCCGCAGAACAAGGCCCGTAACGTCGGGATGCTGGTGAGCGGACTGCTGGCCGGTATTCTGGGATCTCGTGTGATCAGCGGAATTGTCGGCGAATACTGGGGCTGGCGCACCATGTATTACATTGCTGCCCTGATGATGCTGGTCTGCATCTTTGTGGTGTTGCGCATCCTGCCCGACATGCCTTCCAATTTCCGGGGGACGTATCGCGGCCTGATGAAGTCTCTGCTGGATCTGTTTCGCAGCCAGCCTACGATCCGCATGGTGTCGGCACGTTCCGGACTCTGTTTCGGCAGTTTCCTGGCGCTCTGGGCCTGTCTGGCCTTCAAACTGAGCGGACCTCCCTTTTATGCCGGCAACAACGTGATCGGTATGCTGGGACTCTGCGGAGTGGCCGGGGCACTGACTGCTTCCTTTGTGGGAGCTTCCGTCCGCCGGCTGGGAGTCCGTCCCCTGAATTTCATCGGCTGCGGACTGATGATTGCGGCATGGGCCGTGATGTATATCTTTCAGGACACGTATACCGGATTCATTGCCGGTATCATCCTCATTGACATCGGTATGCAGTGCGTACAGATCAGTAACCAGACCTGTGCCCTGTCGATGGCTCCCCAGGCATCCAGCCGGGTGAACACCATCTTTATGACCACTTACTTTGTGGGCGGTGCTGCGGGCACTTTCCTGGCAGGTACATGCTGGCATGCCTTCGGCTGGGCCGGAGTGGCAGGAGCCGGAGTCTGTCTGACGGCCTGTTCCCTGCTCATCACGTGTCTGGCCAGACACTGATCCAGGACTGCCTTTATGATCCGTAACCTCATGATCCGTAACCTCAAATTCTTTAAAATATCGCATGAAAAAATCAATCCTTTACCCCAAAGAATGGCTGGCCATCCATCCCTATACGGCTGTCCGTCCTTCGGATGCGTATTATGTGACACTGGCCAATGAACTGCTGGCAGCCTGTACGCTGACGGAGCTGCCCGAACCTTTCCGGCGCAAGCTGTGTCTGTATGTAGCAGCTTATGTGGAAGATGTCGTTTCCGGACTCGGACTGTGGAGATGTTTCACGAAGGAACATACTGCGCTTTACGGGAAGCCGCTTCCGTTCCGGAAGGTGTCGGCCGACTGGCTCTCTGATGAGGTGAACGAGGAAGACGTGGCGTTCCTCATCTGGAACACCTGGCAGAAAGCCACCTTCAGCCACGGCTTTGTCAGTCCCCTGCATCCGGACATTACCCGTCAGGCAGCCGCTTTCCGTCCGCTGGTGGAGCGGGCCTACGAGGAAGCTCCCGAGAATGAGGCACTGGCCGGATTCTGGGATACCTTTGCCACGAAAGAAGAGGCTGAACGCAAGCTGACCTGGCTTTTCGGACATACTTATCTGACGGAGCCGTCAATGCAGCCTTATATCGCCCATGTTGCTCCGCGCGACCGTTTCATCGTACCGACCGGACCGCTGGCGCTCTTTCTGCACGAATGGACAGACCGCCTGGCCGCCGATCCTTCACGCTGGAAGGAAGTGGAAGGACTTTATACTTCCGAACCGGAAGTGCCCGAACGGGTGAAGGAACAGAACCGCCGCAACTACGAACTCTTTACGGCGCATACACAGGGGCGGGAAGTGGCTTATCTGCCGGACTATGAGGCTCTGCGCGGTTTTCTGACCGGAGTGCTCCAGTGGCCTGATGACGACAATCACACCCTGCCTCAGTTCCGTGCCCACCGCGACTTTGTCCTGCTGGTGAATCGGGAGAAGGGTATTCTGCTGGCCAAGGACGTGGCTGCCTGCATTGCCGACCCGGACAATCCGCTGTATCGTCCGGAAGAAGCGCGCAGGAAGGCTTTCCGCCTGCTCACCGAGGAAATGCTGTGTCCGCCCGACCTGCTGCACCGCTGCATTGCCAACGGCTGGTTGCCTGATGCTTCCCTGTCCGGCGAAGCAGACAGCTGGGTACAGGAGAATGCGGATTTCATTGCCCGCCACACCCTGCTGTACTACTACCGGGGAGACTGATCCGGATAGATATTATCCCCTGCATTGTATATGAACAGTGTAGGGAAATGAAATATGTTGTCATGACCAAAAGGACTATTCAATTGATGGATTTTTTAAAAAATATTTCCTTCAGATTCTTCTTGTTTTTGGTTTACTTTGCTATAGTTGATATTGCTATTGTCATGAACTATAAAATTTTTAGTAACGGGATTCTCTCCATAATCTTTGAATAAAGAGGGTAAGTCTGACTGGATAGTTTGGAGTTTCTTTCTGACGGTAATTTTTTCTTGTCCTTCGAAAATTCCCGTATTTACTATGGCTTTAGCAAGCATTTTAACGACTGGTACTGCAACACTATTTCCAATGAGTTTCATCCATCTTGCACGGGTAGGTGGCAAAATATAATCTGCAGGAAATCCTTGAATACGGCATGCCTCTTGTTTTGAGATTTGTCTGTAGTTACCTGTCCTATAAATAGATTCCATGAATTTGGTACGAAAATCCTCAATGCTATCCGCTTTGATATTTTCCGTGGTTACATAATCATTTGTGTCACTTGCAACTAATGTTGGATAAATCTTACAGGTTGGCAGGAAGATGCGATTGACTCCAGCGAGTCCTGTACTAATTTTTGTATTTTTAAAGTCATATCTTTCTTCAATGCATTTGACAGCTCCTATTGTTGCAAGTGCAAATAATGCGTCTTGTGCATTGAGCTTACGTTTTTTAAGCTCTTTGCTTGATTTCAATGTGTCAAAATTTATGATGCCGTCTTTTGCTTGAGACAGTATCCATCGTGCATTATCAGATAAATCATCGCTGATTTCATACACTTTATAAAGGTAAGACACTCGTTTAAGAATTCCTTTTTCTACAAGATTTTCTAGTTCATCTTTTTTTATGCTTGGGTCTAGTTCCTGAAAATGATTAAGACTGAGAGGATTACCATCAAGATTTCCATATTTGTCTTTTCTACGATTTTTCAGCAAAAGGTAACAGATATTTTTCTGTCGTTCCGTTGTTTCCTGTATATCCCACGAATGTATAGTTGTATTACCATTGCGCAAATCATTGAATAAAAAATAGTCATTGAAGCCTTTCTCATTGCAGGAAAGACTCCATCGGGCATTGTTTTCATTTGATTGCCGACATTCTTTGGCATCACAACCATCAAGAACATTACTTAATTGGATACATCCAGGAGTTGTTGGAGCAAGAATAAATTTATCAAGATATTTCTTTTCCTTGAAGCCAACGATGTAAATACGAATCCGTGTTTGAGGAACTCCGTAGTCATATGCATTGAGTACATTTACTGTTGCATGATAACCAGCTTGTTTTATTCGCTCGAGAATATATTCAAGAGCTTTTGCATTTCTTGGATCTGCCAAGCCTTTTACATTTTCAAAAATAAAAGCTTTGGGGCGTACTTTATTGAGAAGATATAGAGTGTCATTCCATAATTGTCCACGGTCATCATCAAATCCGAGGTTTTTGCCTGCAATAGACCAACTTTGGCAAGGTACACCTGCAGTCATGAGGTCGTGGTCAGGAAGTGTTTTCAACTTGGTAATATCTCCAAAATTAGCACTTTCATCTTCCTTGAAATTTAGACAATATGTATTGATGGCATCCGGAGCGATTTCACTAAAACCAATACAAGTACCACCTACACTTTGTAGTGCTAGTCGAAATCCACCAATACCGGCGAAAAGATCTATAAATGAAAAATTAGCCATGAAATTATCTTAATATATCAACGTCAAATCCCTCAGGAGGGTTAATGCCGAGGTATTCTCTGTATATTCTTTCTTTATAATGTTTGCCTAATTTGTTTACTTCATCAATGAAGAGTTGATATGTTCCTTTTCCACCAATTAGATCCCATGTCTCTTCTCCAATAAGGACGCATGGGTCATATTTCATATCAAACCAGCGTGCAGGAAGACTCCATGAATAGTTTGCTTTTATGCGATATGGGTTATATGGAAGAGCAAAATATGCTTTTTCGACCGGATGACCTTTCATTGCAAGTAACTTAAACATTTTTTCCTTGCTGACTTTGGTCTGGTCACTATTCGGAAGAGGGCCTTTTAACTCTAAAGCGAATGTTTTACCGGTTATGGTGTTGGTTGCAAGGATGTCACATATAACAGTTACAGGAATGGGTTGACCGCCACCTTCAAGAATATATTTCAATTCTTCATTCCAATTAGGTGATGATTCGCGCGTCTCTAGCTTATTTAGTACTTCTTGTATTCTTCGCAGGCTTTCTTTTCCTACGAGACCTTCTACCTTTACTTCTTGTCCGCATTGGCCATGATAAGTCTTACCGACTTCAACAGCTAGGGATTGCCAGGCTTTTCCAAAAGAAGTGGTAAATCGTCTTTCAAAATGAGATCCTTTCCAAATTTCGTCAGGCACAAGAGTTGCGTATAAAGGCTTGTCCTTACTGAAGTCCTCTGCAATAAAAGGATGCTTGATCAATACATTATACATTACTCCTTCCATCAATTTCTTGATAACGGAAAGGATGGCTTCTGAAACATTGGTATGGTTGGGTTTATTGCTATTGTCGTCAAAGAAGAAAAAAAACATATTTATTTCTTTTTATATATTTTAGGGCTTTTGATGGCTGCATTTAAACGAACTATCTTTTCCCATATAATGTCACCATTGGCATTGCAATAGTTCTGTATAAATTCTTGGGTAAATTTGTTGATCATGCGGCTATATTCAATGAAATACGTTTCGTTTTTTTCTTTAGCTTTGAATCCGAGAGGCCCGATAATATCCACAAATAGTGTCGGTTCTCCTGATATTAGAGTCCAAAACTTTTCTCCACAATATTTTTTGTGGTCACTATCATTATATTCCTTGTTGTCATTACCATAGCAGCAACCTTCAATGCACATAGTAGGCACTACTTTTCTACTTGTGTTGAATACCCGTCTGGCTGTACGAAATTGTTCTTTTTGTTTCTTCATTGAAGTGGAGTTACTCCATGCTGGACCGGATTTTACAGAGACAAAATAATGAACTCCTTCTTTGTCAAATTCAAGGTCAATACCTTCTGCGGAAGATTTATAGCCTCCATATACTTTTTCTGCAACAAACATTGCAAGACCTTCCATCCAGTTTCCAAAAATACTTTCCTCTGCTGATGACATGGTTGCAGAGGCTATGCTTTCTACCATGTTTCCTGCAGTGACTATGTTTTTGGCTTTAAACATATATGGATTTTTACGGGAAAGTAGTTCCTTAAGATTGAGAGATTGCAGTTTTGCTATTCGGTTGGCATGGAACTCACCTATATGTTTCTCTACATATTGAGCAATGCTGTTAATTAATTCAGTATTCATAATTTTGACGTTAATTGGTTTGTTAATGCTATACCTTTTATCTGTTTAACCGCTTATCTGTTTAACCGCTTATCTGTTTAACCGCATAATGGACATGATATTTTTGCAAAGTTACATTTTTCTCCCTGCTTTTTGTCGTTTTTCTCTGTTTTTTGTTTTGCAGATATAAATAAATCTGTGCCTTTTCATAATTGGTGCGATGTTGGTTTTAATCTAAAGATACGTATACTCTTTATTTCTGTTATGTAGCAATGTTATTCTGGATTTTCAGGAAAAATGTATAATTGAGCTTCTGATTGATGTTTTATCCGCAGATTTTCCCGGAAAAATTGTATCTTTACCCAGACTTTAATTTTAAACCTATAACAACTTATGAAACAACGTTTATTTGTCATTCTGACTTGCCTCGTATTCCTGGCGGTACAGGGCCTGCAGGCACAGGTGCGCTTCGACAAGAAGAAGCTCTACAATGTCTGCTCAGTCAAGTATCCGGGAAAGGCCTGGAGCTATTCAGGTTCGGCCCCGAATGTGAAACTGGCCACAGTGAGTGAATCGGACAAACAGCAGCAGTGGAGCATCACGGATCTTTCCGGCAGCTTCCGGCTGATTAATCCTTTTGAGAACCGGGCCGTACGGGCTGCCGACAATGCCCTGGCACAGGTGGCTGAAGTGAACGGATCTGACGAAATGCAGCTGTGGCTCATCAAGCCTGTCGGCGAGTATGTGCAGCTGATTCCTTCAAACAAGGCGCAGTGGGTAGCTTCCTGCCGCGAAGACGGAACCATTGCCCTGGTGGATGTAGCCAAGGCCGGTACGTCGAAGGAAACCCTTTTCCGCATCACGGCAAGCAAGGTGGCTGCTCCGGCTTCTGCTTCCGGTGCTGCACGCGAGAAGGTGTACTGGGAAGACGAAACCCGTTTCGAGGAAAACAAGGAAAAGGGCCATGCCACTTATATTCCTTATTTCAGCGAACAGGAAATGCTGGCCGACAAGGAGTTTTACGCCACTCCGTGGGTGTACAACCAGAGCAAGGCCATGATGCTGCTCAACGGCGACTGGTACTTCAACTTCGTGCCGCAGCCGTCTGAACGTCCGCTGGATTTCTATAAAGAAGACTATGATGTCAGCAGCTGGGCTACGATTCCTGTTCCCTCCAACTGGGAAATGCAGGGATATGACCGTCCCATCTACTGCAATGTGGAGTATCCGCACTCCAACACACCGCCCTATATCGATGCCCGCAAGGGATTCAATGACGGCGGAAAGAACTACGGCATCAATCCCGTGGGCTCTTACGTCCGCTATTTCAACCTGCCCGAAGGCTGGGATAAACAGCGCACCTTCATTCAGTTCAACGGTATCTACAGTGCTGCACTGGTTTACCTGAACGGAAAGTACGTGGGCTATACCCAGGGTTCCAACAACGTGGCTGAATTTGACCTGACTTCATATCTCCGTCCGGGACAGAACAAACTGGCCGTACAGGTGTTCCGCTGGAGCGACGGCTCTTACCTGGAATGTCAGGATATGTTCCGTATGAGCGGTATCTTCCGCGATGTTTATCTCTACAACACACCGCTGGTGAGCGTGCGCGATCATTACATTACTTCCCGTCTGGATGCTTCGGCTGATTACCGTCAGGGAGAAATGCAGGTGGAACTGACGTTCGACAACCGGGGACGTCTGAAAGGCGAAAAGGAACTTGTTGTCCGTCTGTCGGATCCGTCGGGCAAGGTAGTGGCTGAAACCGAACAGACCGTGCGTTTCTCTGAACGTGAAACAACCTGCAAGGTTAAGACTGACTTCCGCGTGAAGAACCTCAGCCTGTGGACAGCAGAAACACCGAACCTCTATACGGTGAGCGTTATCCAGCGTGCTGGAGGCAAGGACGAAATGGCCTTCTCTACCAAATATGGTTTCCGCGACATCGAAGTACGCGGTCCGCTGGTATATATCAACGGCAAGCGCGTCTTCTTCAAGGGTGTGAACCGCCACGACAGCCATCCGCTCTACGGACGTGCCGTAACGGTGGAATCCATGCTGCAGGATGTGCTGCTGATGAAGCGCAATAACATCAATACCATCCGTACCTCACACTATCCCAACGCGTCGAAGATGTATGCCATGTTCGACTATTACGGACTCTATACCATGGATGAGGCTGATCTGGAAGACCATGCCAACCAGTCCATCAGTGACATGCCGTCATGGATTCCGGCCTTTGTGGACCGCATCGACCGCATGGTGCTGCGTGACCGCAACCATCCGAGTGTGATCTTCTGGAGTCTGGGCAATGAATGTGGAGGCGGTAACAACTTCCAGGCCTGCTACGATGCAGCCAAGCGCCTTGATCCCCGTCCCGTACACCACGAAAGTACCCGCGACGGCAAGGAATTCGGCGGTAACCGTTTCAGTGACCTCTACTCGAAGATGTATCCCAGCATGGGCTGGATGGATCAGTATGTCAATTCGTTCGACAAGCCGATGTTCATCTGCGAATATGCACATGCCATGGGTAATGCCATCGGTAACCTGACTGAATACTGGAACAGCATCGAAAGCAGTTCGTCTACTATCGGTGGTGCCATCTGGGACTGGGTAGACCAGGCCATCTATGAACCGGTTGAAATCAAGCAGGGCAACTATGCCGGACGTCTGCACACCGGATACGACTTCCCCGGCCCGCACCAGGGCAACTTCTGCTCCAACGGTATCATCCCCGCTACCCGCGAGGAAACTCCGAAGCTGAAGGAAGTGAAAGCCGTTTATCAGTATATCAAGTTCCGTCTGGAGAATAATGACAAGAACGGAAACGAAGTGACTGTCAGTCTGAAAAATACGTATAACTTTACTTCTCTGGCTGATTTCGACCTGCGCTGGGAAACCGTGAAAGACGGTTATGTAGTGGGAGCAGACAGCATGCAGCTGGCCGATGTAGCCCCCTATGATTCCGTTTCACTCACTTTGCCGCTGTCGGGAGCTGACCTGAAGAAAGCATCGAAGAACGGTGAAGAAGTGATGATCAACCTGACCGTGCGCCAGCGCAAGGCAACGGTATGGGCCGGAGCCGGTCATGAAGTAGCTCAGAAGCAGTTTGAACTGACCAGCCGTGCCGGACTGCCGGAACTGCGCATCAATGCCCGTGTGCCCAAGCTGGCCGTGAAGAAAGAAGGTCAGAGCCTGACCGTCGGCAACGGATTTGTGGATGCAGCCTTTGACACCACAACCGGACGGATGACTGCCCTGCGCCTGAACGGACTGGATGTCATCTATGGCGGTGAAGGTTTCATCTTTGATAACCACCGCTGGATTGAAAACGACCGCTTCGAGAAGACCGAAAACGGACTGGAACCCACCGGTACCTGTGAGGCTGTGGAAGAAGCCAGCGGTAATGTGGTTGTGAAGACTGTCCGCAAGGGAAGTCTCTGCGACACCGAAATCACGTATGTGTTCTATCCGGGCGGCGTGATGGATATGGATGTGAAACTCACTCCGAAGACTGCCGACCTGCGTCGTACCGGTCTGGTATGCTCCGTCAATGCCGGTCTGAACAATGTGGACTATTATGCATACGGTCCGTGGGAAAACTACAACGACCGTCATGCAGGCTGCATGGTAGGACGCTACCGCACCACTGTGGAAGACATGGTTGTACCTTATGTGAAACCCCAGTCCATGGGTAACCGCGAAGGCTTGCGTGAACTGAAGCTGACCAACTGTCAGGGACGTGGTGTCAGCATCCAGACCGAAGGCGGTGTATCCTTCTCCGCCCTGCGCTATACGGATGCCGACCTGATGAAGGCCAACCACCTCTGGGAACTCCAGGAACGTCCGTGCATCATCCTTCACCTGGATGCACTGGTTCGCGGTCTGGGTAATGCCAGCTGTGGTCCGGAAACCATGCTGAAATACAAGATCCCGCAGATGCCGTTCAGCTACAAGCTGCGCTTCTCTGCCTGCGACTGATCTTGATGATTAAACCTGTAACGAGGCTGACTTTATTTACGGAAGTCAGCCTCGTTTTTATATATGCCTGTTCTTTCTGTCTGTTTGTCTTGTTTGCTGTTGCTGATTGTTTCCTGCCGTTGTTAATCTGTTGTCGAATAGAGATTTGTTATATTCAGGGATGCGGCTTGTATCAGAATAAGTAATGGAAATGCAATATGAATCATGTAGCTTCTTTATGAAAAAGTAACTGGACTGTAATACCATAGTCCTACTTTTGCAGCGTTAAAAAATCAAATATTTAATCTTTTTTATATAAAGATTCTGTTTGAGTTATTCTAAAATAAAAGTTACATGAAAATTAAACAATCTATTTTAACAGGGTTATGCCTGCTTTTTGTATGGACGGCACAGGCACAGACTCAAGTTATTGCTCACCGTGGCTTCTGGAAAACAGAAGGTTCTGCCCAGAACTCGATTACAGGCCTTCAGAAGGCCGCCGAAGCCGGAGTGTATGGTTCCGAATTTGATGTGCAGCTGACTGCTGACGGGGTAGTGGTAGTCAATCATGATGATGTTGTCGAAGGACTGGTGATCGGAGAGACCAGGTATGAAAAACTGAAAGATATCAAATTGAAAAACGGAGAACGTATTCCCTTGCTGGAAGAGTATCTGAAGACAGGTAAGCAGCTTCCTGAGATTCGTCTTGTACTGGAAATCAAACCTCATAAGACCCAATCTCAGGAAAATCAGATTGCCGCTGCCTGTGTCAGACTGGTAAAAAAATATGGAATGGAAAAGCAGGTGGAATATATTTCTTTCAGCATGAATATATGTGAACAGCTTGTCAGCCTGGCTCCGGATGCGGAAGTGGCTTATCTGAATGGAGACTGTGCTCCGAAGGATATCAAGGCTAAAGGCCTGACAGGAATAGACTATAGTTATAAGGTGTTTTACAAGCATCCGGAATGGGTGAAAGAAGCCCAAAGTCTGGGATTGAAGGTAAATGTATGGACTGTGAACAAAACAGCTGATTTGCAGAAGATGATTGCTATGGGTGTGGATTTGCTGACAACTGACCAGGTGCTGGAAGCCAAAGAGATGGTAAGCGGTCGGGAAGCCCGATAACGGATGAGAGGTGAAATCTAATAAAGATAACATGAAAGGTAAATGGATTATTCTGGGCTTCATGCTGTGTGGAGCCTGTGTACAGGCAAAAACCGTTGATTCTCAGTTTCGTTTTGCTGGAAAAGTGATAGATAAAAATGGTCGGGGAGTAGCCGGTGTCGTAGTGAATGACGGTATTAGTTTTACAACAACGGATGCACAGGGAACGTGGGCGTTGCATTCAGATACGACCAGAAGCAAGTTCGTTAGCATTTCTACTCCGGCAGGATATGTCTTGCCTCAGAATGACGGACTGGCCGATGGCTTTTATGTTCCGGTGCGTGTCCTGGCTTTGGCCGGTGGAAAACATGATTTTGTATTGGAGAAGCGGACTGAAACTGACGATCGTTTCCATTACATAGCCGTGTCTGATCCTCAGGTGCGCAATGAACGCGATTTCAAGCGCTGGTGCCAGGAAACGGTGCCCGATATGGTGGAAGTCATTGACTCGTTGAAGCAGTCGCATGAAGTTGTCGGAATGACACTGGGCGACCTGGTATGGGACAACATGCCTTTGTTTGATAATTACAAAGCTTCGCTGAAAAATACGGGAGCCACATTCTTCCAGTGTATCGGTAATCACGATTTTGACAGACAGTATCAGGGGCTTCACAATATGGAACTGGCTTCACCGGTATATGGTGAAATGGTCTACGAAAGTCATTTCGGTCCCACTGACTATTCTTTCAACATCGGCAAGGCACATATTGTCACGATGAAGAACATCAACTATGTAGGTGGAAAATCTTATCTGACCAGCCTGACCGGGCAGCAGCTGGATTGGCTGAAGAAGGATTTGAGCTATTTGCCTGAAGGCAGTCTGGTAATCCTGAACATGCATGCACCTTCATGGAACCGTATTTCTCCCGATGGCAACATCCGGAACGCCGCCCAGCTGAAGGAGGTTCTGAAAAACTATAATGTACATGTGTTCAGCGGACACACTCATTTCTTCCAGAACAATGAAGTTTCTCCTGTGCTGTATGAACACAACATCGGTGCGGCCTGTGGCGGCTGGTGGACGGGCTGGGTCAATCAGTGTGGTGCGCCCAACGGATATATGGTGGTGGATGTTGACGGAAATGATTTGAAGTGGCATTACAAGGGAACCCGCCGTGACTTTTCTTATCAGTTCCGCATCTATAACAAAGGAGAGTTCAAAAGCCAGAGCAGTTTTGTGGTTGCCAATGTCTGGGACTGGGACAGTGCCTGCAAAGTCGTGTGGTTTCAGGACGGAAAACCGATGGGAGAAATGGAACAGTTCGTTGATTCCGATGAAGAGCGTGCTTCGGAACTGAAGAACCGTGCCTCGGCAGAAAAGACAGGCCATCTGTTCCGTGCCATGCCTGCCGACGGAAGCAAGGAAATCCGGGTAGAATTTACCAATCGTTTCGGAGAGGTATATACGAAGAGTATTCGTCTCTGAGCCCGAATGAAATCAAGGCGATATGACTATAAACAACCCATAAATTAATAAAGTGATGAATATATTGAAATCTGTAGTTTTATTCCTGATACTCCTGTTGGCTGGAAGCAGTATGGTGCTTTCGGCACAGAACAGAAGCATATCGGGAAAAGTGTTCGATACAAATGAGGAGCCTCTTATCGGGGTGACAGTAACCATTGAGAACACTACCATTGGTGCGATAACTGATATTGACGGTGCCTTTACACTTCAAGTGCCCGAAGGGAAGGTAGTTCTGAATGTGTCGTATGTGGGTTTTGTCCCGCAGAAGGTGACGGTTGCTTCCGGACAGTCCAATGTGACCGTACGTCTGAGCGAAGATGCGGTCTTGCTGAACGAGGTAGTGGTTGTCGGTTATGGTAAACAGAAGAAGGTGAATCTGACCGGAGCTGTTGCTTCCGTAGGTGGTGAAGAACTGGAAAACCGTGTCACAAAATCGTTGAGCAGTATGTTGCAGGGTACAGTAGCCGGCTTGAATGTAACGACCTCTTCGGGTGTGCCGGGCAGTTCCGCTTCCATCAATGTGCGCGGTATCACTTCCATCCATGAATCGGAACCGCTGGTACTGATTGACGGTGCCGTGGGAGATATCGACCGAGTCAATCCCAATGATGTGGAATCCATTTCCGTTATCAAGGATGCATCTGCCGCTGCCATTTACGGTGCACGTGCTGCATTCGGTGTGATTCTTGTGACAACCAAGTCGGGAGCTGCCAAAGACGGCAAGGCAACTGTACGTTACAGCGGCCGTTTCGGATGGCAGGCACCTACCACTTCCACTGATTATGAAACAACCGGTTACTGGTCAGTATATACCATCAATCAGTTCTGGCAAGCCAATTCGGGTACGCTTTATGTGGATTATACTGATCAGGATATGCAGGAACTGTGGAACCGTGTGAATGACAAGACTGAACATCCGGATCGTCCCTGGGTGGTGGAAGACGTGAGAAACGGACGTAACCAGTGGGTTTACTACGGAAACTATGACTGGTGGCATAGCCTGTATCGTGACAACCGTCCGATGCAGCAGCACAATGTGTCCATCAGCGGAGGCAAGGATGATGTAAAATATTTCGTTTCGGGATCCTACGACAAACAGACAGGTATCCTGCGTGAGAATCCGGATATATACCGGAAATACAATCTGCGTTCGAAAATCGATTTCCGTATCAATGAATGGCTGACCATGTCGAACAATACTTCGTTCTACAGCTCACAATACAGCTATTTGGGTGACGGTGACGTTGAAAATACACTGGCCTACAGTGCCCGTCATGCACTGGCTTGTTTCCCGCAGAAGAATCCTGACGGATCCTGGCTCTACAGTACACCTTATCTGAACTACAAGGTGGCCAACGGACGCCATATCCTTCTGGGTGAGAATTCACACCGCAATGTGGAACGTAGTACGGACTTCACCAATACCACCCGTCTGGTGTATGCTCCGATCAGGGAGCTGAGCTTCACCGGAGACTTTACTTATCGCCAGTACCAGTCGCGCAATACCAGCCGTTCAAACGTGATGTATTACCGGGAGTATCCGGATGGTGAACTGTTGTCGTATGCAACCGGAGCCGGAGCTAATCGTCTGGATGAGGCTGTCAATACGAACCAGTATTACTCTACCAACATTTTCGGAACCTACGATGACACCTTCAACCAGGCTCATCACCTGTCGGTTGTAGGCGGTATGAACTATGAAGCATGGAAGAACAAGAATATTTCGGCATACGGTGAAAACCTTGTTTCTACTGATCTCGACGACCTGGATCTGGTGGGACAGAATGCGGAAGGTGCTACGATCACCGGAGTAGGCGGAGGACAGAATGAATATGCCCTGCTGGGTATTTTCGGACGTATCAATTATGATTATAAGAGCCGTTACCTGTTTGAGGTGAGCGGACGTTATGACGGAACTTCCCGTTTCGCTTCAGGAAGCCGCTGGGGATTCTTCCCTTCAGCTTCGGCCGGATGGCGTATCTCCGAAGAATCTTTCTTCCAGCCTGTACGCCAGTGGATAGACAATCTGAAAGTCAGAGGATCTTTCGGTAGTCTGGGCAATCAGAACATCTCTTCTTATTATTCTTTTGCCCGCCTGATTTCCATCTCCAGTCTGGGATATACTTTCGGGGAAGGAAGTGTGCTGCCCAAGTATTCTTCACTGAGCGCACCCATCGCTTCGGGAATGACTTGGGAAACTGCACAGCAGTGGGACTTCGGATTCGACCTGACCATGCTGGGCAACCGTCTGAACCTGACGGTGGACGGTTATATCCGCGATACGAAGGACATGCTTACCGATGGTGTGGATCTGCCCGGAGTGTATGGTGCCGACCTGCCCGATATGAATGCAGCCGACTTGCGTACGAAAGGTTATGAAATCACCCTGAACTGGCGTGACCGCCTGACACTGGGAAACAAACCTTTTGAATACAGTGTCGGACTTAACCTGAGTGACTACAAGAGTGTGATTACGAAATACGACAACGAGAACAAGACATTTGCCAAAGATTATTATGAAGGAATGGAAATCGGTGAGATCTGGGGATATGTGACAGACGGACTGTTCCAGACCGACGAAGAGGCAAAGGCATACGCTGAAAAAGTCGTCTTGAGTTATGTACTCAAGGGACAGACCGGAGGATGGCAGGCCGGCGACGTGAAATTCGTCGATCTCGACGGTGACGGCAAGGTAGGCATCGGAAGCAACAATGTCGACAACCCCGGCGACCGGAAGATCCTCGGCAATTCTCTGCCTTCCTTCTCTTACGGTATTTCAGCCAGTGCGCAGTGGAACGGTTTTGATGTTTCCGCCTTCTTCCAGGGAACAGGCAATCACTACTGGTATCCTGCCGGACAGTCAATGCCTTTCTGGGGCCCGTACTCTTATCCGTATCTGTCGTTCCTGCAGAAGGACTTCCTGGCCGATGTATGGACTGCTGAAAATACGGATGCCTATTTCCCCCGTGCGATGGCTTACTCTGCCAGCAGTGGGGTGCTGAGCAACGTGAACGACCGTTATTTGCAGAACCTGCGTTATCTGCGCTTCAAGAACCTGACAGTCGGCTATACACTCCCTCAGTCATGGACCGGAAAAGCCAGAATCGAATCTGTGCGCATTTACTTTACCGGTGAAAACCTCTGTTACTGGTCGCCGCTGAAGAAACATTCCAGATATGTAGATCCCGAAGCGGCTATTGACAGAAGCGATGCATATAACAATGCTTATTATCCGTGGCAGAAATCATTCCTGTTCGGTATTGACGTTACTTTCTAATGACTTAAACTAACAGAACATAATATGAAAAAAAATATTTTATTGGCTTTTACGTTGATGGCTGCTCTTTCATCCTGTAATGACTGGCTTGACAAGACCCCGCTGAGCGATATCACGGAAGAAAACTATTTCAGGACTGAAACAGATCTCCAGCTTTTCAGCAACAACTTTTACAACACGATTCTCGACAAGTCACCCTACGACCAGCAGAGTGATGTATATGTACAGCAGGAGCTGTCGGATGAACTGCTGGGAGGATCCAACCGCATCGTTCCCGCCAGTGGAGGAGGATGGACCTGGACTGCACTGCGCAATGTCAATACCCTGCTGGGAAACATTGATAAGTGTGAGGATGAAGAGGCTGCGGTCAAGTATTCCGCATTGGCCCGCTTCTTCCGTGCCTACTTCTATTTCGACAAGGTAAAACGCTTCGGAGATGTACCCTGGTATGACAAGGAACTCTTCTCTTCCGATGAGGAACTCTATAAGGCACGCGATTCCCGTGAACTGGTGATGACCAATATGCTGGCCGACATTGATTACGCCATTGAGAACTTGCCTGCCAAAGAAGAAGAAACCAGCAGTCCTTTCCGTGTGAACCGCTGGGCAGCCCTGGCTCTGAAGGCCCGCTTCTGTCTGTATGAAGGAACCTATCGCAAATACCACAATGTATCACTGGACGGACACGATTACGCCTACTATCTGGAACAGGCTGTGAAGGCTGCTGAGGAACTGATCAATGGCGGTAAGTATCATCTGTATTCCACCGGTAATCCCGAAGAAGACTATCTGATGTTGTTTGCCGCAGAAGATGCCAATCCCGATGAGTATATCCTGGCTATCAAATTCGATTATGGTATGAGTCTTTACCACAATGCTACGGCACATACTCTGGTTCCGACACAGGGACGTCCGGGACTGCCCCGCAAACTGATCAATGCCTACCTGATGAAAGACGGAACACCGTTTACCGACCGTGCAGGATGGGAGAAAATGCCTTTCACCGAAGAAGTGAAAGATCGCGATCCGCGTCTGGCTCAGACTGTCCGTACTCCGGGGTATCACCGTATCGGCCAGACTGAAATTCTGGCTCCTGACTTGTCGGTCAGCGTAACCGGTTACCAGCCTGTCAAGTTTGTACAGGATCCGACTGCTTCTGGCGGACAGGTAGACCGTAACGACCGTTCTACTTGCGACCTTCCGGTTTTCCGCTATGCTGAAGTCCTGTTGAACTATGCGGAAGCTAAGGCTGAACTTGGAACATTGACACAGGCTGATCTTGACAAGACCGTTAATGTGATCCGTGACCGTGTGGCAATGCCGCATCTGGATATGGCCGCTGCCAACGCTAATCCGGACAGTTACCTTTCTTCAGCTGAATATGGATATACCAACGTGACCGGAAGCAATCAGGGAGTGATTCTCGAAATCCGTCGGGAACGTGCCATTGAACTCACTCAGGAGGGATTCCGTTTCGATGACCTGGTGCGCTGGAAAGCAGGCTCCTGCGTGAATCAGTCCATTACCGGTATGTATTTCCCCGGTGCAGGTGAATACGATCTTTCCGGTGACGGCGTGACGGATGTCGTTCTCTATACCGGCGATACCAAACCTGATAAAAAGGATGCACAGGTGTACAAGATCGGATCTGACATCGTGCTGACCGAAGGAGAAAGCGGATATGTTGATTATCACCATAACATTTCGCGTACTGCCTTTAATGAGGAACGCGACTATCTCTATCCGATTCCTATCAATGAACGTTCGCTGAACCCGAATCTGACACAGAATCCGGGATGGAATGACGGACTTTCTTTCTGATTGAAAGCATAGCCATGAATAAACCAACAGGGACAGTCTCACATATACGGCTGTTCCTGTTTTTTGTACCTTTATTTTTCCACCTGATTCCTTTGCAGAAAAACCGGAATGGGTTATCTTTGTGTCCGGATCGTCCCGGTGACGGTTCTTTTGTGTTCATCTTAACAGAAAATACTTATGAAACATGTGTGGAAACCAACCCGTTCCCTGCTGGCTGTACTGACAGCCTGCGCTTCTCTTTCCGCTCTGACCGCTTCCGGACAGACAGTTCCTCCACCTGCTCCCTACGGGGCACTTCCTTCACAGGGCCAGTTGCAGTGGCATGAGATGGAGATGTATAACATGATTGAGTTCAATCAGATCAATTACCTTGATAAAGACTGGGGCTGGGGCGACGAGTCTCCCGAGATCGTCAATCCCGTAAACTTCAATGCCGAAGAGATCGTGCTCCGTGCCAAGAAAGCCGGATCGAAGGGATTCCTCATCAATGCGAAACACCACGGAGGATTCTGTATGTGGCCTTCCCGAACGACCGACTACAATATCTCCCGTTCTCCCTGGCGCAACGGAAAAGGCGACTGGGTAGGCGAGTGGGAGGCAGCCTGCCGCAAGCACGGGCTGAAGTTCGGGGTTTACCTTTCTCCCTGGGACCGCAATACGGCCAAGTTCGGCACTCCCGAATACCTGGATATGTTCAAGGCACAGCTCCGGGAACTGCTCACCCAGTACGGTGATCTCTTTATCATCTGGTTCGATGGTGCTCCGGGTGAGGGGGGTGACGGATATTATGGCGGTGCCAATGAATACCGCGGAGGCTTCCTCGACTACTACGACTGGGAAAACATCTATGCCCTCTGCCGCGAGCTGCAGCCCAATGCCGTGATCTTCGGCGATCCGGGACCCGACGTGCGCTGGGTGGGCAATGAGAAAGGATATGCCGGCGAGACCTGCTGGGCTACTCTGTTTGCTCCCGGTGAGAAATGGAACGGACGGCCGATTCCTTCCGGTGCGCCCGAACACATCAAACGCATCAACGAAGGAAACCGCAACGGCCAGTACTGGATTCCTGCCGAAGCCGACTTCTCCCTGCGCCGGCGCTTCACCTGGCACGCTTCCGACAGCCTGACCGTCAAGACTCCCCAGAAACTGTTCGACATCTATATCAACAGTGTCGGACGCGGACAGGGATGGGATCTGAACCTCCCGATCAATCCGCTGGGTGAACAGGATGAGCCCGACAAGCTTGCCCTGGAAGAGTTCGGACGCTACCTGGAAGCTACGTTCCGCGATGATCTGACCAGGGGAGCCACGCTGCATGCTTCCAATGTGCGGGGTGGGGATGAGGCACATTACGGCACCGCCCTTCTGACCGACGGAGACCGCTATTCCTACTGGGCTACCGACGACAAGGTAACCTCAGCCGAACTGGTTCTTGATTTTCCCCGTACGGAAACATTCAATATCATCAAACTGCGCGAAAACATCAAGCTGGGCCAGCGCATTGACTCGGTGAAAGTCGATATGAAGGTCGGCGGAACCTGGAAAGAAATTGCCGGAGCCACCAGCATCGGTGCCTGCCGTCTGATCCGTCTGAAAAACTATGTGGAGACTTCCTCCCTGCGCATCCGCTTCTATGCACCGGTTGCCCTGGCAGTCAGTGAAGTGGGATGCTACAAGGAACCCGACGGAGCCGTTGCTCCCGTGATCAGCCGCACCAAGGCGGGCGAAGTGTCTCTTCAGGTGGAACGTCCCGTCTATCAGCTTCGCTACACGACCGACGGTTCCGTGCCCTCGGTTTCTTCTCCGCTTTATACCGGACCGTTTACCTTTGCCCGGGAAGGAGCTGTACGTGCCGTAGCCTTCGACAAGGACGGCCGGAAAGGTGAGGAAGCTGTCCGTTCTTTCGATGCCTGCAAGCGCAACTGGCGCATCCTGACCGCCGACGGACAGCCCTATGCCGCAGCCGGGGCCCTGGTGGATGATGACGACCAGACCTTCTGGCGTTCCCCTTCTCAGGACAAGGATGCCGCTTTCCGTCCGCAGAGTCTGGTGATCGACCTGGGTGAGACACAGGTAGTCAAAGGATTCTCCTATACGCCCCGTCAGGACAACAGCAGCGAGGGAGTAATCGATCGCCTTGCTCTCATGGCCAGCGAGGACGGCAAAAACTGGACGCCGGTATACGAAGACTTTATTCCCAACATCCGTCAGGCACCGGTCTACCGTTCCTTCCGGCTGAAGACTCCCGTGTCCTGCCGCTATCTCAAGCTGACAGCCCTGCGCGTGCTGGAAGGCAATTACGCTACGGGAGCCGAGTTCGGCATCCTGCTGAAGTGACGGTCTTTGGATAATCCGGATGCTTTGCATCTCTTTGAGACCTGAGCCAGTTCTTTGGTTGCTTCGCTTTGAAGCCTGAGCCGGCTGGCAAATAAAGCCCCTTGGATATTGTAAAAACTACGATATTCAGGGGGCTGAGTTTTAATGGTATAAAAAAGTTTAAAATATGACTTTGAATTTGTCTTTTTCAGATTTATCAGTCATCTTTGTTCAAACTTAAAAATAATACTTTATGGAAATAGACAGACCTTTTGCCGTTAACCATTTTTCTGTGGATTGTGTTATTTTCGGTTTTGATGGTGAGAACCTGAATGTACTGTTGCTCCATCGCAAGGGGGAAGACAATGGGGAAAGCTTCCATGACATGAAGCTTCCGGGCAGTCTGATTTATCAGGATGAAGACCTGGACGAGGCAGCCAAGCGGGTACTGAATGAACTCACCGGACTGAAAAACCTGAAGATGATACAGTTCAAAGCATTCGGCTCAAAAGACCGCACCCGGAATCCGAAGGATGTTCACTGGCTGGAAAAGGTGGAACACACCAGAGTGACACGGATCGTTACCGTTGTATATCTGGCACTGGTGAAGATCGACCGTTCTCTGAACAGACAGCAGGATAACTGCCTGGTGGAATGGGTTCCCATGACGCAGATCAGGACTCTGGCATTCGACCACAACCGGATTATCAAGGAAGCCGTCGAGTTTCTTTGCCAGTATGTCAGACTCAATCCTGCTTATGCTTTTGAACTGTTGCCGAAGAAGTTTACGATGGCCCAGCTGCGGAGTCTTTATGAGGCACTGATCGGTACAAGTGTCGATATCCGGAATTTCCATAAGAAAATGATTCAGAAGGAATATATCATTCCGTTGGATGAATACCAGCAGGGGGTTGCTCACCGGGCAGCCCGGTACTACCGGTTTGACAAGAAAATACTTCTGAAGACCAAGCAATTATATAAGGGGTAGACAGACGAATAAAATAATTACGATATACAATGTATTTGTTGGGGTATGACATAGGCAGTTCATCAGTCAAGGCTAGTCTGGTGAATGCGGAGACTGGAAAATGTGTGGCCGGGGCTTTTTATCCGAAGTCTGAGGCCGGGATCATCGCCGTGAAGAAAGGATGGGCGGAACAGGATCCGGAAGAGTGGTGGAAATCGCTGAAGTACGCCACCCGGGATGTTCTGAATGCATCCGGTGTCCGGCCGGAAATCATTCAGGCGATAGGTATCTCATATCAGATGCACGGACTGGTCTGTGTGGACCGGCAGCATCGGGTGTTGCGTCCGGCCATTATCTGGTGTGATTCGAGGGGAGTTCCATACGGACGGAAGGCTTTCGGGGAAATCGGAAAGGAAACCTGTCTTGCGCACTTTCTGAACTCTCCCGGTAATTTCACGGCCTCCAAACTGGCATGGGTCAAGGAAAATGAACCGGAAATCTTCGGAAAGATTGACAAGATCATGCTTCCGGGTGACTATATTGCCATGAAGCTGACAGGGGAAATCTGTACCACGGTGTCCGGCTTGTCGGAAGGAGTATTCTGGGATTTCAGAAACAATTCGGTGGCCGGCATTCTTCTGGATTATTACGGATTTGACCGTTCTCTGCTGGCAGAGGTGAAACCCACCTTCGCCGAACAGGGACGGGTGACGGCGGAAGCGGCCGCCGAACTGGGGCTGGCTGTGGGCACTCCGGTGACTTATCGGGCCGGTGACCAGCCCAACAATGCGCTTTCGCTGAATGTCTTCAATCCGGGTGAGATTGCTTCAACGGCAGGAACGTCCGGAGTGGTGTATGGAGTAAACGGAGTGGTGAGCTACGACCCGCAGTCGCGTGTAAATACGTTTGCCCATGTCAATCATTCTGCGGAGAATCCCCGTCTTGGCGTGCTGCTCTGCATTAATGGTACAGGCATTCTGAACGCCTGGATCCGGAAAACACTGTTCCCGGAAGGAATTTCCTATGCTGACATGAATGAACTGGCCTCCCGCGTGCCTGTCGGTTCGGAAGGAGTAAGCATTCTTCCTTTCGGCAATGGAGCCGAACGCATGTTGCAGGATCAGGAGACCGGCTGTTCCGTCCAGGGCCTTAATTTCAATATACACAGCCGGAATCACCTCTTGCGGGCAGCTCAGGAAGGCATCGTCTTTTCCTTCAAGTATGGCATTGACATCATGAAGGGAATGGGAATCGACGTGAAGAAAATCCATGCCGGATGCGCCAATATGTTCCTCAGTCCCTTGTTCCGCGAAACACTGGCCGACATAACGGGAGCGGTGATCGAGTTGTATGATACGGACGGAGCGACGGGTGCCGCCAAAGGTGCGGGAATCGGAGCCGGAGTTTACCGGGATCATGGGGAAGCCTTCGCCACGCTGGAGAAACTGGGTGTGACGGAACCTGATCCCGTCCGTGCGGCTGCCTGTGCCGAAGCTTACGGCAGGTGGCTGGAATGTCTGGAACGGCTGAAAGAAAATAATGAATAACAGATACTAACTTAAATATTTAACACTATGGCAAAAAAAGAATATTTTCCCGGAATTGGGAAGATCAAGTATGAAGGGGTAGAAAGCAAGAACCCCATGGCATTTCGTTATTATGATCCTGAAAAGGTGATCCTGGGCAAAAAGATGAAAGACTGGCTGAAGTTTTCGATGGCATGGTGGCATACACTGTGTGCAGACGGTTCAGACCAGTTCGGAAGAGGCACCCGGAACTTCCCCTGGCTGGAAAGCGATGACAAACTGCAGAATGCCAGGGCAAAAATGGATGCAGGCTTTGAGTTTATGCAGAAAATGGGGATTGAATACTATTGTTTCCACGATGTAGACCTGTGTGACGAAGCTGCCACCATTGAAGAGTATGAGGCCAATTTGAAGGAAATAGTGGCTTATGCCAAGGAAAAACAGGCAGAAACCGGTATCAGACTGCTTTGGGGAACGGCCAATGTCTTTTCACATCCCCGTTATATGAACGGAGCGGCAACGAATCCGGACTTTGATGTCGTGGCCCGTGCTGCTGTCCAGATCAAGAATGCCATCGATGCCACAATCGAGCTGGGCGGTATGAATTATGTTTTCTGGGGTGGCCGCGAAGGATATATGTCCCTTCTCAACACGGACCAGAAGCGCGAAAAGGAACATCTGGCACAGATGCTGACCCTGGCACGCGACTATGCCCGCAGCAAAGGATTTACCGGTATCTTCCTCGTTGAACCCAAGCCGATGGAACCCACCAAGCACCAGTATGACGTAGATACCGAAACGGTTATCGGCTTTTTGAAGGCACACGGTCTGGACAAGGATTTCAAGGTGAACATCGAAGTCAACCATGCTACGCTGGCCGGACATACCTTCGAGCATGAACTGGCAGTGGCGGTCGACAACGGCATGCTGGGCTCCATTGATGCCAACCGCGGAGACTATCAGAACGGATGGGATACCGATCAGTTCCCGATCGACCATTATGAACTGATTCAGGCCATGATGCAGATTATCCGTGCCGGAGGATTGGGCAACGGAGGAACCAACTTCGATGCAAAGGTTCGGCGGAACTCTACCGATCTGGAAGATCTCTTCATCGCTCACATCGCAGGAATGGACGCTATGGCCAGAGCCCTGGAGAGTGCAGCCCGTCTGCTTGAAGAGTCTCCTTACAGACAGATGCTTTCCGACCGTTACGCTTCGTTCGACGGCGGCAAGGGAAAAGAGTTCGAAGAGGGAAAAATGTCTCTGGAGGACCTGGTTGCCTATGCCAGACAAAATGGAGAGCCGAAACAGACCAGCGGCAAGCAGGAACTTTATGAAGCGATCGTAAACATGTATTGCTAAGTCTGTCGGACCGGAGTCAGACCGCCATGCCCGTCATCCTTTGGGGAATGAATGAGACGGAAACGGAGCAGGTGGCCTGATTCCGGAAACCGTTGTGACCGGAACTCCTTTTTGTTTAATCTTTAAATCTTATTATGATGAATCATACAGAGACAGGCAGTAAATACTACCTGTTTTCCATCGTTTGTGTAGCCGTGTTGGGCGGATTGCTGTTTGGATATGACACGGCTGTGATTTCCGGTGCGGAGAAAGGCCTTCAGGCTTTCTTTATGGGCGCACAGGACTTTGTGTATACGGATACCTGGCATGGGATAACCTCTTCCAGCGCGCTGGTGGGCTGTGTCATCGGAAGTGCCGTTTCCGGTTTCTTCGCTACCCGTCTGGGGCGCAAGCAGTCTCTCTTCTGGGCAGGTATTCTGTTCTTTCTGTCTGCAGCCGGATCGTATGATCCGGAGTTCCTCTTTTTCGAAAAGGGAGTGCCTTCCTTCCCCTTGTTGCTGGCTTTCAATTTCTACCGCATTCTGGGAGGTATCGGAGTCGGGCTGGCCTCTGCCATCTGTCCGATGTATATCGCCGAGGTTGCCCCGAGCCGCATTCGCGGTACCCTGGTGTCCTGGAACCAGTTTGCCATCATCTTCGGTCAGCTGGTTGTCTATTTCGTGAATTTCCTGATCCTGGGCAATCATGCCAATCCGGTGGTGGAAGTGACCGAAGGAATCAGCCGGATTCTCAATCCGGAGGAAGCTGCCTGGAGCATTACCACCGGCTGGCGGCTGATGTTTGTCAGTGAGATCGTTCCTGCCGGGCTGTTTACCTGTCTGGTGTTGCTGGTGCCCGAGACTCCCCGCTATCTGGTTCTGACAGGCCGGCATGAGAAAGCCCTGTCGGTACTGGCACGGATCAACGGCCGGGCTCAGGCCGAAACCATTCTTCAGGAGATCAGAACGACCGTGAAGGTGCGTACCGAAAAACTGTTCACCTACGGGGTGACGGTGATATTTGTCGGTATCATGCTGAGCGTCTTCCAGCAGATCGTGGGCATCAACGCAGTCCTCTATTTTGCGCCCCGTATCTTTGAAAGCATGGGAATGGGCGACCCCATGGAACAGACCGTTCTGATGGGAGTGATCAACATCCTGTTCACCCTGCTGGCCGTCTTTACCGTCGAGCGGGTAGGACGGAAGCCGCTGCTGATTGCCGGTTCGCTGGGCATGGCCGTGGGAGCGCTGGGAGTGGCACTGAACAATGCTGTCGGTGGTCTTCCTGCCATAGCTCCTGTCATCTGCATCCTGATCTACAGTGCCTCGTTTATGTTCAGCTGGGGCCCCGTCTGCTGGGTGCTGATTGCCGAAATCTTTCCGAATACCATCCGCGGAGGAGCCGTGGCCGTGGCTGTGGCCTTCCAGTGGATCTTTAATTTCATCGTATCTTCCACCTTCCTGCCCATGTACAACATGAGTGCAGGCGATATGGGAGTCCGTTTCGGTCATTTGTTTGTGTATGCCCTGTATGGCATCATCTGCATCCTGGCGGCCCTGTTTGTCTGGAAATTTGTTCCGGAAACCAAGGGCAAATCGCTGGAAGACATGAACCGTCTGTGGAAGAAAACGAAGTAAGGATTTCCCCGCTTCCGATGCAGAGCCGTGCCTCCCGGTCGTAGATCACACCGAACTGACCCGGTGCGATTCCCTGGATCAGGTGCGGACTCTCCACCTCATAGCCGGTTCCTGCCGGTCGGATCACCCCCGGCAGGAACTGGTCCGTATGGCGGATCTTGAAGCAGATTTCCTGTTCCCCGGCTTCCGGCCAGGGATTTTCCGTAATGAAATGAAAGTCCGTCAGCCGGAACTTCCGTCCGTACTGATGCACCGTGTCATATCCCCGCGATACGAACAGCAGGTTCTTCTCCGGGTCCTTGTCCACCACGAACCATGGCCCTCCGCTCAGTCCCAGTCCCTTCCGCTGTCCGATGGTGTGAAACCAGAATCCCTTGTGCGTACCGATCTCCCGGCCGCTTTCCAGTTCCACGATTGCCCCCGGCCGTTCGCCCAGGAAACGTCGGATAAAGTCGTTGTAGTTGATTTTACCCAGAAAACAGATCCCCTGGCTGTCCTTGCGGCGGGCACTCGGCAGCCGTGCCGCCAGAGCCGTCTCGCGCACCTCCTGCTTCATCAGTCCCCCCAGCGGAAACAGCAGCCTGGATACCTGCAGGTAGTCAATCTGAGCCAGGAAATCCGTCTGATCCTTCACCGGATCTTTGGCCGTTGCCAGCCACACCTTCCCTTCGCGTTCGCAGGTCGACGCATAGTGCCCCGTTGCAATCCGGTCGTACGCATGTCCCGCCTTTTCCTCGAAACATCCGAACTTGATCAGCTTGTTGCACATCACGTCCGGGTTGGGCGTGAAGCCCTGTCTCACCTTGTCGATGGTGTAAGCCACCACCCGGTCCCAGTACTCCTGCTGGAGATCCACCACCTCCAGCTTCAGGCCATACTTGCGGGCCGTTGCCGTCGCCAGTTCGATGTCCTCTTCCGCCGTGCAGCTCAGTCCGTCGTCGGTATCCATGCCGATCCGGATATAAAACAGGTCGGGCTTGTAGCCCTGTTCGCAGAGCAGGTGGACCGCTACGGCACTGTCCACTCCGCCCGAAATCAATGCAGCCAGATTCATGAAGTATTTTTGCGGCAAAGTTAGCTCCACTTTCCCGAAGGTGAAATACCCTGTTTGGGGTATTCTCTGCATAGCCGTAGCTTTCATCGTGCTGGCTTATTTTCTGTAATCATTGATAATATATCTGATTTTACGGGAGTATGTAATAATTTTTTCTGAATGTATTGATTTTTTGATATTTTCTTTATATATTTAGCCACATAATTCACAAATCCGTAAACTTTTAAACAGATAGGTTATGTTTGTCTTTTTTAATTTTCCAAAGTCCCATTCTGGAATTTTTCGGGTGATAATTTTAATGTTTAGTGTATTCCTCTTTTCCTGTGAAAAGGAGAATGCGGGTTCTTCTGCTTCTGCCACAATTCTTGAAATACCGGAATCACAGACTTCCTGGAATATTTCTCAAAGTGGAGAGACAGTTTCTATACAACTTCATTCTGATGGGAGGTGGAGTGTTGAACTGGATGATCAGTTCTCTTCATGGATAAGTATAACTCCCCTTACAGGAGGTGCAGGAGACTCTGTCATCAGTCTGACCATAGGAGAGAATTGGAATAAAGAAGAACGGAATGGAGTTGTGACAATCCGGAGTGGTGAACTTTATCAGACGGTATCAGTTATTCAGGAAGGGAATAGTCAGTATCTTGTTCCAGAGGGTGAAAATACAGACGATATGCCGGTTGACAAATGGTAACTTTAAAAGAAAGGAAATATAATGAAAAACATAGGAATTTATATCGGTTTGCTGTTTTTGGTATGGAGTATGTCAGCATGTACGGATGAGCAGTCATTTGATGGGCAAAATGGAAGTATCCGTGTGACAGGTGTTATAGATCAGTCATCAAGAACTGTATATGATGTGGGCGAAGATGCAGTTGTTGTTTCATGGGATGAAGGTGACCTGATTGGTCTGTTCCCGGAAGGGCAGTCAAGGGCAATACGTTATAAAGCTCTTACAAAAGGAAAGCAGGTTGATTTTGCTCCGGTTGATACACCTTTAGAGAAAAAAGAAGGGGGAGAGTTCTATGCATATTATCCTCATGTAGAATCTGCTTTAAGTTTTCCTCATCTTCCCTTCAGAGATCTGTTTACACAATCTTATTGTGAGGATCATCCCGATCCGGCTGTTGACTTCATGTACGCTAAAAGCCAGATGCAGAATGGAGAATTGCATTTGCATTTTAGTCATCTGTTTACTTTTTTGAAACTTAATATTCGTGCGGAACTTTTGGATAATGCACAGGGATTGTTTGTTCGTTCGGTAGAGCCTCTCATTCCTGTAACCGAAGAAGGTAATTTACCTTACTTTGATATGGAGAAAGAGATGGTTTGCGGAGTAAAGTATAATCACATGTGGTATCTGATACCTGCTGATAAGATAGCCGATAAAGAGGTGGTTACCTGTTATCTGGCTGTACTCCCGACTTCAGAAGACAACGTCATTACTTTTTTTCTTTTCAAGAATGATGGAACAGCCGATCAGGCAATTTTGGAACGGAAAGCCCCTGAAGGTGGTTTTCTCCCCGGGCATGTATATGATCTGACGGTTGATGAAATGGAATTTGAAGATGTAATGATGGTTCAGCAGCGGGAAAAGCAGGCGTTGATAGATCTGTATAATGCTACTGATGGCGACAATTGGATCAATCATGAGAACTGGTGCAGTGACAAGCCTTTATATGAATGGTATGGAGTTGAATATTGGGATGGACGTGTCAGGAGTCTTTCCTTATCTGAAAATGGATTAACCGGAAACCTTCCTGCTTCTCTGGCTAATCTGGAAAATTTGAATTACATGAATTTGACCGGCAACAGGCTAAGTGGAAACGTGCCGGATGAAATACTTGCCAGTAAGTGGTGGAATGAAGTTGGTTTTGGTGGCATTCTTTTTCAGCAGGAAGGATATAAATTGATATTCCCTACGTATGAATCCACTGATTATTCGATGGATGGGTCTGTTGTTACTCTTCAGACTCACACAGTAGGAGATGGTTTGAAACTGGTGATTTTCGGTGATGCCTATTCTGACCGTCTGATTGCCGATGGAACATATCGGAGCCATGCCGAACAGGCCATGAAGGCGTTCTTTTCAGAAGAACCATATGCTTCTTTTCAGGATTACTTTGATGTGTATATGGTCAATGTTGTGTCCAGAAATGAAATACTTGGGGAGAATACAGCATTTCAGACCTCAGTAGAATTTGAGAGGAATACATTTGTTACAAATCCTCTGATGGTTATTGATTATTGCTATAAGATGGCGGAAACGAATTATCAGACAGCTGATGTAACTACCATTGTTCTGTTGAATTCAAGTGCACCGTTCCGTTCCAATTGTTCGATGTGGTCTGATGGTTTTTCGGCAGCTTTCTGTCTGTATGGTCAGGGTGGGCAAGATCTTGAATATCTGATCCATCATGAAGCTTGCGGGCATGGATTTGGAAAACTGGCCGATGAATATACTGAGTTTGAAGGTTATTATCCCTATTCAGCTGGAGTTGAGGAACTTCATGCTATAAATGAATCCATGAACATTGATGTGACCTCTGATCCTTTGCAAGTGTCGTGGGGATATTTTCTGTCGGATGCCCGCTATGCAAATGAAAAAATCGGAATTTATGAAGGAGCTGATTATTATCCCAAAGGAGTATATCGGGCTACGGAAAATAGTATCATGCGGTATAATAGCGGTGGCTTTAACGCACCAAGCCGACAGAGCATTTATCGTCGTATCATGGAGAAGTCCGGTGGCATGTATAACTTTGAAGAATTTCTGAAATATGATGAGATCAATCGGCAACGGATAGACTGGGGAGTTGTTTCCCGGAGTATTTCAATGCCTGAAATGCTGAAAGGAGCCTCACCGATCCGATACAATTATCCTGCAAGTGAGGCAAGAAGCCGTTTGGGAAAATAAGATCCGTTGTAAAAGCCATTCAGGGGAAGTCCGGAACCACAAACCAGACTTCCCCTGAACCATTTTTCACCCCATACATTGGCTTATCCGATCATCGGAACCAGCCACTTGGTCAGCAGGTAACCGCCGCCCAGCAGCCAGATGTAAAGCAGTCCGGCCAGCAGGAAAGGTTTCGCACCTGCCTGTTTGAATTTCTCCATGCTGGTGTCCGTACCCAGGGCAGTCATGGCCATGGTCAGCATGAATGTATCGATGTATTCAATGGCACCGTTCAGCGGAATTTCCTTCACGCTGTCCACTCCGAAGAGATATTGCAGCAGTGAGTTCAGACAGATGATGCCGATGAATCCGAAGGCGAACCAGGGAATGGTGATCTTGCTCTTCTGAGTTGTTCCTCCCTCCGTTGCAGCCTTCTTGCGGCCGGCCAGTGCGAAGCTCATGATCACGAGCACCGGAGCCAGCATCATGACACGGATCATCTTGGTGATGGTTGCCGTACCCGCAATACCCAGCGTGTCGGTCGGGTCCATTGCGTTACCCGCACCGGCCACGTGAGCCACTTCGTGCAGGGTACTTCCCGTATAGATCGCTACTCCCGTGTCACCCAGCGCATCCAGCATACCGGCGCGGTACAGGATGGGATAGAGGAACATGGAGATCGTTCCGAAGATCACCACCGTCGATACGGCGATGGCTGTCTTGTGGCCTTCACATTTCACGACCGGTTCGGCACCCAGCACTGCCGCAGCACCGCAGATCGCGCTTCCCGTAGCCGTCATCAGCGAAGTATCTTTATCCATTTTCAGCAGCTTGCCCAGCCATACGCCCAGGAAGATGGTTCCTGCCACGATGATGGTGTCGATCACCACAGCCGGAAGTCCCACGGCAGCTACCTGTGTCAGCGTCAGGCGGAATCCGTAGAGTACGATACCGGCACGCAGGATCTGCTTCGTACAGAACTTGATTCCCGGCACCCAGGTTTCGGGAAGCTTGTTGCGCAGGCTGTTGGCATACAGCATACCCAGGATGATACCCACAATCAGCGGACTGAATGACAGACTTTTCACGAAAGGAATTTCGGCGATGTAGAACGCAGCGAATGAGAATAAGGCAATCAATAAAATACCGTGAATGGTATTTGCTCTGTTTTCTTTACTGAACATAGTTTTTTATACTTCTTAGGTTTTGTACTTCTTTTTTAATCCGCTGCAAAGGTAATACATTCTTTCCGCTTTCGCTATTCACCTTTTTTTATACCCTATAACCGGAAGTAATATCCGCTTTTGTCATGGAAATGTAAATACCTGTTTTGTAATATACGGGAATATTTGGTTAAAACAGGAGTAAAAGTATATCATTATAGGGAAAAATGCTTATCTTTGCGCCGAAATGATACAACCTGGCAGCTGTGGGAGGGCCGGTCTCTCCTAGACGGAAGCATGTTTTATTTCATTTCTCTTTTTATTATCAACTAAATAGATGTGGTATACCGGGATCCTGCAGGACCTGGTGGAGAGAGAAGAATATACATGCGGAAAAATTTCAGCCAGATTACGACAGGTAAAGAAATGAAACAGACGATCGAAGAAAACCCGATATGGATCCCGTTGCAGACCACCTACTGTAAGGAATTGCAGGTGGCCGAGTTTCTTCGTGACTCAGAGATACCTTATTATATCCCCCAGACTTATGAGCTGCAGGACGCAAAAGACGGAAGCGAACGTTGCGAACGGATTCTTGTTCCCGCCATCCATAATCTGCTTTTCATACGGTGTAGCCACTACGATCGCGAATGGTGCAGACGTTTGCAGCAGTCCATTCCTTTTCCCACGTATTTCATGAGGCGCGGACGGGAAAGTGCCGACTATTGTATCATTTCCAACCGGGAGATGCAGAATTTCATGCGGGCCACCAACCCTGAGATCCAGGGGACGCGGTTCATTGATCCCGAAAAACTGAAGAACAAGAAAAATGTCCGGGTGCGGGTTGTCCGCAAGGGACCGCTGTTCGGCATGGAAGGACAGTTTGTCCGTTACGGAGGACGCCATTATATCGCCATTCAGGTGAGCGGAAGTGCCGCCTTGCTGCGGGTCAGCTACACCTGGTGCGAACTGATCGAAGAAATTTAACCGTTGGTTAAGTGTTTCATGACTGAAAAAGAAAGGAGGGTCTGCCTTGTGCAGCCCTCCTTCAAATCAGGAATCCTTTCCGGTTTCTTCCGCTAGATCACCCCGCAGGCACTGAGTCCGAAGGCACCTGCGACGGCGGTTGCCACGGTGATGATCACTTTGAGCACCAGGCTCCAGATTGTTTTTTTCTTGCTGGTATTTTCCATAAGCAGTTAAGATTAAGGTTTATATAATTGGGGCTGGAAGCACTGAGGAGCCTGACGGAACGGTTTCCTGCTTTCCCTGGTGAAAGCCACTTGCGCCTGACGGATCCGGAGTCATTTTCGGAGAGTCCGCTCACCGCCTGTCTGGAAAGGGTTGCCGCCGCGCGTCAGTTCCCGTCAGTTATTTCCGCTGGTCAGACACCCATGCCGCCCTGGTCATCCGTTTCTTCCTCCGTCACCTCCGGCGAGATATCCACGGTTGTTTCACCGGCCTTGTGGGCCTTGAGCACTTTCTGGCTGACAGAGCGCGGAGCCACCAGGTTGAAGACGGCTTCACCCAGCAGATCCTTGAAGCGGGCGCCGCACTGCCATTTCACGTTCAGCTTCTTGACGTAAATGGCCGGATTGTACTCGGCAGCCGAAGGAGCCCCCTCACCGCTGATGCGGACATAGAAGAACCCCAGGTCGCCCAGTTCCACCTTCTTGCCTTCCAGCAGCTGTTCCCGCAGGCAGTCCACCGCCATGGTCAGGATTGCCGCCACGTCGGAACGCTTGTACACGCTGCCGTGGCTGGCAATATGTTCGGCAAACTGGTTGATGTTCATCACTTCGCTGTACTGTGAAGTGGCATAAGCTTTCTTGGGAGCCCCCTTGTCGATGGGGTTGCTTCTCATGGCGATACTGTAGTTTAACATAATACGATAAATTAAAGAGTTAATAAATAAGTTCCTTACAGACTCCGGACTTTCGGTTCCGGCCATTCCTGCATCGACCAGTCGATGCTGAGGTATTGACCAGTCAATGCAAGGATATCGACCAGTCGATGCTGAGGTATTGACCAGTCGTTGCCAAGATTGACCAGTCAATGCCAGGGAAATGTGCGGTCGATTCAGTTGCATCGACCAGTCAATGCCAGGATATCGACCAGTCGTTGCGAAGGGATCGTGCGGTCGTTGCTGAGGTAACGACCAGTCGATTCCAGGGTATTTTCCGGATAATCCGGAGAGCTTGTCCGGAACCTTCCTTCCCGTTGTCTGTATGACAAAGGTAACACCTTCCGAAGAGCGGTTTGCACCTTACGGACGCTTGTCGGCGAATGACGGGCGATGATGCACGATAAGGCCCGACAGGGATGTGGCGACACACGGTCAGAAGGTGAAAAAAGACCGGAACAGAGTCCGGAAATGCTTGCTTATATCACTGAAAATGAGTATCTTTATCCTATAATCAATTAACGGAAACAAAGATATGGATACTTTTCAGATTCGCTCTTACGGCATCGGGGAACTTGCCCGTTGCTATGCTCCCAACATCACGGCAGGGGCTGCCCGCCGCAAACTGATGTACTGGATTTCCCTGCAGCCTGCACTGGTCGACGCGCTTCATGCGTCCGGTTTCAGCCAGAAGGTGCGCAGCTTTACGCCCGCTCAGGTCCGCCTGATCGTCGAGGCGCTGGGGGAGCCCTGAAATTGAAAGAAATTAATAATAACAATTGATACTAGTACAATGATTATTGCAGTAGATTTCGACGGAACCATTGTCGAACACAAGTATCCTGCCATCGGGAGGGAAATTCCCTTTGCCATCGAAACACTGAAGAAATTGCAGGCCGAACGCCACAAACTGATCCTCTGGAGTGTCCGTGAGGGACGGTTGCTGGACGAGGCTGTGCAGTTCTGCCGGGAACGCGGCCTGGAGTTTTATGCCATTAATCGCGATTATCCGGAAGAGGAAAAGGGACAGAACAACCATTATTCACGTAAGTTGAAGGCAGATTTATTTATCGATGACCGCAATCTGGGCGGTCTGCCTGACTGGGGCACTATCTACGAGATGGTCAGTCGGAAACTTTCCTACGAGGACTTGATGCGCAAGTACGAAGAGGATTACGAGCCGGAGAAACCCAAGGGTTTTTTCTCCCGTTTGCTGGGAAAATGATATCCTGCTTAAAAAAGCTTCCAGGCTGGAATCGTGATGCAGTCTGGAAAAGTGAAAGAAACGTAAATCCCCGTTCGGGGAATCATTTTAATATCAATCCGATTTTCATGAAAATTCAGAAACTGGTAGCCCTGCTGTGTCTGGCCGTTGCCATGGCGGGATGTACCTCTTACAAGAAAGTTCCGTATCTCCAGGATCCGGATACAGTCAATAACTACGGCAAGGAAATTCCACTCTACGATGCGAAGATTATGCCGAAGGATCTGCTGAGCATCACTGTAAACACTTCTGATCCGCAGGCGGCTGCCCCGTTCAACCTGACCGTGCAGACTCCGCTCAATGCCGGATCTACCAATATCATGACTACTTCACAACCCAGTCTGCAGCAGTATCTGGTCAACAACCAGGGAGAGATCGACTTCCCCGTATTGGGACGTCTGAAGGTGGGCGGACTGACCAAGAACCAGGCGGAAGACCTGATCCGGGAGAAACTGGCTCCTTACCTGAAGGAAACGCCGATTGTGACCGTCCGCATGGCGAACTATAAGATTTCCGTACTGGGCGAAGTCAACCGTCCCGGAACCTTTACGGTCAGCAACGAGAAGGTCAATGTGCTTGAGGCCCTTGCCATGGCGGGCGACATGACGGTCTATGGTGTCCGTACCAATGTGAAACTGATCCGCGAGGATGCCGACGGCAAGCGGGAAATCAGGGAACTGGATCTTACCCAGAGCGATTTTGTCCTGTCTCCTTATTTCTACCTGCGTCAGAACGACATCCTGTATGTCACTCCCAACAAGACCAAGGCGAAGAACTCCGACATCGGTAACACCACGACCACGGTTATTTCTGCCACTTCCATTCTGGTATCCATTGCCAGCTTGATTGTCAATATCTTACGGTAATTCACTTTAGCGAAATTATATGAACGAAGAACAAAATAATCTGGAGACGCAACACGAGGAAAGCGTCAATCTGTATGCCATTTTTTTCAAGTATCTGGCCTACTGGCCGTGGTTTGTGGCCAGCGTGCTGGGCTGTCTGATCCTGGCCTTTGTTTACCTGCGCTATCAGGCACCCGTCTATAACATCACTTCTGCCGTTCTGATCAAGGAAGGCGATTCCAAGAAAGGCGGAGCAGGAGCTTCCGGCGGAGCTGCCGATATCCTGCAGAGTATGGGCAGTTTTTCCATGACCAACAGTTTCGACAATGAGGTGGAAATCCTCCAGTCGCGCACCCTGCTCAAGAAGGTAGTCACCCATCTGGGCCTGTACATCACGACTTCCGAAGAGCGCTTTTTCGGCTATCCGCAGCCGCTTTACCAGAATGCTCCCGTCCAGGTCTATCTGTCTCCCCAGGAAGCTGAGCAGCTGGAGGGAGGCGTGCAGCTGAAGCTGAACTATACCCGGGAGAACCGTCTGGAAGTCCGGGCTAAATACTTCCTTCGCGGGAAAGAGCAGGAAGTGGAAAAAACCTTCGACAAGCTGCCTGCCGTATTTCCCACTCCCGTGGGCGTCATCAGCTTCACGGCCAACGATTCCATCCTGAAGGAGCGTCGTGCCGGGGAAGCGAAGGACATCCGTCTGCTGGCAAACATAGCTTCGCCTACGGCTACTGCCGGTGCCTATGGGCAGAATCTGACCGTTACTCCTACTTCCAAGACGACTACCATTGCCCAGGTTTCCTTACAGAACACCAGCAAGCAGCGGGCGGTGGACTTCATCAACTGTCTGGTGGCTTTCTATAACCAGGATGCCAACGATGAAAAGAACGAGGTGGCCCAGAAGACCGCTGCTTTCATTGAAGACCGCATCGGCATCATCAACCAGGAATTGGGAAATACCGAGAACCAGCTGGCCGACTTCAAGCAGAAATCCGGACTGACCGACCTGACCAGCGATGCCCAGCTGGCTCTGCAGGAAAATTCCAAATATGAACAGCTGCGCATCGAGAACCAGACCCAGATCCGGCTGGTGGAATTCCTGCGCGACTATATACACAATCCGGCCAATGAGGAAGAAGTTATCCCCGCCAATGTCGGCCTGAAGGATCAGGATCTCAGCAGCCTGATCGACCAGTACAATACGATGCTGATCGAGCGCAAGCGCCTGCTCCGCACTTCGTCGGAAAGCAACCCTGCCGTGATCAACCTGAATACCGGCATCGAAGCCATGCGCAGCAATGTGCAGACCACGGTGGCCAGTGTGCTGAAGGGACTTCAGATCACGAAGGCGGATCTGGAACGCCAGGCCCGCAAGTTTGAAGGCCGCATCAGCAGTGCTCCCCAGCAGGAAAAGGAATTCCTGAGTATTGCCCGCCAGCAGGAGATCAAGGCCCAGCTGTATATTATGCTGCTCCAGAAGCGGGAGGAAAATGCCATTACCCTGGCTGCTACGGCAACGAACGGACGCATCATCGAGGAAGCTCTGGCAGACCGTCTGCCGGTTGCTCCGAAGAAAAAGATGATTGCCCTGATTGCCCTGGTACTGGGACTGGGACTCCCCGTCGGCTTTGTCTATCTGCGCGATCTGCTCAAATATAAGATCGAGAACCGCGACGATGTGGAGCGGATCACCGATGTGGCTATTCTGGCCGAACTGCCCAAGTGCAAGACTCCGGAGCACGGAGCCATCGTGGTGCGTGAAAACAAGAACGATCTCATGGAAGAAACCTTCCGCGGCCTGCGTACCAACCTGCTGTTCATGCTGGGCAAGGAGGAACGGGTGATTCTCTTCTCGTCCACCCAGCCCGGCGAAGGAAAGTCCTTCGTGGCAGGAAATACTGCCGTCAGTCTGGCCTTCCTCGGCAAGAAAACCCTGATTGTCGGTATGGACATCCGCAAGCCCGGTCTGAGCAAGGTGTTCAACCTGAGCCGCCGTGCCGAAGGTATCACCAATTACCTGAGCGATCCGGAACATGTCAACCTGTTCGACATGATCCAGCATTCCGACATCAGTCCCAACCTGGATATCCTGCCGGGCGGTCTCGTACCTCCCAATCCTACGGAGCTGGTGGCACGCACCGTGCTGGAAGATGCCATTGCGAAATTGAAGGAACGTTACGACTATATCATTCTCGATACCGCTCCGATCGGTATGGTAACCGATACCGCCATTATCGGCCGCGTAGCCGACATGTGCGTCTATGTCTGCCGTGCCGACTATACGCCGAAAGCCGGTTACCATTACATCAATGTGCTGCGCGACGAGCATAAGTTCCCGCGTCTGGCTACGGTGATCAACGGTATCGACATGAGCAAACGCAAGAACAGTTACGGTTACGGCTACGGAGCCAAGTACGGCTATGGCAAGGGCTATGGTTACGGCTATGGCTACGGTTATGGTTATGACTCCGAACAGCATTCGTCCCGCAAGTAATGCCCCAGGGCACTGCGGTTCTGGTTCACCTGATCCAGTGTCAGTTCCACCACCAGATAGCCCCGTTTGTTGCCGCTGCGCACCGCCTCGAACCCCAGTTTCTTCATCAGCTGGTTCACCTTGGCGGGGCTCATCAGCTGGCGGATTCCTCCGCTGATGCGGCTGATGATCTGGGCCGTGGTGATGAAGACAGCCGCTTCCCCGGGCAGGGGACGGCGGAAATACGTCTGGATCTGGTCCGCTTCCAGATCCGGTGCCCGGAAATACTCGTTGCGGCGGTTCACCTCCGCCACCTCGCTGCTGCTCAGCCAGTAGCGGAAACGGCTTTTCCAGAGCGCGTAAGCCTGGGCATACACTCCCCTGTAGTTCACGGGGTGCGTATACGGATCATCAATGGCGGTGATCTCCATGGGAAACCAGCGGCGGTCGCCTGAGACGTCGGTCAGGAAGTTGACATTGTTCGTCGTTCCGCAGAAACTGGCAATGTGCGGCTTCGATTCCTTGAAATGCCCGTACGCCCTCCGTTCGTTGATGATCAGGGTGGTCGATACCGCTTTGATGCGGCTCAGCGCCTCCGGCCGCAGCTCCTCGATCTCCTCCAGGCAGATCAGGGCAAACTCGGTCAGGCGCAGCTGGTCGTCCTTGGTCATCTGGGCAAAGTCGGACTTCACGCAGAAATACTTCCGCAGTTCCGGCGGCAGCAGGTTGTTCAGCCAGGTTGTCTTGTAGGTAGCCTGCAGACCGGCCAGCACCAGAATCTCGTGGTTCACCACCGAGCGGTCGAAGAGCGCTGCCACGCAGCCCACGAGCCATTTTTTCAGATACTTCCGGCAGTCCTCGGGACCCTGTACCGTATGGAGTGTATCGGCCAGTTCGCCGATGTAGTCCGTCTGTCCGTCCCAGGGATCCAGCCCGTCAAAATACAGTTGAAACGGATTGTAGTCCGCCACGAATTCCGACTCCAGCACATTGCGCAGGTCGGAGATCCGCACGCGGCTGTTTGTTTTGCTCATGCGTGCCCAGAGCGAGTTCACAATGTGGTCGTCCACTTCCCGGAAATCCTCTTCGCGGTTTTCCCGGGTGAAGTCCACCTCATACTTGCCGGTAATGACATTCCGGCGGAACGACCCCTGACCGCAGAGAAAGTCCTCGATCTCCGCCACGCCAGCCAGCGGTTGCCGTACATGATCCTTCCCGGTGGTGGGAACTTTGGTACCGAATTCCTCCGTCTGCAGGTAGCACGAGCGGAAGATTCCAGCTATGTCGCCGTCGTAACCGGTAAAGGTATTCAGCGCCCATTCCGTGGCCTGGTCCTGGTCTATCCCGTAGCGGTTGAGCAGATACCCCATCCGCATGATGTAGTCGTTGTGCTGATGCGGTTCGTAGGTCACCCCCTGCGCTTCCAGCTCCTTCCGGGCAGTGGTCACCGCCCTTTCCAGCCGGTAGTTGCGCATCCGTTTCCGGATTTTGGGAACCACCTCAGCCCGGAAGGGAAGAGCGTCCGGATTGAAGAAGAGTTCCGGATCGTGGGCAAGTCCGCACAGGCGGGTTGAATTTTTGCATTTCAGGTCACATTCCACTCCCAGCAGTCGGGCATAATAGTCATTCGCCAGCAGGAAGGCGGCCCGGTAGTGCGCTTCCGAAGCCAGGTATGCGTCCTCGTCAAGCGGAGAGGCGACAGCCCTTTGCAGGGTGTTTTCATCGTGCTCCACGCGGTAGAGAATCCGGATGCCCGCTCCGCTGATTGTGGTGTAGGTGAGCAGGGTATGCGGGTCGGCAACGATCCGCTTCAGCAGTTCCGGCAGGGCAGCCTTTTCCAGGTGGTCGATGTCCACCAGTCCGACGGAAGTCCACCCGCAGATATGCCTCTTCCGCTTGCCACCCTGAAAACGGACGGCAACGGAAAAGCAGGGGCAGGAAGATTTCTCCTTATCGGCAGCAGCGGCATTTCCCTGCGAAGCGTAGTAACGGTGTTTAAGGGTGTGTAGTTTTACTGTGGGATCCTGTCGGATCATCCGGATGATTTCACTGAGTGTTGCGTCCGCCGGCAAGGTGTCCGCATAACCTTTGAAAAGGCTGAATGTAATGTCTTCCATGGCATTGATATTTTAAAGTTTTCCGTAAGTTTCCAATTTTAGGGTAGCCCCTTTTAGACGGGTGCCAGCAGGCACCCGTCTAAAAAAGAGTTCACAAATTTAACGATTATTATTTGCATATTGTCATGGGAAGCAGGTTTTCGTAATCCGTTCTTCCCTTTTTTAATTCTCTGAGCAGCCTGCAGAAGTAATCCCTGAAGGAGACACCTACCTGTTTGCAGGTTTCTATAAAGGTATTATAGATTGCGGAGTTCTGTATTCCTTTCACGCTTCCGAAGAACAGACTGTTCTTTCGTTGGACAGTGATTGGTCTTATCGCTCTTTCCGCCGCCATATTGTCTATTGAGTATTCTCCGTCATTTCTGTAGGCGAAGATCTGATTCCAGAAGTTCTTCAGATAGTTAAGGGCCTTGCTCATAAGTTCGCTTCGGTTCTCATCCGGATTTGCAAGCAGATCATAAAGCTCTGTCCTTATCCTATCGATGATTTCCGTCGTTTCCTTACTGTTCCTTCTGCGGTAAATCTCGTCTGCAGTAAGTTTTTCCCGGCGATAAGTATCTTCCATGCCGTATAGCTTTGCTATCTGCTCAAGGAAGATTCTTGCCTGCGGGCTTCCCTGGTCGAAGGCATACTTGAACTTTGCCCTTGCATGAGCCAGACAGCAGAGATGATCTATATCCATAAGTTCGTTGTCAAGATACATATATACGTTATAACCGTCACTCTGCAGTGATTTGATTTTTGCATCACCAAGGAACTCCTTCAACACATTTCTGTTCCTGCCTCCATGTTTCTGTACACCTTCATCATCCGTTGTATCCTCGTAGAAGAAGATGACAATACGGGCTTTTCTGTTTACCAGACACCACATATAGGTCTTTCGTTTCTTATTGTATGCGTGATAGCGGAGCCATGTCTCGTCCACATTCACGTTGGCACCGTCCTGAAGGGCAATCTTCTTGAGGGCAGGTATCAGCTTATTGAGCTGCATGGCACCTTTGTCGGCCCAGTTCAGCAGGTTCTGCACAGAGGTGTTCCAGTCCATATCCGACAGACGGTTCTTTGCCTCCCTGTATGCCGGTATTGACATCTGGAAGCGGTTAAACATCAGATACGAGAGCATGTTTGCCGTAATGCTTGTACCCGGTACTATCTCGTCATAAAGGCTTGCCCGGACGTCATCCTTCATAGGAAGGAACATGCTTTCAATCCTGCCGTCGGCATGCTTCACCTTAAGCACTTCAA
>OLGJ01000014.1_pt1 | contig 128741 bp, 115 predicted proteins | sample 1605431 | NCBI WGS metagenome assembly OLGJ01 (sample SAMEA3888920, study PRJEB22519) | human gut metagenome | biome: human gut; feature: human-associated habitat; material: faeces | place: Denmark | collected 2009
CATTCAGCGTAGTCATCAAACTGCTGCCCTGAGGCACGTTGATGGTCTTGTCGCCATTGATTTCGATATTTACATTTCCGCTAGGGCTCAGATACTTCTTAGCCACGAGCAGGATGATAACCAGCAGGAGAATCACCACGAGGAAAACTCCGATACTAGCCAATATAAATGATGTATTACCCATATCTATAGTCCTCCTATTTTAGATTTTCAAGCCTGAGAAGCAAAGCATAGCCATTGCCATGAGGCCTACTGTGATAAATGTGATGCCGAGTCCCTGCAATGGCTTTGGCACGTCGCAATACTGCATCTTCTCGCGGATGGCTCCCATCAGAACGATGGCGAGAGTCCAACCCAGACCGGAACCTACGGCATAAACGATGCTATCCCATACAGAGGTGATAGCCTGAGTATTGGTAGGCTCCATCAGGATGCGCTGCTGCATGAAGAGCGATGCACCCATGATGGCACAGTTTACGGCAATCAATGGCAGGAAGATACCCAGCGCTGCATAGAGCGATGGTGAGAACTTCTCTACAATCATCTCTACCAGCTGCACGATACCGGCGATGACGGCGATGAAGAGGATGAAGCTCAGGTAAGTGAGGTCAACACCCAGGATTCCATCGGCGCTGAGCACCTTGGTCTGCAACAGGTAATCTACAGGCACGGTGATGAGCAACACGAAGGTTACTGCCAAGCCCAGGCCCAAAGAGGTCTTCACGTTCTTGGATACTGCCAAGTATGAACACATACCCAGGAAGTAGGCGAAGATCATGTTATCGACGAAAATCGAACGGAAAAACAAACTTATTGCGTGCTCCATCTTACTTCTCCTCCTTATAAATATAGGCACGATGTACCCAGATTACACATCCAACGAGAATCAATGCCATGGCTGGCATGGTCATCATACCGTTGTTAACATATCCAAAGTCGTAAGCTCCCTCTGGAATCAGCTGGAAACCGAGCAATGAGCCGCGGCCCAGGAACTCACGAACAGCACCCATAATCACGAGGATGAGGGCGTAACCCAAACCATTACCTATACCATCGAGGAATGAAGGCCAAGGCTTGTTCATCATGGCAAACGCCTCCAAGCGACCCATCAGGATACAGTTGGTGATGATCAGACCCACATACACGGAGAGCTGCACGCTCACGTCGTAGGCGAAAGCCTTCAGCACCTGGCTCACGATGGTAACCAGGGCAGCAACTACCACCAGCTGGACGATGATACGGATGCGCTGTGGGATGGTGTTGCGGATGATGGAAATAATCACGTTAGAGAATGCCGTGATGATAGTAACGGCAAGTCCCATCACAATGGCTGGCTTCAGCTGGGAAGTAACAGCCAGGGCACTACAGATACCAAGCACCTGGACGAGGATAGGGTTATCACCGTTCAGTGGCTTGATGAATGCCTCCTTATTTTGTTTACTAAATAATGCCATAATTTCGCTTAATTATTTAATGAATTTAGCAAGACCTTCCTTGAGCATTGCATCCACACCGTTGGATGTCAATGTAGCACCGGTAACGGCATCCACATTGTTAGGGTCGCCGGCAGGAGCGTCTTTCTCAACGCCCAGAGCGATGCCCTCTACTCCATCCTTGTGAATCTTCTTGCCCTGGAACTTCTGCTGCCACTTCAAGTTGTCCTTGATTTCAGCACCGAGTCCGGCAGTCTCGCCTTCGTGGTTGAAATATACGCCATAGATGGTGTTGTTGTCAGCATCCACGGCGATGAAGCCTGAAATGCCGCCCCAGAGACCCCTACCCTTTACAGAGTAAACAGTCTTCTTCTGACCATCAATCTCGCACTCGTAATACTTCATGCCGTCTTTCTCCTTCTCGTCCTTCACCACCTCTTTATATTTGGCAGCCGCAGTAGCGTTGTCAAGGTCGCGCAGGTTCAGCGAGTTCAGAATCTGCTTCTGAGTATCAAGAGCCACGTTGGCATCCTGTGTTGCCTTCAGCGAAGAAGACACGAACGCGAGCAGGAATGCCACGATTACCACGATGATAACCGAATAGATAATAGTATAGCTATTTGAATTTGTCTTCATATCTACATTCCTCCTACATTATTTAATAGCACGTTTAGCACGGCGAGAGATGTTGCCCTGAACTACACAGTAGTCGATGAGTGGAGCAAACATGTTGCCGAAGAAGATAGCGAGCATCATACCCTCTGGATAACCTGGGTTCATCACACGTACGATAACGGCGATGGCACCGATGAAGAATCCGTAGAAGTACTTACCCTTCTCAGTACGGGCAGAGGTTACAGGGTCGGTAGCCATGAATACGGCACCGAAGCAGAAACCACCGAGAACGATGTGCTCATACCAGGCGATAGGTGTCATGCCGAGAGCCTGGAAGATAAGCGCCATCACGATGCCGCCTGCGAATACGCTACCCATGGTCTTCCATGATGCGATGCCTGTCCAGAGAAGGATGATGGCACCGATGGCGATGGCGATGACTGAAGTCTCACCGATACAGCCAGGAATGAAACCGATGATAGAATCGCAGAGACTAGCTGAAGGCATACTGCCCTGAGCCAGCTGACCGAGAGGAGTAGCAGCAGTAAAGCCATCAGGCAGGGTGTTACCCAGACCGAAGATAGCATCCTTAGCCACCCAGACCTTATCACCACTCATAGCCAATGGATATGAGAAGAAGAGGAACATACGGGCACCCACAGCCACATTGAAGATATTCATACCGGTACCACCGAAGATCTCCTTGCAGAAGATAACTGCGAAGGCGCACGCCAGGGCGAGCATCCACAATGGTGTAGAGATAGGAATGATCAATGGGATGATGATACCGCTGACGAGGTAACCCTCCTGGATTTCCTCGTGCTTCCACTGAGCCCAGGCAAACTCGATGCCGAGACCCACGATGTAGCTAACCAGCAACTTAGGGAGGACAGCCAGGAATCCGAAGCCGAAGACCTCGATGAAGCTGGCAGCATCCAGTGTACCTGCAGCCTTGAAATTCTGGTATCCCACATTATACATACCGAAGAGCAAAGCAGGAATCAGGGCGATTACCACAAAGCTCATGATGCGCTTCGAGTCGATTGAATCGTGGATGCTGGCTCCGCTCTTCGCTGTCGTATTAGGCACGTACAGGAAGCTCTCAAAACCGTCAAACACGCTCTCGAAGGCATGCAGCTTACCTCCCTTCTGGAAGTTAGGCTTTATCTTATTGAGATAATTTCTTAATGCACTCATTATTTAAATAATTAATAGTACTAAAACTAAGCGTTCTCCTTGCGCAGGGTATTCAAGCCCTCGCGTACAATCTTCTGCAATTCGAGCTTAGATGAATCCACGAACTCAGCCACAGCAAAATCTTCAGGACTTACCTCGTAGATACCGAGCTGCTCCTGCTTGTCGATATCACCGGTGATGATTGCCTTGATGAGATACTCACCATAGATGTCCATCGGGAGCACCTTGTCATACTCGCCGCTCATGATCATGTGGCGCTCGCCACCCTTCACGCGGGCATCGAGATTATACTCCTTCTTCTTGCCGAAGAGCCAGGAGAGATATGAACGCGATGTAGAGAACTGATCGGTACGTGGAAGAATCCAACCCAGCATCTCGTCGTTATCATCACCCTCTGGGATGGCTGTAATCTCTGATGTATGACCACCTACGAAATCTTCTGTGGTTGTCTTTACACCGGTAAGAGGATTACCATTGATAAGTCGCACATGGTCAGTAGCTTTCAGCTGATTGGCTACAAAACTGCTTAAAGGTGTACCTACCAATACTTCAGCATAGCCAGGAGTCTTGATTTCACTACCAGCCACAGCTACAGTCTTGTGCAAATCAACCTTACCTGTCAGGAAGAGTCTTCCGAAGAAGATAACCGATGCTGGATCTACTGTCCAAACCACCTCGCCCTTGTTTACAGGGTCGATGTTGTTCACCTGTACGCCTACATTACCTGCTGGGCAAGGACCGTCGAATACATTGAGTTCTACGTTCTTAGCCTCGCCGAGCGCATTGCTGTGCTGGTCAACGCCAACACCAAGATAAGTTTTCGCAATCTTGCTCAAGGCTGTCAAACCCGTCTGGAAAGCCTCTTCGTTGCCTTCGAGTTCTACCTCAAAGTCGGCTGCGAGCGGCATGTCGCGGAGGGCAGAAACGAAAATTGCCTTAGGCTTGGTGTCGGGAGTTGTGGACACAGCATAAGGCAACTGGTTGATGTATCCGAAGAGACCAGCCTCAAGCAGCGCCTGCTTGACAGCCTCACCGTCTAACGCATCAACGTTTTTCTTACCAAAATCCGTAGAGGTCTGTACTGCGTCGGCCTTCACCTTCACGCAGAGCACCTTTCGGCGCTCACCTCTCTCAATGGCGGTTACTTCTCCGCTCACTGGCGAGGCAAACTTCACCTCTGGGCAAGCCTTGTTCACAAACAAGGCATCTCCGGCATTGACATGATCGCCCTCGCGTACCACTACCTTAGGAGTCACACCCACGAAAGCCGCAGGAACCAGCGCATACTCGCCAGCCTGAGCCACCTGGAGCGTTACATCCTTGGAAGCCTTACCCGTAAGGTTAATGTCCAAGCCTTTACGTAACTTAATTACATTTGCCATAACTACATTAAAAAATATTAAATATAAATTTACTAATCACTTCAAGATATATGCGTCAGCGCCCTCATCAAGACGCTATACTGGCCATCTGCCATAAAACATATATTTTATCTACTTCTATGCTGAAACTTCTAACGTGCTGCAAAAATAGTGAAAAAAAGTGATATAAAAAAAAAAAATTGTGTGAATTATTCGATTTTATGCCGATTTTTCAGTAATTTTGTCGCAAAATTCAAATTAGTAACATTTTTGTAAACTAGAGAAAGCAACTCTGAAACATTTAAAACATATCATCAATAGCATTATATGGACACTGGCTGCTGTCTATTTCTTGCTTGTCGTACTGTTGCACGTGCCACCAGTACAGGCCTTCATCGGCTCTGAAGTAGCCGGTGCGCTGGCTCAGAAATTCGGCACTCAGGTAAGTATCGGAAAGGTGAACCTGGGCTTCTTCAACCGCATTATCATAGATGACGTGATGATGCTCGACCAGAAAGGCGACAGCATGATCTGTGCTTCGCGCGTATCGGCAAAGCTCGATTTCCTGCCTTTGAAGGATGGCAAGATTTCGGTTTCATCTGCCCAGCTCTTCGGGCTCAATGCCAACATCTACAAGCAGGATGCCAAGAGCCCGATGAACATCCAGTTCGTGCTCGATTCGCTGGCTTCGAAAGATACCACCCGCCATACTCCGCTCGACCTGCACATCGGAAGCCTGATTATCCGTCATGGTGCCGTTGCCTACAACCAGCGCGATATTGCACCTAAGCCGGGCGTCTTTTCGCCGCAGCATCTAGGCATCACCGACCTCTCTGCCCACATTATTCTGGGCCATCTCACCGGCAAGGATATCCATTTGGCTGTCAAGAAGATAGCGCTGAAAGATAAATCAGGACTTCAACTCAGGAATCTGAGATTCAAACTCGATGCCGACCAGCAGCAAGCCCTGCTCAGAGACTTCAGCATCGAGCTCCCTCATTCGCAATTGCAGTTTGATGACCTGCGCGCTACCTACCGCATCGAGAACAAGCATATCGTAAAGCCTACACTCCAGTTTCAGGGCGGCATCAAGCCATCCGTCATCACGCTTGCCGATATAGCCTGCTTCGTGCCTGAACTCCGCAAGTTCAAGGATGCCCTGCAGCTTCATCTCCAGTTTTCGGGCACCAGTACATCTGCCCGCATCCATAACCTCGAATTCAAGACTCAGAGCGGCAGTCTGCTGCTCAGGGCTAACGGCCGTGTGAGCGATTGGGACCGCCTTCTGCGCTGGAAGGCAAACATCTCAGCCCTCAAGATATCAGGCGATGGCATCGGAGAGGTTTCCAGAAATCTGGGCAAACGCATCAGCATTCCGAAAGAAGTGCTGCGCCTGGGCGACATATATTATATAGGTGAAGTATATGGTGCTGGCAAGAAGGCAGGCACCCGCGGCCAGCTGAAGACCGGCGTGGGCGAAGTAGCCATCAAGGCCGAAAAGGCTGGCTCCGAGCTCAAGGCTAGCATCAACACCCAGGGCATCAACCTGGGCCGAATCCTCGACAACGGGCAGTTCGGCATCCTGGCAGCATCGCTTTCGGCTCACGGCAACAAGCAGCATTTCTATGCCAAGGGCAGCATTCCGCGCTTCGATTTCAACAAGTACAGCTACCGCAACATTCAGATAGACGGCAGCTATAACCGGGGATTGCTCGAGGGACTCGCATCCATCGCCGACCCTAACGCCAACATCCAGGTAGAAGGCTCCTACTCCATCCCCCGCAAGCAGTATGCAGCTACTGCCCATGTTCAGCATCTGCTGCCAACCATTCTGGGACTGAAGGTTTCTGACAAGACCTACAGTCTCGATGACATCACCGTAAGCGCCAAGAACCAGGGCAAGGACAGCTATTTCGACCTCGAAGCCCCGTTCGCCAGCATCCATGTTAATGGAGAGTACGATTACGCTACCCTCACCAAGAGCTTCACCAACCTGGTAGCCAGCAAACTGCCTACCCTTCCGGGCATCGGCAAGGTAGACAGGAGTGCGAAGAACCATTTCACCTTCCAGGCAGAAATCACCTCTACCGAGATACTGCAGCGCATGCTGGGCATTCCGCTGAAGATAGAGCAGCCCGTCTTTGCCGATGGATTCATGAACGATGCCGAGAAAACCGTCAACATCTACGCCAGCGTGCCTGACTTCAGCTATGACGCAAAAGACTATCATGGAGCCAAAGTGCGACTGCATACCATCAACGATTCGCTCAAGATAGATGCACAGATCAGGCAGGGCAAATGGGGAGATAACGGACCGGGCATCCACGTAAAGGCAGCCGCAGCCGACAACCAGCTCTTCGCCAAGCTCTTCTACAACAATCATTCGGCTAAGCTCCCTATCCAGGGCATCATCGATACGAGGGCGCAGTTCTTCAAGAACGAAAATCATGTTTCTACCGCCCACGTAACCATACACCCGTCTGAAATCAGAATCGACGGCACGCCGTGGGAGGTTCATCCTGCCGACATCATCTACAGCAAGAACCGCCTGCTGGTAGACCATTTCGCCGTGAGCCACGACCAGCAGCACGTCATCGTTTCCGGTCTTGCTACACCCGAGAAGACCGATTCTATCGTAGCCGACCTGAAGGATGTGGATGTGGCATACGTGCTGAACCTCGTCAATTTCCATTCGGTAGATTTCACCGGCAAGGCTTCGGGAAAGGCTATCATCAAGAGCCTCTTCAACGACCCTGATGCCTACGCCCAACTGGACGTGAAGGAGTTTACCTTCGAAAACGGACCGCTCGGTGTGCTCCATGCTGGTGTCAACTTCAACAAGGAGCTCGAACAGATTGATATTCATGCAGTTGCCGACGATGGTCCTGAGCATCAGACGCTCATCAACGGATACGTCTCGCCTAAGCGCAACTATATCGACCTGGGTATCGATGCCCAGGGCACCAGCATGAAATTCCTCGAGAATTTCTGCGGCAGTTTCATGAATCAGGTAGAAGCCTGGGGCGATGGCCATCTCAATGTGGTGGGCGATTTGAAAAACATCAATCTCGTGGGCGATATTACCGCTCACGGCAAGGTACACCTCAAGCAGCTCAACACCGATTATACCTTCGATGCGCTCCATGCCCACGCTATCCCAGATGATATCCTCATAGAGAATGATACCATCTTCGACCGCAACCGCAACATAGCCATCCTGAGCGGAGGCATCCACCACAAGCACCTCACCAGGCTGAGCTATGACCTCGATATCAAGGCGCACAACTTCCTGGGCTTCGATACCCGCGAGTTTGGCGACAACACCTTCTATGGCACCATCTATGCCACGGGCGAGGTAGGCATCCACGGCAAGAGCGGCGAAACCGTCATCGATATCAACGCCGAACCCGAACCGGGCAGCATCTTTGTATATAATGTGGCAAGTCCGGACGCCATCAGCGACAAGAGCTTTATCCACTGGCATGAGATTGTGCCGGATATCATGGACAGCCTGAACGGGGCTCCAACCACGAAACAGAGAGAGGATGACATCGATTTCGAATCGGATATGCGCATCAACTTCCTCGTAAACACCAACCAGAACCTCACGCTCAAGCTGATCATGGACGAGCAGTCGGGCGATTACATCACCCTGAACGGAGATGGCGTAATTCGCGCCAACTACTTCAACAAGGGCTCGTTCGACATGTTTGGCAACTATGTGGTAGACCACGGCACCTACAAGCTCACCATCCAGAATCTCATCAAGAAGGAGTTCGAGTTTATGCCGGGCGGCACCATCGCCTTCGGTGGCAACCCATACAACGCCCCACTCAACCTGCGGGCTAAATATACCGTAAACGGAGTGCCGCTGAGCGACCTGCGCATAGGCCGTTCGTTCTCGGGCAACAACATCCGCGTAGACTGCCTGATGGACATCACCGGCACGCCTCAATCGCCTAAGGTAGATTTCTCTATGGACCTGCCTACGGTTAACAGCGATGCGAAGCAGATGATCTACTCTATCATCAATTCGCAGGAAGAGATGAACCAGCAGGTGCTCTATCTTCTGGGCATCGGCCGGTTCTACGCCCAGACCAACAACAACCAGGTGAGCGAGGACGGCGAACAGCAGAGTCAGACTTCGCTGGCGATGCAGAGCCTGCTGAGCGGCACCATCTCGCAGCAGCTGAACACCGTACTTTCCAACGTGGTGAAGAGCAACAACTGGAATTTCGGTGCCAACATATCTACGGGCGATGAAGGTTTCAACAATGCCGAATATGAGGGCATTCTGAGCGGTAAGCTGCTCAACAACCGGTTACTCTTCAATGGTCAGTTCGGTTATCGCGACAATCCGAATGCCACGCAGAGTTTCATCGGTGATTTTGACCTCCGCTACCTCATCTTCCCTAACGGCAACCTCGCCATACGCATGTACAATCAGACCAACGACCGCTATTTTACGCGCAACAGTCTGAACACGCAGGGTCTCGGTCTCATCATGAAGAAAGACTTCAACGGCTGGCGCGATTTCTTCGGCATCAAAAAGAAGAAGAAGAAGAAAAAGAAATAAAAGCCAAAAAGAGGGTGTGTCATAACTAGATGACTCACCCTCTTTTTTATTTTCAGATAACCGTAATCCATACAGATTCCCCCTGCTCCCTAGCCTCGGCAATGCGGCTGATGAGGCGGTTGAGCCAGATGCGGGAGTTCACTACCATTCCCCTGAACTTGTTCTCGCCCACCAGGATACAGCCTTGCGTGTCGTCAGGATAATTGCCTGCATGGATGCGGATGCCCTCGAAACCGGGCACTCCCTGAACGAGAGGCAGAAAACACTTAAACCTGGGCGACGGGGTAACAAGCAGCGGATAAGTGCCCTCGGGTATCGCCGTCTTGCCCCGAACCTTGCGCGCTATCTTGCCGCTCACCCTGCCCCGACGGGCATCCACTTCCCCAGCACTCAGCGTGATGCCCAGCAGATTGCGCCAGGTAGGCTCCAGCGTATCGCAGAAATAATGCTCCTTATCCAGCAACGAGCGGTCGAAGGTATCGCGAAATTCACGCTTGTCTTCCAGACGCTTGCTGAAACTCTGGCGGCTCTCTACCTCATCCTCTTTCAGAAGATAAAGATGACCTATCGTATATGTCTTCTTCTTGGCTATTCGCTTTACTATTATTTCCATAAGCTTATTCTTTATTGAGAAGATAACTTCTGTTGTAATGCACCTTGCGGAAAATTAAACTGTCAGTGTCAGTGTCAGCAGTTTCGTCTTTAAGCAGCTTCACCACATATCCGCGCGATACCCACTGGTAAACAGCATCCATCGTACGCTTGCGGTTGTCGTCGAAACCCTGCTCCCTGCGCAGATTGGCATAATCCTTGAGCGAGAACTGTTCGGGCAGCATCTCAAGCATATTCTTCGGACCCCTCGGTGCTGTCTTAGGCACGCTGTCCTGCTCTCTGTCTGCATCATAAATCATCTGTCCAAATAATTTCAACTTACAGTAGAGGTCATAACGCTCGCTCCAGCGCACGAAATCTGCGATGGATTTCTCCCATTTCATGCCGTTTGCCACATACAGCACGCATGCCTTCAGATAGGCGATGACATTGGCTCTGAACGAGAGATTCTCGAATACCACATCCTGCGACAGACGGGCAAACTGGGCATTTTCATCCAAAAGCGTCTGAGCCAGCTTGCGGGCTCCAGGGCAGTCTACCAGTCCTCTAGCCTTCACCAGATTGTCGATATAAGGCTTCAGCTGTTCATCGAAGGCTGCATCATAAGTGCCGTATACCGGAAGCTCCGAACCGCATGGACGGCGCTCGATGGTGCTGAACGAGATACGGCTGATAGGACCATCCGTTACCACCCTTTTGAAATATTCGCGACACTTTTTCGGGGTGCAGCAGGCATTCCAGTTGAAGCGCACCTTGATGGTTTCGGTAACGCTCTGTGTGCCCACTCTGTCCTGTCCGTAATTACCCAGATCGAAGGCAAGCTCCATGATGCGGAAGTGCTGGTTGGTCTTGCCCTTCAGCGCATCGAAGAGGTTCAGCTCGTTCAGTTTTGAATAGAGGAAATGGTTCTCAGCCTCCTTCATTCTGAGCACAAAGGCAGGGTTCGTCATATCAATATTAACCTCTTGTATAACAAGTCCTTGCGGTCTTTCTCTCTTGTCTTTGTTCGAGCCTTTGCGGTTGCATTCATCTTTCCACAGTCGCTCTCTTTCTCTCTGTTCAGCATCCCGCTTTCTGATGTCAGCCATGATGTGGTTGATAGGTTGCGTGATGGCTTCCTTTCCGCTTCCTGTAGGGGCACACAAGATAGAAGAAATTGTAGCCTCATGCTCTACATTATCGAGATAGCGGAATCGGGTTTCGCAGAGATGCGATGCCAGTGGCGGGAAGATGGCCTGCGATACGGCTGGACGGTAAATCCCCGGTGTTTTCGAAATCAGGAGTCTGATGAGTTTGGGCAATTTTTCCGGCATCTGATGAATATGGTAGAAGTAAGATTCCGGATTGTTGATATCGCCGAAATCGCTGTCATCATAGTTGGCAGAAAGCGTATTCATCTCTTCATTCCTTACCAGCTCTACGGCCTTGCTCACGATGCTGGGCATTCGGAAGCTCTGCTTTCTGTTGCAGGCACTCTCCACGGTTATGAACGCCCTCTTCCGGTCTTCGCCAAAGGTTGGAATCACCTGCTTGATCCATTCCGCATTATCATCGCAGAGATAGCGGAGATAGCAGCTTAATGTAAAGATAAACGAGTTTCTGGAGCCATGTTGCGGCTCTCCTCCCAACAGCTCTATCAGCTTCTCTATGATAACCGGATAAGGCACCCCCTGGTATTCCTTGGGGTAGCTGGCAGGAGCCTTCTTGCTTTCAGCAGCCCCGCTTTCAGCGCCCGTGCTTCCTTCAGCAGCGCCCCCGCTTCCTTCAGCAGCAGCTCCCTCCGGTCTCCCGTCAGGCAGCCCCCGTTCCGGGGCTTTCCAAGCCCCGTCCCCCTTCAGTTCTCCGTTCTCCCTGCTCCGGGTTGCAGCCTCTCTATCCTTAAACAGCTCCTCTTCATTAATAAAGAGGATATAGTCCTCGGGCACGATGAACGAAGGCCGTGCCAGGTCCTTCACGCAAGAATCATAATCCTTATCCTCCAGCTGCTCCGACATCCATTTCTGCGCATCAGCCAGGTTCATTCCCCCCGGGATAACGAAGACAAGCCTCAGTCCCTCGAGCGAAGGCGTAACATGAACCAGCAGGATGCATTCCAGCACCTCAGGCTTATTCTTCTTCAGCTCCTGGCTCTTCGTCTTCCACCACCCTCTCGGGTCGGGAATATGGTCTTTGTCGTAGATAGAAAGCCCGCTGGGGATGGCATCCGCATTCAGTCGTCGGCCGTTCTTGAAGGTAGCATGCGGAGTGAGAATCGGGAGTTTAGCCTTCAACTTCGTCTTCAGCGCCACATAATCATCCTTGCTCATCTCGCCTCTGCGCAGGCTCTCAAGTGCGTCTTCTATCTCGGCGCAAGTCTTCACCACCACACCGCTCTGGGCTGCCTGATGAAAGAGCTGGGGCGTACAAACCTGTACTGCCCTGCTCCTTACACTTTCGGATATTCCAAAACTCATATACTAGCAATTTTTTATTACAAACTCACCGGCAATTTCACTCTCTTTGCAGATAACCTGAGCCGGCATAACCTCGGCTTCTCTGCGGCTGATACGCAGATGCATTCTCACATCCTCATCGCCCACGCTGGCACTTCCATGAGCCAGCCGTATAAACTTGCGTTGTTTCCGCGTTTCGCTATTGCTGGCGAATGCGTTGAAATTACCCTCCTTGGGGCTGACCAGGGCGATAGAGCCCTTCTTGCGTTTGCCCTGCGTCAGGAGAGCCTGATACAAAGCATCTGAAATCTGAATCTTAATATACATAATTCTTTATTTTTTTATAATAAGCAAAACTCTATAAACTATTAACTGTCAACTATTAACTAACATCAGAATGGCTGCACTTGCTCAAACTCCGAGATATGCGTCTCGCCATAATATCTGCCGTTATACTCCCTCACGCTGTGGCGGAGCCCGATGCCCAGTACATCGCCTTCCTTAGCCGTAAACTTGTCTACCGCATCGCCGAAGAGCCGCGCCACATACCGGTCGGGATGAACCGCATTCTCCATTGATTCCACCACTACCTCGCGAGATTTCCAAGGATTACCTGTCTGCTGGCTTACACCACTCTGAACGTCAAGAAGCTTGACTACTTTCATCTTTTTCATAAACTTAAAATTTAAAAATTAATAAATCATATTTACGGACAAAAAAAATGCCCCGCAACCAGACTTGTCATCTGATTACGGGGCAAAGGTACGGCTTTTTCACCTTTAGGACAAATAGGCAAAATAGGATTAATTATTTCTGCCTACGTTTTTTCTTTTTTCAGTCATTAATCCTACATATTCTCTTCAAAAAATGCATCCACCAGCTTCTCTATATCGGAATCCTTTTCCAGGGGCTTGTTACAGAAGGCGTTATTGAACGACTTCTCTATTGCATCAATACTGATTTGGCAGTCTTTGGTCAGGAACCTGAAGATGGTGTTCACTCCTACCGCTCGCTTGCGGGGAATTACCCCATTTTCTTTCCAATGTTCAAGGAAGGAGAAGATGGCGATGTTCAGGGGCGAACTTCTTCTAGAACTGGTACGCAGCCCTGCCCAGTCATTCTGCTCTAGGAATGTGCGGAAGAGCTCAGCCTGTTTGCGGGTTTCCGCCTCGTCCTTGACGCAGTAGTTTTCATCAAGGGCAAAGAGACACTCGCTCTTTCTGCCCCTACCGGTTTCCTTCTGGCTGATGTCAGCAGCAGCAACATCTTCCGCCTCGAGGTCCTCATCCTCCGAACAGTCAATCAGCTGTACAGAAGAAACCGTCTGTCCGCCTCTCCCTCCATCTTTCGGCGGATATACATTCACCACGCCAAAGATATTCTGCTGTTCAACATGCTCGTTGTAAAAAGCCCCAGGGCATATAATAATCTTATTTCCACTCATAATCTTCTCCTTCTAATCCTAATCTTTTGCGTTTATGTCTAGGCAGAGAAATCAGCTGGTCCACCTCAGACAGAGAAAGCGGATGGTACCCCTTAGGCAGAAAATCCGGCTGGTCCACCTCATGATGAATATCCTGATGATGAACCTCAGCATTGTACACCCCTCCTTTTTCAACCGTAACATTGTTAGGTCTAGGTTCATTCTGCTCCTTTGCAACTTGTTCACGACTGCCAAAAATGCCTTGAATCATATCCTTCAGTTCGCGATGTATAGATTCATGTTTGCCAAAGCAATCATCTGTCATATGGTTTAACAGCCCCATACATTTAAAAGTCTGCGAATCATCTATCGCAGTCTTCATATCTTTAACAAATCTGATACCGGAGTCAATCATTTCCCTGGCAAATTTTTCTTTCACCTCAGATACATCGACCTGCATGGCTGTATCTTTACGTTCTGCATCTTTCCTCATGCGACGAATGGCGATATCCTTACTGCTGATTTCATCCCTTGCTTCATCAAGTTTCTTACTGAGCTTCTGGTTTTCCGCCTGAGCCTCTTCCAGTTTAAATTCCAGCATGCTGCATTCCGCCATAGCCTCTCCCTGACCCCGAGCCAGCTCCTTATTTTTCGTCTGAGCCTCACCCAAGTCATGAGCCAGCTGCTGGTTTTCCGTCTGAACTTTATCCAGTTTCTGCGCCAGCTGCTGGTTTGCATTCAGAAGATCCTCCCGATTCTGCTCCAGCTGCTTGTTTGCCTCCTGAGCCTGATATAGTTTATACGCTAACTGCCTGTTTTCCGCTTGAGTTGCTTCCGAGTCATGAGCCAGCTGCTGTTTTTCCGATTGAACCTTATCCAGCTTCTGAGCCAGCTGCTGTTTTTCCGATTGAACCTCGCGAAGTCTATGCGCCAGCTGCCTGTTTCCCGCCTGAACCTTATCAAGACTCTGAGACAGCTGCTTATTTTCCTTCTTAGCCTCATCCAGATTCTGAACCAGCTGCTGATTTTCCGATATAAGACTATCAGAGATACGCTGCTTTGAAGCTAGCTTCTCATTTAGCTTGCGAATCTCTTCTTCCTTCGCCATTATATACTGTTCGAATCCAATCTTCAGTTTCTGGCTAACGTCATCAATCATACCGAGGTAGGTGCTAACAGAAATCTGTTTTTTCCCCTTTTCATCCTCCACCTTCTCTTTCTGCATCTTCGCAGTAGTATTTTTTTCCTTACACAACTCATAAAGAGTTTTCACCTTAGGATAAACAATGTAATGTTCATCATCAGCTCCATAATTAAGGCTATGGTCCCCTTCGAATACTTCTCTCATAAATATAATTTTTGTTTAAATTGTGTTTTTAGGGTAAAGTATAAGATGCGGTTCCGGTTCGGGGGTTCAAGTTTGTTGAGCTTGGGCTCGGGAAACAAAGCTGCAGGGCCTCATCCTTTATCTAAAAATATTTAGTTGTTAATACAATTCCCGCTTAAAGCGAAAAGTAGCGCAAAGGTATATATATTTTTTTGAATGACCAAACAAATGAACACATTTTTTCTATCATTTTCTGACACTGACACTGACAGTTATTTTTTCCGAGGGTAGTAAAAGAGTAAGAAGAAAAGTTATATTTATATATATATAAATATAAAATATTATATTAACATTCTTTTACCTATTAGAGCAGCTAGCAGAAACAAAAACTGTCAGTGTCAGTGTCAGCAAAACGCAGCACCAGAATCACCCTCCATAGCGTTTCTCTCTGCGCTAATCTATGACTTATCCCTCATAACTCTAAGAGTAGCGAGCCCCTACTCTATATTTTTTGCTTTATTAACGAGAATCGCTCCCCCCGCCTCTCGCCTCGCCTCCCCGCCTGCCCCCGTTCCCTGCGGTTCCATCGCAGGTCCCCCTCCCTTCTCTTCCTCCCTCCATCCCCTTTGCTGAAAACAGCCCTTATCTGCAACCTGAAATTTGGCAGTTACAGAAAAAATGCGTATCTTTGCATCGTGATTAGGAAAAGCCTCATCAAGCTCCGGACAAAAGATGGCGGCGGCTTCCCACACACCCTAAACATAAACACTAAAAAAGAACATTAAACACTAAAAGAACATGGAACAGAAAGGAACATTGAAGTATCGTAAGATTCAGCGTACACCACAGAGTGGAGAAAACGCAGGTAAGAAAAAGTGGTATGCCACCTCAGTAACCGACCGCGAAGTAGATTTCGAAGGCTTCGTTACACACATCGCCGACCACGGATCGCCATACAGCCGAGGCACCATCCACGGTGTACTGATGGATGCTCTCGACCACTTGCAGGAGTTGATTCTCGACGGCAAGAGCGTCCGCCTCTCAGGTCTCGGCCTCTTCTCCATCGGCATGAGTTCAAAAGCGGAAGACACCCGCGACAAGGTAACCGCTGCCAGCGTTGAGGGCGTTCACCTGATTGTACGCAACACCAAAACCTGGAGCAACTCCGAGCTCAGAAAGAAGTGCAAGATTGAAGAGTATGGCGCCTTCACCGGCACCGACAACACCGGCACTCCTGGCGGCTCAACCCCGGGCGGCTCAGGAACCACCGGTGGCACGGGCAGCGACGGCCAAGGCTCTGAATCGGGCGGCGGCACTACCGGCAAGGACGATACTGGCGACGGCCTTGAATAGCCCAAGGATAGACTGGCTAGGGTGCTAGCCCCTAGCCCCAGCCTATCCGCCCACAAAAAGTCAACATTCAACACTCAACATTCAACATTCAAAAAAAATGAAAGCGAACACCTGGAAAACAATTCTGCAGATAGCCATCAGCATTCTGACCGCTATCGCTACTACGCTCGGAGTAACGAGCTGCATGGGATAAAAAAAATGAGTTAAAGAATTATAAACATTTATTCATATCAGCCGACATCGGATTTTATTCACTAACTTTGCATCAGATATATACATTAGAATTCTTTACAAACAATAAAATGGAGAATAAAATAACGAAAATGGAGCGGGGAATGCAGCGACGCACCGAACTGCTCCTGGGAAAGGATAATCTTGAGAAAATTCAGAAGGCAAGAGTGCTCATCTTCGGTATCGGAGGAGTAGGATCATGGTGCGCAGAAGGACTCCTGAGAAGCGGCGTGAGAAACATCACTATCGTAGACAGCGACAGGGTATGCGTAACCAACTGCAACCGCCAACTGATGGCTACAAGCCGAACCATAGGCGAAGTGAAGGTAGAGGCGCTGCGCAACCGACTGCTCGAAATCAACCCCGATGCCAACATCACAGCCTATCAGAAAATATATCAGGCAGAAACTGCCGATGAATTCCACATGGAGCAATACGACTTCATCATCGATGCCATCGACTCGCTCAAGGATAAGGCTGACCTCATTCTGCGTGCCACTGCCCTGCCTAAGGAAATCACCTTTATATCTTCTATGGGAGCTGCCCTGCGCACCGACCCATTCATGGTAAGAAAATCTGAATTCTGGAAGGTGGATGGAGACCCGCTGGCAAGAGCTCTGCGAAAGAAATTCAAGAAGAACAAAACCTTCCCACGACGAAAATTCCAGTGCGTATACAGTGAAGAAAAACCGATGCAGAACCAGGGGGTGAACAAAGCCTGCGGCACGGGCGGATGCCTATGTCCGAAAGCCAAACTCATTAGCGGAGAGAGGGGTACCGATACTGCCGTATATGATGCTCCGGGCGACCAGCAACTGGTAGAACACGAATGGTGCTCTACTAAGGCACAGATCAACGGTTCGCTCTGCCACATCACCGCAACCTTCGGAATGGCTATCGCAGGAATGGTCATCAACCACATCATTGAATAACTGTTTTCTTTACAACAGTCACTTGAAAAGAAACTTACAAAACATACGCAAAAGGCGAGGCGCTTTCACAAGCTCCCCGCCTTTATTAATGATTCAAGTTTCGCAAGGTTCAGAAGTTTCTCGGGAGTAGTCTTATCGGCGTTCGCCTCTATTCGTCTCTTCATATCTTCAAAAGAATAAAGGTTAAATCCGATAAATCTTGTTAAACAAATTCTATCTTACCTCTTATGTTTATACCTTTGCACGCAAATTTATAATCACAAAGGACATTTTCATGTTCCAAAAAGGATAATATTTAATTTAAATAAGAGAAGAAAAATGAAAGAAAAAGCAGAAAGTTCAGTAGCCTGCAATCATCACAAAGTAGGCTTTCTGGGATTGCTCGTTACATTAGGCATTGTATTCGGAGACATCGGAACATCACCTCTCTATGTGATGAAGGCTATCCTGCATACAGGCGAAAGCATCAGCGAGAGCACCATCCTGGGCGCACTGTCATGCATCATCTGGACACTCACCCTCCAGACCACCATCAAATATGTATGCGTGGCGCTGCGTGCCGACAACAATGGCGAGGGAGGCATCCTCGCCCTCTATGCCTTGCTGCGCCGACTCAAGTACAAGTGGATTTACCTACTGGCCATCATTGGCGCAAGCACCCTGCTGGCAGACGGAATCATCACCCCTGCCATCACCGTGACCACAGCCATCGAAGGACTCGAAAGCATCAGTCCCAACCTGCCAGTTATCCCCATCACCCTGGGCATCATCACCATCATCTTCTTCGTGCAGCGTTTTGGCACAGAGAGTATTGGCAAATCATTTGGCGTATTTATGCTGCTATGGTTCCTGCTGCTGGGCGTGGTGGGAGCTTTCAGCATCACGTCTTACCCATTGATACTGAAGGCTTTCAACCCCTATTATGCAGCCATGCTGCTGGCAAAATCGCCTGAATGGTTTCTGATTCTGGGTGCCGTATTTCTCTGTACTACCGGTGCAGAGGCTCTCTACTCCGACCTGGGACATTGCGGCAGAAAGAACATCGCCATCAGCTGGGGCTTCGTAAAGACCATGCTCATTCTCAACTATCTGGGACAGGGAGCATGGGTGCTGAATCATGCTGATACGGCACTGGCAGCGAATCCGTTCTTTGCCATCATGCCGCAGAGCATGCTGTTCTTCGCCATCATCATGGCCACGGGTGCGGCAATCGTTGCGAGCCAGGCACTCATCAGCGGAACCTTCTCCATATTGAGCGAAGCCATGAATCTGCACTTCTGGCCGCGCATGCGAATCAAGCATCCTACCCATGTTAAGGGGCAGCTCTATATCCCGATGATCAACCTCGCCATGTACATCGGCGTGGTTCTCATCATCCTGCTCTTCCGCGACTCCTCGCACATGGAGGCAGCCTACGGACTCGCCATCACCATCACCATGCTGATGACTACCCTGCTGCTCGGTTTCTACCTGCACAGCAAGGGAGTGGCACGGATTTTCACGATGCTGTTTATGGGCGCATACTGCATCATCGAAGCCATCTTCCTGACTGCCAATCTGTCAAAGTTTCTTGCAGGTGGATGGTGTACGATGCTCATTGGAGGAATCCTGTTCCTGATGATGTACGTGTGGGTGAAAGCCATGAAGATACGCCGCCATTATATCAGCACCAAACCGCTGGATGATTATTATCAGATTATCTCCGACATCAAGGCCGACGAGAGCATCCCTAAGTACGCTTCCAACCTGGTTTATGTGAACCACGCCAACAAGGAAGGTGCCGTAGATGACAAGTTGCTCTACTCCATCATCAACAAGCAGCCGAAACGTGCTGACCATTACTGGCTTATCAACATGGAGTTTGTTGACACTCCTGACACGCTGGAGTACAACTGCGAGACCCTGATTCCCGACACCCTCTACAGCGTAACCATGCACATCGGTTTCCGCATAGAGCCTAGGGTGAGTCTCTATCTGCGACAAGTAGTGGAAGATCTGGTAACAGACGGAAAGGTAGATTTGCAAAGCACCTATCCTTCGCTGCGCAAATACGGAATTCCGGGCGATTTCCGATTCATCATCATTCACCGCGTATATTACCCGGAGAGTTCAGATAATCGCCAACAGAACCTGCTGATGAGTATCTACGCTCTTATCAGCAAGATAGGTATTGACGAGCCTAAGGCATTGGGCCTCGACACTTCCATGGTAGTGGTAGAAAGAGTGCCGCTCATCATCAACCATCCGGTCATTAAGGACAAGGTCATTAAGGTCATTAAGGATTCTGAAACATCACAAAGCAAACAATAAGCAAAAAGGCGAGGCGCTTTCTCAAGCTCCCCGCCTTTAACCTATTAGCTAGAAGATTTTAGCTAACAACTAACACAAAACCTTATAACTGTTTTTCAAATCTTAATCGTTATTTGAACCTATGAACGAACATTTTTTTTAATTAGAGGATAGTCTTAACAGCCTCCAGCATGCCCTTCTCCTGAATAAGGTCAAGATCCTTCTTAACCAACTCGGTAAGGCCAGGAACTGTCTTGTTCAAATCCTCATGCCAGATATAGTCGAAGCCCAATACGCCCTCAGCTACCTTCTGGGTATCGCCGGTAGCCCAAAGCTCGGTGAGCTTGTCCATAATCTTCTGGTCATCGTTTGGCTGGATAGGAGCACCATCCTCGCGAACACCACCCTTATAGTAAGTGATGATAGCTGCAAGACCGAATACCAAGCCCTGTGGCAACTCGCCCTTACGCTCAAGATAAATCTTGACACCAGGCAGGTCGCGAGTCTCAAACTTAGGGAATGAGTTGAGCATGATGCTGGTTACCTGATGATCTACGAATGGATTCTCGAAACGCTCCAATACGTCAGAAGCGAACTTCTGCAGCTCATCCATTGGGAGGTTCAGCGTCTGCATCAACTCCTCAAACTGTACCTTGTGGATGTACTTGCCCAATACCGGGTGCTCGCAGGCATCGCGAACAATGTTTACACCGCTGAGGTATGTAACAGGGCTCAATACGGTGTGAGGACCATTCAGCAGGGTAACCTTACGCTCGTGGTATGGCTTCTCATTATCTGTGATAAGCACGTGGAGACCTGCCTTGTGAGCTGGGAACTCCTCCTGCATCTGCTCTACTGTCATATTTTCTGCCTTCTCGATTACCCAGAGGTGGAAGCTTTCTGCCTTAACCACGAGGTTGTCCTTGTAGCAAATCTTCTGCTGAATCTCCTTGATGGTATCGCGTGGGAAACCTGGAACGATGCGGTCTACCAATGTAGCGCAAACGTAGCAGTGGTTGGTGAACCACTCCTTGAAGCCCTCGTAATCAGCACCCATATCGCCCTTCCAGAGCTCGATATACTGATAGATGCACTCCTTGAGGTGGTGACCGTTGAGGAAGATCAGCTCACATGGCATCAGGATCATACCCTTGGTTGGGTCGCCCTCGAAGAACTTGTAGCGGTGGAACAAGAGCTGAACCAACTTGCCTGGATAAGAAGCTGCAGGAGCATCTGTAAACTTGCAAGAGTCATCGAATGCGATACCAGCCTCTGTAGTGTTAGAGATGATGAAACGCATCTCTGGCTGCTCAGCCAAAGCCATGAAAGCCTGGTTCTGAGAATATGGATTCAGTGCACGGCTGATAACGTCGATACGCTCCAATGTGTTGATAGCCTGGCCGTTCTCCTTACCCTGAAGGTTTACGTGATAGAGGCAGTCCTGACCGTTCAGCCAGTCAACCATACCACCAGCCAATGGCTGAACTACAACGACAGAACCGTTGAAGTCGGTCTTCTTGTTCATATTCCATACAATCCAATCTACGAATGCACGGAGGAAGTTACCTTCACCAAACTGAATGATTTTCTCTGGAGCGACGCTCTTAGGAGCAGTGCGCTTGTTTAATGCTTTTAGCTCTTTCATGATTTGTTTATTTTGTCTTTATTATTTTACTTTCCGTTTTAAATTCCAATCTATTCATCAGATTGTTTTTTTCTGAGTGCAAAGGTAGTAAATATTTCGTTTGATTGTTCCAAAAACAGCGAAAAACTTCACGCAAACCTTTACGCTCCACTCCGGTTCTATACCTTATTATATATAGAACTGCGCAGGCACAAAATAAAGAAGTAGGGATTTTCCCCCACCCCTTTAGGGGAAATCCCGACCGTGGAAGCAAAAAACATCGTATCTTTGCACCAGAAAAAGAAACATGAAGTATAAAAATTTAAAGATATACGATTATGAAACGAATGATAATAGCTCTGGTAGCCATGTTCATGATGACATTCACTACCGCTTCTGCAATGAGTTATGAGCAGGCAAGACAGCAGGCTCTCTTCCTGACAGACAAGATGGCTTACGAGCTCAATCTTACGGAAGACCAGTATGAGGCAGCTTACGAGGTGAACCTCGACTACCTGATGAGTGTAGATACATACGATGACCTGTATGGTGCTTACTGGCGCCAGCGCAATATGGATTTGAGCTATATCCTGCTCGACTGGCAGTACAGAACATATCTCAATGCCACCTATTTCTACCGTCCGCTCTACTGGAATGCAGGCTACTGGCACTTCGGCATCTACGCCCGCTATCCGCGCCGCGACTATTTCTACTTCGGTCGCCCTCACTTCTACGTATCTTACCGTGGAGGTCATAGCTGGCGAGTAAACGGAAACAGAAGCTGGTATCACGGAAGAAGATTTGGCGGCCCTCACCCAGGTGGATATCCTAGAGTAGGTATGAGAGACGGATTCAACCGTGGTGATTACGGCAGAGGAAGATCTTTCGGAAATCTGAACCGCGAGAACAGACCTCAGATGAACCCAAACCGTGGTTTCGGTAATGCAAGCCGCCCTAACAACAACGCTGGCTTCGGAAACAGCAACCGCCCTCAGAACGGAGGCTTCGGAAATAACAACGGAGGCTTCGGCAACAGCAGCAACCGGGGCTTCGGCAATAGCAACAGTCGCCCTAACCGCGGGTTCGGCAGCAGCAACAGCAGCACCAGCAACAACCGTGGGTTCGGAAACAACAGCCGTGGGTTCGGAAACAGCAGCCGTGGTTTCGGAAACAGCAGCTTCGGAAGCGGAAGAAGTAATATCTTCGGGGGCAACCGCAGCAGCATGAGCCGTTCATTCAGCAGCGGGTCTGGCAACCGTGGCGGCGGATTCACCCCTCGCTCTTCTACACCAAGCAAGAACAATGGCGGTGGAAGCTTCGGACACAGAAGATAAGAAAAGAGAAAGAGTTAAAATTTCAAGTTTATAAAGACAGAGAGTTAAGAAAAATCAAGACCTCAAGTAAGAGAGAAAGAAAAATCAAGTACAAAAAATGGGAATTTGCATCGGTTCATACCATTCGCAAATTCCCATTATTATTTTATCAACTTTTCAGTAAAAGTTTTACTCCAATCCGAAGAGCGATTTCAAACCGCCATCTACGCCCGAGAATCCCATGAAGGCGAGGCTGAGGAGCGCTGCAGTTACCATGACGATAGCTACGCCCTGCATGCCCTTAGGAATACGGACCAAAGCCTGCTGCTCGCGAATGCCGGCAAAGACAATGAGAGCCAGGGCAAAGCCGAGAGCTGTAGAGAAAGCGTAAACCACGCTCTCAAGCAGATTGTAATCCTTCTGGATAACCAGGATGGCTACACCCAGCACGGCACAGTTGGTAGTAATCAGAGGCAGGAAGATACCGAGTGCCTGATAAAGTGCAGGAGAAACCTTCTTCAGGATAATCTCTACCATCTGAACCAAGGCTGCAATCACGAGGATGAATGCCAGGGTCTGGAGATATTGCAATCCGAACGGATCGAGTACATACTTCTGAACACACCAGGTAATGATGGTTGCCAGGGTCAAGACAAAAGCGATGGCACCACCCATACCGATGGCTGTATCAACTTTCTTCGATACGCCCAGGAATGGACAGATACCGAGAAACTGCGACAAGACGATGTTGTTGACGAATATCGCAGAGATAAATATCAATAAATATTCCATAATTTCTATTTTATTTCATTGATTTGAAGCGATGCCTACGCTTACTTCTTTACCTTATTAAATATAGCAATGATGTAACCCAAGGTGAGGAATGCTCCAGGAGGCAGGATGAACATCAGAATGTTGGTAGTCTCCGGCAACAGAGTGATACCGAATACACTACCTGCACCGAGTATCTCGCGGGCACTACCCAGGATGGTCAAACCGAGGGTGAAACCCAAACCGCAACCAATGCCATCGAAGAGGCTGGCAATAGGCGAATTCTTGGCAGCAAAGCTCTCTGCTCTACCCAGGATGATACAGTTTACTACAATCAGCGGAATATAAATACCCAGCGCCTGATTGATGCTGTCGGGAGCATAAGCGCTCATCAACATCTGAAGGATGGTTACGAAGGCTGCAATCACTACGATGAAAACAGGGATGCGAACCATATCCGGGGTAATCTTCTTGATACAGGAAATAACAAAGTTGGTACAGATCAGCACCGCCATGGTAGCCAATCCCATAGAGAGACCGTTGATGGCGCTGGTTGTTGTAGCCAAAGTAGGACACATACCGAGAAGCAACACGAAGGTTGGATTCTCCTTGATGAGTCCGTTCATCAAAATCTTAACATTACTCATATCGGTTTATCCTTTCTTTTCGTTATGTTCAACTTTAGATGCACCACTCTCTGCATCTGCTTTCTGAGATGCACCGCTCTCGCCATCAACATCCTTCTTGGCATAAACGGCATAAGCCTGATTGATAGCCTTGAGGAAGGCGCGGCTGGTAATGGTAGAAGCGGTGATGGCATCTACTGCATTGCCACTCTTATCGTCCTTAGATACGTGGAGGTCGCCATCCTTTGGAGTCTTACCGATGATGCTACCCTTTCCGTCCTTCTGGAACCAGGTAGTAGCCTTGGCACCCAAACCTGGAGTTTCTGAAGCCTGAAGCACGGTATAACCCATAATCTTGCCCTCGGTATCGAAACCTACGAGCACCTTCAGATCGCCACCGAAACCACCGGTAGTACTCTCTACGGCAGCACCCAGCTGCTTGCCGCTCTTGTCTGAGCACTTGTGGATGGTGAAAGAGAATTCCTTACCGCCAAACTCCTGCTTTACCTCTTCAGGCTCAGCTACCTGGAGTTCTTCTGTACCCATCACACTCTTGATACCGGCAGCCAGACTCTGTGCAGCCTTCTCGGCGATAGGACCAGATGTAAGATGATTGATATATGCAAGCACGGCACCTACGATGAGCGCTACGCCCACGAGCACCAAAACCATGTTCTTTAATGATGATTCTAATTTCTGCATGTCTCTGTCCTCCTTATTTCTTAGCAGGCTTCTCACCGAAGCGCTTTGGTTTAACGTATGTGTTAATAAGAGGTGTGAACGCATTCATGATAAGAATGGCGAACGACATACCTTCAGGATAGCTACCCCAGTTACGGATGATGACGGTCAGCAGACCGATGCATACACCGTAGATAAGCATGCCCTTGTGGGTCATCGGAGAGGTTACATAATCAGTAGCCATGAAGATGGCACCGAGCATCAGACCACCGCTGAAGATGACAGCCAGAGGATTGGCATAAACAGGATTAGCCAAATGCATCAAACCGCTGAAAACGAATACGGTAGCGATGATGCTGACTGGAATATGCCAGGTAATGACCTTCTTCCAGAGCATGTAAGCCAAACCGAGCAAGAGGGCGAATGCACAAACCTCACCGGTAGTACCGGCACCGAAGGTATCACCTGTAGCACCGAAGAGCAGGCTCATCGCATCAGGCAACTGGTTGAGAACAGAAGCATCGCCCGTTTTGATGGCTGTCTTCATGATAGCCAGCGGAGTAGCACCCGTTGTAGCATCAGTATAGCTGAGCATCTGTCCGGCTATAGGCCATGAAGTCATCTGGGCAGGGAAGCTGACGAGCAGGAAGCAACGGCCTACCAAAGCGGGATTGAAAGGATTGTTACCCAAACCGCCGAAGCTCATCTTACCTACACCGATGGCAAACAGGGCACCGATGATGATGATCCAGAGAGGAAGGTTACTTGGCAAGTTCATGCCGAGCAAGAGACCGGTGATGATGGCAGAACCATCGAGCAAGCTGGTCTCCTCCTTCAGGAGATATTTTGTAATTGCCCACTCAAAGAAGACGCAGGCTGCCACAGAGGTAAGCAGAACGACTGCTGAACCCAAGCCGAAGAAATAGAAAGATGCGAGGATGGCAGGCACGAGAGCGATAATCACTCCGTACATGTTCTTCTCTACGCTCTCATTTCCATGAGCGTGTGGCGATAATGAAACGATTAATTTTCCCATTTTATCTTTTAAATTCTTTCTTAAATGAAATTCATTCTTGACGTGAACGCTTACTTCTTGGCGTTGCGAGCTCTGATGATGCCCATTACCGCACCCTTACCATTGATAATATTATCGAGGATAGGACGATGTGAAGGACAGGTGAACTGGCATGAACCGCAGGCGATGCAGGATGTTACCTCCTCTGCCTCCAGGCGCTCATAATCCTTCACTACGCTCAGGGTAGCGAGCAAGTATGGCTCCAGACCCATTGGGCAGGCATCCACACACTTGGCACAGCGGATACATGGCTGAGCCTTCTTGCGATGAGCATCAGCATCGGTCAATACGGTGATGGAGTTGGTACCCTTGGTTACCGGTACATCGAGGCTGATTACAGCCTTACCCATCATCGGACCACCAGCCAGCACCTTGTTGTCACCCTCAGGCAAACCTCCGCAATTCTCAATCATCTGAGAGAATGGAGTACCCATACGTACGAGGAAGTTGCCTGGATTCTTCACCTGCTTACCGGTTACGGTAGTATAGCGCTCGAAGAGAGGTTTATTCTTCATAACTGCCTGATAAACAGCGAAGGCAGTACCTACATTCTGAACAATTGCTCCAACGTTGACAGGGATAGCAGGAGGAGCAGGAACCTGACGGCGGATAACGGCATCCACCAGCTGCTTCTCACCTCCCTGTGGATATTTCTTGGCAAGAGGAACAATCTCGATACGAGAATCATTGGCTGTCTTCTCCTCGAAGAGTTTGATGGCAGCAGGCTTGTTATCCTCGATACCGATGTAGCCCTTCTCTACCTTAGCCGCCTTCATCAGGAGGTTCAAGCCAACGAGAATCTCATCGGCATGCTCCATCATCAGGCGATAGTCGGCTGTGATATAAGGCTCACACTCTACACCGTTGATGATGACGCACTCAGCCTTGGCTCCTGGAGGAGGACAAAGCTTGATGAAGGTAGGAAAACCGGCACCACCCATACCAGTGACACCTGCTACCTTGATGCGGTTTACGATTTCCTCTGGAGTAAGCTCAGTATGAGCCTCAAGCGTCTCGAGTTTATCAGAGCGGTCGATACTCTCCTCCCACTCATCGCCTTCTACATTAATAATGATGCAAGGCTTGCGATAACCGGTAGCATCAATAGATGTATCTACCTTGAACACAGTTCCTGATACGGAACTGTAAATAGGAGCACTCACAAAGCCACCAGCCTCAGCAATGAGTGTACCCACCTTCACCTTGTCGCCCTTGGCAACTACAGGCTTGGCAGGAGCACCGATGTGCTGACCAAGTGGGAAAATAGCCTGCTTAGGGAGAGGAGCTACCTGAGTAGCCATCTCGGCAGTAATCTTATTCTCTTCTGGGTGAACTCCACCAATTCTAAAAGTTCTCAAATTCATGATTATTCCTCCTTTTTCTTAACTGGGAAATTAACTTTTACGAGAGCACCTGTTGGGCATTCGTCAACACACTTGGTACACATGCGGCACTTGTTGAAGTCAACATAAGCCACATTGTTCTCAATGGTGATAGCATCAAACTTGCAGACTTTCTGACACTTACCGCATCCGATGCAAGCAACGCTACAAGCCTTCTTGGCAACAGCGCCCTTGTCGTGGTTCACGCACTGCACGTAAACACGGCGACCCTTAGGACCCTTCTTGCGAAGCTCGATGATATGACGTGGACAAGCCTTGGCGCACGCACCACAACCCGTACACTTCTCCTCATCAACCTCAGGAAGGCCCGTCTCAGGATTGATAGAGATGGCACCAAACTGGCAGGCAGCCACACAATCGCCACAACCCAGACAGCCGAACCCGCAGCCTGTTTCGCCAGCGCCACATGAATTCATAGCTGCACAAGTGTGCAAACCATCATACTCGGCAATGCGAGGACGATTCTCGCAAGTACCATTACAACGAACCACAGCCACCTTTGGCTCGGTATTGGCTACTGCCATACCTAAAAGGTCGGCTACCTTGCCCATCACGTCGGCACCACCTACCGGACACATCAGTCCATCGATAGAACCGGCATCAGCACCCTTCACCAGAGCTGCAGCCATACCGGAACATCCGGCAAAACCGCAACCTCCACAGTTGGCACCTGGCAGAATCTCTCCTACCTGGCCCAAGCGAGGGTCTTCTTCGACGGCAAACTTCTTAGATACTCCGAAGAGAACCAGCGCTGCAATCAGCGCGATTGCTCCGAGAACCAAGACAGCAATCAAAATAAAATTCATAATTTTTTGTGTTTTGTTTTGTTATTTTTTCTTTGTTTTAAAATAAAGGCTCATCGCAGAAGCCACAGGAGCACATCACGCACCCTATGTTTCTATAGAGAAGCTCAGTTTGTTTTTAAGTTTGTTTCTGAATAAGTAGAGCACCACATAGTATGGAATGAGAATGCCCAATGCCGAGAGCGCAGCGGCTCCCTCTGAGTGAGTAGCTTTCAGTACACCGACCAAAGCAATCACCATCAGTATCAGCGGCAAGAGATAGCCATAGAAACTGGCTCTGAAGCCTACAGCCGAATCAGCAGTCACCACCACGCTATCGCCTTTGTGGTAGAGAGACGCCTCTGAGGTAGAAACCTCAATCATCTTCTCTTTCGATTCAGATGCAGTACAATGAGCAGCCACCTTGCAAGCGCTGCAGGCTGACGACTGTACGATGCGAATGCACACACAACCTTCTTCTACGCTTTCTACGATGCCAGAATGTTTTATTTTATTATTCATTTGTAATGTTGAGATTGCATTTTTGCAATTCAAGTGCAAAGATACTACATTATTTAGAAATGGCAAACAAAATCGAAAAGAAAATATGAAAAAGGAGCGTAAACGTTATCTATGCCCTAAAAATCGGGGTATTTGAAAACAAATTAAAAGCAAAAATGCTTTTTTTTAGCAACTTCTTTTGGTGATATCAATTTTTTATGTATCTTTGCATTGATTATTAAAGAATTGATATGGAAACATTAGAGCAAACAATCATGCAAGTAGAGCGCTTTATCAGAAAAGTGGCTCAAAAGTTCCCAGCGCCAGAATCTGACGACGAGACTTCTCAAATGACCGACATCCACGTAAGGGTTTCGCAAGACAGTGGCGAACTCCTGGCCTTTGACGACGATGACAACGAGATTACCCGCTGCGTTGTTGAGCAATGGATAGAAAACAAGGATGAAGACTTCTACGACGAGGTAGCAAAGCTGCTTCGCGATGTATTGCGCAAACAGGCTGATATCATAGATCATCTCGGCATTCTCAAGCCATACAGCTTTGTGCTCGAAGATGAGGATAAAGAGCATATTGGCGAGCTCTATCTTGCTGACGATGATACAATCATCGTAGGTGGTGACTTGATGGAGAATCTGGACAACGATCTGGATAACTTCCTGAACGACCTGCTGAAAGAATAAAAAAAATACAGGATGAAAGGACTACCCGCTCCCCCATCCCAACAAAATAAAAAACCGTTGCACTCTCTCCTATCGAGTACAACGGTTTTTCTGTTTTTAACGGTCTTTCCGTTTATATCATCTAACCAATCTAAAAAGAAATTTTCTTTTTCTTACCTTTACTTTCGTTTCCTACCCGGTCGAGAGCAGTTACTACATACACATATTTCTTGCCACTCACATAAGGGATGCGATAGAAATTATCATAAGTTACTGCCTGGAGTGCAGAAACATCATTGAGATTTACCTTAGCTCCTTTCTCAAAACGGTAGATAGCAAAACGGTTCACCTGATCGCCCCACTTTTTCTTGCTAGCCTTAGGAGCCTTCCATACCAGCAGCGGACCTTTCTCGGTCCACATCAGCTTGACACTCTTTACCCCCTTTGGCGCCTTATTATCAAGGAAAGGCATAGAGGGTGGCAATGCTGGATACTTCCAATAATTATTGCGGAGTGTATGTCCGACATTACCTACATTATCGGCAGCAGTCTGCGCATACCAGAGCACAGTGCCCTTCACATTATTCATCTGCTGATGCAAACGGTGCTTGGCAGGCAACTGATGACTGCGCGGATTGACTGGATCAGCAAACTTGGCTGTACGCTCTATATCTTCACCTATATATAATGGGCGGTTGCCAGCATGCTTATTCCACCAGGTTATGAGTGTCTTGTAATCGGCTGCACGATTGCCTATCTCCCAATAAATCTGAGGCACACAATAGTCTATCCAACCATTATTCACCCAAAGCAATACATCTGCATAAAGATCATCATAATTCTGAAGGCCGAAGGTTTCTGAACCATTAGGATCGGTACGCTTGTTGCGGTAGATGCCGAATGGAGAAACACCAAACTTGACCCAAGGCTTAACGGCATGAATGGATTCGCTGAGCTGCTTTACAAACCGGCTCACGTTATCACGGCGCCAATCACCTATGTTTCGCATGCCGCGCGACTGCTGGCGGAAGAGCTGCTGATCAGGAATCTGACGTCCGGCCTCTGGATATGGATAGAAATAATCATCAATATGGAATCCATCAACATCATATCGGCTTACAATGTCCACAGCCACCTCGCAAATATAGTCGGCTGCAGCCTGCAACCCAGGGTTCAACAGCGTCAGCTTACCATACTGAAAACAGAGATCAGGACGCCTCTTCACGATATTCTTCGGTGAAACCTGCTCATAGGAAGTTACGCTATGCTTGGCACGATAAGGATTAATCCAGGCATGAAGCTCCATGCCACGATTATGACACTGCTCTATCATCCACTGCAACGGATCCCAATAAGGAGAAGGAGCCTTTCCCTGCACCCCCGTAAGAAACTTGCTCCAAGGCTCTAAATCACTCTTATACAGAGCATCACACTCGGCTCGAACCTGAAAGATAATCGCATTCACGCCATCCTTCTGCAGTTCATCAAGCTGTCTGGTAAGCATCGCCTGGATCTGCTGCGTACTCTTGCCCAGATACTGTCCGTTAACGCACTGTATCCAGGCTCCACGAAACTCTCGTTTGTTCTGAGCCATCATTGTTGCCGACGACATCAGCATCATTGCAACAACGAGCATCAAAATCGCTTTCAGTCTTTTCATCTGTTATCTGTTATTTATCAATTTCTTTTTTTCCTTTTCATTCTACAGTTTGTTCTTCATCTCTCAGCTTCGGGAGTGAAATATGGTATCTTACAGCCAGCAATCGGATGGCACAGACCACACTGAAAGCTACAATCACCGTAATATAGAGGCTCACACCCAGATAGCTCAATCCCCAATAAGCCAAACCACCGGCGACACAAGCCATCGCATAAATCTCCTTTCGGAAGATGACCGGCTCTTCATTAAGAAGCACATCGCGGATAACACCGCCTGCAGCACCCGTGATACAGCCCATGATGATGGCTACCCAAAAAGAGAAACCACATTCGAGCGACTTCTGGATGCCCGCAATATTGAAAAGCGCCAAGCCCAAGGTATCAAACAGAAACCAGGTATTGTCAAGACGCTTGAGATAGCGGTGGCAAGCAATCACTACCAACTGCGCAAACAGTGTACAAATCAGGTAGATAGGGCTCAACATCCAAAACGGACGCACACCAAGCATCACATCTCGTATGGTTCCACCACCTATGGCTACAGCCACACCACAAACAAAACCGCCCAGCCAATCATAGTGCTTACTTGCTGCCAGACGAATGCCCGAAAGGGCAAAAGCAAATGTACCGATGAATTCTATCACGCTATGAAGCGTGAGCACGAATTCAGGATCGCCATGTATCATCATTTTCTCGTATCAGTTAGTTGCTCTAAATATCAATTTCTAATCATCCTTTCTAATCACTAATTCTTGAATCTTTCTCCCCAGCAGGTAACCATCCAATTGTAGAGGCGCTCCTCGGAAGGCGAATGCTGCGCATGCCAGAAGCGGGCATCCTTCAGTTCGTCTGGCAGATACTGCTGCTCAGTGAAATGTCCAGGATAATCGTGAGGATACTTATATCCGTCATGATAGCCCAAATCTTTCATCAGTTTGGTAGGAGCATTGCGGATGTGCAGCGGAACTGGCAGATTACCCGTTTGACGTACAGTAGCCAGCGCATCATTAATGCCCAGATAAGCACTGTTGCTCTTCGGACTCGTGGCCAGATAAACCACAGCCTCAGCAAGGGCGATACGCGCTTCGGGCCACCCTATCTTCATCACCGTATCGAAGGCAGCATTGGCAAGCAGGAGTGCATTCGGATTGGCAAGTCCCACATCCTCAGAGGCACTAATCACAACCCTACGGGCTATAAACTGCGGGTCTTCTCCTCCTTCTATCATCCTCGCCATCCAATAAAGCGCAGCATCGGGATCGCTTCCGCGAATGCTCTTGATAAAGGCAGAGATAATATCATAATGCATCTCACCCTGTTTATCGTAAGCCAGCGGATTCTGTTGCAACTGCTCTTCTACCATCTTGTCGGTAATCACAATTTCTGAAGATCCGGCAGATTCTACCACCAGTTCCAGAATATTGAGCAGTTTTCGGGCATCTCCACCACTATATCGCAGCAGCGCGCCCGTCTCTTCCAACTTAATATTCTTTTCTCTGAGTTCTACATCCTGCGTAATGGCACGATGCAGAAGCCCTTCAAGATCAGCCTTTTCGAGCGGTTTGAGCACATAGAGCTGACATCTGGACAACAGTGGCCGAATCACCTCGAATGAAGGATTCTCGGTGGTAGCACCTATCAGCGTAACAATACCCTTCTCTACCGCACCCAAAAGCGAATCCTGCTGACTCTTGGAGAAACGGTGAATCTCATCAATAAACAATATAGGAGAAGCCGAATTAAAGAATCTACCACTTTTTGCTCTTTCTATCACCTCGCGGACATCCTTTACGCCACTGGTCACCGCAGAGAGGGTGAAGAACGGCACCTTGATGGTTTGTGCCACGATTTGAGCAAGGGTAGTCTTGCCCACTCCAGGGGGTCCCCAGAGGATAAAAGAGGATATGCGCCCTGCATCAATCATCTTGCGCAGCACGGCCCCCTCACCTACCAAATGCTGCTGTCCTACATAGTCAGCAAGCGTGTGAGGTCTCATTCTTTCAGCTAACGGTTCACTCATAGTACGTGCAAAGGTAATGAAAAAAATCGAATTCCAAATAAAAAAGTGACCAAAAACACAAAAAAACAGCAAGAAAATTTGGATATATAAAAAGAAGTACTTACTTTTGCACACACAAACACAATTGAAGATGAATAAAGATAAAATATTAACACTGAAGAATGTTACTAAAAGTAGCATTTGGGAATTGCAGGAGAACGATGTGTTCCGTCTTTGGGAAGCAGCAGAAAAGGATGCTGACCTCAAGGATTACCAGAACAAGTATATCGCAGTGATCCGCAGCGCATTCGAAATGGAACCAGTGACGGTAGACCGTCCTGAAGTGATTGACAAACTGATGGCACGCGGCTTTAAGATTGGCACTTTCCGCATCAACGACAAGAAAGAAAAGTATGCCATCAAAAAGCGCCCTATCATGCGTGTTACTGATCTTACTTACGAAAATGTAAGTCACATCACCGCCAATAAGCTCATCGAACTCTTGGAGCGCAACTTTGGTGGTGGTTGGGAGAGTCTGCCTCAGAGCATCCAGGACATCATCGAAAGTAATTTCGACATCAGCACAACTACTCTTCCTGCTGACCGCCTGAAAAAGCCAGGAGGTCTGTACGAGAAAAAGCTCGCCGATGACTACGAAGTGCTCGTGGTACCAAAAGGTTCTTGGGTAGAAGCTATCTTTGCCAAGGAGAAGCCAAAGGTAGAAAAGGTTCGCATGAGATTCGAAGATGAGAATGATTTGAAACGCAATGACGACCTGCTCGATCCAGACGAGGATGAAGACGAGGATGCACCAGAAATCGAGGATCACTACAACGATCCAGATGAGGATGACGATGCATTCGATGACGACAAGCTTACTGAGGAAAGCTACCGTACTACCTTCGAAGACCCGGAGAACCTCGGTCTTGATGATGCAGAAGACGTAGCCGACGATGATTATTAATTCAGTTTATACATTATTATAATATAAAGAGAAATGAACGCATTAATTGGATTTGTTGCATTAATCGCTGTGGGCCTCGTAGGTTGGGCGATTGCAGAATTTAAGTACAAGGCTTTCACTTTCACCCGTTCAGAAAAGGACATCGAGGAAGAGAAAGAACTTGAAGAGCAGAAACGCGCAGAGGGTTTCAAGGAGATGAACATCCGCGACATCATGCGCAAAAACTCAACCAATGGTTATAACGCCGTAGGTTAGTATTATGTTAATTTACCTATGCTTATGATACAGTATATCATCATAGCAATCATATTGGCGGCATGCATCACGTATGCCGCCATTTGTATCTACCGCTCCATCAAACAAGCACGAGAGTGTAAAAACTATCAATGTTCAGGTTGCCCGTTCGTTGAGAAATGCCAAAAGAATAAAAAGAAAGAGGCTACTCAGCGGAAAGAACAAGAGTAGCTCTCATAAAAGAGCTGCTAAAACTACTTTTACTGTCATGCAGCGAGGAAACCAGACAAAAAATAAAGCATTTCAGAACCCGTTCATTATGAGCAAGATACAAAGAAAGTGATTGTTTTAATTAAAAAAGTTGCATAAAAATTTGGTAGAACCAATAAAAAGTAGTACCTTTGCACTCGCAAATCAGAAATGATTGTTCTACACAAGGTGTCTTAACCGAGCGGTTAGGTAACGGTCTGCAAAACCGTGTAGAGCGGTTCGACTCCGCTAGACACCTCATAAAAAAGGAAGTTCTTCAATAAGGACTTCCTTTTTTCATATCTACTCTCCCCCATTTTCATTCCTCATTTCTAGGTATTCATCAAAACCCCCATTTTTAGGTATTGCACAATTATAAAAATCTTCGTACCTTTGCAACCGTAAATGATAAACATCAGAACTGAGGTTATCCTACGAGTAGGAATTGCCCCTTGCCAAAAGCAATTCTGGTGAACGTTTGAAACTTTTAGATAATTGAGACAAAGATAGAAATTAAAATCTTGTTCGCTAATAGAAATAATTCATAATGTTTTTGTATAATATGAAAAGGAGTGCTTGTGAAAGTACTCCTTTTATGTATTGGTTTACTACATGGCGATGCATTTTGTTCTATGTCACGACGCACAGACTTCTACATCGCCATGTAATTTCAAAGATATCGGGAGTTTTAAAAAAGCCTGTTATTATTTGATTTTAGCACCAAATGACTTTACAAACTTAATCTTCTTGCCTTTTGCGATGATTGGCTTCTTCCATTCACCACCCAAAATACGGATAACAGCCTTCTTGCCTACAGGAACCGCATCTACAGCCTTCTGCAAATCCATGAAATTGCCTCGACCTTCTGCAGAGACTACATAATCATAATGGCAGACATGAGACTTCAGCGCTGGCACCTGCTCAGCTACAGCATCAGCAAGCGCACCGGCAACCACACGTGCACCATATACATTATAATGGGTATTATCTTTCTTACCCTTAGGAACCTGCGGATTCTCGCCAGGCATAAACCACATATGTAATTTGCGGCTGCCTTCAATACCCATGCCCGTTTCTATATCGTGGGTAATCCTGGTAGCATCAACAAACGGAACATTCAGCTGCTTTGCTACATTTCGGGGAGCTATCACATAAGCTCCGTGGGTGTCAATAAGCGTATCGCTATTAATCTGCTCCTTTCCATCATATACTTTATTGCGAAGCTTCTCGTCATCATCATTCTTCAATTCTGCAGAATAATAGCAGCGACGAACCACCGCATTGAACAGTACAGGAATGCCACCCTTGGCACGGGTCTCATTTACATATCTGGCAAGGTTTGCATCAAAAGTAGATCCCGGATCAGTATGACGGTCAGGCATTGACTTCTCATCGTTATGCCCAAACTGGATAAACACATAATCACCTGGCTTTATTCTATCCAAAACCTTTTTCCATCTTCCTTCATTGATAAAGCTCAAAGAAGAACGACCATTAACAGCATGATTGTCAACAATCACCTTGTCATCAAAAAAGCCTTGCAATACCATCCCCCATCCTCGCTCTGGATTATTTCTAAAACCACCTTTCTCGGCAGCAGTAGAATCACCTATTACAAAAATCGTTGTTGTCTTTGTGCTGGATGTCATCAGCAACGCCAGTATGAATACACATAAAATAGCTTTTATTTTTTTCATTTGTCTGTAGTTTTTAGAAGTTACTAAAATTATAGTTAGGCATACACGCTAACACATAAAAAGCTCTCGCCCTGCCGCGCACCGCATATTCACATATACGAGCACGAGAGGACGAGAAAGAGAGTATTATTTATTTACTTTGGCTATCAATTCCTCGGCAGTAACCAAGGTTTGTTCGCCAGTTTCCATATTCTTAAGCGTAACCTTGCCCTGAGCCATCTCATTCTCACCTGCAAGCACAACAAATGGAATATTCTTGGCATTAGCATAGCTCATCTGCTTCTTCATCTTCGCCTTATCAGGGAAGATTTCGGTACGGATACCGGCTGCACGAGCTGCACTTACTATAGGCAGACAGTAAGCTGTCTCCTTTTCACCGAAGTTGATAAACAGTACCTGAGTAGCATTTACAGCCTCCTTCGGATAAAGGTCGAGCGCACCTAACACATCATAAATACGGTCAGCACCAAAACTGATACCTACACCGCTCAAACCTGGCAAACCGAAAATGCCGGTGAGGTTGTCGTAACGACCACCACCTGTAATACTTCCCATTGGAGTATCAAGCGCCTTCACCTCGAAGATTGCACCCGTATAATAGTTCAAGCCACGAGCCAGGGTGAGATCCAGTTCTATCTCGTTGTTCAAGCCAAGAGTCTTCAAGGTATCGAGGATAAACTTGGTTTCCTCTACACCTTTCAAACCAACTTCTGAACCTTCGAGAACCTTCGCTATCACTTCAAGTTTCTCATCATTAGTTCCTGACAATGAGATGATTGGCTGCAACTTTTCAATGGCATCTTCAGAAATGCCGTCATTGCGCAACTCTTCGTTTACATTGTCAAGTCCGATTTTATCAAGCTTATCGATGGCTACTGTGATATCTACAATCTTCTCAGCCTCGCCGATAACCTCTGCAATACCGGTAAGAATCTTGCGGTTATTAATCTTGATGCATACACGAACACCAAACTTGGTGAACACGGTATCAACAATCTGCATCAATTCGACCTCGTTCAGGAGAGAATCAGAGCCAACCACATCAGCATCACACTGATAGAACTCACGGTAACGTCCCTTCTGAGGGCGGTCTGCACGCCATACTGGCTGAATCTGATAACGTTTGAAAGGCATCTGCAACTCCTCGCGGTGCTGCACTACGTAACGTGCGAAAGGAACGGTCAAGTCATAACGAAGACCCTTCTCACAAAGTTTCGCTGCTAATTTGAGTGATCCGAGAGAATGAATATCCTCATCGCTCACCTTATTCATATAGTCGCCTGAATTCAATATCTTAAAAAGCAGTTTATCACCCTCTTCACCATACTTGCCCATCAAAGTCTGAAGGGTTTCCATGGCTGGGGTTTCAATCTGCTGGAATCCATAAAGAGCATACACTTCCTTGATGGTGTTGAAGATGTAGTTGCGTTTCGCCATCTCAACAGGACCAAAATCTCTCGTGCCCTTTGGTATACTTGGTTTCTGAGCCATTTATTAATGTTTAATATGAACGTTAAATGTTTAATGTCTAGCGCCATGTAAACCCCTCAAAGTAAACATTAAACACTAAACATTAAACACTATATAATTTACTTGCGTACAATAGTCTGAGCACGGTCTGGACCGATAGAAATGATACCGATCTTAGTCTCAAGGAACTCTTCAACAAAAGCAATATAATCCTTGAACTCCTGTGGGAACTGATCTTCAGATGTGAACTTAGTCATATCTGTCTTCCAGCCCTTGAACTCCTTGTAAACAGGTTCTACATCATCGATTTCGTATGGGAAATCTGTTGTAACAGAACCATCCTTCAACTTATATGCCACGCATGCCTTGATGGTATCGAAGCCATCGAGCACGTCGCTCTTCATCATGATAAGCTCGGTAACACCATTCACCATGACAGAATACTTGAGCTGTACAAGATCGCACCAGCCACAACGACGCTCACGACCGGTAACAGCACCATACTCATGACCGAGGTCACGGATCTTGGCACCCGTCTCATCGAAAAGCTCTGTAGGGAATGGACCTGCACCAACACGTGTACAGTAGGCCTTCATGATACCATAAACATTGCCGATGCGGTTAGGGCCGATACCCAGACCTATGCAGGCACCTGCACAGATAGTATTAGAAGAAGTAACGAATGGATAAGAACCGAAATCAACATCGAGCATAGTACCCTGAGCACCCTCGCAGAGGATATCCTTGCCAGAACGGAGCACCTTATTGATTTCTACCTCGCTATCAATAAGTTTAAACTGCTTCAAGTATTCGATGCCCTCCATCCAGGTCTTCTCAACCTCTGTAATATCGAAGTCGGTATAACCGAGACTTGCGATGGTTTTGAGATGAGCAGCCTTGTGAGCAGCATACTTCTCCTCGAAATTGTCAAGGATATCGCCTACGCGAAGACCGGTACGGCTAACCTTGTCAGTATAAGTAGGACCGATACCCTTACCAGTAGTACCTACCTTGTTCTTTCCCTTAGAAGCCTCGATAGCAGCATCGAGTACACGGTGAGTAGGCATGATGAGATGTGCCTTCTTAGAAATGTAGAGACGGCTCTTCAAATCATGACCGCTCTTCTCAAGATCCTTAGCCTCACCCATAAAGAGGTCTGGAGCCAAAACCACACCATTGCCGATGATGTTCACCTTACCACCCTGGAAAATACCAGAAGGGATAGAGCGAAGCACATACTTCTCGCCCTCAAACTCCAATGTATGTCCAGCATTAGGACCACCCTGGAAACGAGCAATGACATCATACTTAGGGGTCAACACGTCAACCACCTTACCTTTACCTTCATCGCCCCACTGCAAACCCAGCAGGACATCTACTTTACCTGTGTTCATTTTTTATCTTTTTATCTTGATACTTATTCTTTTTTGCGTTTGCGAGTCATCTTGCTTTGACAGCCGCTGCATACGCCATAGATGTAAAGAGCATAAGCATCTTTACGAAAGCGCTGCATCCTGATATCCTTCACAGCAGCCGTAACCTGCGGTGCAACAATTTCGGTTACCTTGCCACAAATCGTGCAAACCTGATGCACATGATTGTCCTCGCTATAACTGGCCTCATACTTGGTGCCGTCTGCCAGACTGTGCTTTACCACAAGCCTTAGTTCCAGGAACAGATGCAATGTGTTATAAAGCGTAGCCCTGCTAACGCGAAAATTCTTTTTCAGTAGCTCTCTGCCCAAATCTTCTATCGAGAAATGCTCTCCCATAGAATAAATGGTGTCGAGGATAGTGGAACGCTCCGGAGTGCGCCGGTGATGATTGCTCTCCATATAATTGTCCAAAACCTCATGAGCTTTTGCTAAAATTTCTTCACTCATAATCCTTGTTAGTTACATAAAACGCACAAAGATACTCATTATCTACGACATAGAACAATATTTAATTTTAAAAAATCTAAATTTGCCTCAATTCCTCATAGATACGCTGAACCGGAAGCCCCATCACATTAAAATAACTCCCCTTCAACCCCGTACAACCTATGTAGCCAATCCATTCCTGAATACCATAGGCGCCAGCTTTGTCAAACGGCTGATAATGATTTATATAATAACTGATTTCATCATCAGAAAGCGGTTTGAACGTCACTTCTGTTGTTACTGAAAAGGAACGCTGCTTATGCTGGGTAGTAAGACAAACACCTGTAACTACATGATGCGTCTTTCCGCTCAACATCTTCAGCATTCGTCTGGCATCTTCTGCATCACGAGGCTTCCCGAGAATGACTCCCTTTCCTTCCTGGTCATTCTGTTCGCCAGCTGTTGGCGCAATCACAACCGTATCTGCTGTAAGAATCAAAGTTTCTGACTCGTCCAACTCGACACTATTATTTCCGTTCAAAAGCGGACGGTAAGCCTCAGCCTTTTTCTTGCAGATGAATTCTGCAACCTGATAAGCATCGAGGTCAGCAGGATAACTTTCATCAATACCACTAATCACCTTCACCTCAAAAGGAATATCCAAACCTGCCAGAAGTTCCTTGCGACGAGGCGAATTACTCGCCAAAATGATCTTATAATTCATCTATTTTAAACCTTATTACTTTGAACTTTATGATTAAAATTCAGTTGCAAACTTTCTACTATAAACTATCAACTTTCAACTATTAACTAAATTCTACCAGCCAAACGCCTTAGCATCTGAAAGCCATAAGCCCTTGGCTCTCAGTACCTGTTCTACGACATCACGTCCCACACCATCACCTCCGTTACAAGCCGAGATATAAGTAGAAATTTCTTTAATATCGGAGCATGCATCTGCTGGGCAACATGGACATCCGCAACGACGCATTATCTCATAATCAGGAATATCATCACCTACATATATTATTTCCTCATCTGTAATTGAATATTTCTGCTTGAACTCCTCATAAGTCTTTATCTTTACAGAACACCCCATGAAGATATCCTCTACACCAAGATTTTCATAGCGTACCTGTATGGCATGAGAATTACCGCCTGTCAGAATTACGATACGAACACCTTTTTTCTGAGCCAGCTGAATGGCATAGCCATCTTTGATATTAACAGTACGCAAAGGTTCGCCGGCACTGGAAAGCGTGATGGTCTGTCTTGACAGTACTCCATCAACATCAAAGATGATTGCTTTTATCTTATTTAAATCGTAATTTATCATATTTATTTCTGTTTTTAGAACTTAAATTCTTAACTGCAAACTTAAACCGACAACCGTTTTATTTCTTGAAGTTGAATATGCTTTTGCTCATCATTTCATAAATCTGCTGTAGTTCTGGCTGTTTTTCAAGGAGTTGCATTTGTTTCTCCATTACGTTCCGATCATCGCGAATAGCCGGCCCTGTCTGCACTTCAGCTGCCGAATGCGAAGAAGCCTTGTCCATAGTTTCCATAACCAGAGGACGGAGAACACTGCCAGGAATATGATGATTTTCGAGAATCTGCTGGCCTATAGCTACGCAATGATTCGCAAAATTACAAGCAAAAACAGCTGACAGGTGCAGATACTTACGATTATCAGAATCCAATTCATAGACACTACGAGAAATCTGTTCTGCCAACCTCTTCAGGAAAGAAGTTTCGAAAGCACCACATCCCTCAATGAAAATAGGAATATTTTCGAATGCTACCTTTTTATCTTTCGTAAACGTCTGCATCGGATAAAATACGCCATAATGACGGGCATAATCTTTGAAAACATCCATCGGCATGGAACCAGCTGTATGAACAAACATCTTATCTTCTCTTCCTTTGCAAAGTTCAGGAATAAGCATTTCAAGCGCATCATCCTTCACTGAAACGATGTACAAATCTGCATCACAGACCACCTTACTCATCTCATTGACAGACTCACAATTCACCTTCTCAGCCAATAGAGAGGCCGACTCCCTAGTTCTACTGAAAACTTGCACAATCTGATGTTCTGATTGCGATATTTCGAGCGCAAGATTGGTTGCAAGATTACCTGCCCCAATAAACACTATTTTCATACGTAATTTTGTTTAAAGTTCTACTTTTTATGCAAAAATACTAAAAAATAACGATAGAGAAGCCCTTTTTCTTGCTTTTTTATGATAAATTTATTATTTTTGCCTTCGTGAGAAAATATGATGTAGAAATATATGGTAAACTGGAAGAAATGCCGCATTTATTGGAAGGCGACTTTTTTCATAGCTTGGAGCTTTTTCAGATTCTTGAAAAAACACCCGGCATAACCCCTTTTATGGCTGTCGCCACACAGGAGAACAAGGTGGCAGGACAAATGCTCGTCATCCTCTATCACCGCAAATCTTTATTTCCACCTTATTTATATACGCACGCGCACGCGTATGGAGAGGGACTTTATGCACCCGATGCTGAACAGAATGCTATTTTCCCATTGTTACTCCGCAGCCTAACTATCCACTTACACAAACGACTCTGCTTTTACATCGAGTTCTCCCGAATGAGCAAAAAGATGCTGGGTTACCGGGAATTCAGAAAATTGGGCTATGTACCTATTGCCTGGCAAGAGATACATAACTCCCTACACAGCAAACTTCCCCAAGAGCGACTCTCAGACAAACAAATTGCTATGATTGAAAAAATGAAGAAAAAGGGAATAAGTTGTAGAGAGGCAACTTCACCCGAAGACATCCATCGTTATCACCAGTTGCTCAAAAATTATTATCGGCTGAAACTTCGCCGTTTTGTTCCTGACGAAACATTCTTTCAGAAACTGAGTACAAGCAGTAATGCCAGAAACGTCATCATCACCTATAAGGACAAAGTGATTGGCGGCTATACCTGCATCTACAACCAAGGCAATGCCTTTCTTTGGTTTTCTGCATTCAAGAGAAAGACTTACATCCATCTGCATCCGGACACAATGACCATCTGGCAAGCACTCTCTGATGCACAGGAGCAGGATGCCCAACACCTCCACTTTATGGACGCAGGACTTCCGCTTAAGAGTAATCTCTACCGTGAATTCATTCTCGGTTTCGGAGGCAAACCTGTTACCAAGTTTCGCTGGTTCCGCTTCTATCCAAAAGTTATAAACCTGCTCCTCCACTGGCTATACAAGGATTAAGGAAAAGAGGTTCCGTGAGCCTATATAAAGCATCTCCGAAACCTCTTTCTCTTTTTTAAGCGTAATTACACATACGCTCAAAAAGTACATTTTGTATATTAAAGCCAACACCTCTACTCTTTCAAAGCACGGTCTAGCTGCTCCAAACCGCGCTCTGTACAGAATCCACGAATCAGGCACAAAATATAATTGTCGTATATCTCCTGCATCGAATGAACACGATAGAGCTGATGATGCATGATTTCCTCCATCATTACATGTCCTATGTCCATAACAACATTGAAGTCTACATCCTTACGGAAAAGCCCCTCCTTTACACCAGCCTCAAAGAAACGCACACTCTCCTCCCGTTCATGAGCATGATTTTCCTGGAAGAATTTCACTACACGAGGCATCTTATGAACCTCCTCATAAAAAAGAACGCCCACCATCCCATTGCGCTCCATCTGCAATTTATAGACATAGCTGATAATATCTATCACATTCTTCGCTTGGGTCTTGGCGAAATTCTCTAACTTCGAACGATTTTCTTCTAGCTGACGCATCATACCAGCAAGCAACAATTCCTCTTTGTCACCAAAAATCTCGTACACAGTTCTCTTAGATACATGAAGTCCCTGTGAGATTTCATCCATCTTGACAGCTTTTACCCCACGCTTATAGAATTCAGGCATCGCATAAGAGATGATTCTGTCTTTCAGTTCTTGTCTATATTGATTGATTTCTGCCATTTTACTTGTTTGAAGACTATTTTTGTGCAAAGATACAAAAAAAATCAAAAAACCATTCTTTTTTACTAAGTTTTTTTGTACCTTTGCACAAACTTTTAAATTTCGTACGTAAAATCCACGAATATGAAAGAAAAATAAACTTTAAACCAATATATTGTTATGGTAAAAATTACAAAAGAGGCGGCTTTAAGTTATCACGAGACTGGCCGTCCTGGCAAGATTGAGGTTAAGCCAACAAAACCTTATCACACACAAACGGATCTGAGCCTTGCTTATTCTCCTGGCGTGGCATTCCCATGTCTTGAGATCCAGCAGAACCCAGACGATGCATACAAGTATACTGACAAGGGTAACCTGGTTGCTGTTATCAGTAATGGTACAGCAGTGCTCGGACTTGGCGATATCGGTGCCATGAGCGGAAAGCCAGTGATGGAAGGTAAGGGATTGCTTTTCAAGATTTACGGTGGTGTGGATGTCTTCGATATTGAAATCGATGAAAAAGACCCAGAAAAGTTCTGTGAAACCGTAGAGAAAATCGCTCCTACATTTGGTGGAATCAACTTGGAGGACATCAAGGCACCTCAATGTTTCTACATCGAGGAACGCCTGAAAAGAACTCTCGATATCCCTGTAATGCACGATGACCAGCATGGTACTGCTATCATCTCCGCAGCAGGTTTGAAGAACGCTCTTGAGGTAGCTGGCAAGAACATTGCCGATGTGAAGATTGTCGTAAATGGTGCTGGTGCAGCTGCTATCAGCTGTACAAAACTCTACGTAGCGCTCGGTGCACAGGTAAAGAACATCATTATGCTCGACTCTAAGGGTGTCATTACCAGCGACCGCGAAAATCTGACAGAGCAGAAAAAGCTCTTTGCAACAGACCGCCGCGATGTCCATACACTCGAAGAGGCTGTGAAAGGCGCCGATGTATTCGTAGGACTCAGCAAGGGTAACGTGCTCTCCAAGGATATGATTCGTTCTATGGCAGACAACCCTATCGTTTTCGCTCTTGCTAATCCAGTACCTGAGATCAGCTACGAAGACGCTATGGACAGCCGCCCTGACGTATTGATGTCAACTGGCCGTTCAGATTATCCTAACCAGATTAACAATGTAATCGGTTTCCCATACATCTTCCGTGGTGCACTCGATGTTCACGCCCGTGCTATCAACGAAGAAATGAAGATGGCTGCTGTTCATGCTATTGCCGATTTGGCTAAGCAGCCGGTTCCTGATGTAGTAAACGATGTTTACCACGTTAACGACCTTACATTCGGTCCTAAATACTTCATTCCGAAACCTGTAGATCCACGTTTGATTACAGAAGTTTCTGCTGCCGTAGCTAAGGCTGCAATGGAAAGTGGTGTGGCTCGCACCCCTATCACAGACTGGGAGAAGTACAAGCAGGATTTGCGCCAGCTGCTTGGTCAGGAGACCAAACTGACACGCAAGCTCCACGATACAGCGCGCCTTCACCCACAGCGTGTAGTATTCGCTGAAGGTGGCAACCCAACTATGCTGAAGGCTGCAGTCCAGGCAAAGCAAGAGGGCATCTGCCAGCCAATTCTGTTGGGCAACCCTGACCGTCTGAACCGTGTTGCTAGCCGTTTGAAGCTTGACCTTTCAGATATTGAGATTGTAGATATGCGTGCCGATAACGAACAGGGCCGTCGTGCTAAATTTGCCAAGCATCTGGCAGAGAAGCGTGCTCGCGAGGGCTACAGCTTCGAGGAAGCTTATGATAAAATGTACGAGCGCAACTACTTCGGTATGTCAATGGTAGAACAGGGTGATGCTGACGCATTCATCACTGGTCTTTACACAAAGTACAGCAATACTATTAAGGTGGCAAAAGATGTAATTGGAATCCGTGAGCCATATAAGACTTTCGGTACCATGCATATCCTTAACACCCAGAAGGGTATTTATTATATCGCAGATACGCTCATCAACCGCCACCCAGACGAAGATGTGCTGATCGATGTTGCCAAGCTGTCTGCAGGTACAGTGAAGTTCTTCAACGAAGAGCCGGTTATGGCCATGTTAAGCTACTCGAACTTCGGTACAGACAATATTGGCTCACCTGTTAAGGTAAAGAAAGCCGTTGCTGAGATGCAGAAGGAGTTCCCAGAACTCGCTATCGATGGTGAGATGCAGGTAAACTATGCACTCAACAAGGATCTGCGCGATGAGAAGTACCCATTCTCCCGCCTCAAGGGCAAAGACGTCAACACTTTGGTGTTCCCTAACTTGAGTAGCGCCAATGGTGCATACAAACTTCTCCAGGGTTTGAATCCTGAAGCAGAGATTATCGGCCCTATCCAGATGGGATTGAATAAGCCTATCCACTTCACTGACTCAGAAAGTAGTGTACAGGATATCGTAAACATCACAGCAGTAGCTGTCATTGATGCTTACGTAGAGAAAATCAAGAAGCAGAAGTAATCACTTCTTTTTCCTGATTCAAACAAACAGAAAAGATAATAGTATTTTCCATAAACAGGTTGGCACTTCTGCGCCAACCTGTTTTTATTTTCTCTACTTCACTACTCGTCTCGAAAGTTCGTCTCTTTATACTTTTGAAGATATCTAAAAAAAAAAACAGAATTGCAATCGATTACGCAGCCTTTCTTGCTAAAATAAGTTAATTTACACTCTTGTGCGCCCACACAATTGATTTACAACAAAAATAATCAAATAAATATTTGGTGATTTGAAAAAAATCGTGTATCTTTGCAGCCAGTTATCCTGAAAACAATCTTTTTACCTTAATGGAAACTAATACCTATTGAAGATTTGGAGCGGTAGCCTGTGAAGGTCATCGCTTTTTTCTTTTTATACACCTCCTCCATCAAATAGCATATAGCATATATTGTTCCCAAGAAGAAAGTATATAATTAAAAGGTAATATCACTTGAGTCGGAAGACTTGCTGACTGCAGTCAGCAGACCTGTCGACTATAGTGAGCAGACCTGCTGACTAGGCTCAGCAGAGCTGCTGACACTAGTCATAACTTTAACGAAGCTATCTTCTTGAACCTGAGAAGTCGTATCCTTGAACCTAAGGAGACATCTTCTTGAACCAGAGAAGTCGTATCCTTGAGCCAGAGGAGACATATCATTGAGCCAGAGGAGACATATCATTGAGCCAAAGGAGCCATATCATTGAACCTAAGGAAGTATATTATTGAACCCAATAAAGAACATTATACTATTTACGAGTCCCTTATCTGGTAGCAAATAATCGGTATTCTTATAAAAAACAGGCTTTTCTGTTAAATCTTTCTAAAAAGCAATCTTTATTTCCCCAACATTTTGTTCATATCAAAGATAATTTGTAATTTTGCACCCCGAATGCTCATGGATTGGGCAAATGTTACAGAAAAGTTTAGTTCGAAGGGGCTCAAAGAAGATCCGGCACAATGCAGGACGCCTCCCGAAGAAACCCGTTTATATAATTAATTTAATGTACGCAATTGTAGAAATTAACGGTCAGCAGTTCAAGGCTGAGGAGGGCAAGAAGCTCTTCGTACATCACATCAAGGATGTTGAGGCAGGTCAGACTGTTGAGTTCGACAAGGTTTTGCTCGTTGACAAAGACGGCTCAATCACTGTCGGTGCACCAGCTGTAGAGGGTGCAAAAGTAGTAGTAGAAGTAGTGAACCCACTCGTAAAGGGTGACAAGGTAATCGTCTTCAAGATGAAGCGCCGCAAGGACTATCGCAAGAAGAACGGTCATCGTGCTCAGTTCACTGAAGTATCAATCAAATCTGTAATCGCTTAAAATTAGGAGGAATTAGAAAATGGCACATAAGAAAGGTGTTGGTAGTTCTAAGAACGGCCGTGAATCAGCTTCACAAAGATTAGGCGTTAAGATCTGGGGTGGTCAGAGCATCATCGCAGGTAACATCATCGTTCGCCAGCGTGGTAACAAGCACTTCCCAGGTGAGAATGTAGCTCAGGGTAAGGATGATACATTGTATGCTTTGGCAGATGGTATCGTTTACTTCCACAAGGGTCGCAAGGACAAGAGTACAGTTTCTGTTCTCTCTCCAGAGGTTTACGCTGAGAAGACCAAAAAAGCTGACGCTTAATTTTTAAAGTTTTAGAAAAAACTATTCCAAACAAACAACATAGAAGCCTGCTCATACCTAGAGCAGGCTTTCTTCGTTTATATAAGTTTTTAGGCAAGGATTACACCACACCCCCTTTCTCTAAGCTCCTTAACCCTGTAAAACCACAAAAAAACTTTAATTCTACCCTTCCCTGTAAAAAAGTCAGCAATTTTTTACGCTATCACAAATATTTTTTGTACTTTTGCCTACAAATAGTAAATTATTTAATTAAAAGACATTTTATGCTTACACTTAAACTTATCAGTGAGGAAACTGAACGTGTAGTTAAGGGTCTCGAAAAGAAGCATTTTCCAAATGCTCGTGAGGCCGTAGAGAAAGTTTTGGAGTACGACAAGATTCGTCGTGAAGCTCAGCAGAAGTTGGATAACAACAAGCAGCAGGCTAACCAGTTTGCTAAGCAGATTGGTGCCCTTATGAAGGAAGGTAAGAAAGAGGAAGCTGAGAGCGCAAAGGCTCAGGTAGCTATGCTCAAGGCAGACGCTAAGGCTCTTGAAGAGATCATGGAGAAAGCACAGAACGATATGACAAACCAGTTGCTCGAAATTCCTAACATCCCTTGCGAGCAGGTTCCTGAAGGTAAGGACGCAGCCGACAACGTTGTTGTGAAAGAAGGCGGCGAAAAGCCAAACCTCGGCGAGGATGCTCTCTGCCATTGGGATCTCTTGAAGAAATACAATCTTGTTGACTTCGACCTCGGCGTTAAGATTACTGGCGCAGGTTTCCCTGTATATATCGGCAAGATGGCTCGTTTCCAGCGTGCGCTTGAGGCATTCTTCCTTGATGAGGCTCGCAAGAGCGGATATTTGGAGATTCAGCCTCCTTACGTAGTAAACGAGGACTCTGGTCGTGGTACCGGTCAGTTGCCAGACAAGGAAGGTCAGATGTATCATGCTAATCTGGATAATCTCTTCCTCATCCCTACTGCTGAGGTTCCTGTAACCAACATCTTCCGCGATGTTATTCTCGATGAGAAAGATCTCCCTATCAAGCGTTGTGCTTACTCAGCTTGTTTCCGTCGTGAAGCAGGTAGCTATGGTAAGGACGTTCGCGGTTTGAACCGCCTGCACCAGTTCGACAAGGTAGAGATTGTTCGCATCGATAAGCCAGGTCACTCTTACGAGAGTTTGAACGAGATGCTCGACCATGTTGAAGGTCTTTTGAAGAAGTTGGAATTACCATACCATATCCTCCGTCTCTGCGGTGGTGATATGAGTTTCACCTCTTCTATCTGCTACGACTTCGAAACATGGAGTGCTGCACAGGGCCGCTGGCTGGAAGTTTCATCAGTATCTAACTTCGAGAGCTATCAGGCTAACCGTCTCCACTGCCGCTATCGCCATACAGATGACAAGAAGATTGAACTTTGCCACACATTGAATGGTTCAGCACTTGCCTTGCCACGTATCGTAGCAACCATCTTGGAGAACAATCAGACCCCAGAAGGAATCCGCGTACCTAAGGTATTGGTTCCATACTGCGGTTTCGAGATGCTTGATGACAAAAATTTCGATTAATTTGAAGTATCGGTAAGACTTTCTGTTTTTCTCGATTATACAAAACATTCGAAAAACAAAAATAACATATATTGTACGAGGATAACTTCGACTGCCACAAAGGTAGCCGATGTTATCCTTTTGCATTTTTATGTACCATGAAGCAAACTCTAAACAGCTAACCAGAAATATTAATATATCAGCATTAAGAAATTTAATAGCCCATGAACAAGATTATCAAGAAAGTACAATACTCAGAGAAAGTATTCCGCTTCGATGTAGAAGCACCACTTATAGCCAAGAGCCGAAAGGCAGGTAACTTTGTCATCATCCGTGTAGACAACAACAGCGAGCGCATGCCGCTGACCATCGCTGATGCTGACATTGAGAAAGGAACCATCACACTGGTTGTGCAGAAGGTAGGTCTTTCATCTACCAAACTCTGTGCATTGAATGAAGGCGATGAGATTCACGATGTGGTGGGACCACTTGGAAATCCTACACATATCGAGAACTTCGGAACAGTCATTTGTGCCGGAGGTGGTGTAGGCGTAGCTCCTATGCTCCCTATCATCAAGGCACTGAAAGCCGCAGGAAACAGAGTCCTTTCCGTAATTGCGGGTAGGAACAAAGACCTCGTGATTATGGAAGATGAAGTGCGTGCATCTAGCGATGAACTCATCATCATGACCGATGACGGAAGTTACGGCGAGAAGGGTGTTGTAACCGTAGGAATCGAGAAGTTTATCAATCAGGAGCATATCGATAAGGTTTTCGCCATCGGTCCTCCTATCATGATGAAGTTCTGCTGTCTCCTGACCCAGAAATATAATCTTTCCACAGACGTTTCGCTCAATACCATCATGGTGGATGGAACTGGTATGTGCGGTGCCTGCCGCCTGACCATCGGTGGCAAGACCAAGTTTGTCTGCATCGACGGTCCTGAGTTTGACGGCGCCCAGGTAGATTGGGACGAGATGTTCAAGCGCATGGGTACTTTCAAGGATGTTGAACGCGAAGAGATGGAACACTTCGAAGAGCACCTTGCAACTGTAGACGCAGGAAAGAAGAAAGAAACTACGGATGTAATCATGGACGTAGAACCTACAGATGCGAGCATCGAAGAGTTGACCGACCGTAACGCTGAGTGGCGCAAGGAGTTACGCGCTTCGATGAAAGCAAAAGAACGTACAGCTATAGAGCGCGTAAAGATGCCAGAACTTGACCCTCTTTATCGTGCCACAACCCGTACGGAAGAGGTAAATATCGGTTTAACCAAGGAAATGGCTTTGACCGAAGCCAAGCGCTGTCTCGACTGTCCTAAGCCTACCTGTATGGAAGGTTGTCCGGTAAGCATCAACATTCCTTCCTTCATCAAGAATATTGAGCGGGGCCAGTTCCTTGCCGCAGCCAAGGTTTTAAAGAACACCTCTGCCCTACCAGCCGTTTGCGGACGAGTTTGCCCACAGGAAAAGCAATGTGAAAGCAAGTGTGTACATCTCAAGATGAACGAGCCTGCTGTAGCTATCGGATACCTGGAGCGTTTTGCTGCCGATTACGAACGCCAGAGTGGAAACATCTCTGTACCAAAGTGCGATGAACCTAATGGCATTAAGATAGGCGTAGTTGGTTCAGGACCTTCCGGATTGAGTTTTGCAGGCGATATGGCAAAGAAGGGATTCGACGTTACCGTCTTTGAAGCATTACACGAGATTGGCGGTGTATTGAAATATGGTATTCCTGAATTCCGTTTGCCTAATGCTATCGTAGATGTAGAGATTGAGAATCTTCAGAAGATGGGCGTAAAGTTTATTACAGACTGCATCGTAGGCAAGACCATTTCCGTAAAAGATCTGGAAGAACAAGGATTCAAGGGAATCTTCGTTGGCTCAGGTGCGGGTCTGCCAAACTTCATGAATATTCCTGGAGAGAATGCCTTGAACATCATGTCTTCTAACGAATATCTTACCCGTGTAAACCTGATGGATGCAGCCAATCCTCATAGCGACACCCCTATCAACTTAGGTAAGAAGGTGGTTGTTGTAGGCGGCGGTAACACAGCTATGGACAGTTGCCGTACTGCAAAACGACTCGGAGCAGACGTAACCTTGGTATATCGCCGTTCGGAGACTGAAATGCCTGCACGACTCGAAGAGGTGAAGCATGCCAAGGAAGAAGGAATCAACTTCTTTACATTGCACAATCCTAAAGAATATGAGGCAGATGAGAAGGGCGCAGTAAAGGCTGTAGTTCTCGATGTGATGAAGCTTGGCGAACCTGATGCCAGCGGCCGTCGTCGTCCAGAAGCTACAGGCGAGACCATCACGCTGGAGTGCGACCAGGTAATTGTTGCCGTAGGAGTAAGTCCTAATCCACTCGTTCCACAGAGTATCGAAGGACTGGAACTCGGCCGGAAGAACACCATTGCCGTAAACGACCAGATGCAGAGTTCCATCGAAGAAATCTACGCTGGCGGCGATATCGTACGAGGAGGAGCCACAGTAATCCTTGCCATGGGAGACGGCAGAAAGGCCGCTCTCAATATGAGCGAAAAATTATTGAATAAGAAATAAGAAAACGGGAAACAATAAAGGGCAGCCATGCATCACGCAGACTGCCCTTTCCTTTTCTCGTATGTAATGTTATAAAATGAAATGTAGTTCGTACATATATTTATTAATAATTGGACTCAAACACTATTTCAGATTAATACGGAGTCCGAACTGGAGATTAAAATTCCACTTCTTATCTTTAAACGTATTTTCTATTTCGCTGCCATTATCAAAATAATATTTTGCACCTGGCTCAATATAGAAGCCCACTTGTGGTGTAACATCATACTGTGCACCAAGCGAAGCCTTACCCGAGAACTGAACGTCATCACGTTTCACGTCCTCTTTATGACCAGAAACCTTTGTATCATTCTTTACGTTGAAATCGGCTTCTCCACCCGCCATTACGTACGCATGAAAGCCTCCCGTGCTCCAAACCTCATAGTTTAAACCAAGTGGAACACCCACATAATGCAAAACCTGATGTGTATCAAATTCTGAAACACCATAAGATTTGAAATCAGAAGCAACACGCGTATATACGACACCGGTACTCAAAGACAAACGAGGCGCAAGTCCGATACCAACCTGAGCACCTATAGCCAAAGGAGCATGATGTTTCGCTTCAACATATTTCGGTATTGCATATCTTAAAGGAGAAGCAGCAGCCAGGAAAACGCCATGATCAGCAAAGCCACCACCAGCAAGAGGATCTGAAGACGCATACATGCCGTTTGACATTCCATCACTGCCAGAGCCCAGACTTACATTCTCTGCATACAGGTTCATGGTCCAGTTCTGTTCATACTTGTCCTTATAACTGCGTTCAAAATGACCATCCTGCGCCCTGCCTGCATAAAGCTTCTGCCCACCATCTGCTTCCAACGGCTTGGTTGCATGATTAGAAGAAACGGCCATCTGTCTTTCAGAATCCTCATTTTGCTTTTGCAAAACAGATAATTCCCGACCATTTACCTCTGCATTAACAGACTGTTCTGGCATTTCTACCTCTGCTGCAAGCATTACTTCATGATCAGCAGCAACAGTCCGCTCCTGGAAAGAGACAGAAGATTTACTATGGTTCAATTGACGCCCCGATGAATGATGATTCACCTGATGTGCAGATGCATTGTTTTCAGCAAGCAAGATAGCATTTTTACTTCCTGCCGATTGTGCTTCTGCACGGACAGCAGAAGAAGTCCTGCTTGAACCTGATGCTGTAGAGAAAGAACTCTGAACAGCTAAGTTAGCCTGTCCCGGTTCATCATCATGCAGATAAACATAACTGCCTCCTACTCCCAATAAAGCAATCGCTGCAGCTACTGACCATCTTTTCAAGACAACATAACGAGCCTGTGGTCTCTTTTTTACATCAGTTTCCTCATCACCAACCTTTTTAGACTGAGCAAGCGATTGTTCTATCTCAGCCCACAAGTCGTGGCTGACAGGCTCTTGGTAATCTGCCAACTGATTTCGAAGTTTATTTGTCCAATCGTTACTCATTACTTTTCTCGTTTATATGATTCAACTCTTTATTTTCACTACTATCTGTCTGGCTCAGATAATCTTTCACCTTTTTGCCCAACAGCTTTTTCGCCCGCAAATATTGTGAAGCAGAACTGCTTTCTTTGATGCCTAACAGCTGTGCAATTTCTTTATGGCTTTTCTGTTCAAAAACAAACATGTTAAGAACCAGTCTGTACCCATCAGGCAATTCTCCTATCATTCTTGTCAGTTCTGCAGGCGGAATTCTTTCTACTTCAGGCTCTTCATCCTCAATATCATCGGGAACTTCGTCCACGATAGTGAAGCGCTTTTGCTGCCTTACAAAGTTGACAGCTTCATTTGTCACTATCCGCAAGAGCCAAGCCTGAAGAGCGCCCTCACCCCGATATTCAAACTTTGAAATGCCGGAAAAGACTTTTATAAAACTATCTTGCACTACATCTTCAGCATCATCGCGCATAGGGACATACCTCAGCGCTACGGCCATGGCATACCCTACATAGCGTTCGTACAATCTGTGCATGGCTGCCCGACTGCCGCTATTGATGTCGTCTAAGAGTTTCTTTTCCGATTCCAATTTCAAATCCTTTTTAAAGATTAAACGATATAAAGAGAAAACCTTGCATCAAAAATGAACTTTTTTTTGATGCAAGGCACTTTTTTTTATATTTCTACATTATTCTATAGAGAACACTTTACCTTCCTGAGTAAGATAACTTTCCGTAAACACCTCTTTAGCTTCATTCAACAATACCTCTTCATTATTATATCTTGCACTATAATGTCCCAGAAGAAGTTTGCCTACACCCGCATTTCTGGCTATAGTTGCTGCCTGTCGAGCAGTGCTGTGATAATAGAGTTTAGCCCTGTCCTCATTCTCCGAAGTATAGGTGCTCTCATGATAAAGCACCGTAACCCCCTTTACCTTTTCTGCCAACCCCGGAACAAACCGGGTATCACTGCAATAAGCATAACTGCGGGGAGTAGCGGCAGGCATTACCAATCTGGCATTAGGTATTACATCCCCCTCCTTCGTTGTCCAGTCAGCTCCATTCTTGATGTTGTTAATCTGGCTTACAGGAATCTCGTAATAATCTATCATATCACGACGGATATGAGGTAATGTCGGTTTCTCTCTGAAAATGTAACCACAACAAGGCACACGATGCTGCAGAGGAACGGTTTCTACGGTTACAGAATGATCTTCATATACTACTTGCGACTTCTCGGTATCTACAGGAACAAATTCGATTTGATATTCCATTCCCTGCATGAAGAAATCAATCTGACGCTTAAACAAATCTTCGTAACTTTCTGGCGCATATACCTTTAACTTAGCCGTTCTGCCCAGCATACCTAAGGTAGAAAGAAGTCCCAGCAAGCCAAAGCAATGGTCACCATGAAGATGCGAAATAAAGATAGCATTTATCTTAGCAAAGTGAACATGAGTGCGACGGAACTGCATCTGGGCACCCTCTCCACAATCCATCATAAAGCATTTGCCACGCATCTCAATAATCTGGGCCGAGGCACTATGCTGAAGGGTGGGTAAAGCACTGCCACACCCCAATATATGTACTTTAAATGGTTCCAAAACTAAATCATAAATTACAGGTTCAACATGATGACCTTACTCTTGGCGCTTGAAAACAAAGATACCCTGAGTATTCTCCAACATAAGACTGTCAGAACCCAACTTGTCAATGGCAAAAGTATCCTTATTCAGCAAAAGTTTACCATTGAGTATCTTCCAGCTAGTCCAAGGATTAGTTTCAGCCTTCACATTGTTCTTCACCTCTCCACCTTCCAAGATATCAAAATTCTTATCCAGAGAGGTCCATTTACCCAAGAGGGATGTCAGGTTGATAATCTTCTGGGCCATCATCTCTCCATCCTCAGCCTTATAACCGATAAGAGCAATACGGTCGCCAGCCAGCAATCCTCCCTGAACAACATCAGGATTCTCATCGTCAATAAACACCGAAAGGGTGTCACCATCATCAGAAATCAGCTCCAGGCTATGCATAGAGGTTCCCTCACCGCATACACCATAGATGGTAGAATCGTTCATTGCATCCTCTACCTCTACCGAATCTGCTTCACTGATAACAGGAACATTATTTTTGTTCTTACAACTGTTGGCTGCGAAAAGCGCCACCAAAGCTATTGTTACATAAACTAATTTCTTCATAACACTTTAGTTTTTATTATTATATTGATGAGTCGATAAGATTATCTGATTCACCGTTATTTATCATCCTTTTTCTCCTGAAGTTTTGCTTCATCCCATAGTTTATCCATTTCTTCTAAGCTCATATCTTTCAAGTTTTTACCTTGCTTTAAGCTATGATCTTCTACGTAGTTGAAACGGCGGATAAACTTCTGGTTGGTTTTCTCCAGCGCATTATCTGGATTGAGTTTATAGAGACGTGCTGCATTGATTACTGAGAAGATGAAATCGCCCAATTCCCGGGTAGAATTCTCTTTGTCGCCTTTAGCCAGTTCTACCTTGAGTTCTTCCAGTTCCTCCTGCACTTTGTCCCACACATCTTCTTTTTCTTTCCAGTCGAAGCCTACATTTCTAGCCTTGTCCTGAATGCGATAAGCCTTGATAAGAGACGGAAGAGAATTAGGGACACCGCTCAACACCCGCTCATTTCCATCCTTCTCCTGCTGCTTGATCTGTTCCCAGGTTTTCTCAACAGAAGTAGCAGTTTTCGGCTTGCTGGCGCCAAGAGCCAAGGTTTCTTCCGAACTGGCAGTTCCAGCCTTCCCGGTTTCTGCTTCTTCAGACTCTCTATATACCACCTGTCCCTCATCGTTGATATACATATCAGGATTCGAAACCGTCCAATTTCCTTCCTCCTTCCAGTTGATGAAAGGATGGCGGAACATCAATTTATCTGCCTCCTGATTGCAAACATCACAGATATCGAACTCGCCGTCTTCTCTGCCGATGATGCTATAGAACATCACGTGCTCCAACACATCACCCAACTCCTTCTTGATATCCTTGTAATCGCGCTTCATCAAGGCGTCACAAAGTTCGAAAGTCTCCTCGATCGTATTCGGACGAAGACTCTCGAATGTCTGCTTTTTATCCCATGGACACTGCAGGCGCAAACGGTCCTGCACATCCAGCAAGCGGCTGAACGCCGCCAGTTTTTCTTCTTTCGTATGTCCTTTTCCTGTATTACTAACCATCGTTTTGTGCAAAAATTAATAATTTTGATGCAAAGATAGTATTTTTCGCCCAAAAATTAGTATCTTTGCACCGTTTTTTAAAGAAAAAGAAAGAAAAAGAATAAAAATTAGATATAAACAATGGAATTAGCAAGTAAATACGATCCACAAGCAGTGGAAAGTAAATGGTATCAGTACTGGCTCGACAACAAACTTTTCAGTTCTAAGCCAGATGGTCGTGAACCTTATACAGTGGTTATCCCTCCACCAAACGTAACGGGTGTGCTCCACATGGGACACATGCTCAACAATACTATCCAAGATATTCTCGTTCGCCGTGCTCGCATGGAGGGCAAGAACGCATGTTGGGTACCAGGTACCGACCATGCCAGTATCGCTACCGAGGCTAAGGTGGTTAACCGCCTCGCTCAGCAGGGCATCAAGAAGACCGACCTTACCCGCGAGGAGTTCCTCAAGCATGCTTGGGACTGGACTCACGAGCATGGTGGCATCATCCTCAAGCAGCTCCGCAAACTCGGTGCCAGCTGCGATTGGGACCGCACAGCATTCACCATGGACGAGACCCGCTCTCGTGCCGTCATCCACGTATTCTGCGACCTTTACAAGAAGGGACTCATCTATCGTGGCGTGCGCATGGTTAACTGGGACCCTAAGGCTCAGACTGCGCTCTCTGACGAGGAGGTTATCTACAAGGACGAGCACTCTAAGCTCTACCACTTGAAGTATTATGTAGTAGAGCAGGACTGCCAGCAGGTGGATGAGGAGAACGTGATACACAAGGATGAGAAGGGATACTATGCTGTAGTAGCAACCACCCGTCCTGAGACCATCATGGGTGACTCTGCCATGTGTATCAACCCAGAGGATAAGAAGAATACCTGGCTGAAGGGTAAGCACGTTATCGTGCCTCTCGTAAACCGCGAGATTCCTGTCATCGAGGATACATACGTAGATATCGAGTTCGGTACCGGTTGCTTGAAGGTAACTCCAGCTCACGATATCAACGACCACGCACTCGGTTTGAAGCACGGTTTGGAAACCATCGACATCTTCAACGACAATGGTACTATCAGCGAGGCAGCAGGTCTCTATGTAGGTATGGACCGCATGGACGTGCGCAAGCAGATTTCCATCGACCTTCAGAACGCCGGTCTGATGGAGAAGATTGAGGACTATAATAATAAGGTGGGCTTCTCTGAGCGTACCAATGTGCCTATCGAGCCAAAGCTCTCTACACAGTGGTTCCTCAAGATGCAGCACTTTGCTGACATCGCCCTTCCTCCAGTAATGGACGATGATATCGAGTTCTATCCTAAGAAGTACAAGAACACCTATCGCCACTGGTTGGAGAACATCAAGGACTGGTGTATCAGCCGTCAGCTCTGGTGGGGTCACCGCATCCCTGCCTACTATTTCGACAATGCCGGCAAGAAGGATTTCGTGGTAGCTGAGACTGCAGAGGAGGCTCTGAAACTCGCTCAGGAGAAGAATGCCAACATCAAGGCAGAGGATCTTGAGCAGGAGAGCGACTGCCTCGACACCTGGTTCTCTTCATGGTTGTGGCCTATCTCTCTGTTTGATGGTATCGAGCATCCTGACAATGAGGAGATCAACTACTACTACCCTACTTCCGACCTCGTAACTGGTCCGGATATCATCTTCTTCTGGGTAGCACGTATGATCATGGCTGGCTACGAGTATCGTGGCAAGATGCCATTCAAGCACGTATATTTCACAGGTATCGTTCGCGATAAGCTCGGCCGCAAGATGAGCAAGAGTCTCGGTAACTCACCAGACCCACTGGTTCTGATTGACAAGTTTGGTGCCGATGGTGTTCGTATGGGTATGATGCTCAGTGCTCCAGCGGGCAACGACATCCTCTTCGACGAGAGCCTCTGCGAGCAGGGACGTAACTTCAACAATAAGATCTGGAATGCCTTCCGCCTCGTGAAGGGTTGGGAGACTGCAGATATCGAGCAGCCTAAGAGTGCAGAAATCGCCGTGAAGTGGTTTGATGCCAAGCTCAAGGAGGTGAACGCGGAGATGCAGAAGCAGTTTAAGGACTACCGTATCTCTGAGGCATTGATGACTGTATATAAGCTGTTCTGGGATGAGTTCTCATCCTGGTACCTGGAGATGGTGAAGCCAGCTTACGGCCAGCCTATCGACCAGAAGAGCTACGACGCTACCCTCCGCTTCTTCGATGCCCTCCTGAAGATGTTGCATCCATTCATGCCATTCATCACCGAGGAGTTGTGGCAGCACATCTACGACCGCAAGGATGGCGAGAGCATCATGCGCGAGAAGCTGGAGATTCCTGCACCTACAGTTGAGGAGCAGAAGTTGGCAGCAGATATCGAGGCAGTAAAGCAGATTATCGCCGGTGTTCGTACCGTTCGCAACCAGAAGAACATTGCCCAGAAGGAACAGTTGTCTCTCCAGGTAGTAGGCAAGAACGATTTCGAGGCTTACAACGACGTAACGCTGAAGATGGCGAACCTTGATAAGATTGAGGTCATTGCTGAGAAGAGTGCCGATGCATCAAGCTTCATGGTAGGTACCGACGAGTTTGCCGTACCATTGGGCGACCTGATCGACGTAGCTGCCGAGATTGAGAAGGCTGAGGCTCAGCTCAAGCACTTGGAAGGCTTCCTGATGGGCGTACGCAAGAAGCTCAGCAACGAGAACTTCGTAGCTCACGCTCCTGAGAAGGTAGTAGCCCTGGAGCGCAAGAAGGAAAGCGACTCTGTTGAGAAGATTGCTGCCCTCAAGGCAACCATCGAGGAGCTCAAGAAGAAGTAATAGTATTATATTTAATGTTGAATGTTGAGTGTAGAATGTTGAATTAGTCAAGCTGATTCGTTAGCAAGATTGCAACTCAACATTCAACATTCAACATTCAACATTTTTAATTATGATCAAGAAGCTTTTCACCTTATTTATATGTACGCTATCTCTAGCAGCAACTTTCACCAGTTGTGGAGATGAAGCTATTGATGTAGAAAGCGTCAATAAGCAGACTATCTTCGTCTTCTATCCTTGGACGGGTGGAACCAGCTCTACTGGTCTGAAATATTTCCTGGAAAACAATGTAGATAGCATGTGCGCTGGCATCGTAGACAAAAAGGGCCTTACCAATGCCAGAGTATTAGTTTTCTTCACCGAAAAATACAATGAAAGTACGCTCTACGATCTTCAGTATGATGCAGCAACCAAAACCGTGAAACGTGTTCCTATCAAGAAATACGAAGGCAACAGTCATTGTACAGCAGAAGGATTTGCAGATTTACTGAACGATGTAAGACAAAACGCAGAAGCCCTCAACTATTCTCTGATTATCGGAGCACATGGTTGCGGCTGGACATACGCCAACGATTGGGTAAACTATCCATATATGGCAAGACCGAAGGCTGGTTCTACCGAAAAGGGAAATGATAAAAATACCATTGTATCCACAACAACTTCTGATCATTTCAGTGGCATTCAATTTGGCAATGATCCAAACAGACCTGCCACTCGTTTCTTCGGAAGTGTCAGTTTATCAGACAACGCCATCGATATTTCCACCTTGGCCGAAGGCATCAAGCTCAGCGGACTCAAGATGCAATACATCCTCTTTGATGCCTGTTACATGGGCAATGTGGAGACGGCTTACGAGCTGAAAGATGTAACCAATTTTCTGATCAGTTCAAGTAGCGAAGTGATGGGCGAAGGCATCCCATACAAGACGATATGGAGTTATCTCTGCTCATCAGCCCCTAACTATTCCAGCGCAGTATCAGGCATCGTCAACTTCTATAGGAATTCCGATATTCCATACTGCAACATGGCTGCAATAGACTGCCGACAGATAGACAAACTGGCAAGTATCATGAAGGAGATTAACAGCAAGTATACATTAGCTTCGACAGTGCCACTTGACTCTATCCAGCCACTGGATGGTTTCTCGCCAAACCTTTTCTACGATCTCTCGGTATACGTAGACAGCCTCTACCCTAGCGGCTATTTGAAAGACCAGTTCACATCACAATTAAAGCTCACCGTCAGGGCAGCAGAACATACGGATGAAGCCTATACTGCCTTAAAGAGTTTTTATGGCAAGACCTTCAAGGTGAAGAACTATTGCGGTCTTTCTATCTCCGACCCTAGCCAGCACAGCGTAGCTATCAAGGGCAGAGAGAAAACAGCATGGTGGAAAGCTACACACTAATAAGCAATGAAGAGTGAAAGAAACTCCTTATTGGCTTTTAAGAAAAATATTATATAAAAGAATACATGATGGAATATTTTATCATTGAGAATAACGGACAGCAAGCGGGTCCATTCAGCCTGGAGCAACTCGTCCAGAAGGCTATCACACCCGAGACCCTTGTTTGGGCACAAGGCATGAAAGACTGGACACCTGCTTGGAAAATAGCAGAACTGAAGACTGTTCTTGAAACTGTAGAAGCAATCAAAGCTAATACAGCCAACAAAGAAAATGCAGAAGGAACATCAGCAGATGCAGCCGGCAACAACGGGACAGAAGCAGCAAACTTTCAGGCTGCAAACCAGCAGGGTTTCCAGCAGGCACAGCAGGAAGCTTACCAGCAAGGCTTTCAGCACGGCGCTGCCATGAACCAGGGCTACAGACAGGAACCGGAAAAGAAAAAATCGAGCAAGACCCTCTGGAAAATCATCTTAGGTCTTATCGTACTTCTCTTCCTGGTTTTCGCCATAACCAATCCAGGACCTGATGCCCACAAAGAAAAGGTAAAGACTGAGGCAGCCAAGGCTATCGACAAGGCTACAGAAACCAGTGATAACAACTTCTTCACCCAAAGCATCCGTTCCATTGCCAAAATGATGGCAGGAAGCGCTATTGATGAAGTGATGAACCAGCTCTTCGAATACCACAACTATATCGTATGCTCTAAGGGAACCGTTGAGTTTAATGGCAAGCAGCACACCGTAAGCTTCGGAATCCTTGGCAGCGTTTACACGATGAATGCTGATGATATGGTGAAGGCGCTGGAAGGTGCCGACAATCTGCAGATAGAAGAAACCACCAGCTCATCAACCGATGAATCCCCTTCGGTAAGCGATAATAACAGCGATGGTTCAGAAGAAGACGGACTGGGCGCTTCCGTTCAGAAGAAACTGGAAGACAAGGCAAACCAGGCCATGGATCAGGCTGCCGACAAGGTAAGCAAGAAACTGGAAGAGAAAATCAACCAGAAACTCGATGAAGCAACCGATTCTTCAACCGTAGAAAAGATTCTCGACAAGATTCTGGAACTGATCTAGCATCAGAAATCCGAAGAAACATAAGAAATATGACACATTTCTCAATATGACAGCATGGCGGCTTGACGTATATCAAGCCGCCATTGCTGTTTAGTTGACGTGTATCAAAAAAAGCCCCTTTTTCATCATTTTGTCATGTCTTTGTGACAGATATTCAAGAAAAAGGCATTACCTTTGCACCAGAAAACAGTGAGATTGTAAAAGGATAATGTAAAACAGGAGACCTCACATGGAGGCTCCACAAAGAAAGAAAGGAAACAAATTATGATGACGACAGTAATGATTCTTACAGTTGTGGCAGCTATGATTGCCAAGGCTGTAAATGTAAACAACAACATGGAGATGGGCAAGTAAAATTGACCACCGTTCATGAACAAAAGGAAAAAGGAAATGGCAGAAATGCCAAGTATTAATTTTTAAAAAAAGGATAACGATTATGAAAACAATGTATGCAAACATCAAGAAGGCCTTGAAGGCTATTCTTGCAAATTACATGACCGCAATGGAAATGTATGGTGAGGCTTTGAACAGAAGCCGTGGTTGTGCTTGCGCATAAGGGTTCCAATCCCTTCATGCTGCGGCATAGACTAGATTGAAAGCAAAAAGTAATTACGTTTAAATAAAGAAAAAGCGTGTAAGTTACCATACTTACACGCTTTTTTTGTATCTTTGCAACCGGTTAGTAAAAATTTTAAAAAGAAGAAACGATGAACTCACAAGATATGATCAACAGGCTGGAATCGAAAGGCATTCGGCCAACCGCCAACCGCATACTCGTAATGAAGACCCTGATGGGCGAACAGAACCCGCAGAGTCTGAGCAATCTGGAACGAAAGATGGTTTCGATGGACAAGTCGAGCATCTTCCGTACCCTTACCCTCTTTCTGGAACATGATGTGGTACATGCCTTCGAAGATGGGCGAGGCGTACTCTGCTACGAACTCTGCGAAGAAAAAGGGGCTTGCGATCATCACGACGGGCATATTCATTTCTACTGCGAATCTTGCCAGCGTTCCTTCTGTATGGAGGATATCCATATTCCAAGTTTCGAGCTGCCCGAAGGCTTTTACCCCCACTCTATTTCCTTTGTCATCAAAGGCGAATGCCCGGATTGCAGAAAAAAACACCAGTAAAGCGAAAGGTACATTCTGCGTTAATTTAGCATAAATATTTTTGAAATTCTATTGTTTTTCCGATATTATCATTACTTTTGCAAGCGATTATCACGGGGTGCTGAAAGATTCGGCTGAGATGATACCCATAGAACCTGATGCAGGTAATGCTGTCGCAGGGATATTTGATAGCGCTTTATTTTTTTCTTAAGGCTTTCATCTGGAAGTTCACCGTGTTTGATTACATATTATCATATCATCGCTTTCGGGCGATAGAAACAGAGTAAACAAACAGATTATTCATCATATAAAACGAACAGAATATGAAAGTAACTATCAACAACAAAGAGACCGAGACACAGGCTAAAACCATCAGGGAGTTAGCTCAGGAACTCGATTTGCCAGCTACAGGAGTAGCAGTAGCTATCAGTAACGAAATGGTACCTCGTGATGAATGGGAAAACACAATCATCACAGAAGGAGCAGACATCGTTATCGTAAAAGCGTTCTGCGGAGGATAACGGTCCCAGAATACTGCGGAAAAGAATCACCCAAAAGTACTTTTCCTACAGAAATGAAAACAAAAATAACAACTCTATAATAAAACAATGGAAAAATTAGTAATCGCAGGCAGAGAGTTTAACTCACGCCTCTTCTTGGGCACAGGAAAGTTTAACAACAATGCCCTCATGGCTGAAGCCATCAAAGCATCAGAAACAGAAATGGTTACTGTTGCTATGAAACGTATCGAACTCGAAGACAAGCAGGACGATCTGCTCTCTCATATCGTGCAGAACCCAAATATCCAGCTCCTTCCTAACACCAGTGGCGTGCGCAACGCCGAGGAGGCTGTCTTCGCAGCACAGATGGCTCGAGAGGCTTTCGGAACCAACTGGCTCAAGCTCGAAATCCACCCAGACCCTCGCTATCTTCTTCCAGACTCTATCGAGACACTGAAGGCTACCGAGAAACTGGTAAAACTCGGTTTCGTGGTATTGCCATATTGTCAGGCAGACCCAACCCTCTGCAAGCACCTCGAAGAGGCTGGTGCTGCTACCGTGATGCCACTTGCTGCACCTATCGGCACCAACAAGGGATTGAGAATGAAGGACTTCCTGCAGATCATCATCGAGCAGGCTACTGTTCCTGTGGTAGTAGATGCAGGTATCGGTGCGCCTAGCCACGCTGCCGAGGCTATGGAGATGGGTGCCAGCGCTTGCTTGGTTAACACAGCTATCGCCGTTGCCGGTGACCCTGTAGAGATGGCTAAGGCATTCAAGGAAGCTGTAGTATGCGGTCGCCGTGCTTACGAGGCAGGTCTCGGAGCCATCAGCGATTGTGCTGAGGCAAGTTCTCCTCTCACCGCATTCCTCAACGACTAATTATAATATAGATAATACAAAGGCATGAAGGATGAAGGCAAAGAAGCAGAATGTTCTTTTTACCTTTTTACCCTTTTACCTTTTTACCTTTAAAAAATTATGCCAAACGATAAGAAAGCTTACGCCCAGAGAGAAAAGGCGTATATGCAGGGAAAACTCTTCCCACAGATCAAGGTTGGAATGACCAAGGTTAACCTCACTCCTACTGTTGTGAAGGATGAGCGCGGCATTCCTCATACAGAGCCAAACGCTCCGGTTTACATCTACGATACCAGCGGTCCTTACAGCGACCCTAACTATCAGGTAGATTTGAAGAAGGGCTTGCCAAGAATGCGCGAGCAGTGGATTCTCGACCGCAACGATACCGAGCAGCTCAAGGAGGTTACCAGCGAGTATGGCAAGCAGCGCCTTGCTGACCATAGCCTCGACCACCTCCGCTTCGAGCACATCCAGTTGCCTCGCCGTGCTCAGGCTGGCAAGCACATCACCCAGATGGCTTATGCCAAGGCTGGCATCATCACTCCAGAGATGGAGTACGTGGCTATCCGCGAGAACATGAACTGCCAGGAGTTGGGCATCGATACCCATATCACTCCTGAGTATGTGCGTGACGAGATTGCACGCGGACGTGCCGTTCTTCCAGCCAACATCAACCACCCGGAGAGCGAACCGATGATCATCGGCCGCAACTTCCTCGTGAAGATCAATACCAACATCGGTAACTCTGCCACTACCTCCAGCATCGAGGAAGAGGTAGATAAGGCTGTATGGTCTTGCAAGTGGGGAGGCGATACTTTGATGGACCTCTCTACCGGCGACAACATTCACGAAACCCGTGAATGGATTGTGCGCAACTGTCCTGTACCGGTAGGAACCGTGCCTATCTACCAGGCTTTGGAGAAGGTGAACGGCAAGGTAGAAGATCTGAACTGGGAGGTATTCCGTGATACCCTCATCGAGCAGTGCGAGCAGGGTGTTGACTACTTCACCATCCATGCCGGCATCCGTCGCCACAACGTGCATCTCGCCGATAGCCGTCTCTGCGGTATCGTGAGCCGTGGCGGTAGTATCATGAGCAAGTGGTGTCTCTACCACGACCAGGAAAGTTTCCTCTATGAGCACTTCGACGATATCTGCGACATCGTGGCACAGTATGACGTTGCCCTTTCTTTGGGTGATGGTCTGCGCCCAGGCTGTATTGCCGATGCCAACGATGCAGCCCAGTTTGCCGAGTTGGATACCATGGGCGAGCTTGTTACCCGTGCCTGGGACAAGAACGTGCAGGCCTTCATCGAGGGTCCTGGCCACGTGCCATTGCAGAAGATCAAGGAGAACATGGAGCGCCAGCTCGACCACTGTCACGAGGCACCATTCTACACCCTCGGCCCATTGGTTACCGATATCGCCCCAGGTTACGACCACATCACATCAGCCATCGGTGGCGCCCAGATAGCATGGCTCGGCACCGCAATGCTCTGCTATGTAACACCTAAGGAGCACCTCGCATTGCCTAACAAGGAAGATGTGCGCACAGGTGTGGTAACCTATAAGATTGCCGCTCATGCAGCCGATTTGGCAAAGGGTCATCCAGGCGCAACCATCCGCGACAACGCCCTCTCCAAGGCACGTTTCGAGTTCCGCTGGAGAGACCAGTTCCACCTCTCCCTCGACCCAGAGCTCGCCTTGAAGTATTTCGAGGAGGCTGGTCATACAGACGGTGAGTACTGCACCATGTGTGGTCCAAACTTCTGTGCAGCCAAGTTGACACACGATTTGAGAAAGTTTAAAAAGTAAGAAAATGTTTTCAGACGAATTAAAGAATATCAGTTGGGAGGAGACCACGGAGCGCATAGCTCGAATGACCGATAATGACGTGCGCCGTGCCCTTGCCAAAGACCATTGCGATGTGAACGACTTCATGGCGCTGATTTCACCGGCAGCCGAGCCATACCTGGAGGTAATGGCGCGTCTTTCCCGCAAATATACCGAGGAGCGCTTCGGCAAGACCATGTCGATGTTCATTCCTCTCTACATCACCAATTCATGCTCTAACTCCTGCGTGTATTGCGGTTTCCATCGTGAGAATCCGATGGCTCGTACCATCCTCACCCCAGAGCAGATTGAGAACGAGTATAAAGCCATCAAGCAGCTGGCTCCATTCGAGAACATCCTTCTCGTTACGGGCGAGAACCCAGCCAAGGCTGGCACCCCTTATCTTGCCAAGGCCATCGACATTGCCAAGAAGTATTTCTCCAACGTGAAGATTGAGGTGATGCCGCTCTCTACTGAGGATTACAAGACCCTCGCCGACCATGGCATGAACGGCGTCATCTGCTTCCAGGAGACCTACAACCACGAGCACTACAAGCTCTACCACCCACGTGGCATGAAGAGCAAGTTTGAGTGGCGCTGCGATGGTTTCGACCGCATGGGTATGGCAGGCGTTCACTCCATCGGTATGGGTGTGCTCATCGGCTTGGAGAAGGAATGGCGCACGGATGTAGTGATGATGGCTCATCACCTGCGCTACCTGCAGAAGCACTACTGGAAGACCAAGTACAGCGTGAACTTCCCTCGTATGCGCCCTGCACAGAACGAAGGTTTCCAGCCAAACTGCTATATGACCGATAAGCAGTTGGCCCAGGCAACTTTCGCCATGCGTATCTTCGACCACGATGTAGATATCTCCTACTCTACCCGTGAGCCAGCCTACATCCGTGACAACATGGCAACACTGGGTGTCACCACCATGTCGGCAGAATCAAAGGTAAATCCTGGCGGTTATCATACCTATCCTCAGGCATTGGAGCAGTTCACCGTGAGCGATGAGCGTACCGCCAAGGTAATCAATGCGAGATTGAAGGAATTGGGCAGAGAGCCAGTCTGGAAGGATTGGGATGCCTCATTCGATTTCTTCGGAAAACTGAAAGAAGAGAAAGTTGGATAAAAAAAATCCTCGTCCGGTTTCAAATATCGGACGAGGATTTTTAATTTTAAGGCTGCCTTTTGTCTCAGAAGGCTTTATTCTAAGCCGTCACCGCTGTCGGTATTACCTTCAGATGAAGAACTTCCGCCAGTCTGACTGTTGTCTCCAGTAGTTGTATTGCCACCAGCGATGTTACTACCTGAACCACTGCCTGAACTTGCAACAAAAACATTACTTGCTCTTCTCACACTAGCCGAAGTGTTAAGATTGGCATTGCTCAATGTACCAGTAGCACGGGCTCTGAGCTTCACTCCGGCAATATTGTTTACCGCAGTAAACTCAGCCTCGGTCTTGGCTCCCTCCTTGTTACGGATACCCACGCTGAAGATGGCAAGGTTGTCTATCTTCACATTTTTACCAGCCAGGAGCTGCTCCTTGATACACTTCACCATGGCAGTCATCATGCCCAGGCACATCGCCTCGGTGAATCCGGTATTGTGCTCCTCCATGTGCTTGGCAAGTTCAGCCAAATCCATCGTCTCTTCCACCAATGGGAAAGCATACCACTTAAGATAAGCAAGACTCTTCTTGTTCTTGTTCTGCTTCAAAACATATTTAATCATACCTTTCAGAATTTTGAGTTAATTACTGCCGATTCCGCATCTCCATATTCCTTCAGAAGGTATAGGATCCATCACCCCATCGGGTAGAGAGTTTCATCGAGTAAACCCCTTTGGTTTACACAGCAAAGATACAAAATTCCGTCAAGTCATTCATACGATACCATACGTTGCGTGAGATAGCATACGTTATCAGGATTTTCTTATGGTTCACCTAGATAATCGATGATGAGAGCTACCTCTCGGGGTGTAAAAAACTTTGCCGTCTTACGATAGCCGAGCTTCTGAAGTCCGTCAACAAGTTGCGGAATGCGATACACCCAAGCCATCAGATGGTTTACTGCCGTATGAGCCGAATTGGCTGTTGGAAAATAGAGCCAGGCGAGCTCTGATTTTCCATAGGCTCTTACTTTAAAATTTGTCATCATATTTACATTTTAAATTTGCATTTTAATTATTTTTCTAACCCTTATACTTACGCCCTCTAAAGATGATACTTACGGAGCGTAAACCTTATGTTTAGAAGGGGCAGACATCTGGAGGAGGTGGCAGCAGAAATTCGGGTTTCTGCTGAGCCTCCCCCAACAGAATATCGGCAATATCGGTATTCGCCTCAAACTGCTCCATGAAGTCCACCACCCTATAATCCCGGCATCCGCTCTTCGCCATCTGCTCCTTCCACTTGTCATACTCTCCGCTATCGGGATAAACCACGAGTCGCCGATGCTGCAAGGGGAGCAGCTTATCAGTCTGCAGATTGCCACATCCGCCCGTTGCCAGCCATAGGTACTGCGGATAACGGCAGGCACAGATAAGCGATGTTTTTTCGCTCTCAACGATGCATACCGTCTTATCGGGATAGCGGGGAAGCAGATGCTGTCCAAAGAGCACCTTTTCGGTATTCTGAAGTTGCGGTCCTACATGAGAACGTTCACAGATGGAACGCATGGTGTTGGCCCATCCCTGTATCCGATGACCGTCATTGCGATAGGCCATCAGCTTGGCATCATGCACCCGCTGCTGTTCGTCTATCAGCCAGAACACCACTGCCCTGCCATAATTCACCCCCTGCACAACGACGTCTCGGGCAGTACCTCCCACACAATAATCGGCTAGCACTTGCCGGGCATCACCACCGATGTTCAGGCCTTCAAGCCACATGCTGAAAGCACTCTGCCTCAGCATCGCCTTCTGTACCCATTCGGGGCTGAAGAACTCGGTCTGTCGCCTATTCTGCGGTTGCACCTGCAGTCTGTTCTTGCGAACGTTCAGGTCGTTATCTGAGCCTAGCCTCCTGTTTCCCAATCCCAGCAAGGGCTTACCATTTACGTATTCCGTCTGGTAATCTTCCCTGCAGCTAAGTTCCGGATGATCATGGAAGTATTGGCGTGGTGGATAATGATAACCGCAGGATGCCGTATGGTCGCATTTACCACAGTCGTCAGCCACATACTCGCCCGTTTCCAGGTCTACATATCGTGTAAAGCACTTCCTGCGTCCGCATTGAGGACAGACATAGCGGTTGGCTCCACCAGCATGATAGCGCTCCAAAATAAATCTTATATCATTCTTCATTTTTTCTAAAATTTAATGATAAAAAAAATGTATCAGAGTGTATCATTTCCGAATTGACACAAAGCAATCATTAACCTATTGATATTCAGAAGGTTATTATGTATCAAAGATGATACATTCCCTTTGTATCAGATACAGCAGCTGTATCACTCATGATACAGTCTAACTATATCTATATCAATTAATTAAGTATCATTTTGTATCAAAAATCGGAATGATACATCCCTGATACAAATACTTACTTCTTGTAAGGCTTACTTGCCTTTTCTGTTCAAGCCATTGCTCTTGGCAACACGCTGAACCATACTCGAACTGGTACCCAGTTTGTCAGCAATATCCCGATAAGAAGAACCGTTAGGCTGCTTGAGTTCACGAATGATATCGCGCTCCAGCTCAGCCCTTTCATCTCTTGATCTTGGCAGATGAGCCCGTTCCTCATCATAGCCACCATATTCAAAATGGAGCCATCCGTCAGAACTGGTCAACGTAAGTTCCTGCACGTTCTTGAAATCAAGTTCGATTGGGAGAGAACGATACTTCAGTTGGATGAAGTAGCGCATATCCTTGTCCTTTCTCGATTTGTTGAAACCAATTACGTTATCGGCAAGGTTACTGAGAAGCTTACTACCAGCCAAATCGTCTATTGTAAGCGGATCGCCCTGCTTGCGCTTAGGCGTATGGGCAAGGATGAGCATGGTCCAGTTGTGAGTCATACGCATAGCTACCAGTTTCACCATGATGTTTCCAGCTTCAGCTGCCTCCTTAGAATTGATACAGAGATTGGTAAAGTTATCTATGATTATCACCTCTATATTCAGTTCCAGTGCCATTCGCTCAATCTCAGAAAGAATCATGCTCTGGTCGGTAACATCGTGCATCTTGGTATAATCGATGCTAGCGTGGTAGAGTGTATCAGGACTGTCCTTGTTGGGATATCTCAGAGCCAATTGTAGCTGCGAAAGCTCAAAGTTGACATAAAGTACCCGCTTTCCCTGTTCAGCCAACTCAATAGCTATCTGAATGGCGAGGACTGTTTTACCCACACCTGGACCGCTAAAGAGAATCGTTGTCTCTTGTTCTACCAGAATATGGGGGATAAACTCCTTCGGAGGTTTCATTTTCCGACCATCCTTCAAGTACTCATTGAAATGGAACACATTGAAAAAGCTATCCCTGTCCTGCTGCTGAGCAGCCCCTGGAGCAAGAGCCTGAGCCTGTTTCTGGGATTCAGTCTGCTGAAGAGCAGCCTGAACTACGACTTCATCCAAATTCTGTTTAGAATCTTTATTAATCATACCGTTCTCCTTTCTTGATATAATCAACAGATTCATTACTTGCCATCATCTCCTGCACGTGCTTGCGATAAGCTGCAGCCAGAGAGGCGTTGCTGTGGAGTAAATACTCATTGAGGATTTCTCCGATAGATAATACCTTTTGCATATTATATTTTGGTATTAATCCTTCCGTCTATGAAGCAATTTGCATTCAGATAGTCCAAGTCCTCTAGCTTCCTAGTCAGGATGCTTGTCTGCCTGCTGGACTTAAGTGAATACAACGAACGATATCCAATAAGCCCCAGAGATTTTTATTTTATCAGCTCCATTTGTCTTCAGTTTATTGAATACAAAAAAAGCCGATAAGAACTAAATCTCGTCGGCAAAATTACAACAGGCCTTGGTAAGGTTGCAAGCACCTTACCAAAACCTTACCAAAAATTTAAAATAAATTAAACTTTAATAGTAGATTTCCTATAACTTCCATACGCCCAGAACTGACAGCAACTTCTAGTCCTGGGCAGCGTTCTATATCATTTCAACATAATAATAATGCGCCCTATAATTATAGGACGCATTACTAATAGTATATGGGCTAAGCATTTTTAGCTTTCAGTCTGTTCTTCAACTACTTTGAAGAGTTCAAAAACTCAGTCTTTATTGTTTGCTTTTTTAAGACAAACCTTGTAAAATTTTTCTGCTTTATCTTCCAACTCCTCGAAAGTTTTTAAATAGGTATTTTTTTTAGCCTTAGTTGATTTACTTAAAAGAGATGAATATTTACTGCCTTTCAATTGGTCGGAGTGAAAAGCTTCACTCATCAGATCCATTACATCAACCTGATAAACTTTGTCACCATCTTTTTTTTCAAAATAATTAGCATCACACATTGCTTTTATAACTTTCATGAAATCAGACAAACGTCCTTCCTTAATACATATATCAGAAGTTTTATCCGATTGTGTTTTGCTTTTCTGCTCAACTTGATTTGCTGAATCCGCAAAACTATCCTGTATATCTGCATCTGGCTCTATAAAACCTGGCACTTGAATATTTTTCTTCGATAAAGCTTCATTAACCTCATATTCTATTGCCGCAAGAAGTTCGAATCCTTTATCTGACAAACTGTAATAATTGAATTTTACAGCAATCCATTTATTTCGCCTCAAACAGGATAATCTTTCAAAAAAAGTGGAATCATCCTTAATTTCTTTGGAAAAAGCATTAGAACCATTATTTTTTAAATCGAGAAGAATTTTGTAGTCACATTCTCTTATGTTTCTTGCATAAAGAGCATGATTAAGGATTTTCTTTTCTAGTTCTTTTAAATTATCCAATACAGCACGTCCGGCCATCTTAATCTGAGAAGAAACGACTTTTCCTCCTTCTTCAAAAGCAGCATATATCAATTTTTTCTGTTTGAGCAGTTGTACTGCAATACAGAACTGAGCATCAGTTAATCCTTTTGGAGCTTTATCATGTTGCTCACCATCTGACAATGTTCGCAAAACGCGAAATTCATTAAAGCTTATATACATAATTGTTATCTTTAAAAAATTTTTTCAAAGTTACTACTTTTTATTGATAGCAAAAAATAAAATAACATTTTTTAAGCCACAGAGAAGAACAAAAGTCTACACTTTTAAAGCTTTATTGGACTATTTATGGATTCAGGAGAAAATAATAAAGTGCGGAAGAGATAGAAAATCGCTTTTCTCGAAAACTTTTTCAGAGAAACTTACAATAATCTCAATTATTCTTTGTACCTTTGCCGATGGATTTGGCGGAAGCCTTTTCCAAGACATCGTTGGTAAAAAAAGCATTCGCTATTATTTCGCGTTTAGCCAAGAGCGTCGGAAACTCATTTGGAATAACAAGCACGGAAATAATATGTGATAGGTGGCTCGTATATATACGTTTCGCATGAAGCCCCTTATCTACCAGGTAAAGCAATGCAAGCACGCTATAGGCGTGATGCATTCTTATGGTAGATCTGGGGCTCCATCCGACGCCGCCCCGTGCTAAACGCGATAAGAGGCATCACGCTCCTTTTTTGCGTCTTAGCGGATTGATAGTTGTTTGCAGATGTCTTGTCTTATAACTATCAATCAAAAGTATATGGCAAACAAAAATCTGAATGCCGCTAAGGTGGCGAAGAAGGATGAGTTCTATACTCAACTTTCTGATATTGAGCGAGAATTGCAGCACTATTGGCAGCATTTCCGTGGAAAGGTGGTACTCTGCAATTGTGATGATCCCTACGAAAGCAATTTCTTTAAGTATTTTGCTCTTCGCTTCAACCAGTTGGGTTTGAAGAAACTTATCTGTACCTGTTATAATGGTTCTCCTGTAACGGGCAATGAACTCATGCTCCATTTTGAAGGATTTGGCGATGAAGAACCAAAGAAAATTGCCTACAAGGTGGAGATTACGGAAGTAAAAGATGAAAACGGAGATGGGGCTGTTGACCTGTCGGATGTCCGTTATCTTTTGGAGAACGACAAGAACGTGATGTCTATATTGAAAACTGGCGACTTCCGTTCAAACGAATGCATTGAACTCCTGAAAGAAGCAGATATCGTAGTTACAAATCCTCCATTCTCTTTGTTCCGAGAGTATATTGGGCAGTTAATGGAATATGACAAGAAGTTCTTGATAGTAGGACATCAAAATGCTATAAAATATAAAGAGGTGTTTCCGCTAATTAAAGAAAATAAAGTTTGGTTAGGCTATGGGTTTAAGGGGGCTGCTGCTCATTTTTATTCCCCATATGACGATGTTGCTAAATCGGGTAACCATAAAGAAAAAATGATCCGTGTATCTGGCGTCAACTGGTTTACAAACATGGAAATTGCCAAGCGTCATGAAACTATGGATTTAGTCTGTTCTTACTCGTCAGAAGACTATCCATCATATAGTAATTATGATGCAATTGATATAAACAAGACAGGAGACATTCCTAGAGATTATGATGGCTTAATGGGAGTTCCCGTTACATTTATGGACAAATATAATCCTGAGCAATTCGAAATCATAGGTAATGCTTGTGATACGGATTGGTGTCGAGAAGCGGGTATAAAAACTATGGGACAGGAAACAATAGACAAACTAAGAGCACAAGGAAATAAAGCGCATGTTACTGCAAATATGAATTCGCTTTATATTGAGAAAAATGGTAAAATCATATTACCATATGCTAGAATCATTATCCGTAACAAACATCCACAAACATTATGATGACAATTAAACAACTGGAAGTAACCGTTGGCGAGATCACCAAGGGTTACATCAACAATGAAGAACAAGGAGTACGTGGCTATAATGGTCTTTTGGATATCCGTCCACCTTATCAGCGAGAGTTCATCTACAACGAAGCCGAACAACGTGCCGTCATCAACACCGTGCTTAATGAATATCCGCTCAATGTGATGTATTGGGTGAAGAGAAGTGATGATGCAGAATGTCCTTATGAGGTAATGGACGGACAGCAACGCACACTTTCACTTTGTGAATACGTAGCTGGATTGTTTGCTTTAGATTTTAAGAATTTCTTTAATCAAACAGCTGATATTCAGAAGAAAATTCTCGACTATAAGCTGACTGTATATGTTTGCGAAGGCAAGGAGTCAGAAAAGCTGGAATGGTTCAAGACCATCAATATTGCTGGTAAGCCATTGAATGAGCAGGAAATCCGCAATGCAGTATATGCAGGTCCTTTTGTTAGTGATGCAAAACATCATTTCTCCAAAAGCAAATGCGGAGCTTATAAGCTAGGTAAGGATTTGGTAAATGGTTCACCTATTCGCCAAGACTTTTTCAAAAAGGCTTTAGAGTGGATGGCTGATCATGAAACTCGCAATGGAAAGCCACAAAGTGCCGTTGGTTATATGGCTGTTCATCAACATGACAAGAATGCCATTCCTCTTTGGACTTATTTTCAAAACGTACTGAATTGGGCTATATCTACTTTCAATATGAAGAAATTTAAAATCATCATGAAGGGAGTGGATTGGGCTTTGTTTTATGACAAGTATCATGAACAGCCATTGGATATCAAGGCAATGGAGGCAAGAATTACTGATCTTATCGGTGATGATGAGATTCAGAAGCCGAATGGAATTATTCCTTACGTGTTAACTGGCGATGAACGTTATCTGGATCTTCGAACTTTCAAGGATAAGGTAAAGAAGGCAATATGGGAAAAACAGAACCATAAATGTGCCATCTGTGGCAAAGAGTTTGACTTTGAATTAATGGAGGGCGACCACATCAAGCCTTGGCGAGAAGGTGGAAGAACCGACATCAAAAATTGCCAAATGCTTTGCCGACAATGCAATCGCAGTAAGGGAAGCAAATAAAAACAAACGTAACCACTCTGTCATCTTTTTAAATATGGCTGAGTGGTTACTTTTATCCTTATCTAATGACTATCATCTATAGTCAACATCATAACGTGGCATTAATGAGAAAAGAAACAAAAAATAAATTTCTAATCTCTCAAGCACCCTACCGGCACAACATATACGCCGTCCTGCGGACGCTGGTAGGCATATTTACCGACACCAGTCAGCACCATTTTGAAAGAAGGAGACTTCATCTTATCGGTATCTATTTTACTTAATTCTTGCTTTATATTCTTTCATAAAATCTCATTTTTAATTCTTGATGCAAAAATAATATATTTTGCTGAATATCAAGCAAATAAAACAGTTTAACCTTGTTATTTTCCTATTCCGTTGTGGCAGTTGGCGCATTTTCGTTGTGGCAGTTGACCCAATTCCGTTGTGGCAGTTGACCCAAATTCGTTGTGGCAGTTGGCGAAATTATTGCTTCTGATACATGTTTTATCCTGTTTCATGGGCCATCACCGGCAACATAAAGAGCCGCAGCTACGGCACCTGCAGAGAAGTAGGCTTCAGCTATCCCAACCATTTCGCCCGCCTCTTCAGACAAAAGACGGGAATGTCTCCTAGTGCTTTCAGAAAACAGCTGTTAAAAGAATAATCCTGCCTGTATCAGGAAGCAACGATGGAATGACTGAACTTATGATGCTTGACCATCCAGCGGTATACAACCACACAGAAGATAACAGAGAACAGCGAACCGAACCACGTCGTGATACCCATAGGATAGAGCGTATCCGGATACATCTCTGAGGCAAGATAAGCCAACGGAATTCTTACCAGGATGACCGACAGGAAATTATAAACAAAAGAGATGATGGAATAGCCGCAGGCTGTAAACAAGCCTGAGAAGCAAAAGTGAATGCCGGCAAAAAGACAATCATAAATATATCCCTGCAGATAAACAGCTCCTTTTTCTACAACAACAGGATCATCGGTAAAGATACCCACTGCCACCTCCGGGAAAATCTCCCAAACGGCAATCATCAGCATGCCATAACCAAAGATGATGACAAGCGAACAGCGCAAAGTTTTAAGCACACGGTCTAAATTACCTGCACCATAGTTTTGGGAACAGATGGCTGATACGGTAGACAGCATAGCAGAAGGAAGAATAAAAACCAGACCGATAAACTTCTCTACGATGCCCACAGCACCGGCATCATACACGCCTCGTCCATTGGCAATTACGGCAATGGCAAGAAAGCCCAACTGGATGAAACCATCCTGCATAGCTATCGGGAAGCCTATCTTCAGAATACTTTTTACCGTCTGACGGTTTGGACGGAAATCATGTCTGTGAACATCAAATACTTCTCGGTGACGCCTGATAGCAATGAGGGCTACTATCACACTGAACATCTGCGACAAGGTAGTACCCAATGCCGCACCTCGGGCTCCCCACCCCAGATATCCGATAAAGAAAAAGTCGAGAAGGATGTTCACCACACAGGCTACAGCAACGAAATACATCGGACTCTTCGAATCACCCAACCCACGAAAGATTGAAGCTATCACATTATATGCCATGATGAACGGAATGCCGATAAAGCATACCATAAGATAATCACGGGTACCTTCAACTGCCTCGGGTGGCGTATCCATCAATCGGACAATACCATCACGGCAACAAAGCAACACCACTGCCAGCAATATACTCAAGGTAAAGAACATGGTAGCAGTATTACCAATAACCCGTGAAGCCCGGCGCTGATCCTTTGCACCGATGGCATGAGCCGTATTCACAGTAGTACCCATAGCCAGACCAATGACTACGCAAGTAACAAAATACATTACCTGCGCACCATTAGATACAGCCGTAGTACTATCTACATTACAATATCTACCTATCACGAAAAGATCGGCCAAACCATAGAGAATCTGTAGGAAATAAGCCAGAATATAAGGTAACAAAAAGGTCGTGATATTCCCCCAAATGCTACCTTGTGTCAAGTCTGTTCTATTCATCGGTTGCAAAGATACTATAAAAAACAGAAATAGCGAGACAATCTTACTTATTTTTTCTCAAATTCTGCAAATTTGTGATATATCACCAACATTCACGGAGCCGTGGTTACCTCATACCGGACATACATAAAAAAAAACTCCGAAGAACCAAGATTGATTCTTCGGAGTTTTTTGTACACCCTTAGGGATTCGAACCCTAGACCCACTGATTAAGAGTCAGTTGCTCTACCAACTGAGCTAAGGGTGCCTCTGCTAAAAGCTTTGTTTTCAAAAGCGAGTGCAAAGGTAATACATTTTTCTGAAACCACCAAACTTTTATGGATATTTTTTGATAAAAACTTTCATTTTATCCATTATGATTGGTTCATGGAAGCATTATTCCTTCAGCCAACTACCTATCAGACAGATGATTTTCTGTCTTGTAGGCTCTGGGAACGACAAGATGCGAGTTTTGTGCGAACCGCCATGACACATATAAACATGCAGGTTCTTCTTGTTCTTGGTGAAAGGCAAGCCATAAATGCCCGAAGCTCCCCAAGGATCGATATCGCCATAAATATAAACCATCTTCGGATCATTCTTGGTCAGGAACTCTACCGTATGATTATAGAGTGCTGGCGAGAACTTCACGTTTTCTGCTCCCTTTGGCACCATCAGTTTCTTCAGATAGCCCTTAGCAGTCTTGATACTGAGGTATTTCTTGAATGGTTTGGTATAATAGCCGTAATAACCCAACTCCCGGGCTGCCTGCACATCAAACGAGGCTGTGGTATTATAATTGGTGAAATAGTCAGGCTCACACATATTAATCCAGTAATCAAACACCGTCTTGTCATCTGCCTCTCTTGCAGGAATCTTGTTGATGTCTTCTCCCCACTGCCAGAAAGCAAAGGCGTATTCGAATACAGAGTAATCAAAAATCTCTGCCAGCGGAGCATTGAATACATATTTCTTATCGTTGCAATATTTCTCGAACATTGGCAGCAACGCAGCCTTTCGCTTGAAGAGGAGCAACTGGAAATCGAGCACCTTCTGTCGGTTTTCCTTGGTTGAAACCTGATATTGCAGGAACTTCTCATGTCGTCCATCCTCCACACCCTTGTTGAGCGGAGCTACGTATGGCACAGAAATATCTACATCATCAGGGAAGTAAGAACGGTAGAACATCGTAGTCTGTCCGCCCTTGCTGATGCCGGTAGCAATCCATTTTCCCTTGTACATCGCATGCAGGGTCTGGTTTACATGATGCAGATCATAGAGCGAATTCTCAACGGTAAGATAATCCCAGTTGCAAGGACTAGGCATCGACTTGTCGAAATAACGGTACTCTACGGTAATGATATTCGTATCGAAGAGTTTGGAAAGTTCTTCAATATATCCTTCGCGCAGCGCATAGTTGGCATTATATCCTTCTGTCACGAGCACGGTAGGACGGTCGAATCCTCTATGGCAGAGCACCACCCTCTGTTCGAAATAGCCCTTGGATGCATCCTTGGCATCGAGCTGTTGCTTGATAAAGAACACATACTTTTCCGGGAAATGCGTACTTTTCAGCGTTTCCACGTTACTTACTCCAGGCAATGCAGCCAGTTGCTTACCAGCCACGCCCAGTTCTGCCGCCAGCATCTGCAAAGGCAGGATGAAGAGCAGCAGCATCAATTTCAAAAATCTCAGTTTCATCTGATTCTCTCTTTTTATTTATTATATTTTAAAATTCAAGATTGCAAAATACATTCTATATGTTTTCTAAACAGCTGCAAAGGTAATGATTTATTTTTGTTCGTCAAAGAGAAACCCCACCTTATTTATTATATGGGCAGCAATTAAGGAAATCAGAACAAGAATCCTGCATTGATATAGAATCCTACATTCTTACCCAAGCTAGAATAATTAGCCTGAATGCTTACCGGACCCAATACGAAATCATAGGATGCTCTCAAGGCTCCTCCCCACAAATCATCACCGATGAGAATATGGGAAAACTTGCGGGCTTCCTTGCCATACTCTCCCAGAGCGGTAAGATAGAACTTTCCTTTCACCCGATAGCGGAAACCAAGCTGACCAGTCACCACATTGCGCTCCAGCAGATGGACATGCTGCGCACTCTCCCATGCCACTTGCCAAGGCAGATAGTAACCGTCAGCTACTCCACCTGCATAATTCTGATAAATGGCTGGTACGGAACTTCCAAACAAGAAGCGGCTCTTGAGCTTAGGAAGCAGATAGAATCTGGAATTGAGACGTACGGCACATTCTCCTTGAAAAACAGCTTCGCCAAAAGGATTACCATCAGCATAATGTATTCCGTCATCCGTATGCAGAATGCCCTGAACCTGAATGCGGCTGCCACGGGTCGGGAAATAGCGGCGGTCGTAAGTATCCATCACAACAGATGCAAAGTAGTTCAGAAAATGGTCTGACGAACGTGTCTGGATGCTTCCGTCGCGTTCGAACATATCAGAATGATAATGATAATAATCAAACTGCACTCCCGATTTCAATCTGAAATTACCGATATCGCGGGTATAGAATCCAGCGAAAGAATGCGAAAGAAACTCCAGGGCATCCAACTTATGCTTATCAGCATAAAGGTCGAAATCATAATGAGCCATACGATAGGAAATACCTATTTTCGCTCCGAAAAGGTTGCCATAGGCATATTTCATTTCCAGATATGGATTACGGGAAATGCGTCCTGTAAAGGCATAATGATGACGGGTAGAAAACTGCTGGTTATTGGATATCTGAGCTATGACGCTCGCCAGATCCTGCGTATCAAAACGTGCACCTACACTGATTCTTCTCGATTCGTTGGGTTCCAGCATAAATACCAGGTCATAAGGTTCCTCGTTAGACTGTCTGTATTCTACACGCGAAAAGATATTCAGTCCCCTGAGCATGGCAAGTGTGCCATCTATCTCCTCAGGACTGACTTCCGAATTCTCCCGTAAAGCAATTTTCTTTCTAATCCACTTTTCCTCCTCTCCGCTGATGCCTTCTATCCGGATGCTTCCTATATGATAAGCTTCCGTCTGAGAAGGTTTCGGCTGTTTGAGGCGTTTATCCTGTAATGTATCATCAGAGGCTACAGAATCACAAGCATCAGCATAGATATACTTTCTCAGAGCCATCAGCTCATCCCATTTCTGGCGGGCAGCCTGTTCTCCCCGCTGTATCATCGTATCAATGGCTTCAGATTGGAAACTGGCTGCCGAATAACCTTTCAGAGAAGGATTGATATAAAGATCGGCTTCAGCCATATTCTTCCGGTATTTGTTCTGCCCCATCATACTTATGAGCTGTTCTACAACAGAAGAAGCCGATTTCAGTTCTTCCTTCTTCTTCCAACCGGTACTCAAATCTACACAGATAATCACATCCGCTCCCATTTCCTTTGCCACATCAACCGGCAGATTGTTCAAGGCGCCGCCATCCACCAGCATCTTCCCTTTCCATTCTACCGGAGCAAACACGCCCGGTATCGACATGCTGGCACGCATCGCCAATGGCAACGAGCCCGATGAAAACACCACCTCCTTGCCTTCTACCAGATCTACCGCCACGCAACGGTAAGGAATAGGTAGGTTGGAGAAATCATCCACCTGATGATACCCCACGGTAAGTTTAGAGAAAAGGTTAAAGATATTCTGCCCCTTCACATAACCGGTTGGCAACGAGACCTTCCTCTCTTTGGAAAGAGGAATATGAACGATATATTTCTCCCTTTCTTCTTTAGAAAGAAAAGTCTCCGATTCACGTTTCACCTGGTCGCTCAAAAGGAAAAGCCAGTTCTGGTTACGGTAGAGGCTATCGATATCCGCAGCATCGTAGCCGATGGCATAGAGTCCGCCCACGATGGCACCGATACTGGTTCCGGCAATATAATCTACAGGAATATCAGCCTCTTCCAGCACCTTGAGCACACCTACTTCAGCCGCACCCTTGGCACCACCTCCACCCAACACGAGCCCCACCTTCTTGCGTGGCTGCTGGGCTTGCAGAGGAGTATATGCAAAGAAGCAGCAGAATAAAACCAAAAAACATAATATCTTATCTCGATGTACCATCATATTGCTCCTTTTTAAAATGAATAACTGACACAGCAAATACTCTTCACTCTTCACCAACCCCTCTGAAATACCGATAAACAGGGCGGTTGGCGGAGGTGAAGAGTTCTCAGAAGCTCTTCACCCACTCTTCACCACTCTTCACCTAAATACTTTTTCAAGAATCCGACAGAAAAGAGAAGAATGATATTTCTTTTCCTCCATATTTCTTTCGCTTTTAAAGTTATATAAAATCACTTGTATTTTGAGACAGAGAACCTTTTTGGATTCTGTCTCATATCCCAAATGTCAACAATATGCACCACATCCAAGGATTCATCATAATAATAAACCAACTTGAAATTACGCATAAAATTAGCACCCCGAAGCAAATAGCTAAACTTTGGAGCACCAAGAAAAGGGGGCTTACCTTCAGGATATTTTCTCAGGAAGTTCTGGATTTTCATCAGTTCCTCTTTCCATCTTCGAGCTGTTTTCTTACCAAAATTCTCATAAGCATCGATAATATACTGGCGTTCCTTTTCTTCATACAGTTTGTGGACAACTATCTCAGCCATGGGAATTCCTCATATAAACGTTCGTTAAAGGCATCAACAGATTCCCATTTAGAAGGATCATCCTTAATGGTTTCACAATAATCGATACTATCCAAAAGACCCTCATAACTAAAATGATTTTTAAGAACAGGTATTTCATCTTCCTGCTCTATCCCAGAATCATTCACATGATGAGACACAGACTCTGATGCAACAGATGCATAAGCAGGCGATGGCTCGCAGACCTTATCCCCTGCTACCTTAGATTCATCGATATGATATTTCCTTTCCTCCATATTTCTTTCGCTATTAAAGTTCCACGATTCTTATGTAAAGATGGTGCAAAAATACGAAGAAAGATTGGAAACCGCAAGAAAATCTACAAAAAAATGGCAGAGAACACTGAAAATTAATAGATTATACGGATTAAGTTGGATAAAAAAAAGGCCCTGTATAAATTTTTCTTCTTAAAATCTTTGGAGTATTAGCAAATATCTGTATCTTTGCACATAAAATATTTAAAATTAACAATTATGGCAACACAAATAAAGTTCATGAACGAGCGTTTGCAGCAAGAATTAGATAAACTTTGGGAATCTGGCGAACTGAGTAATGAGAAGTTGCAGGAAATGCAGTCTGAACACTTGCGTACGGCTTATAAATAATGCTTAAGACTAGACTTTTTATTTATGCGGAATGCCCAACAAGTAGAGCATTCCGCAAAAAAACTACTTGTTAAAATACTTCTTGCCACCCTGCAGGATAACAATTCCCTTAGCATTCTTGCCAACTGTCATACCAGCCATATTGAAAGTCTTAGCTGACTTTACTACATTTGTGCGAGCTAACTCAGTAATACCGGTGCCTGTATTGTCAAGCAAGTAGATGACATATTGAGCTTCTCCATTACCTAAATATTCACTATTTCCTATATAAATCTTTCCATTCATACGATAGATAGACAGATCCTTTCCATTATTACCATTCGGTATAGTGAACAATTCCTTTCCATCCTCATTCTTTACGGCTATATAAGACTCATAGTACTTGTCAGGCACATCCTGACATAAAACGAGTTTTCCATTTTCAATACCATTTATCATTAGACTATTAGCGCTAGCTTCTGGCTGAGATACTTGCCTATAACATTCTACAAGAAACTCATATTTATCATCATTGTTAAACACATTTTGAGTAAGGTATACATATGAATCCTCATTGTAGTTCGCATCAAAATCATACACCTCTGTCTGCATGATTCTTTCTTGCTGTGTTACTTCACTACCTTCACGGCTATCATCTACCTTCCAAGCCAATTTAGACATATCAACTTCAACTAACCTAGTAAGACCATCTACATTATATAATTTATTGTCGGAAGGGTTATAATAAGAGTAACGCTCACTTACGTAAATACTATCATATTTACCAGAAACTTCTTGCCAATCATATTTATTATGATAAGCAAAATTGCCTTTATAATCAGTGAAGTAAACCAGTTCACCATCACCTATCAATTGGGAAACAGCAGCCTTAAATTCATCCATCGTTGTAATTGGAGTTTCAAATCCATTATCACCATATACTCCATCAACTTTGTTCCAATAAGATTCCTCTTTACCTTCCTTAACAACCTTCTTGGTTTTGAAATCAGCTAATGCTTTCATTGGTACCAAATTGCTCTTGAATACCCTAGGGGCATACTGAAAAGTTTTCTCCACGTTAAAAGAAGCATCATAAACAGTGAACTCTGATATTTGGTTACTACCACCATGATATTCAACTCCGATAGTTGAATAAGGAGTAATAACACCTGTAGTAGTAAGCCCTTTAGGGATGAAATCAAATCCATCACCTTTCACCTTAGTCACTTCAGAAATCTGTGCACTAGCAGCCAAAGCCATGACTGCAAAAGCGGAAACAAGTAATGTTCTCTTCATAATTAATTACAACAACAAGTTTGGGTGTCTAACAAACTTGAATTAAAAAGTTTATAAGTTCTTTTTCCTGCAATAACAAAGCGTAGACATCTTCACTTGACATTTGCCTAGCGACACATTTGCTATGCAGTTGCTACATATTATTCTACCCTTGTGAGCATCACCCTTCATAATGATTTTGCAAAAATAGTCTTTTTGATAGTATTCAGAAAATAAAAGCTACAGCCAAACACCCTTATCCATAGCAACAAAGCCAACCATGATGCACATCAAGACCAGCCTCATCCCCATTAGAACGCAGAAACGTGGACGATCCACTTATCCAACGTTCCAAGGTGTTTGGCCTAACCTATATGCAACAGATAAGTTTTACGTCCACGCTATAGCGGACGCTTACTTATTTATTCTGTTGCACATGTTCTTCCGCGGCCAAACTTCAGGAACATTATTATCGAATAAACAGCAAACGCTATTATTTTAACCCACAAAAAACAGACATCATCACCCTAGGGCGAATCCATCCAAATGCAAAGTAAATACAAACGGGCGCAATGAAAGCTTGCTTTCAAATTGCCGAGTGCAGCTTTGCTTCTGCAAAGATACTGCAAAAATCAGAGATAACAAAAAGATTCGCCATTTTTTTTATATTATCCCCCATTTTTTCTTGCGAAATCAAAATATTCGTCGTATCTTTGCAAAAAGATTCAGTTACAAAAAGAAGCGTTATGGACAAGCAGATCAATGAACTCCTAGAGGTTCTGAAAGAATACCAGGAGCTGGGAATATCTGAGCAGATAGACTATCAGAAGTTCTATCTCTACTCTATCATCACCCACTCCACCGCCATCGAAGGCTCCACCGTGACCGAGATTGAGAACCAGCTTCTCTTCGACGAAGGCATCACGGCTAAAGGCAAACCGATGGTGGAACAACTCATGAACCTCGACCTGAAGAGAGCTTACGAGCAATCCATCAGATGGGCAAGAGAACACAAGCCATTCACCGTGGAAATGCTCAAGAACCTCTCCGCCCTGGTAATGAGGAATACGGGCAGCCACTACAGCACCTTGATGGGTGAATTCGACTCATCAAAAGGTGACCTGCGCCTTGTTGGCGTTACGGCAGGAGCAGGCGGCCGCTCCTACATGGACTACCGCAAAGTTCCGATGAAACTGGAAGAACTCTGCAACCACATCAACCAGCGGAGAGAAGCGCTCATCAAAAGTCCCAACGCCATAGATGCCTACCTGCTAAGTTTCGATGCCCACAACATTCTCGTTACTATTCACCCATGGGTGGATGGCAACGGCAGAATGTCGCGCCTCATCATGAATCACCTACAGTTTGAATTCGGACTGGTACCTGCTAAAATCATCAAAGAAGATAAAGCGCAGTATATCGAAGCCCTCAATGAATCGAGAGAAGAAGAGGCAATGGCACCCTTCCAGGAATTCATGCTGAAAGAGCACACGCAAAACCTGAGAAACGAGATTCTTGAATACAGGAAATCTATGGAAGAAGATATTGCGATAGCTGATATCAAAGTGCAGATGGAAGGAGAAAACAAGATGGAAAAGGAGAAGCAGGAGGTGGTCCAGAAAGGTGGTCCAGAAAACAAGGAAGTGGTCCAGAAAGGTGGTCCAGAAACGAGAAATGCCATTTTGCAACTTATCGCCAGCAATGGGAATATCACTTCCCGAGAGATTGCTAACACTCTGAACATCAATAGAAGTGCCATCCTTAAGCATCTCAAGAAGATGCAGGAAGATCATATCATCCGCAGAGAAGGCTCGCAGAAATCAGGCAAATGGGTTGTCATATCATAATCCTGACCGATAAATATTATGTGGAAGCAAACACGGAAATACTCTTCACTCTTCACCAAACCCTCCGGAATACCGATAAACAGGGAGGTTGGCGGGGGTGAAGAGTTCGCAGCAGCTCTTCACCCACTCTTCACCCATATACTTCTACACATCAACGCATAAAGGAGGATACACATCTTCCTATCGATTTTGAGTCCAGGTGAAGAGTGGTGAAGAGTGGGTGAAGAGTTGCTGATGACTCTTCACCTCCCGAAATGCCGATAAACACAGGGGATTTGGGAGGAAAGGTGAAGAGTGAAGAGATTTTTGCAGAATGCTAAACATAAATCATATTGATAGAATTGGGAAATCTGGTTTCCCCGTCTGAGATGACTGTCTTATAGGAACAGCTGACTGTTCCCTATTCCGCTAGTCGGCTGTTCGCCCCAAACAGCCTACTGGGCATACGCAAACAGCACGCTTATCTTTCGGAGATAAATATCAGAACATCGGATATTTATCTGCCAAAAACCGAGATATAAAACTAAAACCGCAATGAAACTTCCCTGAAATTTGGAGGGTTTAAAAAAATATATTACCTTTGCACCCGCAAAAAAAATAAGATTATGAACGGATTGTATACTATATTATTATTGGTGCTGAGCAACATCTTCATGACGCTGGCTTGGTACGGACACCTCAAGTTGCAACAAACGGGCGTGAGCAGCAACTGGCCTCTTATCGGTGTCATCGCCTTCAGTTGGGCCATCGCCTTCTTCGAATATTGCTGTCAGGTACCAGCCAACCGCATCGGTTTCGTGGATAATGGCGGACCGTTTAATCTGGTCCAGCTCAAAGTGATTCAGGAATGCGTATCGCTTATCGTCTTCGCCATCATCGCCAATATTCTCTTCCAGGGACAGGGATTGCACTGGAATCATTTCGCAGCCTTCTGCTGCCTGATTGCAGCCGTTTATTTCGTATTCATGAAATAGCCGGATAAGGAGTTAACTCAATATAACTCCTTATCCGGCTACCTTTTTAGTTTTACACCTGCCCTACACCAGGTTAAAGATTTCGCTCGGTGTCTTGCGCTTCAATACTTCCAGTTGGAAGTCCTTGCCGGCTATGATGCCTTTGCTGCGCAGGATCTGCTCCACGGTTTTGCGTGCCAGCTCAGGATGGTTGTTCTCCTCGCTGAGATGACAGAGCCAGACGTGATGAAGCTCCGGTGTAGCATAATTGGCAAGCGCCTCGCCACAATCGTCGTTGCTCAGATGACCGTTATCTCCCAGAATGCGATCCTTCAGATACTGGGGGTAATGACCCTGCTGGAGCATCTCTACACTATGGTTCGCCTCGAGCACAAGATAGTTGGCACGGCCGATAAAGTCGTGCATCTCTTCAGTAATATGCCCCACATCGGTGATGAGACAGAAGTTTACACCTCCGCACTCCACGAAATAGCCAACATTGTCGGTACTGTCGTGGGGTACGCCGAACGGGGTAATCTTAAACTCGCCCAGTGTGAAAGTTACGTTCTTCTCTATCACACGAGCATGGTTAGGCTCTATCTTCTTTCGAACACAATAGTTGCGCTCGATGCCTTGATGTACTTTACGGGTCGTATATACCGGTAGATGATAGTCAGTACTCAGACTCCCCACCGACTTTACATGGTCGGCGTGGTCATGGGTGATGAGGACGTGATGCACATCCTCGAAGCGAAGTCCATAGTTATGGAAATGCTTCTTTAATATTCTTATTCCTACTCCTACGTCTATCAGTATCGAATCCGTATCAGTGTAAAGATAATAGCAATTGCCACTACTTCCACTGCCAAAGGATATAAATTTCAGCATTTTAATTGTTATTTTCCATGCAAAGTTAGCAAAAAAGATTCTTATTACAAAGTTTTTTACTATCTTTGTGCCGAAATATCGCAAAAAAATAGAATTTTTAAGATTTGAGAATCATGATGAAGAAGTCGATGATAGGTTTATGCATAGCTGTGGCATGCTTGACCGCAAGTATATTCAGCCTTTCGGGCTGTGAACCTCACGAAGGCAGCGAGGACCAGCTGAAGGCTGATGTTGATTCGTTTGCCAACTATTATTTCAACTGGCATTTCCCGAAAGCCGTGAAGTATTGCACCCAGGAATCGGAGCGCTGGCTGCGTTATGCTGCAAGTAATGTGAACGAAACCGACGTGGAACTGCTACGCCAGAAACCGGAGGATGCCAGCATCGAGATTACGGATATTGATTTCGGTGACGATGAAACAAGTGCCACCGTTACCCTTACGGTTCATAATTTTCTGCAGATGGACAGCATCGGGCAAGATCCGCAGCTCATAGAACAGGCCGATTTCCAACTGCCGATGTGTATGGAAAAGGGACTCTGGAAGATTAAGTTGGAAAAATTGCCTTGAAAAAAGTAAGGAGTTTCTGAGGGGCATCATAATCAAAAAGATGCTCCCAGAAACTCCTGGCTATAAACTGTTAACTATTAACTATAAACTATTAGCTGCATTTAGAACGGCAGACCAACTGCGAAATGGAAGGCGAAATCGCGGTCTAGTTTCGGGTGGATAATCGCCCAATGCTCTTCCTTCGTTCCGTAAGCTGGATTGATTGCCTTCATACCCATATCCAGGCGGAGGATGAAGTAATCGAAATTCAACCTGAGACCTAAGCCATAGGCTACAGCTATCTGTTTGTAGAATTCATCTATCTTGAACTGACCACCAGGCTGATCCTGATAATTGCGAAGTGTCCAGATATTACCGGCATCGATAAACGCTGCACCCTCAAACTTCCAGAAGAGCGAAGTGCGGTATTCGGCATTCAAGTCGAGCTTCACATCACCCGCCTGGTTGATGAAATCTATTCTACCGTCAGTTCCCTTAAACTTGCCCGGACCTAATTCTCTTACTCCCCAACCTCTTACCGAGTTGGCACCACCCGAGAAATAACGCTTTTCGAAAGGCAACACCGTACTGTTGCCGTAAGGATAAGCCACACCGATGCCTGCATGCAGCGCCAGAGCATTGCGCTTATCAAACTGCATCAGATGGGTATAATCTACATCAAACTTGGCATATTGGGCATAAGCTATATTAAATAATGTACGCTGCCCCTGGCTGTTCACCTTGAAACCGAAAGCCTTGGAAACACCGCTCAGCAGATTACCCGAACTCTCTACATTCACTCGCACAGCATCTACCCCATCGCTATAACTCAAACCGAAACCCATCTTCATGATAAACAGGTCTTCGTAATTGTAGCGGAGGATGGCATTTCTGTTTTCTGCATTATCGAGATAGTCTCTCTTGAAAGTCTCGGATATCCATGGCATATACACATAGTTGAGATCGAGCAGGTCGAAACGCCAAGCCAGGTGATGACGCGGTTCTGTCCAGCGATAACGCCAAGCAGTAGAGAATACGCGGCGATGAAACTCCGGACGGTTCTGAAGATTCCAACTTGCCGACAACTCGCTGTTTGCCGTCTGTCTTCTTCTGAAATTTCTTGAAAGGAAAGGTGCCAAGAAACGAGGGAAAACCAGTTTGCCTTCAACCGAATATTCAGTATAGTTCTGGTCCTGATACCCCTCCAGACCGGTAATAGCCTCGTAAGCTCCACGAAGTTCGATGCTCAGCTGCTCACTACCTCTGAAGAGATTTCGGTTGGTATAAGTGAGCGATGCAGCAGCTCCCAAGTCGCCCGCCGTATTGGTTCCCTCCGGCTGGAAGGCAATGGTAGAAGGCTTGTTGGTACTGATCTGGATATTGCAATCCATCTGCCGGCTGATGCTGTCCCTCTCCATTCCGTTCTCCGTAACCTGGTTGCTGTCAGGAACTTCAGAGAAACTGATGTTGGTATACTTCACCGCCTGCAGACGGGCAAAGTTGTTATAGGTGCGCTGCAAGGCAGCGGCGCTGTAGGGACGGCCTTCTCTGAGAGCAGTGGCATTGAGCAAAACCTGATGGCGCAGATGGATTCGGTCGCTGTCATTACTCAGATAGTTGATGTTTCTGATTTCATATCGGGGATGATCAACCTCAGGAACATTACTGTTTGCCTTATACTTCATCAGGTGGAGCGTCAGGGCGATATCCTTCTGTCCCGCAATCGTATCGGCAGAAAACTGGATAAAATCTTTATGAAAGCGGAAATAGCCATCATTGGTCAGAAGGCTGGAGATACGCCTGCGCTCATTATCCAATGTTTCTACCGTAAATCTCATACCCGGCTTAATCTGCTGATTATCGGGGTTATCGAGATGCAAAAGTTGCTGGATATGTTCATCTTCCACCTCATATTTCACCTTACCTATCATAAAAGGTTCTCCGGGATGCAACAGATAGGTAGCATCCAGTTTCTTTCCTTTCTTGGTGGTATAGAGCGACACCCCGGCATGCATGAAGCCCTGGTTCTGCATGGCGGTAAGCAGATCCTGACAGGAGAGCCGCGCCTGCAAAGTATCGTAGATGACAGGCTTCTTGCTGAAAGGATTCTTGAAGAGCGAGAAGAGTTTCGGTTTCTCTTTCTGGCGCACATACTGCTTGAGCGCCCCGGCATTATACCCTGCCGAGTCGCTCTTCACTTCCACCTTATTTAATATATACTCCCCTTCCGGCACCATTTTGCTTGAAGAACAAGATGCTATGAGCAGCGGCAAGGCAAGTAATGAAATCGTTTCTTTTTTCAAAATATCTATCGTTTTTGATATGCAAAGATAATGCAAAACAAATTAAATACAAAATATTTAGCACTTTTTATTTTGAAATGTCTATATTTTATGTTACCTTTGCACACATATAGACAAAAAATAAATGATTAGCAAGAATAAAATAAAGTACATACGTTCGCTCGAACTGAAGAAGAACAGAAATAAAGAAGGAAAGTTCGTGGCAGAAGGTTTCAAGGTGGTAGACGATCTGCTTGCTCTGCAACCTGCCGACCTGATTGTGGCTACCGGCGAATGGCTCCGGGGCAAACACTTCGGGGCTGAAACCGAAGTGATAGAGGTTACTGATGAAGAACTGAAGAAGGTGAGTTTCCTGCAACATCCGCAGCAGGTGCTTGCCGTATTCAAACAGGCAACATCAGGAAATTACTCTATTAATACCAGCGAACTGAGTCTGGCGCTCGACGGCGTTCAGGACCCAGGCAATCTGGGCACCATCATCCGCATCGCCGACTGGTTTGGCATCACCCATATCTACTGCAGTCAGGATACTGCCGACGTATACAATCCGAAGGTGGTTCAGGCTACGATGGGCAGCATAGCAAGAGTGAAGGTAGAATATGGCGACCTGCTGGGACTGGTAGAATCACTTCCAGCCGATGTTCCCGTTTACGGCACCCTGCTGGACGGCGACAATATCTATCAGCAAAAACTCGAAAACCGAGGACTCATCGTGATGGGAAACGAAGGAAAAGGTATTTCGCCTGCTCTGGCAAAGAAGGTAAGCCACAAGCTGCTCATCCCTAACTTTCCGGAAGGTAGAGCTACAGCCGACAGTCTGAATGTGGCTATTGCTACCGCCATTACCTGCTCTGAATTCAGAAGAAACTTTTAAAGGTAAAAGGGTAAAAAAGTAAAAAGGTAAAAAAACTTTTAAAGGGTAAAAGAGTAAAAAAAAAAAAGCGATAATTAGAAATTAAAACAAGATAGTTATGGAAGTAAATGAATTATTTAAGCACCGAAGTATAACTTCCTGCATGAGAGCATCATACGATACCATAACAAGTGACTTCAGATCACTCGTAAAACAGACATGGACTACCCATGTTCCATTTGCAGTATTGCTGGCTATCGTACTCTATTTCCTCCTCCCCAACAAACCGCTTCACGATTGGGGAGCCGTAAATCCGATGGCTTCGTTCATCCTGCAAACCATCATTTACGGAGCCACTATCGTAATGGCTATCGTATCATTTTGGCATCTCCTGCCAAGAAAGCAACTGTGTCCTAAGGGCGAAAAGCGCAAGATAGGAAAATCCCTCCTCCGCATTCTCCGCCACTTCGGTGGTTTCTTTCTGACCAGTTTTCTCGGCATGATTATCGTAGGCATCGCTACCTTTATCGCAGCCCTGCCTTCCATCATCCTCATCATCGCACAGTTCTATTCACAGCTCGGTGCGCTTGATGGCGACCCGCTCGGTGTGCCGGGTTATTTCACCCCACTCCTCTTCCTGGTGTTCACCATCACCTTCCTGCTCATCATCTACGCCCTGAGCTGGCTCGGCATTTCACTTGCCTATCAATTCGGCTCTTACAAGGTGCAAGACGAAGAGAAGAAGAGAATGAAGGAAAGCCAGAAAATGGCAACTACAGAGATAGAAAAATATTAATCGTATTAACATAATATATAAGAGAAATGAAACAGACAAGATTACTCTTCATCGACCGCGATGGAACTCTGATTCAGGAACCAGAGGACGAACAGATTGACAGCTTCGAGAAGCTGGTATTCACCAAGGGCGTGTTCCGCAATCTCGCCTTCATTGCCCAGCACACCGACTACGAGCTGGTGATGGTGAGCAACCAGGACGGACTGGGTACCGACTCTTTCCCGGAAGACACCTTCTGGCCTGTCCACAACTTCATCATCCAGACCCTGGAGAGCGAGGGCATCCACTTTGCCAAGCAGCACATCGACCGCCACTTCCCTGAAGATAACTCACCAATGAGAAAGCCAGGCACAGGCATGCTGACCGAATACATCGATAACCCTGCCTACGATATAGCAAACAGTTATGTAATCGGCGACCGTGAAACCGATGCCCAGCTTGCAGAAAACCTGGGTTGCAAGAGTCTGATTCTCGGAAAAGACGGCATGGACTGGGATAAGATTGCCGAGATTCTCTTTGCCGGTGACCGCATCGCAGAGGTGAAGCGCACCACCAAGGAAACGGATATCTACATCAAGGTAAATCTCGATGGTTCAGGAAAATGCGACATTTCTACCGGTCTCGGTTTCTTCGACCACATGCTGGAACAGATAGGCAAGCACGGCATGATGGATCTCACCATCCATACCAAGGGCGACCTCTATGTGGATGAGCATCATACCATTGAGGATACGGGTATTGCACTGGGCGAATGCCTGCTGCAGGCTTTAGGTGACAAGCGCGGAATAGAAAGATACGGCTACAGTCTGCCGATGGACGACTGTCTCTGTCAGGTAGCATTGGATTTCGGTGGCCGTCCATGGCTGATTTGGGATGCCGAGTTCCACAGAGAGAAGGTGGGCGAAATGCCAACCGAGATGTTCAAGCATTTCTTCAAGAGCCTGAGTGATGCAGCAAAGATGAACCTCAACATCAAGGCTGAGGGCGAGAACGAGCATCATAAGATAGAAGGCATCTTCAAAGCACTTGCCCGTTCGCTGAAAATGGCGGTAAAGAGAGACATCTACCACTTCGAGCTTCCTAGTTCTAAGGGAATGCTGTAAGGAGTTTATAGTTAAGAGTTTATAGATGACTGTTGCTATAAACTATAAACTCTTAACTATAAACTATTATTAGAACTTTGTCATGAACTCCACAACAATCTTATCCTTTTCTGAAACTTTAGCTATACCACCTTTACGATAGAAATATTTCTCGTAGTTGATACGGATATCCGAGATGAATGGCTTGGCAAGACTCAGGGTTACACCGCCCGTAACACGATGGCGCTTATAATCATTGATCTTCAATGCACCCAGTTCCGTATCAGAACCGCCATATCTTGTACCATCACTGTGGTCGCTCATGAAATCATATCTTGCCAAAGGCGAAACCTTCCTGATGATGCTCTTGGGATTAGCCACCGGAATATCATAGCATACGAAACCATCGAATGCATGAACATCGTGGAAGGCATCCTTGCTGTAATGCTTGTAAAGATACTCAGCCTCAGCAATGAAACCGCCCTTGTGGAAGGTGATACCGCCATCATACATCGTTACCGTAACATCAGATGGCTTGATCTTCTGGGTGCTCAACACCAGGTTCACATTCGGGAAGAGGAACTGAGCCTTGGCAGAATAGTTAACACCCTTGGTCCAGTAATCCTTCTGGTTGGTCAAACCCGAACCGTTAAAGATACCGGCATTCACCACGATAGGGAAACCTACATTCCAGGTATATCCGATTTCGGCACCCACGTCGCGCACGTTGCCCACCTGCTTGGCGATGAACGAACGGTTGGCAAAGTACTGCTGATGAGGAGAACGGTGAGCATCAATAGTGAATGGCACGCGCTCCTGACCGATGGTGAACTGCAGTGTCTTCCAAGGCTTGATGCGTGTATATGCATCGAGCATCTTGATCTTACCCTCGTCGCAGAGATCAATCTCAGCCTTATAACTAACCTCCTTTGTTACATTTCCTGCTACATTGATACGGGCTGTACGCACCTCGAATCGTCCCTCCCCCTCTTCGGTTTGGTATTCATACTTAGAACGGATGGTTCCACCTATCTTCATCGTCTTTACGAATTCAGGCGCATCGTTTCCAAGAGAACTCTTTTCTGAGTTTTGGGCATTCATTCCCATCGACACAATAGACAGTGCTATCAACAGATACGTTTTCTTCTTCATTTTTACCTTATTATATATATACCTTAATTGATTGTTACCGACAAGAAAGCAATCCCGTTATGAATCGAAATCCTACAAGATGCCATTCTATTTCTTTTCGGCTGCAAAGATAAGGATAAAATGTTTCTTTCACAAAACATAAGTGTTACAAATGTGTTACATTGCCTGTTTACAAAGCGTGTAATATGATTGTAATGCCCGTAATATCGTTGTAACATCATCGTCACAAACATGTAATCATCTTTTCGCTCTAGTTTAAAAATATCGCCGTACCTTTGCAACCGAAAAGAAATATAATTAACATATATGATTCTATGAAGGAAAATAAAAAAGCGATTTTGGAGATTCTTAAGAAGAAGTCCAAAAAAGACGGCAAGTTTGAAAACTTGGTTCTCAACCTCGCCTTACAGAAGATTGACAGCGATAACTTTGAGTTTGACGGCGAGGCAGTCTATACCGCCGACAAGAAGCGCTTGGTTTACTACATGAACCATGATGCCAGTTTTACGATTCCTGAGGGAGTAGAGATTATCGGAGAGATGGCTTTCCGTGGCAAGAAACAACTGTCTCATGTCATCATCCCTAGTACAGTGAAGGAGATTGAACATGATGCATTCTATGATTGTGATGAATTGGATAACATTTATGTACCTGCCAGCGTGAAAGCTATCAGAGCATACGCTTTCGCAGAATGCGACAAACTGAAGAAGATTACTTTCGCAGGAACTCCAGAAAAGTTGAGCCGTCATACTTTCGATGACTGCGACCTGTTGCACGACATCATCGTTCCTGCCGGCAGCAGCAAGTTCTTCCGTAAAGAGCTTCACTTTATCGACGGAGATACTGATTTCCTCGTTCTGGAAGTACCAGGCAAAGACTCTAAAGAATCTTCTAAGAACAAGAAGGACGAGAAAGTTTCTGAAAAGAAAGCTAACGCAGAGAAGAAAGAAAAGACTTCTGAAAAGAAAGCTAACTTAGAGAAGAAGAAAACTGCTCCAGAAAAGAAGGCTGTAGAGGAAAAGGCTGAAAAGAAAGAAGCCTCTGTAAAGAAGGAAAACAATGCCAAGAAAGAGCCTGCGAAAACAAAGTAACTTAATAATTAGCAAATAGTTATGACCAAAGAAGAATTACTTAAAAAAGCATACGTAGAACGCGATATCAGTTGGATGTACTTCAATCACCGCATTCTGCAGGAAGCAGAGAAAGAGTATGTGCCATTGTTGGAGCGTCTCTCTTTCCTCGGTATTTACTCCAACAACCTCGACGAGTTCTTCCGCGTACGAGTAGCATCTCTCAACCGCATGCTCGACCAGAAGCTCGACAAGGATACCGAACAGCAGATTAAGAAATCACTTAAAACAATTAATAAGCTCAATGAATCTTATTCGAAAGAATACACTGAAGCGGTGGATACGGTTTTCCGAGAGCTTGAAGTTCACAAGGTTCGCCTGCTCACCGAAGACCAGCTCAACGACGAGCAGAAGGAGTTTCTCACGCAGTTTTTCTACGACAAACTCAATGGCTCTGTAAACCCTATCTGGCTCAACGAGATAGATGACCTCTCTACCCTGGAGGACAACCGCATTTACCTTGCCGTAGAAAAGGCCGAGGATGACAAGAAGAAGAAATACGCCGTAGTAAAGGTACCGGATAGGGTTTATGGACGCTGGGTGAAGGTACCGGCAAGCGAGGGTTTCGACAACATCATGTATCTCGATGATGTAATCAGATACTGTCTGCCTCTGGTATTCCTCGGTTTCAAGAAGAGCACCTACCGTGCTTTCAGTTTCAAGTTTACCAAGGATGCCGAGATGGAGATGGACAATGACGCCGACTTCGGAACCATGGAGAAGATTGCCCTGGGTGTAAGCAGCCGTAAGAAGGGTGAAGCCGTGCGCGTAATTTACGATCAGGAGATGCCGAAGGAACTTCAGAAGAAACTGCGTGAGCGATTGAACACCAAGGAGTTGGATGCTTCATTGGCTGGCGGTAGATACCAGAACCACAAGGACCTAATGTCGTTCCCAGATTGCGGACACAAGGAACTGAAGTACGAAAAATGGGCTCCTATCATGAAACCGGAATTCCTTTCCAACGAGAGCATCCTCGACCAGATTCGTGAGAAAGACCGCTTCATCCACGTACCATATCATAGCTTCAACGGCTACATCCGTGTACTCCGAGAGGCTGCTACCAAGCCAGAGGTAAAGGCGATCAAGACCACCCTCTATCGTCTGGCTAAGGATTCAAAGGTAGTGAAGGCACTCATCACCGCTGCCCGCAACGGCAAGAAAGTAACAGCCGTAGTAGAACTTCTGGCACGTTTCGACGAGGAGAGCAACATCAAGTGGAGCAAGCGCATGCAGGAAGAAGGCGTAAACGTGATCTTCGGTGTAGAAGGACTGAAGATTCACTCCAAGCTGCTCTATATCGAGTCAAAGAAGGGCAACATCGCCTGCGTGGGAACCGGAAACTTCCATGAGGGCAATGCCAAGATCTATACCGACTATCTGATGATGACAGCCCGTACTAAGCTGGTAAACGAGGTGGCTAAGGTATTCGATTTCATCGACCGCCCATTCTCACCATTCCGATTCAACGAGCTCCTCGTATCTCCAAACTCCATGAAGAGCCGCATCCTGCGTATGCTCGATACAGAAATCAAGAATGCCAACGAGGGCAAGGAGGCTTGGGTAAAGATGAAGATCAACCACATCACCGATACCGATATGGTAACCAAGCTCTATCAGGCATCGAAGGCTGGCGTGAAGATCGACATCGTGATCCGCGGCAACTGTTCGCTGGTGCCAGGCATCGCAAAGCTCAGCGACAACATCCACTGCGTGGGCATCATCGACCGCTATCTGGAGCACAGCCGCATCCTCATCTTTGCCAACGGAGGCAAGCCAAGATACTTCATCGGTTCTGCCGACTGGATGCCTAGAAACCTCATCAACCGCATCGAGGTTCTCACCCCGGTATATGACGAAGATATGCAGGCTGACCTGCTCCGTACCATCTCCTATGGTATGAGAGATACGAAGAACGGCAGAGTGGTAGATGGCAAGGGCGGCAAGGAATTTGTAGAAGGCGAGCCATTCCGCAGCCAGGAAGAACTTTATAAGGCATATAAATAATAAAGCATATAAATAATGATGAATTTAGCATCCATTGATATCGGCTCCAACGGAGCCCGACTCCTCATCAAGCGCTTCGATCCCGAGGCAATCCGAGAGGAAGACCGCATCAAGAAACTCATGTTCATCCGCATCCCATTGCGATTGGGTAAGGATGTTTTCACCCTGGGAAAGGTTTCCAAGGAGCGTGAGAAGATGATGCTCCACATGATGAAGGGCTTCAAGCAATTCATGAAACTCAATGACGTAGAGGCATTTCGCGCCTGTGCCACTTCAGCCATGCGCGATGCCGAGAACGGCAAGAAGGTGCTCAAGAAGATAGAGAAGCAAACCGGCATCAAGCTCGAAATCATCAAGGGTCAGGAGGAGGCACAGCTCCTCTACAATAACCTGGTAGAGAAAACTGACTCCAACGAGGGCAGCTTTGCCTACATTGATGTGGGCGGTGGTTCCACGGAGGTGAGCATCATCCACGATGGTGTTCTCGCCGAGAGCTATTCCTACAACATGGGTACTCTGAGAATGCTGAGCGGCAAGGTAACTGCCGAAACCGAAAAACTCTTCAAGGAGAACCTGACGAGATATGCTGAGCAATACGGCGACATCAAGATCATCGGTTCGGGTGGCAACATCAACAAGTTGAACAAGCTGGCACGCCACAGCAAGCAGGACTCCAAAAACCTGACGCTTGCCGAGCTGAAGCGTCTCTACTCGATGATGCAGCCCCTGAGCATCGAGGAGCGCGAGATTTCCTTCTCTCTGAAGGAAGACCGTGCCGACGTCATCATTCCTGCCGCAGAGATCTTCCTCAAGGCATGCGAATACCTGAAGTGCGAAAGCATCATGGTGCCAAACATCTCCCTCGCCGACTCCATCGTGGATGGACTCTATGAGAAGATGATGGCAAAAACCGAAGAATAACCCACTTCATCCACAAATAAAAAGATCCGAGACAGACTGGCTAGAAATAGCCGCTGTTTCGGATTAACTTTTTTATAATTCGGATAAAAGAGGTATTTACTATACTTCAGATAAGAGAGTAAGTACGTATCCCTTTTTCTTCAGCGACTCAATCTTAACGGTCACATCATGCTGAAGAGCATGGCGAAGATACGTCATCTGCACATTCACAGCCAGGGAGTTGGCATAGCTCACGGTACCCCACACCGCCTCCTGTATCATCTCCTTGCTTACTACATTGCCGATATTCTTCGCCAGCAGACGGAGGATGTCGGCTTGTCGGCTGGTGATGAGCACACGAGAGGAACGGGTGCGAAGTTCATTGTTGTTATAGCAGAAGGTGGTTTCTCCGAAATGATACACCTCCTCTTCTATCGTCTCACTCTCATTCATAGAGAACCGCTCCTCTATTCTTGCCAGCAACTCTTCCGGATAGAAGGGTTTGGCAAGATAATCGTTTGCCTTCAGGGAGAAACCTTTCAGTCGATCGTTCTTCTCCGTACGGTCGGTGAGAAAGAAGATAAGTACCTTCGGGTCGATAGCTCTGATGCGCTCAGCCACCTCATAGCCATCCATCTCCGGCATATTGATGTCGAGCAATACCAGGTCGGGCTTCACTTCCGGGAACTGCTCCCATGCCTTCTTGCCATTGCCGGCATAAGTCACATTGTAGCCATGCTGCTGCAGGAAACTCTTCAGCAACATGGAATACTTCAAGTCATCGTCTGCAAATAATATCTTGATCATTTTTTCTGTTCTTTATAGCGTTAAACCGGATGCATCAGGAGTGCTGCGGGATGACGATTGAAATCCTGGTTCCCTTGCCCACTTCGCTCTGCATCATTTTTCTGCCCCCATGGGCCTTTACAATCATATCCACAAAACTCAAGCCCAAGCCGATGCCTGGCTGCATCATATCCGGGTAAGCATTGCTGCGATAGAACTTCGTCCAGACTCTCTGCTGTTCATCGGGCGAAATTCCGATGCCATTATCAGATACAGAAATCATGACTTCCCCCTTCCCGGTATCCTGGCAGGCAACACGGATATTGACGATGTCGCCGGAATACTTCACCGAGTTCTCCATCAGATTACTGACCACATTCAGAAGCTGGTCTCTATCTCCCATCATCCGGTTGGAAGTGCGCTGGTAATCGAGCGAAACATTCACCTCCTTCTGCCTGTTCTTTCGATAAACTGCCACCAGATTCAGTAAAGCGGCATGGATATCGAAAGAAGTTATCTGGAGTGGGATATGTTCCTCTGCCCTGATTACTTCTCGGAGTTTGGCGAGATAGGCGGTCAGGTTATCGCTCTCCTCTCTTACGGTCTCCATGATAAGGGCATTCTCATCCTTCTCATCAGTCTTTTGAGCAGAGAATACGGATACACACATCTTCAACGTCTGCACGGGGCGCTTCAACTCGTGAATCATCGTATGCACGAAGTCGCTTCGCATCTTATCCACCTTCTTCTGCAGGAGCATCACCTTGATGAGATAAGCTATGCTCAGGAGAAGCATGATGGTAACCAGCAGACTTCCTATCATCTGCCACATCATTCCCTTCAGGATGGGCAGCATCGGTACCTGCATCCTCATCTGCATCGACTGATACCGGATAGGATTGAAAGGCACTTCCACCAGCATTTCGTGATGAAACAAGGTAGGAGGCTCTACGATTCTTGTCTGCCACAGACGATGCTTTCCCGTCTTCATCTCTGCCCCGATGAAATCATTGCCCAGTTTCTTACTGATGAAACGGTCAAAATGCGCCTTGTCAAAGCGGGTAAGCTGGTAAGTGATGTAAGTATTCAGACAATCAAAAGAATTATTGGAATCCGTCTCACGCAAATCGAAAGTATCTCTCTTCTCCATCACGTTACCGAATCCCGGCTTGCGATACACCACTCCACCAATGATTGTATCCGTATCCAGCGGAGAGCAAACCGTAGTACAAGGACCCTTGAAGTCTGAAAAATATGCCGAGACGACATAACCGATATGTGATTTTTCTTTTACCGCCGCTCCGATATTTGTCAGATAGGCAATAATCGCCTGTTCCGCCTTTTCGGCGTTTTTCTTCCCCATCTCTCCCATCGAATAGGTCACGCTATTGTAGAGCCAATAGGTCTGCAAGCCTATCAGCAGGAAAGAGGAAAGGATGGCGAGCAGCCAGACTTGTTTGATTCTTCTATTCATATCATTTTTTCTTTTTTCAGTGCAAAGGTACGAAGATTTCATTATATATAATAAGGTGAAGCAAGATTATTTTGCCAGCGTAATGTTTCAGTAATGATTATTTGCGATTTTGAGCCCGAAAAGCTGTTCCTTTGCAGACGAAAACAAAAAACAAGGAAGAATATGAAGAAAGAAACAGTTTTATGCGCGATGCTAGCCACCGCCACCTTTACAACTGCACAAAATGGGAAAATCCCGACATCCGGAGTTTCTGCAGACTCGGTACAGACGGAAAAAGATTCAATCAAAGCTGATAAGGAGGCAGAGATTCAAGCCGTAACCGTAACAGGGCATCGCCCGATGTACAAAATGAGAAACGATGCCCTGGTTACCCGTGTCCGCAATACTCCTTTGGCAAAGGAGCCGACGCTGGATGATGTATTGAAGCACATACCCGGCATGAAACAAACCGCCGACGGAAGCCTGGAGGTAAACGGACTGGGAGCACCCACCATCTATCTCAACGACAAAAAGGCTACCTCTGCCGAACTCTCTCATCTCGATGTGAAGCTGATAGATGAAATAGAACTCATTACCACTCCTGGTGCAAAATATGATGCAACGACGGGGGCCATACTGAGAATCCTGACGAGAAGAACAGACGAGGGTATATTCGGCAAGCTGCAGGTGTATGATAAATTGAGCGAGGTGAACACCAACCACGAGGAATTGACCCTGGGTTGGGTAACAAAGAAGATTTCGCTCACAGGATTTTACGGCTACACAGACAACCGATACAATGTGCATCAGCCACAGGAAGCGCTCGTAAGAGCCAAAGATGGCGAATATCTCTTCGGAACCGACCGCCATGGCAAGAACAAGGCAAATTATAACGCTACGGAACTCAACTTCGACTGGTTGCTCAGCAAGCAACACGAAGTGGGAATACAATGGGAAGGGCTTTGGCTGAATGGCGGCAGAAGCGAGAAACAGCAGCAGTACTATCGCTATCCTAACCCAGCAGGAGAAGATACAAACAGCGAGATGAAGTTTTCTGATGCGGATGGCGAAATAAAGTATTTTGATGCGGAGAGCCAGCAATGGGGACACCAGCGCAGTCACCACTTCAACCTCTTCCATCTGGCTAAATGGTCGAAGCATTTCTCATCACAGATTTATCTGGACTATGCAAGGAACAAGGATTCTGACAGCCAGCCTATCACGGAGAAAGAAGGTTGCGAGATACAGGAAACCCTCAACCGCTCTAATTCCAACTACGATATCTATAGTGGAAGAATCGAAGTCAAGCAACTCATCTCAGACAAACATTCCATCAACTATGGTGGTGAATGGAGCCTGATGGATGGCAAGGGAAAAACCGAAAGTTCTGCCGATATGCTTGGAACTACGGAATACAAAAACCATGATACCAAGACGGCTGCTTACCTGCAATATCAGGGTGAAGCTGGCAAATGGAACTGGTGGGCAGGCATCCGATATGAGCATCTCACCTCCCGATACACCAATCTGTCGGAGATATCTCCCGACAATATGGAGCGTCATTACGACCAGTGGTTTCCATCGTTCGGTATCACTCTCAACGAACCATCGTGGCATCACTCGCTCAGCTTCCGCACTACCACCGCCCGACCTTCTTTCAGTCAGCTAAGCGGGAACATCTACTATACCTCGCGCTTTCAGTATCAGATCAGCAATCCGAAGCTGCAGCCTGTCAACACCTATCGTCTGACCTACTCCGTGCAGTGGAAAGATTTCATGGGAATGCTGAGATACACCCGTACCGACCACTCCATCATGTACGTGCATGAGGTGCCGGAAGACAAGCCCGTAAGATACGTGAGTACATTCATGAACTTCAACAAAATGCAGAAATACATGGCCTATCTCAACTGGGGACACGTCTTCGGCTGCTGGCGTCCGAATGCCCATACAAGCATCACTTACCAGCGCTTCTCCGTAAATGATCATGGAGAGCTAATTAATTACAACGGAGCAACTTGGAATGCATCGTTTGACAATTACTTCACGCTGCCACACGACTATCAGCTGTCGCTCTCCTACAGTTTTGACAACGGAGGACAAGTGGGCAAAACGAAGTTCAGCCCCACTCAGAACTGGAGTCTTGGTGCCAACAAATCGTGGATGGACGGCAGATTACAGGTTGCCGTCAGTGCCAACGACCTCTTCCATCAGCAGCTCTTCAAGGAGCGAACCCACGAGCATGCCGTTGACTTCTCCCAGACTGAGGATTACAAGCTATGGAGCTACAAGTTGACCGTAACCTGGAAATTCAACAAGCGCAAGGGAAGATACAACGGCATGAACAGTGCGGAAGATGAATTGAACCGACTATAGCCGGACAAGACTCTCTTATCTTAATGATCTTTATAATTTCAAGTATCCGGGTTATCCCACTCCCAGCAGTTCTACTTCGAATATCAGGGTAGAGCCGCCTGGGATGCCCGGCTGCGAGGACTTGCCGTATCCCATCTCGGCAGGGATGTAAAGTTCCCACTGGTCGCCCACGTGCATCTGCTGCATGGCAACAATCCAGCCATCAATCAGGTCGCTCAATCGCATGGCGAACGGCGTGCCGCCACGGCTGGAATCAAACTTCTTGCCGTTGATGGTCCAACCGGTGTAATGAGCTGTCACGATGCTGCGTCGGCTAGGCTGTGCTCCCTTCGGGTCGCCCTGCTTCAACACCTTATAATAAATACCACGAGGCAGCGCCATAACGCCCTCCTCCTTTGCCTTTTCCTCCAGCCAACGCTTGTTGGCCTCAACATATTCTCTTTTTGCCATAAATCTATTTGATACTTGATATACTATGATTTTTGCGCAAAGTTACAAAAATCTATCGTATCTGCAAAAGAAAAAGGAGAACTTTTCTTCTTTTATAAAGAAAAGCAGTACCTTTGCACCCTAATCATCAAAAAATACGATATGCCACAATCACTACATATTGCAATTATTGATGGGGGTGCCGCAGGATTCTTTGTGGCGATAGAGGCCAAGCGCAACTTCCCTCACGCCGACATTACCATATTCGAGAAGAATTCGAAGGTTCTCGCCAAGGTGGAAATCACGGGAGGAGGAAGATGTAATCTTACCAATTCCTTTGAGGAGATTTCCGACATGAAACAGGCGTACCCTCGAGGACATAAACTGATGAAGCGACTCTTCAAGAGATTCGACTACCAGCATGCCTTCGACTGGTTTGAGGAGAACGGCGTGCCACTGGTTACGCAGGAAGACCAGTGCGTGTTTCCGCAATCGCAGGATTCGCACAGCATCATCGACTGTCTGGTGAATACCGCCAAGCGACTGGGCGTGAAGATACAATGCAACCACCAGCTCACCGCCATCACCGAACTGGAGGATGAGCGCCTGCTCCTGGATTTCAAGACCTCTCATTCCGTTTCCGAAATCAGGCAGATAGCCTTCCACCGAGTAGCCATCACCACGGGTGGTCATCCCAAGATGGAGAGCTTCAAGCATCTCTCAGACCTGGGACATGCAATAGAGCTGCCTATCCCATCGCTCTTCACCTTCAACATCGCCGACAAGGCTTTCAAGAACCTGATGGGCACGGTGGTAGAGCCGGTATATACCAGCATTCCGGGCACCAAGCTGAAGGCAGAGGGTCCGCTCCTCATCACCCATTGGGGCATGAGCGGTCCTGCCGTGCTGAAGCTCTCATCCCATGCAGCCCGCTATCTGCACGAGAACAATTATCAGATTAAGATTTCCGTAAACTGGGTACACAAGAGCAACCGCTCGCTGGTGGAAGAGAACATCCAGGGCATCATCATCGCCAACCCGCAGAAGCAGCTGACAAGCATCCGCCCCTACAATCTGCCATCCCGCCTCTGGCTCTTCCTGATTCAGAAGATGGGATATGCACCCGAAAAGAAATGGAGCGAAATGGGAAAGAAGGGTTGCAACCTGCTGATAGAAACCCTCACCAACGACCTCTATCAGGTGAACGGCAAGGGAGCCTTCAAGGAGGAGTTTGTTACCTGCGGCGGTATCAGCCTCAACAACATCGACCTGCATACCCTGGAGAGCAAGGTGTGCCCTCACCTCTTCTTTGCCGGCGAAGTGCTCGACATCGATACCATCACCGGCGGCTTCAATCTGCAGGCAGCCTGGACCACGGGATATGTGGTGGGACAACACATAGGAGAATAAAAGGCGGGGATTTCCTCGCCTTCGGGCTTTCTATCACTTTCCCAAGAACTTTTCTCCCCAAAAAACTTGCCATATCAAATAATTATTGTATTTTTGCAGTAAGATTTAAAAAAGAAGAAAGATTATGGCAACAAAACTATATCCTTTGGGCATACAGACTTTCGAACGAATTCGAGAAGAAGACAAACTGTATATCGACAAGACGGAATACATCTACCGCATGGCTCACACCAACGGTAAATATTTCTTCTTAAGCCGACCACGCCGTTTTGGAAAATCATTATTAGTATCTACCTTCAAAAACTATTTTGAGGGAAAGAGAGACTTGTTCAAAGGACTTGCCATCGAAAAGCTGGAGAAGGAATGGACAGAATATCCAGTGCTGCATTTTGACCTGAGCGGAGGCAAGCACATGGAAAAGGACCAGCTGGAGAGATACCTCGGTTTCATCCTGGAAATGGAAGAGAAAAGATGGGGTATCACCCAACCGCAGGTTGATGCCAACAACCGACTGACAGAACTGATCTATACAGCATACGAGAAAACAGGGAAACAGGTAGTTGTGCTCATCGACGAATATGATGCACCCATGCTTGACGTGGCACACGAACAGGAGCAACTGGATGCTCTGCGAAACATCATGCGCAACTTCTTCAGTCCTCTGAAATTCTGCGAAGCAAAACTCCGTTTCGTCTTTCTTACCGGCATCACCAAGTTCTCGCAGGTTAGCATCTTCAGCGAATTGAACAATATCACCCTCATCTCTATGGACAAAGATTATGCAGGCATCTGCGGCATCACCCAGGAAGAACTGCTTACACAAATGCAGGAAGATATTGATATGCTTGCGAAATCACAGGATTTGACGAGAGAGGCAACTATCGCCAAACTAAAGGAACACTACGATGGCTATCATTTTGCCAAGGTATCACCGGATGTCTTCAATCCTTACAGTCTGCTCAATTGCTTTGCAGAAAAAGAATTCGGCTCCTATTGGTTCAGTTCGGGTACCCCTACCTATCTCATCAATATGCTGAATAAGTTTGAGGTACTGCCCAACGAGATAGCTCCTACAGAAGCACTGGAATCAGCCTTCGATGCCCCGACGGAAAAGATGAAGACCATCACCCCACTGCTCTATCAGAGCGGATACATAACCATCAAGGATTACGACAAGGATACCCAGCTCTATACCCTCGACATCCCGAACAAGGAAATAAGAGTAGGACTGTTTGACAATCTCCTGCCCAACTACGTGGATGGCAAAAGTGCCCAGCAAGGAGGCGTTACCATCGCCAAGATGGCATCCCTTATCCGCAAGCAAGATATGGATGGTGCCCTGCAGCTTCTGCAGGATTACTTCGAAACCATTCCGTATTGCCATGTAACCAATCATGAGGGACATTATCAGCAGATGCTCTACATCATCTTCACCCTGCTCACGGGATTTGTTCTGGATGTGGAAGTACATACACCAAGAGGAAGAGTGGATATGGTTCTGCTTACCCAGACTGACCTCTACCTCATTGAGCTAAAGCTCGACAAGAGTGCCCAGGCAGCCATGCGCCAGATGAATCTGAAGAACTACCACAAGCGCTTTGCCCTCTGTGGCAAACCTATCACCAAGGTAGGCATCAACTTTGACAGCGCAACAGGCAGCATCAAAGATTGGATTATCGAAAAAGCATAACTTTACAGATATCACACTTAAAGATATCTCAATAAAAAAGGAGAAGACTCACAAGAATCTTCTCCTTTTTTATTGAGTTCTTTAGAATGAACCGATATTTTTCTTCCATTCAAATACTATTCTTCCTGCGAAACAAAATCTCTTACGATGCGGGTGTATGCCTCGTGATGGTCGCGATATGCCATAGCATGAACGGAGCCTTTGGCGATGAAGATGGCTTTTCTGCCCTTCGTCTTTGCCTCAAAAAGCGGATGAAGCATGGCGTAGGGCACGAAGGCATCCTTATCGCCATGGATAAAGAGCATCGGTTTGGTGCTCTTGCGAACCTGCTCTATCTGCTGCGCCTCGGCAAACGACCAGCCGTAGCGATGCAGGCAAAGAGCTGAAGTGGTATTCATCAGCGGGAAGGCAGGCAAGCCAAACTGGTCTTTGAGCTGAGCGGAAAACTCATCCCATACGCTGGTATAGCCGCAGTCCTCCACAAAGCACTTCACGTAATCGGGAGTCTTCTCTCCCGATACTGCCATCGTGGTTGCCGCACCCATCGAAATGCCGTGAATCACCTGACGGGTATTCTTCGCACTTCGGTCTTCACCCTTCACTCTCTGTCCTTCACCCTTCACTCTAAAAATCTCATTGGCGATTTCCGACCACCTGATCACATCCCATCTATCCTTCCATCCCATCTGGATATGGTCGCCCTCACTCTCTCCATGTCCATACAGATCTGGCAGGAGCACATTATACCCCATATCGTGATTATAGAGATAGGCGATGTGCAGCATTCCCTCGGAGCGCACCTGATAGCCATGCACCACCACGGCTGTCTTTTCCGTAGTCTTCGGTGCATAGAGATAGATGGCATGGGCCTTGTAGCCCGACGGCATCGTGACAAAGGTATCCTTCACGCAATGGTGCTGATACACAGAGTCCATCCAGCCAATCATCCAGGGACACTCGTTCTTCATTCTGTTCTTCCAATGCTCAGCCGTCATTCTCTTCTCCTTCGGATAGTTGAGCGAATAATTGAGCATATAGTTGCTGGCACCATACAGTCCCAGCATCACGAGCACCACCAGGCCCAGAGCCGAAGCGATGCCTATCTTTCTCATCTTTTTCTGTTTCATCTTCATTCTTATTGCCATTACATATATCTATTATAGAGTTTCCGCTGCAAAATTAAGGAAAAAGATGGAGATGGCAAAGAAACAGAGGAAAAATTCCTGTTAAATTGAAACTATAATCTGCTCTTTTCTGCATTACCTGCACCCGTACCCTTATACTTGCTCTTGGTGGCATTGAAGTTATAAGTTACATTGACCAAGAACATGCGGGTATTATCTATACCGGTTCTGGTGAAGTGCGCATACGAATTATTATATTTCCAACTCTCATTCTGACCATGAAGCAAATCCTCTGCTTCCAATCTTACAACCAGTCGGTTGTTCAAGAACGACTTGGAAATAGACGCATCCAGGGAATTCCATGCATAGTTGACACCCAATTCGCTATAATTACGCGACTGGTAAGCGTATTCCAATCGAGCCTTCCAATGATGGGGCAATACCCAGGTATTCTCCAAATCCAGATAGAGAGAAGGATGGTTGGCATTATAGTCGCTGACATATTTGCTGGCATCAAAGAACTGATTGACCAGACCTACCGTATAGTCAAGATGCCATAAGCCTATCACCGGAGTAGCCTCAAGATAGAACTTCAGGTTCTGAATCTTATCTACATTCTCGTAATATGACAGGGCTATATCCTTATTGCCCTGGAATGGCTTCATCATATATACCGAGGCATTCTTGTTGTAAATATATTCAGCAGAGAAACTCAGCCAGGAATATTGCGCATCCCATTCCAGATGATAGGCATCCTTTGGTCGCAAGTTCGGATTACCGCTTTCATAGGAATGACGACTCGTATATCGGGTATAACCGGAAAGACGGAAGTAACTTGGTCGATAGGTCTTCGCCGTGAAACTCAACGAAGAATGCCACTTGCCCTTGTCATATCCCAAGGATACATTAGGAAATACATTATCATACTTTCTGCTCATATCCGGGCTGAGCACTCCCTCGGCATAATAGTCTGATTTTACATGCTCATATCTCACACCGGCATTCAGAGAATAATCTCCCAACGACCATGCAGCCTCAGCAAAAGCGGCTATGTTCTGTTCCTTGATTTTGGAATCATTGGATGCAGCCACACCACCCTCGTTCTTGTTGTTGGTATGACTATCAGAATTTGTGTATTCCGAACCAAAGTCTATGTTCAACTGGTCGGTCAAAGGATAAGAAACAACCAATTTACCGGCAAGCAACTTTCCTTTGGTATGGCTATCTGAACATACAATCTGGTCGCCCAACTCAGAACTGGTTTCGGTGGCTTTCTGTATCTGGTCTTTCGTCCTCCACATAGCAGATGCATTCAGGTCTATACTCCACTTGCCTATCTTACCATCATAATAAAAGTCAGCCTGATGAAAAGGAGTCTGCTTGGAATCTGACTCATCGTTGAGATAATTTACATCTCCCTGGTGAACTCCATCCTGAAAGATGGAATAGTTCTGCCTAACAGTAAAATACTTGGTATAGCCAGAACCAAACTTATATTTCAGACCGATGGTATGATTTTCGTTGAATTCATAATTGAAACCCAGATTGGCATCAGGTCCATAATTTCTAGCATCTATGCGCCCTGCAGATTTTTGATATATCTGATGCTGATTTCCATTGATATATTCATCCAATCCCAACTTATCATAAGAATAGTAATCTGACCACTTCAATCCACCGAATACATCCAGTCCACCCACACGGTAATTGAGATTAGCCTGCTCTTGCCAGGCATTCTTCATGGCAAAACCATATTTTGCCTGAAAATTACCACTCCATCCATTACCTTGCTTCTTGACCGTAGTAATACGAATCACCGAATTGACCTGGGCATCATACTGCGCACCAGGAGTCGTGATAACCGTCACGTTCTTCACATCCTTGGAAGATATGGTTTGCAATTCATTTTTATCGGTCAGCTTTCTGCCATTGACATAAATCTCCGGTGTACCTTTTCCAAATACCGAACAGTTTCCATCCTTATCCACACGCACTCTTGGAACCTGCTTCAACAAGTCGGCAACCATACCCGCATCACTCAGTATTGTACCCTGCACCTGGGTCTGAAATCCCTCGCGAGTCAGTTTTGTCTTGGGGCGAACCGCCTTCACAATCACCTTCTGCAGGTTCATTGTTGCCTCCTTCAGAGTAATTGAACCTATCTTACCAGTATTATATGTATTGCTTGTCGTAATATAGCCCACACAACTTACTCTAACTATCACCTTTCTGGCTCCACAGGGAATCACGAACTGGCCGTTCTCATTCGTCACGCCGCCATTAATCAATGAAGAATCACGAACATTCAGCAGGGCTACATTGGCGAAATCTACAGGGCGATGATGCGCATCCACAATGCGACCTATCATCTTGGTGGGAGTCTTCTGCGTACACTCCACAAAGATGTTCTCGCCATCTATCGTCATCTTCATCGGATAGAAACCCATAATCTGACGGATGGCATCCGGAGCGGTTCGCTTCACGATACTTGTGGTTACCGTGAAATCTTCCAGTTCATCATACATAAAATTAATACGATAATCCTTGGTGCTCTTGGCAAGGATGGTGAGCGCTTCTGACATAGAAGTGTTGCGGAAGCTGCGGGTGATGCGTTGGGCATAGATGGTCTGAAGAGAAAGGCTCATCAAACCTGTCAGCAGCATGATATATCTTAATCTTTTCATCTTATTCCACAATTAAAGTTTGACCTTCATGACGAATATTCACTTTCTCGAAATGATTCATCAGTTCGATGATATCATCCAGACTCATGTTCTTCTCCAGTTGCAGGAAGAGACGGATATGGCGAGCCGACTCGTTGTGATAAGTTACCTGGAGATGGAAATGCCCGGCAATAGGAGTCAGGATATTCTGAAGCTCAGCGTTTTCGTAAACCAATGGGAGCCGGGCAAGACTTGCAGAATCTGTCTTTTCTTCTATGTTGGATTTCTGAGGAGCAGAAACCTGCTGGATAGAATCCTTTCGGGATGCCACGAGTTCGGTATTGTGCTTATCAGATGGCTGATGAGAACGGGTTACCAGATGAATGGCAGCAAAGGTGATGCCGGAGATGACAAGGACGGCTGCAACGGCAGCCACCTTTCTCATCGGGCTCCAGAGAGGAAACAACTTGGTGGTTTGCTGGGTTTCTGCATTCTGACTCATCTCTTCTTTCTGCTGCTTTTCTTCTTTCAGCTTCATCTCATCTTTCAGCTTCTCCCATTCTGCATCAATAGAAGGCATCTTCATCTTTTCCTTCGACTTGGCGAAATCCAGAGACTGTCGGGTCTCTACCAACTGCTGATAGAGTTCGTTCACTTCCTCATTGCCCAGAAGTTCATCCTTCTGAGTTTCGGAATACTTTTCGGGATGCTCCAGGAGATCGAGGAGCAAATCCCATTTCTGAGAATCCATCTTCTGAGGATCTATGTCAGATAATTCATGTTTCATTTTCTTTTCCTTTCTTCATTTTAGGGTTCCATTGTAAGGACGTCTTCAGACAATAGAATCATGGTTATGCTATTTTCCTTTCAACTTTTCTCTGAGCGTTCGCAAACCTTTTACGATATGCTTGTTCACTGCCGAGATACTGATGCCCAGTTCCTCCGCCGTATCCTTATACGACATTCCTTCCCGATAGCACAATCGGATGACGGAAGCAGTCTGGTCGGTCAGGTCGTGGTCGATGCAATTCACGGCAGCCTGCCATCGCTCTTCCTGACGAGAAGGTTCTTCCTCCGTCAATTTCTCTTCCGAGAGAGGGAGAAGCCGTTTCAGTCTTTCATCTCTCTTCTTTCTGGCTATAAGATTGATGCAGGCATTCTTCACGCTCCGCATCAGGTAAGCCCGGTCTGGAACCAGCTGTTTATCCCACAATCTGGAGAACACGTCGCTCACTACATCCCTCGCCTCCTCATTATCATGGAGCAAGGCAAAGGCGAAGCGATACATCTGCTCGTAATGGTCGTGGAACAGCCGTTCCATCCGCTGTTCATATTCTTCTGTCATCACGTCATTTTCTTCTTGTTTCTACTCTTATATACAAGCTTTTCTGAAATTAATTACCCCTAAAATGAAGAAATCTTCTACTTTTTTCGAAAAACCTATGCAAAGATAATAAAAAACTAGAAAAAAGCTTGCTTTTTCGAATAAAAAGTGTATCTTTGCACCAAGAAACAACATCATTATATTATGGGTAAACGAGCCATCATAGAAGCTTTACGCCATTATTTCAGCACCCAACCCGTACTGAAAGCCTGGCTGTTCGGTTCTTTCTCCAGAGGGGAAGAAACGAAGGATAGCGATGTCGATATTATGGTTTCTTTGGACAAGAGTAAACCTATAGGTTTAAAATTCTTCGGCATGTGGAGTGATTTGGAAGAACTCTTAGGTAGAAAAGTTGATTTGGTATCAGAAGGAACCTTACTTCCTTTTGCACAGGAATCAGTAGAACGTGATAAAATCTTAGTATATGAGAGAACGAAGTAGAGATAAAAACCGCCTAGAGCACATGCTCCAGGCGATAGAAAGAATCTGCCGATATACAAAAGGTAAAAACTTTGAGGATTTTATCGCAGACGACATGATGTATTACGCAGTAGTCAAGAACATCGAAATTCTTGGAGAAGCTTCGAATATGCTTACCGAAGAATTTCGACAAGCACATCCTAAGACTCCTTGGAAACAAGTGAACGGCATGAGGAACTATATCGTTCATGAATATTTTCAAGTTGATAACAACGTTGTTTGGGATGTGATTACAAACGACCTTCCGATATTAGAGCAACAAATAAAGGAGTATCTAACTGAAGAAAAATAAGAACATCGGCCAAGCAAAGAGCAAACCAACATGGTTTTGCCTTCGCTTGAGCGATTGTCATATATTCATTGTTGTATTGAGAGGGAAATCTATTTAATCGGCTCTGCATGGATACAATAGTAACTCTTCAAGGGATTTTCCTTATTCTTTTTCAAGATTAAAGCAACTAAACATCCCTCATAATCAGAGTTCCATTGCGCAGGCGTATAGCCCTTCCAATACATCACAAGGTCTGCATCAGATGGCAAAGCCTTGAAACGATTGCGGTACTTCTCTCTGTTCGAATCATCTACCACAACACCCTTACCATACTGACCATAATACATATCCATCAGCTCAACCAACATCCTCTTTTGCTCTGACAACACAGCCTCATGCTTCTTCATGCTTTCCGGATCCTCAGAATCCAACAGCACCCCTGATACAATGTATTTCAGCTCAGAATATGGCTTTTCTGGAAAATCAGGAGAATAACGAGGAGAGACTATCCGGAACCGCTTGCTCTGGTCGAAGATGCAATACAAATCATAGTCTTCATTAGATGGATTCAGCAAATCAGAAGAGCCGAAATCGTAACCCATGAAACCAGTATTATAGATATTGAGATAGATGCCGGAAGAATAAACCACACGTCCACCCTTATAGCCATCAGCAACAATCAATGTTCTATCTTCCTCCGTCATAGAAGTATTACGGCTGATCTGAAAAAGATAAGTGCTAAGGTTGATTGACACAGCATAACAATTGTTCTCATTTCTGAGACTCACTACCCTATCTGGCATTCCCTTACATGACCATACAATGGAATCATAATAATGATAATAAGGGTTAGCTGATGAGTTATTGTTCAGATAATCTGTCAAATCCAAACTCAAAAGTCGGAATGACTGAAATTTACTATGTCCATCACCCATTCCATGCGCATCCTTAGAATTGGCATATACACACCGAATATAATAACGGCAATCATCCGGTACTTTTTCAGTTTCATTTGGCTTGTCTTCTTCATCACTCTTATCAATAGTATAAGTATTCTGCACATCAATCAGTTCTAATGAAGATAAACGCTGATATACCACCAAGCCATAAATGGCTTTTTCCTGATTGTCAGCTACTGTCACCGAACCAATCTTCTCCATCACATATAGGTAAGCTTCATCTTCATGAAACTTCACATCCAGGATTTGCATATAATCATCCACCTTACCTGCCTTATTCGTTTTGATGACAATGCCCGTCGCATCATCATACGACCAATCCTGCTTCTTGAAACAGAATGTACGTGCATCTTCATCACGATAATAAGTCATCAACTGATTCTCTGATAAGAATTCATAGACCTTCGGACTATAATCCTTGATGCCTTCACGATAATCAGTTGTTGCAAGTTTACCGTTTTCCTTCATCTGATAGATGCCGACAGGTTGCCAGCCATAACTTACAAGCCAAGAATTCAGAACATTCCTATCTATATCACAGACAGGAGCCTTTCCATCTAAGATGCAATACCCGTCCTGATTTAAAACAAATGACTGGTTGAACAGTTCCTTGTCATTCCAAGGAAGGCTGTCCAACTTATCATCATCACTACTACAGCCAGTTAGCATACAGATGCCAACCACCATGAATATCATCCATAAACAACGCTTCATATACTTTCTGTTTTTTTATTTTACAATCTGTTCTTTTCTGTATTACCGGCACCCGTACCCTTATACTTGCTTCTACTAACATTAAACTTATAGCTAAATGAACACATGATCATTCGGGTATCGGTATATTTTCTGGTATAGATATCGCTGGTACCATATACCAATCTTGTGGAATTGCGCATCGTCGCAAAGAGGTCATTGCCCGCCAAAGTGACATTCAGGCGGTCGTGAAGAAAACTTCTACGCAAAGAGACGTCCACTCCTCCTTGTGCCATATAAAGCGGAAGCGCAGAATGGCCCTGCGTGTTCCAACTCATATCAAGATTAAGCGTCCAACCGCATGGTAGCGAAAAGGCATTATTAAAAGAGCCGATGAATATCGGCTTACTGTAAGCCTTACCACCAATGGTCAGGAACTGCTTTCTCATACCAGCGTCCAACGTAGGATGCCACCATCCTATCGTCGGCGATGCCGTCAGTCCCACGTAACAAACCTGAGTATGATTCAAATTACGAAAGGTGTACATACTGATTAACTCATTATCATGATACGGTTCTATCACCTGATAGCAAGGATCTACAAGATAACGCCAGTTGGCAAAAAACTGGAACCATTTATATCCCAGATTAATCCCTATGCCATGTTCGAAGGTTGACTTGAGCAATGGATTTCCACCCTGATAATAATAGCGACTATTATATTGCACATTACTACTTAACTGACTATAGGAAGGACGACTTACCGTCACCTTATAAACCATATTCATTTTCACATTCCCGACAGGAAAGGTCAAGGACACATTCGGAAAGAAATGGTCGTACTTACGACTCTGGTCGGGTACGAAATAATCCTTATTTTCCTCGCTCCAATAATCACCACCTGTATTATAGTAATTGGAAGAAACATGTTCGTATCTGAGGCCAGCATTCAGTTCTACCTTGTTTAGTCTCAATCCATAAGAAACAAAGGCTGCAAGATTACTTTCCTTCACCTGGTCGTCCGTCTTGCCTGGCAAGTCAGTTCCCTGTTCATCTATAGTATAAAGATTGGCACGGCAACTTTCGGTAAACTCATTACCAACCTTCAGAGTACCTTTCCATACCGGAAAGCTCAGTACCAGCTTAGATGCATGCATCCAACTATCAGCCGTGAAATCAGATTCTATCGTACGAGAATCTCCGCCCTCAATTCCTGTTTCTTCAGAATATTGTGTCTGTCCTGTTTTACGAAGATATATTTCCCCATTCCATTCTATGCTCACCTTTCCTATCTGTCCGGCATAATAAGCCGTAATATCCTGCGTAGGTCGGCTTTTGAAACGACAATACATATCATTTGTATAGCTTTCTGTCTTGGAGCCATTCTTCCAGACATCCATCAGCGAATTCCATCCACCCCGACTATAAGGATTGATGTTCACCTCGTAAGTGGCACCCACGGAATGCCTATCATTGAAAACATAATTAAAACCAAGACTTCCACTGGTATAGTAACTCTTGTTTTTGATTATCAAGTCTTCGTTGATATTCATGAGCGTCTTGCCGTAGAGTCTGTTATCATTATACTGATCCTGATAGCCCTGAGACAAACCGCCATACAAATTGGAGAAGATATCCAATCCCCGATAGCGATAATTCAAATCGAGTACTTCACGATGATTGTCCTGATGATTGCGCTGATAGACCTGCCGATAAGTCAATCCCAAACCTTCTCCCTTTTTTCTTGTCGTCTTGATTCTGATGACAGACTGATAGGTTGCATCGTATTCTGCACCCGGCTCGGTTATCACCTCTACATGTTTGATGTCAGAAGAACTCAATCTATCGAGATCAATGGTTCCCTTGATTTTCTTGTTATCGATATAAATCAAAGGTTTACCTTTTCCCAAGACTTCTATATCACCGTTCTTCTGCATCACTCTCGGAAGATGTTTCAATACATCTTCTGCCGAGCCCATTTTCTCCAAGGAGGTTCCTTCTACCTGAGCCACCAATCCTTCAGAAGTCATTCTGAAAGGCTGTCGATGTCCTTTCACTACAATTTTCTGCAGGTTCATTGTTGCCTCTTTCAGAGTTATTGTCCCTATCTTACCTATATTAAAGGTATTGCTTGCCGTAATATAGCCCACACAACTTACTCTAACTATCGCCTTTGTGGCTCCGCAGGGAATCACGAACTGGCCGTTTTCATTCGTCACGCCACCATTTATCAATGAAGAATCACGAACATTCAGCAGGGCTACATTGGCGAAATCGACAGGGCGATTCTTATTATCTATGATGCGACCTATCATCTTGGTGGGAGTCTTCTGCGTACACTCCACCATGATATTATCCCCCACCTGCGTCATTCTGATGGGATAGAATCCTATCAGTTGCATGATGGCATCAGGAACACTCTGGTTTCTGATGCTCTTGGTCACCCTGAAATCCTCCAGTTCATCATACACGAAGTTGATGGTGTACTTATGCTGGCGGGCGTTCAAATCCTTCAACGCCGCAGAGAACGACACATTATTATATTGTCGGGTAATGCGCTGGGCTAATATGGTTTGAAAAACAGCCACACAAGCACAAATCATAATCCATTTTTTCATATACATCTGTCTTTCTTTTTTCTGTTTCTTATTATCTATACAGTTGAGCCAAGCGAAAAACTAAGCAAAACATAGATTATTTTCGAAAAACCTATGCAAAAGTAATAAAAAGCATAGTAATATTTATATTCCATAAGCGCTTTCTTTGCAAAAGTTCGTTAATATGTTTGTCCTGCTCAAACATTTGGAGTAATTTTGCACCGGATTTCGGGTGATAATATTCTTCTGGATGCAGAGAACTCATCACAAAACAAGACTAAATTACACATAAAACAAGCAATAGGTAATAGGATTATCAGGTATTAGATTTTAAGATAACAAACAGAAAAATGAAAAAGAAAATAGGAGTATTTATCCCAGCAACCCTGGGAATGCTGACCGCCTTCGGTCCGTTCGTAACCGACTTTTATCTGCCGGTTTTGCCGGAGATGTCGGAGTTTTTCCATACATCGCCAGCTTTGGCTTCGCTCAGTTTAACCACAGGAATGATTGGTCTGGCCATCGGACAGGTATTCATCGGTCCACTTACCGACAAGTTTGGCAGAAAGAAGATTCTTGTGGGTTCGATGCTGATGTTCGCCATCGCATCCGTGCTTTGCATCTTGGCACCCAACATCTATATCTTCAATCTGATGCGACTCTTCCAGGGATTGGCAGGTGCAGGCGGCATTGTTATCTCAAAGAGTATGAGCACCGATATGTATAGCGGCAAGGAACTCGCCAACTTCATGGCTATTCTGGGTTCCATCAACGGAATTGCACCAGTCTGCGCACCGGTTATCGGAGGATTGATGGCAGGGGTAACCAATTGGCAGGGCGTGTTCGGATTACTGCTCGGCATAGGCATCATCCTGATGTTCTGCAGCGCCAGATTACCCGAAACATTAACTCCTGAAAAGCGAATTCAGAAGAGCATCATACAGGTATATGCCAACCTGTTCAGAGTATTCCGCAACCGCATCTTCACACTCAGCACCCTGGCAGAAATGGCATGTTTCTTCACCTTCTTCGCCTACATCAGTTCATCGCCATTCATCCTGCAGCAGATTTATGGTCTGTCACCTTTCCATTTCAGTCTCTGCTTTGCGCTGAATGCCCTAACCATCTGTATCGGAGCCGCTTTGGCACCTCAGTTCAAGCATACCAATACAGCCTTGAAATGCGGAGCCATCGACTATATGATTGCTGCCGTATGCCTCTCGTTCTGTCTCTACGTGCATGCCCATCTGGTAGTGGTAATGGGATTCTACATCTATCTGATGATCAGTTTCGGACTGATGCAGCCAGGACTTACCGCCACCGCTCTTGATGCCGAGCGCAAGAATGCAGGTGCAGCCAGCGCCATCTTCGGAGCAGCAGGTTTCTTAGCCGGCGCCATCTCCAGTCCTATCGTAGCGTTGGGAAAAATAGAAGTCTCTTCCAGCATCGTGATGATAGCCGGAGCACTGCTTTGTCTTCTCCTCACCCTCCCACTCTGCAAGACGCAGAGAGGACAAGGAAAGAAGAAATAGTTGCCCAAAAAGGACGAAGTAAAGATAAAAAACATCGGTCAAGCAAAGAGCAAACCAATATGGTTTTGCCTTCGCTTGACCGATTGTCATATATTCATTGTTTATTAAGAGAGTTTCTTCCTAACAAGAACTACAAGCGGCTCTTTTCTTCATTACCGGCTCCTGTGCCTTTGTACTTGCTGTTAACAGAGTTGAAACGATAGCTTATAGTTAGCTTAACAGCTTGCGAATCGCTATAGTTCCATTTATCGAGCAACATACTTGTACCATAGGTAAACATAGAGTTACGGGCTGTACGAAAGACATCCGTTGTCTGAAATTGAAAAGTCCATTGTTTAAACTTCTTTGTTATTCCCAAATTCAACTGAAAACTCGGCTTCAGGGTTGCTATCGTATTATCACCAGAAGTATGCCCTATCATATCAGCCGTCAGTATATAACCTCTTGAAATAGAGAAAGAATTAAACCAATTGGTCATCAACAACGGATTGTTCAACTTGAGCATTTGCCCATAATGAACCATTTCAAAATTCTGTCCCATCAATACCAAAGACAAGCGAGGAGACCAAATCCCTATACTTGGCGACAATGATAGAACTGCCGTATATGTATTCATGTGGGAACGATTGACATTCGTTAGAATGTTGAGCGGTTTACCTTCACCCGGCTGCAAATCTATCGTATTCACTATGAAGTCATTGATATGTTGAAAACTGAAATTTAAATATACCCATTTGTATAATCCTGCGAAGGTTATGTCATGGATAATTTCAGGCTTCAGAAGAGGATTTCCCTTTTCATAAGTGAAGACGTCATCATATTGCATATTGCTGCTCAATTCCTGATAAGACGGACGACGAGTCTTCATCGTATAATCCAACGAGAAATTGGCTTTGCCTATCGGAAATGATAAACTTGCATTCGGAAACAATTTATCATACCGACGACTTTGTCCATCAATCCAGATTCCTTTCTCATAATAATCAGAAACGGTATGTTCATACCTCAGACCTGCTTCTAAATCAATTTTTCCCAATGGAAGATAATAGGTCAAGAATCCAGCCAACTTATTTTCCCTGATATGGTCATCTGTAGAAGCTATTATCTGTTCCACATTGTTGTAAGTTTCCTTGCGGTCTGTATAGATAAACTCACCACCACCTTCTAGCTTTCCTTTCCCAACAGGATAAGACAGCGCCAATTTAGAAGCAGCCATTACATTGTCCGCCTTGTTTGTGCTGTTAACATTACTTTCACCAGAAGCACTACTCTGCTCCTTAATATTCTGCACAGCCTTATTCTGGCTAACAACCAAGTCATTATCAAAAACGACATTCCATTTTCCGAATTCTCCCCGATAATAAGCATTCACATAATGAGCAGGAGGCGTCTTGCGATTCCATTTCATATCATAGGATATGGATTCCAACTCTGTCCCATTCTTCATTACACGTTGATATGTAGGCCATGAAGCAGTACTATTTGGTAAAAAGTTTACATTATAAGTAGCACCTATGGAATGTTTCTCATTGAAGACATAATTGAAACCTATCTTTGTGGCAATTTGGGCTTTGCTTTTGGGGAATATCCCGATGTCGCTATGCATTTGCCACATTTCTCCATCTTTAATGACAGTCTTTTTATCTATCTGATGCTGATACCTTTGCGTCAAATCATAATAAAGACTTCCGAATATATCCAGTCCTCCTCTACGCCAGTTTAAATTACCGCCCTCAGACAAAGATGTAGAATGTCCCTGCCGAGCCATAGAAGTAAACCCACCGCTCAGTCCATCACCTTGTTTCTTATTCGTTCTGATAACTATGACAGCCTTTACCGTAGCATCATATTTTGCTCCAGGATTGTTGTTGAGAGTTACGGAGGCAATGTCTTTGGAACTTATTCTATCCAGTTCCCCCTCATCCGTCAACTTCCTTCCATTCACATATACCAATGCTTCACCCTTGCCATAAACACGATATTTTCCATCACTGCCATAAACACTCGGCACTTGCGCCATAACATCGTTGGCAGTACCAGCTTCGCTCAAAGGTGTTCCTTTCACCTGAGTAACAAGTCCTTCATTCGTCATCTCAAAGGTTTTACGATGTCCTTTTACAACCACCTTCTGCAGGTTCATTGTTGCCTCTTTCAATGTTATCGTCCCGATTTTACCAGTATTATAAGTATCTACAGCCGTATGATAGCCCACGCAACTTACTCTTACTATCGCCTTTCTCGCCTCGCAGGGAATCACAAACTGGCCGTTCTCATTCGTCACACCGCCATTTATCAATGAAGAGTCCCTAACATTCAGCAGGGCTACATTGGCGAAATCTATAGGGCGATTCTTATTGTCTATGATGCGGCCTATCATCTTGGTGGGAGTCTTCTGCGTACACTCCACCATGATATTATCCTCCACCTGCGTCATCCTGATGGGATAGAATCCTATCAGCTGCATGATGGCATCAGGAACACTCTGGTTTCTGATGCTCTTGGTTACTCTGAAATCCTCCAGTTCATCATACACGAAGTTGATGGTGTACTTATGCTGGCGGGCGTTCAAATCCTTCAACGCCGCAGAGAACGACACATTATTATATTGTCGGGTGATGCGCTGGGCATAAGACTGCTGAACCCCAAACAGCAGGAAGAGAAGAAGAAGCTCTCTGATTAGCTTGCCGCTAACGGGCATTGGTTTCCAAAAATCTCTCATAAATATATCCTCCTATCTTATTTCACCATCAATGTTCCGTCAATATACTCTATCTGTATGCGGTCGAAAGCATTCAAAATCTCCAGGTTCTGCTCCAAAGTCTTCGTCTTGTTCCAGTTGAAGAAGAGACGGATGTGCTGGGCACCAGCATCCACATACTCCACCTTGACATGATAGAAACCGGATAGCTGAGCCAGAATGGTTCCCAATTCAGCATCATCAAACACCACGGGTTTCATATCAAGAGAATCCTTCTTCTCTGCTGTTGCAGCACGAAGACTGTCATTCGGCAACGCCTGGGTTGTTGCCAGCTGTTCTGTCGCAGCCTTGTTATCCGCTGTCTGATCAGAAGCCGAGAACCCCAACCAGCCATTGTGAATCGCAGCCAAGGCTACCCCCGAAAGGAAGATGATGCCGACGATGGATGCAGCAATCTTCATCCGGTTGCGATAAACGCTCTTGGATTTGCCGGCATCTATCTCCATCTTACCCTCGTGATGTGCCTGGACAAATTCCTTCCAAGCCCCATCCACATCCACCTTCTTCGGATTGGCTTTCTTGCCAGCCATTCTCGCCATCGCCAGTTCATGGAAGAACTCCTTCACTTCCTCATCGGCAAGCATGTGCTCCACCTGCTCGTCGGTATATTTCTCGGGATGCTCCTGCATATCAAAGAGCATCATCCGCTTTTCTTCTTTACTCATGTTTGTCATTGTCTTGCTCATTTAAATTGTTTCTTAATCCAGTCCATCGCCTTCGAGAGATGGTTGAATACCGTCACCTTGCTCACTCCCACTTCATCAGCCACCTCCTGATAAGATTTCTCCTGAAGATAGCGCAGACGGAAAATGAGTTGCCGGATAGGCGGTTCCAGGTCTTCGATGAGAAGCATCAGCCGGTCGAGTCGCTCGTCGGTCTCTTCCGAGAGAATCACGTCGGCATCATCCAGCAGCAGCTTCGCCACCCTTTCCTTCACGCTCTTATGAGCTATCAGGTTGAGACAGCGGTTGCGTACGCTCCGCATCAAGTAACCATCCTCACTCCCAGGCACCAGAACCACATCATCGGCAAGAATCTGGGCGAATACTTCGCTCACCACATCCTTGCTCTCGTCATCATTCGAAAGAATGCATCTGGCCAGATTGTACATCTTCTCGTAATGCTGACGGAATAACTGTTCTATGTCCTTTTTTCTGTTCATATACTATCTATACAGTTGAGCCAAGCGAAAAACTAAGCAAAACATCAACTTTTTTGTTTTTTCCTTTAAATCCGAATCGAAATCACCAAGATTCTCCCCGGATTTGAATGCAAAAGTACACAATCTATCGGAGATAGAAGACAAATGGTAAGGATAAATCGATTTTCTGTTGATTTATTTGTTCATTCCAACATTTTTTAGTACTTTTGCCCACCAAATTACGAACAAGTAAATAAGATTGGTATAAGATAGGTATTACCAAGATAAAATAAAGAATAGATTAGATAAAGGAGAATAAGATTATGTCAACGATTATTTATCCATCACCGATATTCGGTCCGGTAAACTCCCGCCGTCTGGGAGTTTCACTGGGCATCAACCTCATGCCATCTGATGGCAAGGTCTGCTCATTCGACTGCGTTTATTGCGAATGCGGATTCAATGCCGACTTCCGTCCTAAGAAGAAGCGCCCTACCCGCGAGGAGGTAAGAGAAGGATTGGAGAAGGTTCTGAAAGAGCGCCACGACAACAACCAGCCTCTGGACGACATTACCTTCGCAGGAAACGGTGAACCTACGGGACACCCTGACTTCAAGGGAATCGTGGAAGATACGATGGAACTCTGCAAGAAATATTTCCCAGAAGCACAAGTATCCGTACTCAGCAACGCCACCTATATATATAAGGAGGAAGTGAGAGAGGCGCTGATGCTCGTGGATAACAACATCCTGAAACTGGATACCGTGGATATGGATTACATCAAGAAGCTAGACCGCCCTCAGCAGCCTAACTACGACGTGAAGGATGTGATCAAATATCTGAAGATGTTCAAGGGGCACGTCATCATCCAGACCATGTTCCTGAGAGGTGACGGTTTGGACAATACCAGCGAACACTTCGTAGCTCCTTGGCTGGAGGCAGTGAAAGACATCCAGCCTCAGCAGGTAATGGTTTATACCATCGCCCGCGAAACACCAGACAAGTTGCTGGAAAAGGCGCCAAAGGAAGTACTCGATGCCATCAAGGAGCGTGTAGAGGCACTGGGCATCAAGTGTACAGCCAGCTATTAAGAGATAATCAGGATAAGAAAGAAAAGCAAGTAGAAAAAAGAAAGAATGAAAGCGAAAAGTAATATCCTTATTATCAGCGACATGTGTGGTTACGGAAAGGTATCTGCCGCAGTTCAGATGCCTATCCTCTCTTATATGGGACTCGATGTGTTCAATCTGCCCACCATGCTCATCAGCAACACCTTCCCATACGGCAAGTACGCCATTCTGGAATGCACTTCGTATATCGAGGAAGCCTTGCAGAAGTGGAACGAACTGGGCATTCACTTCGATGCCATCACCACGGGTTTCATGGCTTCGGAGCGTCAGGCTAAACTGGTGGCACGTTATTGCAGAGAACAGGCAGCACTGGGCACCGACATCTATGTGGATCCCGTGATGGGCGATTACGGCAAGCTCTATGGTGGAGCCAGTGAGAGTACCGTGAGATGCATGAAGGAGATGCTGAGCGTATCGCATCTCTGTTTTCCCAACTATACCGAGGCTTGCCTGCTGACGGATTCGGAATACAAGGAAGAGGGAATCTCGGAGAAGGAAGCCTATGAACTGATAGATAAACTGAGAGCCATCGGTTCCCACTCCGTGCTCATCACCTCGTGCATCGTAGAGGGTCAGCATGCCGTGGTAGGTTTCAATCATCTTACAGAAGAGTATTTCCTCCTGCCCTACGAAGAAATCCCTGTTCAGTTCCCGGGCACCGGCGACATCTTCTCCAGCATCATCGTGGGCAGACTGAAGGATGGCGATCATCTTCGCCATGCCACCCGCATCGCCATGGATACCCTGCGCAACTGGATAGACATCAACAAGGATGACAAGGACAAGAACCGAGGAATTCCGATAGAAAGGCATCTGGGGGACTTGTAGATTGCCATTTAGCAAACACAGAAGCAAGGGAATACCAATTAAGTTATAATGGAAAAGAAAGAAACAAATACACTCAGTATATTTCAGCGCCCAGTATGGGTAAGCCTGTTCGCCCTTACGGCTGCTATCTCGTGGGGATGGGCTTACCCATTGATAAAAATGGGAATGGAGGAATATCAGATTACAGCAGACATGACCGGAAGCAAAATGCTTTTTGCAGGCATCCGCTTCTTCATCTCCGGCATCATCATCCTGGCCATCGCCAGAAGTTCACACCGTGAATTCGGATTCAAGAAGAAAGCTGTTCAAGAGAATGTCTGGTTCCTTCTCCTCTATGCACTCCTCAACACCACCCTTCATTATGCCTTCTTCTATTTCGGACTCTCGCATAATGCTGGAGCACGTTCGGCGATACTCAATTCGATGAGCGTCTTCACGGTGGTTATCCTTGCCTGCATCTTCTTCAAGAGCGACAGGATGACGTGGCGAAAGGCATTGGGCTGCATCATCGGATTCCTGGGCATACTTGCCTTGAACCTTGGCGGAAAGGAAAGCGGAAGTTTCACATTTCTGGGCGATGGTATGATTATCCTCAATGCCCTGTGTGGAGCCAGTGCTTCCCTGCTGACCCGAGGCTTGAGCAAGAGGGTGGATGTTTTCGTTGGAACCGGTTATTCGCTGAGCATCGGTGGAGCCTTGCTGGTGATTCCTGCATTGTTAATGGGTGGCTATCTGCCAGTCATCAGCCTCTGGGGCATCACTATCCTTCTGCTGCTCATTGCCATCTCAACCATCAGTTTCGCTCTCTACAACAAATTATTGAGCTGCAATCCCGTAGGAAAGGTAGCGATATACAATTCGCTCATCCCCGTAGTAGGAGCCATCACCTCCTGCCTCTGTCTTGGTGAAACCTTCTACTGGAAGTATCTGATAGCAGGCGCATTGGCTACTGCCGGAATTTATATCATCAATAAAGGGAAGAAATAAATTCCGGCTGTTGCCCATGCAACCCATATAGAAAGCAAAGCCAACTATTTCAAGATACCCGTTTCTCGCTCCTCATTGTTGATATTTCGCTGTATCTTATGGTATTCCTTTCCCCGATTGATATTCCAGGCAACACCGATACGAAACAAATTACCTTCCGAATTGTCATAACCACGAACCTGCTTACGGAGCAAGGCATTGACGATTTCTGCTGAATAGGATTTCGGATGAGCCATAAACGGATTATGTATATAGAGCGTAAAATCGAAATCACCTATATGATAACTGGCTGAGGCTGCCAATGAAGGAGGATTATGCCCGATTTTCTCTCCCTCCATAAAGTTCCAACCGTTATCAGCATACAGCATCACAGTCCATTTTCCCCAATATCCCTGTAATGTTCCACTATAATTATAAGCGGTATAACAATGACTGTACTCATCGCCCTTATTGAAAAAACGGTAAATACCTGCGTTCACAGATAATATAAGGTGGTCGGGGATAATGTCAAACCGGGTATCATTCGTAAGATACAACATATTACAATGGGGCTGATTCGCCTGGGTATAAAGAAACTGATCATTTTCCGTGCGGGTGTATTTCGCCAAATTACAATGACGATTGATGCGATAATTCAAGGTAAAATCAGTATTTATCCTTGGTTTACTGAAAGAGAATACTACCCAGTTCTCATATATACTGTTAGGCTTAAGCGAAGGATTACCCACAGTCCATTCCATACTGTTCTTTCGAATACGGGTATCCGAAATCATGGCTATCTGCGAAATATGCTGTGATAATTCACTTCCCAAGCGGATCTGAAACGAAGATGTCAAGGAATAAGCCAATGTGAGTTTCGGACGACAAAGCCAAAAACTAAATTCCTCATCTCCCTGTCGATAAGACTGATTACTCAACCCGAAGCCAGCCACATAAGTTAAACGGGATGTTCCTTCCTTGAATTGTCCCAAACTTCCCTTGATTTGTGCAAAACCATAAATACCCAATGAACGGATACCATTCTCGCTAACCACATCACCCAAATACTGATTATCCATATATTTCCAGTTCAAGTTGGTTCCTGCAGAAAAAGTAAAGGGTTTCAACCGGTTTTCATAGATAGCCTCGGCTATGAGCGAATAGGTCTTTCCATCTACCTGATATTGATAGGGTTCGCCCTCACCTTCATAATAGGCTCCTTTGGTGTGGATATAAGTACCCAAAACATCTGCCGACAAAGACTGATACTTGCCCAGCTGATGATAGAAATACAAATCGAGAGCAGGAGTAAAATCCCTACCCTTGCTGGTTCTGTAAACAGGATACGCAGGCTTTCCAGATTCAGAAAACCACATCTCATTCGATGTATAAGGCTGATTGCTGAAATCCGTGGTAAGCGTTGTCTGGAATACATATAATGCAGAATCAGCCAGATTATACTTCAACTGCAATGTATTATCATAATTTCGAGTTGCCACATTCATGATTTTTCGAGATATCTGATACTCAGAACCATCATGTAGAAGATATTGAGCATCCTCATTATATTCGGATGCCTTATTATCCACATAAGTCTGCTCATATAAAATATTCAATTGGCTCTTGCCCCTATTGACAGATGCATAGACATCGTTCGAACCGAGCTTGGTAGTTAGCGCATTAGTCAGGTTGAAGCCCAAACTGCCACCCGATGAAGCCCTGCGGGTATGAATATCTATCACATATGCAATATTCTTTCCATATCTTACGCCAGGGCTATCGATATAATCTACACTCATAATAGAAGCTACATCCAGCATCTGCACATCATGCATATTGGCGAGAATGCCATTGATACGAATCTGCACTTCTCCTTTATTATCGGTAGCAGAAATGGAACGGCCAGCCTCATCAACCCTGATATGAGGCAAAGCCAACTTTCCCAAAAGCGAAAAACCAGAAAAAGAACGCTGCTTCTGAATATCGCTTGGGAATATCAACTTGCCATCTTCCTTGTTGACTACTCGTGCCGCCTTCACAACAACCTCTTGCAAGGCTATAGAATCATTCGATACCTTCTGGATCTCCTGGGCACTTATTTCTGCACAAGAGATCAATGCCCACAGCATCACCATAGCTGTTAACAATTTACTTTTCTTCATTGTCATCATATACTTTTTCTAAAACTTGTTTTCTGCTGCAAAGGTATCAAAAAGAGAAGACCGAAGCGAAAAATATGACTGACATGAGTCTGACATTTATCAATTAACGAATATTATATCTAGTTTTATACCATCTTTCATAGAATTTCTGTACTTTTGCATTTGAATCTTTAAACAGCATATCATTTAAACAGAATAGATAATATGAAACTGAAAGCATATCATTCCATCCTCATCTTCGCCATCCTTGTGATGTCTGCGGCATTCTCCAGCGTGAGTAACTACCGCAAGGCACAGTATGCCATTGTACAAGATATGAACAAAGCTTTGGCTCTGACTCTTCAGGAAAATAAATATCAATGGATTACGCCTGATACCATCCAGAGCTACCGCTCACATCTCAGCATCGACCTGCTGAAGTCGACCAGTAATCTCTGCTATGTGATGGAAGACAGAAGAAGAGGCAAGAACAATTCCCAGCTGGTAAATAGCGCCAACCTGCTCAGCAGCAAACAGATGCTCCTCAACGAGCATTCTATCCAAAGTTATGCCAACTGTTCGATGGCAGATGTTTTGAGTATGAGCAACCAGCGGACATCTTTGACGCTTACCCTCATGGCTATGATTTGGGCAATTGCATCGCTATACTATCATCGCAGAAAACAACCCTGGAATCATGAGGCCGATATGTTCGGCACCATGTGCTATTCTCAAGACGAGGATTCCTTCTACAATCAGGAAAACGGACAAGCCATCAAGTTTACTCCGATGCAGCACCAGCTGATGCAACTCTTCTTCAACAATACGCATCATCAACTCTCCAAACAGGAGATTTGTGATGCTCTTTGGCCCAAGAAACCGGATGCCAGCGAAACGCTCTATACCTTGATTCGCCGTATCAAACCGGTGATTGAGCAGAATAGCAACCTCCTGATTGAATCGGAAAGAGGCAAGTCTTATCGACTGATAATCAGATAAGTTCAGAAATGTCAGCCAAATGTCATACTTGTTATTTGGCTTCTTCCCATCTTCTTCATACCTTTGCAGCTAAAATACAAAAGGAGCAAAGATATGAAGAAGATTTTTTTGATAGCAGTTGTCTTGCTGATGATGATAAACTTCATCATCAACTATCACCATGAGGTTACGAAAGAGAAGCATACACCGATGGCGGATTTCAAAACCAAAGTAGAGATGGCACCCATGAAGGAATACAATGATCCGGACTTCGGCTACGTTGTCAAATATCCTTGCTTCTTCCAGCAGGAGGATACTTCGGTATCGGGATACCAGGGCTATGCCCGCTTCTCATTCACCAATCATGCCAACATCATCCTGGAGAGTTACGTTACCCCCAACTATAGCAACACCCTTCAGGCTTGTGCCGATTCTCTAGCCCAGAAGCTTCATTCGGAGCGGACGATGCAGGCATCGAATAAGGCATTCATCCTCTCCGGTCCTGTCTATGAAAACGGAGTAAGAGTAGATGGCTACAGTCATTATGATAAATTCATCAAAAGTGGCAGAATACTCTTCGTCTATTCCCTCACCTATCCCGACAGCTACAAGCCAGCCATGCCCCGACTGTTCAAACTCATAGACAACTGGAGTGTTTTAGGTGCATATTAATCTGCCTTGAAGATATCCTCACGAGCCTCTTGGAATTGTATAAAAACAGCTTTCAAAGAAGATAAAAGCACTTGATTATTTGCATATATCAAATAATAATTGTACATTTGCGGTGGAAATATAAACATCGAAGATTATGTCAATATTCAGTCGCTTCTTTGGAAGGAAAAACAATCTCACCGTAAACTCTGACATCAAGAAGAAAGATGCCAGAAGCAGGAACATTGCCTTCGTGGATACCGAAGTGGGACTGAAAGACCATAAAATACACGACATCGGAGCATTGCGTTATGATGGAGCTACCTTCCACCAAGCATCACAGACGGCACTGAACAAGTTCCTCCAAGAAGGAAAGGTTGACTATATCTGCGGGCATAACCTCATTCATCACGATGCCCGCTATCTCCAACTCAAAGGCATACTGATAGATACCCTCTATCTCTCCCCGCTCCTCTTTCCCAAGCGCCCTTACCATCATCTGGTAAAGGACGACAAACTGATGAGCGAGCAGA
>OLGJ01000022.1_pt1 | contig 105165 bp, 80 predicted proteins | sample 1605431 | NCBI WGS metagenome assembly OLGJ01 (sample SAMEA3888920, study PRJEB22519) | human gut metagenome | biome: human gut; feature: human-associated habitat; material: faeces | place: Denmark | collected 2009
GGGTTGCGCTCGTTATGGCACTTAAGCCGACACCTCACGGCACGAGCTGACGACAACCATGCAGCACCTTCACAGAGACCCCGAAGGGCGTCATTGTCTCCAAATCCTTCCTCTGCAATTCAAGCCCGGGTAAGGTTCCTCGCGTATCATCGAATTAAACCACATGTTCCTCCGCTTGTGCGGGCCCCCGTCAATTCCTTTGAGTTTCACCGTTGCCGGCGTACTCCCCAGGTGGGATGCTTAATGCTTTCGCTTGGCCGCTGACCTATTCAGACCAACAGCGGGCATCCATCGTTTACCGTGCGGACTACCAGGGTATCTAATCCTGTTCGATACCCGCACTTTCGAGCTTCAGCGTCAGTTGCGCTCCAGTGAGCTGCCTTCGCAATCGGAGTTCTTCGTGATATCTAAGCATTTCACCGCTACACCACGAATTCCGCCCACTTTGTGCGTACTCAAGGAAACCAGTTCGCGCTGCAGTGCAGACGTTGAGCGTCTACATTTCACAACACGCTTAATCTCCGGCCTACGCTCCCTTTAAACCCAATAAATCCGGATAACGCCCGGACCTTCCGTATTACCGCGGCTGCTGGCACGGAATTAGCCGGTCCTTATTCATAAGGTACATGCAAAAAGTCTCACGAGACTCACTTTATTCCCTTATAAAAGCAGTTTACAACCCATAGGGCCGTCATCCTGCACGCTACTTGGCTGGTTCAGGCTCTCGCCCATTGACCAATATTCCTCACTGCTGCCTCCCGTAGGAGTTTGGACCGTGTCTCAGTTCCAATGTGGGGGACCTTCCTCTCAGAACCCCTACTGATCGTCGCCTTGGTGGGCCGTTACCCCGCCAACAAGCTAATCAGACGCATCCCCATCCATCACCGATAAATCTTTAATCTCCTTCAGATGTCTTCTAGAGACGTCATTGGGTATTAGTCTTACTTTCGCAAGGTTATCCCCAAGTGATGGGCAGGTTGGATACGCGTTACTCACCCGTGCGCCGGTCGACGCCTATCGGAAGCAAGCTTCCAATATCGTTTCCCCTCGACTTGCATGTGTTAAGCCTGTAGCTAGCGTTCATCCTGAGCCAGGATCAAACTCTCCATTGTAAAATATCATTTTTACTTCATGTCTTGTTTCCAAGACAATCGGCGTTTGTTGTCTGTCTTAGGACGAATATCCTTAACTAAATTTATTGTAGTCTAAGAAAACCTGAATGTCAATTTCTTGACGGCTTGTTTCTTTTATCCAGTCTCAATCAACAGCCCTATAATATAATAAGGTGTAATCAAGACCGCTTCTTGTACTACTTGTCTGTTTATGTGAAATCTTTCAAAGAACTCTTTCTTTACTTGCTTGGGAGAAGTGTATTTCTCAAAAGCGAGTGCAAAAGTACAAACTATTTTCCAAACACGCAAGAGTTTCGACGAAAAAGTTTAAAAATTAACAGTTATTTAACAGTTGGAGTGAAGAATAAGAGACTTTACTGCCCCACTCTCATTATATTATACACACGGGAGCGCGGGCTACGCGTGTGCGGGCGCACAGGCGAAGGAAAACCTTGTTTTGAATCAGAAGTTATGTCAGAAGCTATTGACAGAACTTTCGCAAGTAAGTGCCATACATCTTACCGGAAAGGGCAAAAGCTTTAAAATTTGCCTGGAGTTTTAAAGCTTTTGCCCTTACAGGGCGCCTTGCTAAATGCTTTATACCCAGGGCGTTGCCCTGGGCTAAGAGCTTCTGTCCTTTCAGGACGTGCTGCTTATAAAAGTTTCTGTCCTTTCAGAACGTGCTGATTGTAGGAGCTTCTGTCCTTTCAGGACGTGCTGCTTAAAAGTTTCTGTACCCTCAGGGTGTGCTGCTTAAAAATTTCTGTCCCCTCAGGGCGTGCTGCTTAAAAATTTCTGTCCCCTCAGGCGTGCTGCTTAAAAGTTTCTGTACCCCTTATTCTGAATGAGTTTTTTATTCAGATTGATACACTTTTGCGGAATGGGGAACACCGTCGTGTAGCCTGACTGTTCGTTTGGCAATGGTTCTCGTAGATCATAAGCCCCAGTGAAGAGGCCGAAGCGAATCAAGTCTTGACGCCTCCAACCTTCCCAAACAAGTTCGAGCAAACGCTCGCGCAAGATATTCTCGAGTGAAGCCTCACAGACAGGCATTCCTACACGCAAGCGCACAGCATCGAGTTCAGCACTACCATCCTCTCCATTGCGCACTTTAGCCTCAGCTTTCATCAAGAGAGCATCAGCATAACGGAAAAGCACAATATCGTTGCTTATCAGTCTACCGTCCATATAAGCAGTTCGGTCCACCTCATACTTAGCCATTCTGGCGCCCGCAGTCTTGACATAAGGGCTGTTAGTAAGATTTTGTTTCACCTCAAGAGGTTGATATTCAAGAACTTTACCATTATCCATCAGAACGTCCTTGCCATCGACCTTCACCACGCCAGCCACGAAATTGACCTTGCATCGTGCATCCTCATCTGCCTCACCATAATGGTTTGTCCTCATCGTGGAAACCGTAGCACAAGTACCATTTTCACTGCCCCATCCAAAGAGCCCGCCATGCGCATAATGATAAGAGCGGAAGAGATAATGGAACTGATTGACATACACGTTCTTATCCATAGGAATCGTAAAGATATTCTCACGAGAGTTTTCATTGTGAGTAGAGAAATTGGCAGCATAATCATCCTCCAACATATAACCCTCCTCTGCCAATTTATCACAATAGTAAATACAGGTTTCCCAGGCATTCAGTTGGTAGTTTCCATTGACGACAGGCTTGTCTGCCAATCTTCCGGCAGCATCATCTGCGTTATGGTTCTCAACAGGAACGTTCAGGACAATATCCTTTCCTCGAGGCCGGTTCTGATAACCGGACGTCCAGTCGTCATAGGTATAGATTTCAGCATTCAACGCCAACTTAGCCAACAAGAAGTTTGCTACAAGCTGTGTGATACGCCCATAGAACTTCCCCTCTTTGTTGCTATGTTCGTCAGGGAGAAAAGGCGAAGCCTGCTGCAACTCGTTAAAGACAAAACGGAAGACTGTACTGCGCGGCACCTGTCCCCAATCCACACCTGACGAAGCCTGTTCGGAAGAAGAAAGAATCAATGGAATCCGCCCGAACATATCCATGGCATAGTAATAGAACATGGCTCTCACAGCCTTCACTTCTGCCCCATATTCCTGCTGTTGCTGAACAGAGAGCAAGTCTTTCTTTTCATTGATCACATCCAAGGACTTGTTAGCCAGCACGATGACCTTATACAGAAATTTCCATGTATCGTAGAGCGACTGATCATCGGCAGTCCACCGATGCTGATACATGGCATTCCACAATCCTCCATCATACCAGTCGCCACCCCGTATCGGAATCATCGCCTCGTCTGTGGTCAGGGTATTATAATCATATACTCCCCGGCACGTGCCTTGTATTCCCTCACTCTCATTGGCGCTTCCTATATAGTTGTAGAGCGAAGCCACCGCATTGGTATATATTTCAGAAGCTGACCCATAGATGGCATCTTCGCCAAGTTGGTCTTTAGGATGTTCGTCAAGACAGGAGGTAAGACACATCGCTGCCCATGCTATATATAATAAGGTATAGTGTTTCATATCTGCAAGATGTTTTTAGAATTGAATGCTCAAACCCATAGAGTAAGTGCGATAAACGGGATAAGTCCTCTTATCATCAATACCCATCGTACTGTTGACCACATAACTGTTAATCATCGGTGTCAACCCACTGTAACCAGTTATCGTCGCCAAGTTATTGACACTCAGCGAAAGGCGCAGCGATTTTACCACTCCCTTTTTTATGGGCACGTCATATCCCACGGTGAGATATTCGATATTCAGATAATCACCATTCTCCAGCCAATAGTCAGAGACATTCTGGTCTACAATATTTTTCTCGGGTGCACCCTTCAGCACATTATAGTCGGGGAAACTCGACATATTGGTGTAAGCCAATCCCGTACCATTGAATATCTTATGTCCGAAGGCACCATTCATCTGCAAGGAGAGATACCAGTCGCGATATCTGAAACTGACATTCGAACCCAGTGTGACCTTAGGTGTAGCCTGACCAGCTATATACCGGTCGCCACCATCACTCAGGTCCACCGTTCCATTCCTGTCCAGATCTTCAATATCATAGCGATAATGTCCGTTTCCATCCTCTACCAATCCCTTGCAATGAGGCAGATAGAAGACTCCCAGCGGCTGACCTACAATCTGATAAACCACATTGTTGTAACCTCCATGCTGCCCAGCTCCCGACAAGCCTCCCATAGCCGTCACATCGGCTGCCGACATCTGCATGCCTTCATACTCGCCACTGAGCGACAAGAGTTTGTTCTTCTGCCACGCCAGGTTCATATTGATATTAAGTTCCATATCCTTCTTCTGCATAGGAGTAACCGAGAAACCGATTTCAAGCCCTTGGTTGCTCATCGAGCCTATATTCGCCAGCAATTTGTCGTAGGCGAATGGCGGAACCGGCACATCGTAGGCATAAAGCATATCAGTCGTTTTGGAGTAATAATATTCTGCCGTCATGACCAGCCGATTGTTCCACAATCCCACGTCGGCGCCAATGTTCCAGGTGGAACGAGTCTCCCACTTCAAGTTTGGATTATTGTTTCTTATCATGCCCATCGTCACCGTAGGCGAGCTGTTTATTGACACGATACCATTCTGCCGCACCGTATTCATGGTAGTATAAGAAGAAATTCCTCCAAGATTTCCCGAACGTCCATACCCCGTACGAAGTTTCAGCATCGTGATATCATCTATATGGCGCAACCACTTCTCGCGTTTCATGTCCCACGACATCGACAGCGATGGGAAAAAGCCCCAAGTATGATCATCGCCTACCATTGAGGAGCCATCACCACGAACCGATACCGATACGGCATATCTGCCTAACAGAGTATAGTCGGCTCCTGCCATCACCGAGGCCAGCGACGGGTCTTCATAGTTGCTGTCGGTACCACCAAAAGGTCGTGATGCAGCAACACCTATGTTATGATAACCCATATCGTTATTGGTAATGCCCTTGGCTGAAGTCCAGAATCCCGAACGCACATCTTTCTGATATTCCGCTCCCGCCATAGCCTTCAGGTCGTGTATTCCCCATATATGCTGATAGTTTGCCTGCACATTGGCAAGCCATTCCTCACTCTTGAACTCACCGCGATACTGATTGCCCTGAGCCCAGACCCATGTAGGACAAAACTGGTCGTTCTCGTTAGAAGCATAGCTGTAAGCCCCAAAACCAGAAATGCTCAAGTCTTTCGAGATGTCATAGCTCAGTTTCAGATGAGCATTGAAATTCATATTCTTTGTGTCATTCCGCTCAACCAACAAAGCTCCGGGAGGATTGATCTGCGAAGCCGATCCATTCTTCAACCAGCTGCCATTCACTCTGTCATATGGATAGGTGGGATTCATGGCATCAGCCGAATAAAAGAGCATCTGATTATCGAAGATGTCGTTGTTTTTGAATGAAGATCCAAACACGCCGAAGTCGCCCGTGAGCCTGTCACCAAAGGCTTTCTGTGTAACATCAATCTTTGCCACCAAGTTGTGATACCCCTTGCTTCGGATGATGGTATTGTGGTCTATATAGCCAAAAGAAGCCCGATAGTTGCTGTGCGGAGTACCGCCGCTGAAAGCCAGATAATGGTTTTGCACCTGTCCGATACGGGTAATCGCCTTACGAAAATTGGTATTGTAGCCTTTATCGTTATACTCGAGTCCTAATTTTTGCGCAGCAGCAATGTATTCTGCAGCATTGAGCATCTCCATACTCTTGCACATGGCCTCAAGTCCGTAGTTCCCCTCGTAAGAGATCTGAAATCCCCTACCCGTTCCTTTCTTGGTCTTTACCTGTATGACGCCCGAGGCACCACGCGATCCATAAAGAGCCGTTTCACTGGCATTCTTCAGCACAGTAAAGTTCTCGATATCAGCAGGATAAATAGTAGCAAGCGTAGCCACATCCGATGTCACCCCATCGATAACAACCAGCGGATCGTTGCCGCCCATGATAGACGTGGTGCCACGCACACGCACAGAGTTGAGCATGGCCATTCGGTCAAGTCCATTGCTTGTCACGTTCACACCTGCCGTCTGTCCGTTCAAGGCATCGAGTGCATTATTGACCACACCCTTTTTGAGCAGTTCCGGCTCAACGACATTCATTGTTCCCGGCAGATGCAATGTGTCCAACACGAAAGACTGTTCGCTCTGAGCCTTTACTGCCAAAGGAGCCGACAGCGCCAGGGCACAAATCATTCTACATATAAATCTCCTCTTATGCTTCATATATTGTTTAGGTTAAAGATATGCTGCAAAAATATAAAAAAAATGCGAACTACATAACAAATCTACAAAAAAAATCTTCTTCTTGTTCTTAACAAAATTCCATAAACCTTATTTCCAGTCCAATAAAAAGAAGAAGCCTTAAAACAAAAACAAAATAAACATTCGATTTATTTTGCAGTATATATCTTTTGTTGTAACTTTGCACCCGGTTAGCAAAATGCTAACTAAGGGGTGCTACCGCAATTGCGGATGCTGAGATCAGACCCATCGAACCTGTCCAGGCAATGCTGGCGTAGGGAAAATGAGAAAAACCGATGGCAGGCGCAAGCCTCATGGCTTGCCTGTGTTCTATATCCACACACCCCTTTATATTTTATACATTATATAATAAAAGGAAATGAAAAAAGATTTGTTGCTTTTTGCAGCCTTCATCTTCGGCGTAGCGACTACAGCCGGTGCTGCAAAAAACAAAGCAGGAGAACGCATCGACACTCTGAAGGCAAGACAGCTGCAGGAGGTCCAGGTTATTTCGACACGTGCAAGCAAGAAAGCACCTTTGGCTTTCACCAATGTCAGCAAAAACGATATTCAGGCTGTCAATTATGGCAAGGACATTCCTTACCTGTTGGCACTCACTCCTTCTATCACTCTTACCTCGGATGCAGGTAACGGAATCGGCTATACCACGCTTCGAGTACGTGGCACAGACCCAAGCCGCGTAAACATCACAGCCAACGGAATCCCTATGAATGATGCCGAGAGCAGTTCACTCTTCTGGGTCAACTTCAGCGATTTCGCTTCCAGCACACAGAGCATACAGATTCAGCGTGGTGTGGGAACCTCTACCAATGGCGCAGGTGCCTTCGGAGCTACTGTCAACATGCTGACAGACAATATTGGTGCCAAGCCATACGTTGGTCTTGACGTATCAGGCGGCAGCTATTACTCTCACAAGGAGACTGTTCGCTTCAGCACAGGTCTTATCAACGGCCACTGGGGTTTGCAGGGACGACTGTCCAACATCGGCAGCAAGGGTTATCTTGACCGTGCCTCAGCCAAGTTGAACAGCTATTTTCTCCAGGCAGGCTACTTCAGCGACAACACCATGGTGAAGTTCATCACCTTCAATGGTCAGGAAGAAACTTACCACGCATGGAACTACACATCCAAGTATGAGCAGAGCCTTTATGGCCGTCGCTACAACTCTTGTGGCGAATATACAGATGTAAACGGCAACCGCGCTTACTATGACAACCAAACTGATAACTATCACTCTCAGAACTATCAGCTCATCTGGAACCAGCGCCTCACCAATCTTTGGAACCTCAATGCTGCGCTCCACTATACCCGTGGCGATGGTTACTACGAAGAGTATAAGTGCCATAAAGACTATGCCGAGTATGGTCTGAACACAACCAAGCTGAAGAATGACCTCATCCGCCGCAAGCAGATGGGCAACGACTTCTATGGTGCCATCGCCTCTGTCAACTACGACAACCAGAAGAACCTCACAGCAAACTTCGGTGGAGGCTGGAACAAATATGATGGTGACCACTGGGGAAATGTGCTTTGGCACAAGGTAAACGGTGACATCGCTCGCGACAATAACTTTGAGTACTATCGCAACAATGCCAAGAAGACCGACTTCAATATCTATGGCAAAGCGAACTATGAGTTTGTCAAGGGTCTCAGCGCCTTCCTCGACCTGCAGTATCGCCATGTAAATGTAAAGATGCAAGACCCAAGCGACTGGTTCATTGGCAACAGCTTCACTGGCGACTATATCATTAACGAGAAGTACGATTTCTTCAATCCTAAGTTTGGATTCAACTACGATATCAACGCCAACAACAAGGTGTACATCTCTTACGCCATCGCACACAAGGAACCAGTAAGAAATAACTACGAGGCCTGGAATGCAGGTTCAGAGAAGCCTAAGGCCGAGCGTCTCAACGATTTGGAGCTGGGTTATAAGTACCAGAGCAGCAAGTTCTCAGCTGGTGCCAACTTCTACTATATGAACTACAAGAACCAGTTTGTGCTGACAGGCGAGCTCAACAGCATCGGCGAGGCTGTAACACGCAACTTCGAAAAGACTTATCGTATGGGTGTAGAGTTGGAAGCAGCATGGAAGCCAGTAAGCTGGTTCCAGTGGGATGCCAATGCCACATGGTCAAAGAACCGTGCTAAGGACATGATGGTAACATTGGAAGATGGCGAGACCAACGTCAACTTAGGCGAGACGCCACTGAGTTTCTCTCCTGACTTCATCTTCAACAACATCCTCACCTTCCAGTATGCAGGTTTCAAGGCTGCCATCCAGAGCCAGTATGTCAGCGACCAATACTTGACTAATACAGGTTTCAAGACCATGGAGTGCAACGACAATGTAGACCCAGACACCTACGAGGCAAAAGGCAACACTTGCTACGAGACCCTGTTATTGAAGAAGCACTTCACCACCAACATAGACCTGAGCTACCACTTCTCTTTGAAGAAGATCGGCTTGAAGGATGCCACCATCGGTGTGACACTCTACAACATCTTCGATACGAAGTACGACAACAATGGTTGGGCAGCACCAACATATCGTATGGTAGACGGCAAGGTAATTGCAGTCAACTTATGGGGTAGCCGCGACTATGGTGCAGCAGGTTTCGCACCATCAGCACCATTCAACTGCATGGCTCATCTCTCTATCAATTTCTAATCATCGACAAAACGACTAAAACATCATGATGGATTTCATCACATCACATGGTTTAGACATCATCACCACGGTACTCGGACTGGTTTACATCCTGTTGGAGTACCGTGCCAGCATTTATCTTTGGCTGGTAGGAATTGTGATGCCAGCCCTCGACATCTGGCTTTACTGGGGGCATGGTCTTTATGGCGACGCCGGTATGGCAGCCTACTATACCGTGGCTGCAGTCTACGGATATGCCGTATGGAAGTTTGGCAAGAAGCACAACCAAAAGGCTGAAGAAGAACTGCCTATTACCCGTATGCGCAAGTCGCTCTATCTTCCTGCCACCGTCTTCTTCCTTGTGGCATGGGGACTCACCTATTATATATTGGCGACCTATACTAATTCTACGGTTCCACTTCTCGACGGTTTCACCAACGCCCTGAGCTTTGTGGGTCTGTGGGCATTGGCACGCAAGTACATCGAGCAATGGTTCTTCTGGATCATCGTCGATGTAGTATGCTGCTACCTGTATATCGTAAAAGGCATTCCCTTCAAGGCTGGTCTCTACGGACTGTATGTCATCATTGCCGTAGCAGGCTATTTCAAGTGGAAGAAGATGATAAAACAATAAATAACTACTATAACCTCTGAACTTACTTACGAAAGTTCTATAAAACATTGAAGCTGAAAAACTAACTATTCGTTGTTTTTCAGCTTCAATGAGTTTTCTATGCTGGTCAGTTCATCTCTGAAGTCGGCATCCAGCTTCAGTCTTTGCTCTACCTTTGTGCAACTGTGAATCACCGTACTGTGATCTCTGTTGCCCACGAGCTTTCCTATACGCGAGGCCGGCATTTTGGTATGCTTGGCAGCCAAGAACATCGTCACCTGTCTTGCCACTACAAACTCACGCTTACGGCTCTTGCTGTGAATGGCTGTAGGAGTGACATTGAAATGATGACATACTTTATCTATAATATCATCCATTGTGAGCGGATGGTCGTCAATCTTCACAGCCCGCTTGATGACACGCTCTGCCAGTCGGATATCGATATTGCTGTTATATACGATACTGTAAGCCAGAAGTCCATTGATAGCTCCCTCCAGGTCACGCACACTTCCATTACAAGTCTGTGAAATGAAAGCCACCACATCGGCAGGAATCTGCAGCCCATCTCTTCGTATCTTGCTTGCCAGGATGTCCACGCAGAGTTGCACATTCGGCTTCTCCAGCTCTGCCACCAGTCCACAAGAGAAACGGGTAAGCAGACGGTCAGGCATATCCTTCAGGTCTACCGGAGGACGGTCGCTCGCCAATATGATTCTCTTTCCGTTACGAAAGAGGCTGTTGAAGATATGAAAGAAGGTATTAAGGGTCTTGGTCTTTCCTGCCCACTCCTGAATATCATCCACTATCAGCATATCTATTGTCTGGTAGAAGTTGATGAAATCGTTGGTGGAGTTGTGAAGCACCGCCTCTATATACTGGTTCTGGAAGAGGCGTGCGCTGACATACAGCACTCTCTTCTTGGGATAAGTCTTCTTGGTCAGCACACCGATGGCATTGACAAGATGCGTCTTGCCACTACCTGACGGACCATAGATAAACATGGGGTTAAACTGAGTGGTATTGGGATGTTCGGCAATAGAATAGCCTACCGAACGTGGCAACTTGTTGCTGGCACCCTCCACATAGTTGTTGAACGTGAGCTTAGGATCAAGCTGCGTATCGATGTCTTCGGGCTGCTGCACTTTAGGCTGTTCGGCCTGTATACGTCTCTGCTCAGCAACATCCACATCATTAGGATCGGCTTCGAGGACTATCGTCTTCTTGTGTTCCAAGTCGGCAACGACACGGTAAGTCAATCTTACTCCCTCACCGAAGTTACGCTGCAACACCTTGCTCAGCAAGTCCACATAGTTAGCCTCCAGATACTCATAGAAGAAGGTACTGGGCACCCTAAGCAACAAAGTCTTCGTAGCCGGTTTGTACGACTCGAAGACGATGGGCTCAAACCAAGTCTTGTATTGGTCGGGCTTCACTGCATCGCGAATAACGGCGAGACAATTATCCCAGAGTGGTTTTGGACTTGCTAACATTCTCTATATGATATATTTACTATTTATTTTTACTTTACAGGCAGCTCCAAACAAAGCAAACCTGTTTGCAAAGTTATAAAATAAATAGCAAATACACAAATCTTTATTTATCTTTCTTGCCAAAGATTGAAAAATGTACATAGCGCTTAGGATGCTGTCTCAGGTTGACAACCAGCGAGTCGGCATCGCGCATGGTGGCATTGAGATTATGATACAGCTGCGGATCGTTCATCAACAGTCCGAGTGTTCCCTTGTTACTATTCAGTTTGTTGGTGAATTCCTCTGCATTTGCCAAGGTACGGTTCACTCTGTCGAGTGTACCCTGCACATCGAGACCGGCCAGGTTGGCAGTCAACTTGTTGGTATTGTCGAGTACACCGTTGGCACGATTGATCATACCAGGCACCTGCTTGTTGAGACCTGTCATCAGAGTGTTCAGCTCACGGGTAGACACGGTGAGGTTGGATGTGATGGTCTGTACATTGTGCAGTGATGCTGCCAGGGCAGGGTCAGCAAGGAGAGCATTAAGGCTACCCAGTATAGAATCGAGTTTGGGCAGCATCTTCTCGATGGCAGGCACCATATCTGCCACCTTTCCCATGGCTCCTGCATTCACAGCACCGGGGATGATGCCTCCTGGCTCTATGCGTTCACGGGGATTGGTGGCCAGGAGCAGATTCACCTGCAGGTTGCCCATGAGGTCCTTCTCTATCTCAGCCTTACTGCCGGCAGGTATACGCAAAGCCTTGTCGATATCAGCCTTCACCTTGATAGGTCCATCCTGACCATAGTCAAATTCTATCGCGTCTACTGTTCCCACCTTGTAACCATCGGCATAGATAGGAGTAGAGGCTCCCAATCCCTGAATGTCGTTAAAGGTAATGTAATAGTAGTTGTGTGACGAGAAAAGGTTGATGCCCTTCAGAAAGTTGATTCCGAAGTACATAATCAATATGCCCACGACAGCCACAAGAGCTATCTTTATTTCCTTGCTCATTTTCATATCTTATTTGTTCTTGTTCTGTTTATACTCTCTTATTGCCTGACCTACATCATACTTCTGTCCGTTTTTGAAGGCAATGATGAAAGCCTCGGGGAACTTTTCGAGCAGCGACTTGCGCAGTCGGTATATCTCATTATAGTTGGTCGAGGCTCCCATAGTGTATTTCACCATGCCGTTCTCCTGATAGGAATCATATTCGGTCTCACCCTTCAGATGGCTGTCTCCTGTCCGCAGCACCCTGCTGCTTGCCAGAATCTGCACCTTGAACACGGGGGCATCCTTCGTCTGGTTCTGAGCTTTGACCACTTTTTTCTGGTTCTGCTTATGCTCCGGCTCCTCCACCTTTCTCACGGGTGCCGTACGGGGTTGGGCAACACGGGTTGATCGGGTAGCTGGCTTTGCCACTGCCGGTGCCTTTTCTTCCTTATAGTCTGAAGGTACGATGGTAGGCACCTCTGCCTTGTCGTCATCCGTAGGACGGTAAGGCACCGACACGCCCTTGTCGTATCTGTCCTTATACTGGGCAAAAGCCTGATAGATGCCACGTGCTATGTCGTCCACACGGTTAGTCGAGTTGAGGAGTTGCTCCTCATCGGGTGTGGTGATGAAGCCCAACTCTATCAGACAGCCTGGCATAGATGTTTCGCGCAGCACCAGGAATCCCGCCTGGTGTACTCCCTTATTGGGTCGGTTGGCACCAGTGCATACACTCTTTTGAATCATTCGCGCCAGTTCCACGCTTCGTTCCATATTCTTTCCCTGTATGAACTCGAAGATGATATAGCTCTCCGACGACCTGGGGTCGAATCCCTGATAGGTTTGCTGATATCCTTTCTCCATCGAGATAACCGAGTTCTCTCGCATAGCCACATCGAGGTTGTCCTTGGCCCTGTGCATACCTAAGGTATAGGTCTCGAATCCTCGTGCTATCTTGCCCGCAGGCAAGGCATTGGTATGTACCGATATGAAGAGGTCGGCATTCGCCCTGTTGGCAATATTGGCTCTTTCCTTCAGGGGTATGAACACATCCGTCTTACGGGTGTACACCACCCTGACATCTGGCTGGTTGCGCTCCACGTATCGTCCGAAAGCCAGAGCCACCGACAGGTTGATGTCCTTTTCCTTCGAGATGGTTCCCAAGGCTCCCGCGTCATGTCCTCCGTGACCAGCATCGATAACGAGCGTAAAACGTTTGTTGGCCGAGAACGCATTCAAAACCAACAAAAGCCATATGGCCACCAAGGATAATATCTTCTTGCTAAACATATATTTGCTTATGATGGTGCAAAATTAAGCATTTCCAATCAGAAAACCTAAATTTAGCACAAAGTTTTATAATTCATTAAGTGTACTTCTATTCCTGCTCCGTCGCAATCGGCACCAAAGGGCGGATTCACCTTCATGATACTGATGTCGAGACTCTGTATAGCAGGAAACTCGGCAAAGAGGCGCTCCCCTATTCTTCCTGCCGCATGTTCCAGCAACTTGCTGGGCACAGCCATCTCCTCCTTCAGCAGGGTGTAGATGTCGGCATAGCTCACTGTGTCCTGCAACTCATCGGTCTGCAGGGCATGGGTGAAATCGCAGTCTGCCACGATGTTCACCACATAGTCATTGCCCACGCTGCGCTCCTGTTCCAGCACTCCATGATAGGCATGAAACCTGACATTGCGCAGGAAGATGCGGCTATTCTTTACCTTCATGCTCATCCTCCTTCTCCGACTGTTGAGTCTCCTCGCATACATACTTCTTCAGCGCACGCTCCACGCCCACCTTCCAGGTATTAATACTCTCGGAGGTCAACTGCAGCTGACTCACCAACTTGATGACATGCTCTATAGGCATGCGGTATCTGAGCACGCCCGATATCAGCTTGGCATAGTTCCAGTATTCAGGATTGAAGCGCTCACTCAGTCCCTCAATGGTCATCTTGTATCCTCGCTTGTTGAAAAACTGGAAGTCGTAACGCTTGGTGCCATCGTTGTTCACCTCCTTCACGATTCGGCCTTTCATCACCGACTTGGGCAGCATGATGCCTTCCTCGTCGTCGAGCAGACCTGTAAATATTTCATAAGGATGACCATCGAGCAAGCCGATAAGCGCCACCCACTTATCTTTATTGTTCTGAAATCTCACCACATCACAGTCCAACACCTTGGGCCGCACTTCCACCACCTCGGGATGGCAAGGCTGTACGTCCAGCTCATCATTCACCCGCTTCACCAATTCACGATGCAGCTTGGCGAAATCTACATTCTCGCCTTCAAAACGCTGCCGGAAAGCCGAAAGGGTATGGTGCACTTTCTCCAACAGCTCAGCCGAAGCCTGTTCGAATGATATATGATCTATATTCTCCATTTACACTGTATGTTCTATGAATATTCTACTAAATTTGGATGCAAATTTAACTTTTATTTCCCAACTATGCAACTTTTTGCAGCACAAATGAAACAAAAAGGAAAAAGAATACACCGAAATCAAGAAAGAATGTGTAACTTTGCATGAACATAGTCGAACGATGACGCATTGATCTGCTGTCATCAATGTGACAGTAATAGAATTTACACATTATTATATATATAGGAATTTATGGAATCAATAAAAAACAGAACATCCATTCGCAAATATGCCGACCGCGAGATATCAGAAGAGTTGCTCAACAGCCTGCTGCAGGAAGCTGAGCGCACTCCTACCATGGGTAACCTCCAGCTATACAGCGTTGTGGTAACCCGTAGCGAGGAAGGCAAGAAGGCCTTGGCGCCAGCCCATTTCAACCAGCCTATGGTAACACAAGCACCAGTTGTACTGACCATCTGCGCCGACTATCGCCGCACCACAGCATGGGCAAATCATCGCAAGGCTCATCCTGGTTACGACAACATTCTGTCGTTCATGAATGCCGCCACCGATGCCCTGCTCTTCACCCAGACATTCACAGTCCTGGCAGAAGCGGCAGGCTTGGGTACCTGCTTCTTGGGCACTACGGTCTACATGCCACAGATGATTATCGACACATTACATCTGCCCCAACTCGTCATGCCTGTTGCCACCCTTACCGTTGGATGGCCCGACGAAAAGCCTGCACAGACCGACCGTCTGCCACTGCGTTCCATCGTACACAGCGAAACCTTCGACGACTATACCCCCGAAAAGATTGATGACTTCTATGCCGAGAAAGAGGCACTCGAAGAGAACAAGGAGTTTGTTCGCACCAACCAGATAGAGACTTTGGCACAGGTATTTACCGACATTCGATATACCAAGAAGGACTGCGAAGCCATGAGCACCGGATTCATGGAGGCGCTCAGAAAGCAGGGATTTATTTAAAGGTAAAAAAGTAAAAAAGTAAAAAAGTAAAAAGGTAAAAAAGGAAAAAGGAAAAAGGAAAAAGGCTCCCAAAAGAGAAAATAAAAAAAAGCGTATCAGCATTTATTTTGCTGATGCGCTTCTTTTTTTATTGAAGTTTCGCATGTGCGAAAGTTGAGTCATTACTCCACTACGATAGGCTTGTACTTAGGAACCAAAGCCTTCATGATGCACCATCCTACGAGGTAAGCCACACTACAGATGCAGAACACAATCATGTAGGCACCTGGCTTGCCATCGAAGCCCATGAAGCTGAAGGCAGAACCCTGTCCCTCGGCATAGGTGAAGAGCATACCGGAACCCTTGTTGATAAGGAAGGAACCGATACCACCTGCCATAGCGCCAATACCTGTAATGGTTGCTACAGTACTCTTAGGGAACATATCACCAATAGTAGAATACAGGTTGGCAGACCATGCCTGATGACCTGCACCGAGAAGACCGATGATGACAGCTGGCCACCATGCGCTGTACTCACCCATAGGCTGGGCTATCAAACCGAGCAATGGGAAGCAAGCAAAGATCAACATCGCACGCATACGGCCGATATATGGATTCATTCCCTTCTTGTCTACGAAGTAGGTTGGCAGATAACCACCACCGATACTCAGTACTGTTACGATAGCATAAAGAGTAAAGATGAGGGCGATACCCATGCTTGAGTCAGAAGAGTAACCATACTGGTCAGAGAAATAAGCTGGAGCCCAGAACAGGAAGAACCACCATACACCATCGGTCATAAACTTACCGACAATGAATGACCATGTCTGACGGAAGGTAAAGCACTTCATGAAGCCGATAGTCTTCTCCTCGGTTTCCTCAGTCTGCTCTGCAGCAACAGGAGCATCCTGCTCAGCTTCCTCATCCTGCTCGATATAGTTAAGCTCAGCCTTGTTGACATGCTTGCTCTTTGATGGTTTCTCGTAGAGCCATAGCCAGAGACCCATCCATACATAACCGAGCACACCGATGATGATGAATGCCCACTCCCAACCCATACTGCGAGCCAGCAATGGGATAGTGGCAGGAGCTGCCAAAGCACCTACTGAGGCACCGCTGTTGAAGATGGCTGTGGAGAAAGCACGGTCTTTCTTTGGGAAATACTCTGCTGTCACCTTGATGGCTGCAGGGAAGTTGCCTGCCTCACCCACGGCAAGGATCAGACGGCAAGAGAGGAACAACCACACGCTGATGGTGGCAATGGCTACTGCTGCATCGCTGCCTGCCTGTACCAGGCGAAGTGCCTCGATAGAGTCATAACCCTCAATCTGCATGGCTACCCATCCACAGCCGGCGTGCATCACAGCACCTGTTGACCATACAAAGATGGCGATGAGATAACCCTTCTTAGTGCCCATCCAGTCTACAAACTTACCTGCAAAGAGGTTGGCTACGGCATAGAAGATAGAGAAAAGACCGGTAATAGTACCATAGTGATCGTCGGTCCAGTGGAACTCTGGTGCGATAAAGTCTTTCCATGTCAATGAAAGGACCTGACGGTCCATATAATTGACGGTGGTTGCGATGAAGAGCAACGCACAGATCACCCAACGGAAGTTGGACATTTTACTTGTTTGAATTGCATTCATTGATATAGTTTTTAAGTCTTAATGTTATTTATTTCAATTCCGGAATTTTCACTACCTGCATATCGTTATAGATGAGGTTCTCGCCTGCCATACCCCAGATAAAGGTATAGTTGCTGGTACCAGCAGCACAGTGGATCGACCACTCAGGAGCGATCACAGCCTCCTCGTTGTTCAGCCAGATAGGACGTGTCTCCTGTGGCTCACCCATTACGTGGAGAATCTTCTGTCCCTCGGGTACATTATAATAGAAATAGGTCTCCATACGACGAAGATGTGTGTGGGCTGGCATGGTGTTCCATACAGAACCCTCCTTCAGCTCTGTTACACCCATCTGCAACTGACATGTGCGAACACCTGCCACGCCATCGATAATCAACTGATGAATCACGCGGTCGTTGCTCTCCTTCAGACTTCCTGCCTTGATATTGTTAGCCTCCTTGAGCGTCACCTTCTTGGTGGGATAAGACTTATGGGCTGTAGCACTGTTCATATAGAAATGAGCTGGCTTGGCAGCATCCTTGCTGGCAACGGTGATATCCTTGGCACCACGGCCTACATAGAGTGCTTCCTGGAAACCTAAGGTATAGTTCTTGCCGTCTACGGTTACTATGCCCTCGCCTCCTACATTGATGATACCCAGTTCTCTGTTGTCGAGAAGATTCTTCTGGTCATTGGGCTTCTCCGTATAGAGAGGTGCGATGGATGTGAGCTTCAATGGTGTAGCTGTAGGAACGGCTCCACCGATAAGGAAACGGTCGAACATGGTGTAAGTCCAGTTCACCTGACCTGGAACCATCACCTTTTCGATGGCGAACTCACCACGAAGACGCTTGGTGTCATAATTCTTTGCGTCACGAGGATTGCTGGCATAACGCACATTGTAGTTGGTATAGGCATTCTCTGCCTTTACCTCATAACCTGCATTCTTGCCGCACTGTGCAAAACCCGCACTGGCAAGGAGCAACATTGCTAAAGATAAGATTGTTTTCTTCATTTTATTATTGATTTTTATTCTTCATTTTTCTCTCTTCCTTCACAATTCTGCGGTTGTTGACCACCATCAGGATGATGGTAACGACAGAGAGCAAAGCCATACCGACGTACTGCAGCTTGACTCCACGGTAAATCAACCAACCGAAGAGGGATGAGGCAAAGTCGAGTGCGCCTCCCGAGAATCCGTCAGGGATATGGGCGGCATTATCGCCTGTGGCTTTATACACCTGATCGGCAGCCATCGTGAAGTCGGGTGCCATATCGGTAACGAAATAAAGTCCGATGATAAGAGCTATCAAACCGATGATAAGGGTCTTCACCACGTTGCCTTTGGTGAAAGGCAAGATGAGTGGGAAGAGATAGAACATACCTGCCAACGAAGCCAATGGCAAGAACTCGTTGCCTGGCAGGAATACGGCGATGGCAAGGATGACGGGTATCAGGATGACGGACACCACCAAGGTGGTAGGATGACCGATGACAAGGGCAGGACTCATACCGATGTGTACCTTCTTGCCATTGAACTTCTTCTTTACCAACTCCTGAGTCTTCTCCGAGATAGGTTTCAGTCCGTCTATAAATAAAGAGGTGATACGGGGAATCAACTCCATCACAGCTCCCATGGTGACACCGAGGAACAATATCTTCTTGATATCAAGCTGGGCTGCCCATCCTATCAAAGCGCCTACGATGACTCCGAGCACCAATGGTTCGCCCAGAACACCAAACTTCTTCTTCAGTCCTTCGGCATCAATATCCAACTTAGAGAAACCGGGAATCATGTCCAAGAGTTTGTTCAGACCAATAGCGAAAGGCATGAAGCTCTGGCAGAAAGGCTGTGGAATGGAAATGCCGTCCAGGTCGTAGTATTTCTGGAACTTCTCTGCAGTGAGATCGGCACATACCAATGTGATGATATAGCACATGATAGCAGCGAAATAACCCCACAACAGACTCTCGCCCATTACGAAGTAAGCCACGGCACCGATAAAGGCGAAGTGCCAGTAGTTCCAAAGATCGATGTTCACGGTACGTGTGGTTTTGGTGATAAGCATCAGGAAGTTGACACCCAAGCAGATGGGGATAATCAAGGCTCCCACCGCTGTATTGTAAGCCACAGCAGCTGCTGCAGGCCATCCCATATCGAAGACATTGAGTTGCAGATGATAAATGTCTGAAATTAACTTCAGAGGATCATTAAAGTTTTTAGTAAGCAATGCAGTTACGACACCCAAGCCCACGAAACCGACACCCACGAAGAGTCCTGACTTCAGCGCCTTACCAAATTTCATTCCGATGCACAGACCGATAACCGTGAAGATGATAGGCATCATCACGCTGGCACCTAAGCTAATGATATAGCTAAACACTTGTTCCATATTACTACAGATAATTAATAAATTGCCTGCAAGAGCACGTTGCCGTACCTTGCTTCTTTGATTTGTTTTTAGTTTAATTATTATTCAAGGAACACACGAAATGATGAATTTTCATTCTTTCATAACAAAATGTACCTTTGATTTTGCAAAGATACACATTTTTTCTGCAAAACAACATTTTAATTGAGAAATATTAAGTAAAAAGGTTCAATAATCTGTCAGACATGTTACAAAAAATAACAAATTTCAGACATTCGACATTTTTTCACCACTAAAAAATATTTTTTCCACCTTATACATTAATTTTGCAATCGAAAATGATGATAACATCAATTGTGGCAACGCCCCTGTCGTAAGCAACATGGTGGCAACACAATAAACCGTTTCAAGTCTTCAACACAACAACACATTTTTGAAATCTCCAAGGAACAAATCAGCGCCTTGGATTAATGCCGTAGCCAAGCTGACAGAGGGATGTGATTAATCAACATCACTACCTCCGGCTTCTCGGCGGAAATAGCACCAATAGTTGGTAATATCACTTCCCTTTCTGTATAATTGCTCCTTTAAGGGCAAAAATGTGCCCCAAGCAGGGCACTATTGTGCCATAAGTAGGCATTTTTATTGCAGCAGTATTTATAAAAATTGCAACACTAATTATAAAAATTGCAGCAGTAATTATAAAAATGGATTACGCAAAAACCCTTCACCCTTCATCTATTCGCGCGGAATGCCGATAAACGCAGGGGATTCCAAGGGATAGATGAAGGGTAAAGGGTTTTATGCCAATTCCTTTGCAGCACCAGTGCCATTACCACCGAAACAGGTCAGATAATCAGATTGACCACCATCTCTTGCTGTAGCCTGTACGACACACTTGTTGGCAAAAAAACAAAAAAAGGAGCATGCCTTTCGACATGCTCCTCAACCTTTTTATACCTTATTCTACTTTCGCAAATGGGGAAGTTAATCCTGATAATATACCCTCTTCACGCGATTGCTGATGGTGGTCAGCACCTCGTAAGGAATGGTCTCCAGGATATCACTGAGAGTCTGGACAGGCAGATGTTCACCAAAGATCTCCACGCTGTCGCCCTCCTTGCAGTCGATGCCCGTCACATCGATCATCGCCACATCCATACAGATGTTGCCTACATACTCTGCCTTTTGTCCGTTGACAAGACAGAAGGCATGACGGTTGCCCAAACGGCGGTTCAAGCCATCGGCATAGCCGATAGGGATGGCAGCGATGACGCTGTCCTTGTCCAGAATCGTCTTGCGGCTATAACCCACGCTCTCACCAGCCTTGATGTGGTGTATCTGCAGGATGGTGGTCTTCAGCGTGCTCACGCAGTTGATGGTCTCATTGTTGCGAGAGTTGATGCCATAGAGTCCCAATCCTAAACGGCACATATCCAACTGGCGCTCTGGGAAATGCTCGATACCCGCCGAATTGCAGATATGACGCAATATCTTATGGTCGAAGGCAGCCTGCAGCTGCTTGCTGCCCTTGTCGAAGAGCTCGAACTGATGGGCAGAGAAGGCATCGAAGCTGTCATCATCGCTTCCCACGAAGTGAGAGAACACGCTGCGAGGGATGATGGCGTTCTGATGTTTCAGTCTGCCTATCAGCTCCTCCATATCGTTCTCGGGATCGAAGCCCAGGCGGTGCATGCCGGTATCCAACTTGATATGCACAGGGAAACCAGTGACTCCCTCCTTCTCGGCAGCCTTGATAAGGGCGTCGAGCAGACGGAAAGAGTAAACCTCGGGCTCAAGATCATAATCGAACATGGTCTTGAAGGCGGTCATCTCTGGATTCATGATCATGATATTGCTGGTGATACCGTTCTTGCGAAGCGTCACACCTTCATCGGCAACAGCCACGGCAAGATAGTCCACACGGTGATCCTGCAGGGTCTTGGCTATTTCCACTGCTCCCGCTCCATAGCCGTCGGCCTTGATCATGCAGACCAACTTGGTCTCGGGCTTCATAAACGAGCGATAGTAGTTTAGGTTGGCTACCACAGCATTGAGGTTCACCTCGAGCGTGGTCTCATGCACCTTGCGTACCAAGAGCTCGGTGAGCTGGTCGAAACCAAACTGGCGTGCGCCCTTGAGCAGGATGACCTCATCGCGCAAAGACTTGAACACCTCGCTGTCGATAAACTCCTCCACATTGCTGAAGAAGAACTTCTCTGATATCTGAATCTCATCGCTCTGTGAGCAGAGCTGAGGACCGATGCCGATAAACTTGACCACACCACGCTTGCGACAAAGATCGCTCACCTCGTGATACAGATCTTTTGCCGACTCTCCACTCTGGAAGATATCGCTCAGTATCAAGGTATGTCGGCGGCCTTTATGGTCGGGACGGCGGCTCATGAAATCGAGCGCGATGTCGAGCGAGTTGATATCCGAGTTGTAGCTGTCGTTGATAAGGGTGCAGCCATGCTGTCCCTCCTTCACCTCCAATCGCATGGCGACAGGCTCGAGCAATGCCATGCGCTTGTCGAGTTCCTCGGCCGAAAGACCCAGGCGGCGTGAGACGACAGCGGCAATGATAGAGTTGGTGACGGAAGCCTCATCGATGAAAGGCAGCGAATAACTGTCTTCCTCACCTTTATATATATAGGTGATGATAGAGAGGTTGCCCTTCTTCTCCACATTCTTCACAAAGAAAGGAGCCTTAGTGTCACGGAACGACCAGAAGAGCTTCTCGCCCTTATAGTCCTTATACTCGTTGACCACTCCGCTCACCGTCTTGTCGTCGCCATTATAGACGATGGTCTCGGCATCGTGGAAGAGGATGATCTTCTCACGGCACTTAACCTCCAACGACTCGAAGTTCTCCTGATGGGCTGCGCCCAAGTAGGTAAGCACAGCAATGGTGGGCTGGATGATGTCGCGAAGCGCCAGCATCTCGCCGGGCTGACTGATACCAGCCTCGAAGACTCCCACCTGAGTCTGCTCGTTGAGCAACCATACTGAGAGGGGCACACCTATCTGGGAATTGTAGCTGCGTGGGCTTCGTGTGACAAACATGCTGGGCGAGAGCAGCTGATGGAGCCACTCCTTGACCATCGTCTTGCCATTGGAACCCGTAATGCCCACGATAGGAATGTTGAACTCATCACGATGACGTTCTGCCAGGCGCTGGAGAGCCTCCAACGTGTTGACCACCTTGAGGAAGTTGGCCTCTGGATAATCGGAGGCATATCCCTTAGGTACCTGGGAAACTACGAAATTTCTAACACCACGGCGATACAACTCTGGAATATAGTTGTGACCGTCATTACGCTCTGACTTGAGAGCGAAAAACAGAGTTTCCTCCGGAAAACAGAGCGAACGGCTGTCGGTAAGGATAAATCCTACATTGCCGTCTCTGTCACCATAACGACGCGCACCTATCAGTGTGGTTACCTTTTCAATAGTATATGTCATATTCTATGAATTAAAATATTTCTCATTGAATCTTCTTTCCATTTCCTCCGTCTTGGCAAGGAAGCGCTGATGCGCCTCGCTGTCGGGATGGAAGGGCTTATGACCGTGAGCCTCACGAATGGGGCGCCAGTCTTCGAGGAACTGTTCTGCAGCCCTGCCGAAATAGGCGGCACGGAAGCGCTGCCAGATAAACTCCACCGCCTGACTGGAAGGATGGAGCATGTCTTCCTCGTAGAAACGGTAGTCGCGCAGCTCGTCGTTCATCAGCTCATAGGCTGGGAAATAGCTCACGATGCCTGGATTCTGCCTCACCAACCGGTCGGCGGCAAGCAGCAGGGTGGCCTTGGAGAGCTGGCTGCCATGAAAACCATACTTGGCGTATCGGATGGGACTCACGGTGATGACGACCTTCAGGTCTTCCCCACTCTGCCCACTCTTCTGCCTGGCATCCTTCAGCAAGTCGACAGCCTGCTTCAGGTAATCGGCACACTCGTCTACCGAAAGCTCGCGCTCATCGAAAAGGCGTTGCGGCCGCTTCTGGCAGTTGTCCACTATCTCGCCCGTCTCCTTGAGCACATAGACATGGTTGGTGCCTAAGGTGAAGACCGCCACACGCGGACTGACCTGCAGACTTTTCTCTACCGTATGCAGGATGCTTGCCGGATTGTACATCACCCCAAAGGGATTGACCGTAGCCCGGAAGCGGTTCTCCACGAAGCGATGCCCCAAGCGGTCGGCAAAGCAACTGCCCACAAAGAGCATACGCTCCGCCGGCTGTATCTCGAAGTCGGCCTTCGCTATATCTACCTCAGTCCTAAACTGCATCTTCCTTCTTTCTCTTCTTCATCTCCACTACTATACCTATTATAATAAGGAGTACGAGGATGCCATACCCTACATAAGCCACCGTCTCGGTCTTACGGAGCGAAGCGGGATGGAAGTCGAGCACCACCGTATGCTTACCAGGCTTCACCTGAAGGGCACGGAGAATATAGTTCACACGTCCCAGTTCTGCGGTCTGTCCATCGACAGTGGCTGTCCATCCGGGATAGTAGATCTCAGAGAACACCACGACTCCACCCTTGTTGGAGTTGACCTCGTAGACCAGATTGTTGGGTTTGTATTGTGTCAGTCTGACAATAGATGTATCGTCCTGCGGAACACTCTGTCCCAACTGCTCCTTGAACTTGGCATCAGCCACAGCCTCATGACGCAGGTTGTACTTGCCCACACCGGCTATCTCCTCGTTGGCATTGTTCACATAGTTCACCTTGTCAACAAACCATGCGTTGCCGTAGGCATAAAGGTTCTGCACAGGCACCGTCTGTCCTGCCTGCAGAGGCATAATGAAATACTTGGTGTTGAGCATATTGAGCACAGGAAAGAGGCTGTCGCCCTTCACCTTGGTCATATCGCCTCCAGCCTCAGCCACGCTGTTCCATACCTTGTTCTTCTCGTTGGCGATATAGGTATCTATCATCTCCTGATAGCGGCGCAGCTTGGCAGCGCTATAGCCTCCGATACTCTTGTGATAGTAAGAGGTCTCGTTCTCATTGAAAGTATTCGATGCGAGATTGAGCACACGGTAGTCGAGCGACTTGTCGCGCAGGATAAGTTTGTCGGTCTCGGTCATGCGCTGAGGAGCATTGCGTACTGTCTGCTCCACAAACATATCGTCGTAAAGGTAACGCTTGTTGACCAACCACATATCTACGAGGCACAGGATGGCAATACCGGCTATCATCACCTCGGCACCCACTTTTCTCATCTTGTAAAGGAAGAGGAAGGCTGTACCGATGACGATGATCCAGAACGAGCGCCAACAGTCGGCAGAGAAGACTGCCTGTCGCATCTCTGTCAGATTGCTCATCAATGGTATGCGATACTCCTCAGGAATCTGCTGCAGGGCATGATACTCGCCAGCCGACACAAAATCGCTGAAGAAAGTGCCAGGCATCAAGGCAAAAAGGGCACAGAAACCGGCTGTCAGTCCGAAACTGACGTATACGAGCTTCATCTTCTTAGCAAGCAGTTCGGGCTCATCCACAATGCGCTTCAATGCCATCATGGCCAAAAGAGGAATGGTAAACTCGGCTATCACGAGGATGGAAGCCACGGTTCGGAACTTGGCATACATCGGCACATAGTCGAGGAAGAAATCGGTAAACGGCATGAAGTTCCTACCCCAAGAGAGGAGGATACTCAGAATGGTGGCGGCCAAGAGTGCCCACTTCATAGGGCCCTTCACGATAAAGAGTCCCAGAATGAAGAGCATCATCACAAAGGCTCCGACATATACCGGGCCACTGGTACCTGGCTGGTCGCCCCAGTACTGGCCCAACTGCTGATATACCTGCATGAAGTTGGGATCGGCTTTCTCCATGGCTGTCTGGCTCTGGCTCAAAGGCACAGAGGCTCCGCCCTTGGCATTAGGGATGAGGAGCGTCCAGGTTTCGTCGATACCATAACTCCACTGTGTGATATAGTCGCGGTCCAGTCCGCTGTCGGTCTGATTGGCAGCATTCTTCTTTACCAACTCACTCTTTCCACGCATGGTCTCCTGCCCATACTGCCATGTATGATACAGGTTGGACAGATTGAGACAGATACCTATGGCAGCACCGGCGAAGCAAACCGCTGTAGCCTTGCCGAAACGTACCATCTCCTTCTTGCGGATGGCATCCACCAAGAAGGCAATCACCATGAAGAGGATGATAAAGAGGTAATAATAGGTCATCTGTACATGGTTGGCATAGACCTCGAAGGCGGTAAAGATGGCGGTAACGAGCAGTCCCCAAAGGTATTTTCCCCTGTAAGCCAACACGATACCGGCTATCATCGGAGGCAGATAGGCCAAAGCCATGACCTTCCAGATATGTCCTGCCGCAATGATGATAAAGAAGTAGGACGAGAATGCCCAGATGATGGAGCCCAAGGCTGCCAACGACTGTCGGAAATCGAAAGCCCTCAGCAGGATATAGAATCCTAAGAGATAGGCAAAGACATACCACACATTTTCGGGCAACCACAGATGATAGAAGTTGGAAGCCTGTTTCAGCACCGCACCACTCTTATAGGAAGGTGCCATCTGATAGGTCGGCATACCTCCGAAGATGGAGTTGGTCCAACGTGTTTCCTCACCAGTTTTCTTCTCGAACTGCGATCTCTCCTGTCCTGCGCCCACACCGGCTGAGGCATCATGACGATACAGGATGCGGCCATCAATGTCAGCTGGCATAAAATACACGAAAGAGATAACCGCAAACATGACCACTGCTAAAATGTCAAGCAGATATTTCTTCAAAAATTTCATTATCTTATATAAACGTTTATATTTTCTCGTGCAAAGATAGTAATTTTCTCTTATAAGGAATGCTACAGATAAGATATTTTTTGTATTTTTGCATCCTAATTTGTTCCAAATAGCATTTTTACAGTATGAAAATAGGAATTATCGTTGCGATGGACAAGGAGTTCGCGCAACTCAAGACGCTACTCAGCGACAGCAAGACTGAGCAAAGAAACCATAAAGACTTCGTGACAGGCACCATCGGAGGCAACGAAGTCATCATGCAGCAATGCGGCATAGGAAAGGTGAACAGTGCCATAGGTGCCGTGGAGATGATAGACGGCTATCATCCCGACCTCGTCATCTCGACGGGTGTGGCAGGTGGAGCCGACATCAGCCTCAACGTTACAGAGGTAGTGGTCTCTACCGAATGTGTCTACCATGACGCCTACTGTGGTGAGGAATGTGCCTTCGGACAGATTCTCGGTATGCCTGCCACCTTTGCCACACCATCTGAATATGTAGAGAAAGCACTCTCTGTCAATGACGATCCGGGCAATATCCACCCTAAGATTCATGCCGGACAGATAGTCAGCGGCGAGTGGTTTGTAGACAGCAAGGAGAAGATGCGCTCCATCCTCGACCATTTCCCACAGGCTATGACTGTGGATATGGAGAGCTGTTCCATCGCTCAAACCTGCCATATCTATCAGACTCCCTTCATCTCCTTCCGCATCATCAGCGATGTGCCTCTCAAGGACACCAAGGCTCAGCAGTACTTCGACTTCTGGGCCAAAATGGCTGAAGGTTCCTTCCAAGTCACCAAGGCTTTCCTGGAAAGATTATAAGAAGATTTTTCTGAAGCTAAGGAGTTAAGGAGTTAAGACAAATGCTTTGTGGACTTGAAATTAAACACTAAACATTAAATACCAAACATATTAAAAAGAAATGAACAAGATACCCAGTTTCACTATCAATCACAACAAATTGCTCCGCGGCATCTACGTCAGCCGCAAAGACGAGGTAGGCGGAGAAACAGTAACCACCTTCGACATCCGCATGAAGGTTCCCAACCAGGAACCCTGTCTGCACAATGGTGCCATTCATACCATAGAGCATCTGGCTGCTACTTATCTTCGCAATGACAAAGAATGGAAAGACCGTATTATCTATTGGGGACCAATGGGTTGCCTTACAGGCAACTACCTGCTGATACGTGGCGACCTGGAGAGCAAGGACATCGTAGAGTTGATGAAGCGCACCTTTAAGTTCATTGCCAACTTTGAGGGAGAGATTCCCGGTCAGGCTGCAAAAGACTGCGGCAACTATCTGCTCCACGACCTTCCTATGGCTAAGTACGAATCGAAGAAATATCTCGAAGAAGTACTCAACTGCATCAAGGAAGAAAACTTGATTTATCCAACACAGGACTAAACACTTCCATTGGGCACAACCTTTCCAAATAACCATGAGTAGCCTTTTTGTGTTATACTCATAAACACATCTTTCGCAAATGTGGAAGTTAGATATATTCTTTAACAACAACTTCTAAACTTGCGACGCCAAAATGGAAACACAAAAAAATGAGAATACATATATTTTTTATTACGCTTATCCTTTCACTTATGCTTGTTGATGTAAATGCATCGACAAGCATAAAGCATTTTACAGAAAGCGACGGACTACCCCAAAGCCTCATCACTTGCGTCACTCAAGATAGTAAAGGGTATATCTGGATTAGTTCATGGAACGGACTGATTCGATACGATGGATACTCCTTTTCCAATTTCAAGGCCAGACAGGGAGACAATTGTCCACTAATCACTAATCGCATCTACTTTATTCGCGAAACGAAAGGAGGAGACATCCTATGCAAGTGCCCAGATGGTTATTATCTATTCAAGACTAACGAAAAGAAGTTTGTTGCACTAAAAAACAAGAAGACAGACAAAGGTGATCGCTTTCGCCCCACCCCACAACAGACAGCAATCATCAGTTCTCTACCCGAATACAAGGATATAGAAACACGCATATTGTATAAAGACAGACAAGGAGGCTACTGGATATACACCCACCGAGGACTCGATCGACTCACTTTCGGAAAGGAAAAAGTAGGTCCTACCAAGTTTAGCCATCATGGAGAGGAGGTGATACGATCATTGTTCTGCGACAAAGAAAACCGCGTATTCATAGCCGACAAGAATGGTTTCGTCAGGATATGTACCACAAAGGGCTTACCAATAGGCTACCTTACCAAGAATGGGAATATATCGAAGACCAGAATGTCATTCGGTGCAAGTGTGTATTCCATGTTGCAAGACTCACATGGTTTTCTATGGATTGGCACAAAGCCCAACGGACTTCTCAGACTAAGAGAATCAAAAGACGGAAGTTTCTCTGTAAAGTCATTTACTCAGAAAGCCAACTCTAACAGCATCAGTTGCAACAATGTGTATGCCATAAAAGAAGACCCATCAGGCAGAATCCTCGTGGGAACATTCAATGGTGGACTCAACATTATCGAGCATCCATGGAGCGACAGTCCTAAGTTCATCAATAGAAATTATGGTTTACAATTCCCCAAGGAGGCAAATTCCATATACGACATGCTTCTGACTCCAGACAGAACATTACTACTTGCCACCAATCATGGTATCTTTACTGCTCATATAGATAAAGATGTACAAAAGATTCGGTTTTTACAAAACAAGCGAATACCTGCCGACCCTCTGTCCATCAGCAACAATCAAGCTATGGCGCTACTACGTTCTAACGACGGAAAGATATATGTAGCAACTTATGGTGGGGGTTTAAATATTATAGAAAAGGAAAGCCTTCACACTCATCATCTCAAATTTTCGGCACTAACGACCGAAAATGGCATGATGTCTGACGTGGTACTCAACATGTGTGAGGACGCACAAGGCATGATCTGGCTGGTATCAGAATACTGCCTGATGAAGTATAACCCCAAGAAACGTTCGTTCACCAACTATTCAGAAAGTCTCTTCACGGGCCATTTCTCCTTCTCTGAAGCAAAACCTCTCTATGTCTCAGAAGACCATACGATATTCTTCGGTACGACACAAGGCGCATTGACTATCAATGAAAAGACTATAAGAAAAAGTAACTTCGTGCCCAAAATACTTTTTGACGTTCCTTCTCATATAGAACTATCGCCCCAAGAGAAAAGTCTGAGAATTTCGTTTGCTGCCATCGACCTTAACAAGAATGAGCATATACAATATGCATATATGCTTGAAGGTATAGATACCCACTGGATGTATACAACCGATAACCATATTAATCTCTCTAACATCCCTGCAGGTACATTCCGTCTAAAGATCAAGTCGACTAACGGAGACGGAATCTGGTGTGACAATGAGACATTTGTCACTATTCACCGCACTCCTTATTTCAACGAACGTCCTATAGCCTGGATGCTTTATGGAGGACTCGTACTTATTGCATGCGTACTTTCATTCAGACTGTATAGATACATACGGCGATTGCAGAATGAGATAAAAACTCTGAAACTCTCTGCTGGCGAAAAGATGGAATACATCAAGGTGAGAGTGGCAGACATGATAGACCACAATGCTAAAGAACCCGCTAACACAGATTCCATCGAGTCATCTACCTTCAGATCTAAAGTGGAAAAAATTGTCCTTGAACACTTATCCGACGCCGACCTGAATGTAGATTTCATTGCCAAGGAAATGTGTACGAGTCGCTCCTCTTTATATATAATTATGAAGAAAGAGTTGGACTGCACCCCCAACAACTTCATTCTTGACATCCGATTAAACACAGCTCGCCAAATGCTCCTTGAAGAAAAGAGCCTCAACGTATCAGAAGTAGCCTATCGTTGCGGTTTCTCTGATCCTAAATATTTTAGCCGTTGCTTTAAAAAAGCCATGGGAGTAACTCCATCCGAAATAAGAATGGACTGAACTATCCGCAGCTATACCAACATTAAGCATCAAAAGAGAAGGGAGGATGTTTCAAAGCCATTATTCTTTGAAGCATCCTCCCTATATGATAGATAAGTAGCTTACTTAGCCATCAAATATGTGACGTATTGCACGAGACCCTTATCTTTGCTTTACTGCACATATTTAATCCCATCTTTTATCACAATACCATGATAACTTTTGTCTACTTGCTGACCGCTGAGGTTATAGCGGAAATGACGGTTAGCAGGAAAAGGCTTATCGACTGATACATCCGCAATACCTGTAGTGCTACTCACAAGCATGATTTCCTCTCCAGCCTGAGTTGGGATATCATAGAGATAGGTATCTTCAAGCAGGGTTGCAGGAATCTTACTCTTATCTTTCACGATAGGCTCTGGCATTCCATAAGGCTGCATCAACACATTGGTATTATTACCTTCTGCTGTCTTAAGAGCAACACCACCGGTCTTGTAAAGAGGTGATGCCGAACGCAGGCGAAGATTCCCACCAATGGTAGACTTAATCGTCAACTTCACAATTTTACCATCAGCCCATTGAAGGTCGGTCACCACAAATCCACCACGTGAACGAAGACCCTTAACCTCACCACCAGCTTTCCATTCGGAAGGCAAGGCAGGAAGGATGTGCAAGAATCCCGCATGCGACTGTACAAGCATCTCTGCAATGGCAGCAGTAGCACCGAAGTTGCCATCAATCTGGAATGGAGGGTGAGCATCAAACATATTGGCGTAAGATCCTCCGTCCGAAGAAGCTATAGTGACATTAGGATCGAGCAAAACAAGCTGATTCTTCAGAATCTTCATGGCATGGTCGCCATCAAGCATACGAGCCCACATGGCCTCTTTCCATCCCATGGACCAGCCACGAGCTGCATCTCCACGTCCTACAAGACTCTTAAGAACAGCCTGATAGAGCGTAGGATTCTCGTAAGGAGATACCTGATTGCCAGGATAGGCACCCCAGAGATGTGAGAGATGACGATGGGATGACGTCTCCTTATCCCAGTCTTCCTGCCATTCCTGCACCTGTCCGTACTTACCTATTCTCCATGGGGTAATCTTCGATTTCAAATCATCGAGGGCATCAGCAAAAGAGATATCTTTATCCAAAGCACGAGCTGCAAGAGCCGTATTCTTCAAGAGGTCGTACACCATTTCATTATCCATTGCCACACCACCAAAAAGAGCTATACTTGCCGTGTTTCCATCACTCTTGGTGAATTTGCCAATGCCTGGATGGTTTTCTGGAGAGTTGCTTGGACAGACTACCATATAACCTGTTTCGGGATCTTTCACAAGAAAATCCTGGAAGAACTCGGCAGCGCCTTTCATCAATGGATACACCTCAGCAAGATACTGTTTGTCTCCAGAGAAAAGATAACGTTCCCACAAATGTGAACAGAACCAAGCATTACAGGTTGGCCATACTCCTACCGTACCATTATCTACAGCACCCGTGGTACGCCAAATATCGGTGTTATGATGCAGTGTCCATCCACGTGCGCCATACATCTTTTGTGCGGTTTCGACTCCTGTCACACTTACATCTTTCACCATCTCTACAAATGGCTCATGGCATTCTGCAAGGTTAGTAACCTCTGCAGGCCAGTAATTCATCTCCACATTGATGTTCGAGGTATATTTGGAATCCCAGGCAGGGTATTGGCGTGCATCAGGATTCCATATTCCCTGCAAGTTGGCAGGTTGCGTACCTGGCTGCGAAGAGGAAATAAGAAGATAACGCCCAAACTGGAAGTAGTTAGCAGCAAGCTGTGGATCGGACGTTTTGTGAAATTCCTTGATACGAAGTTCTGTATCCTTAGCCTCTTGTACTGCATTGCCTTGGAGAGTAAGGTCTACTCGGTCAAACTGATTCTTATATATAGCTTTGTGGTCGGCCAGTGTCGTAGCATAATCCTTCCCACTTGCCACGTAATCCTGCAAATAGGTGAGAGCTGCAGCGTTTGCATCACCACTCACATCATTGTACTTTTTGAAGTTTGTTGCCTGCGATATAATGATGGTAGCATGGGTGGCTCCTGTGATATTCAATCGGGGAGCATTGGTTGCAGCACCTGCCGTACCTTGTCCATAGATTGTAGTCAGGTCGTCATCGATACTACCATCACAATCTATCACACGAATATATGTACAGAGTTGCAACTTGTTATCCACATTTTCGCATTGGTTGCGAGCTGGACCCATCACAGCCTTGATGGTACGACTGTCATACAGTTCGTTGGAAATAAGTTTCTCGATATTCGTCTTGTTACAACCTGCATAAGATACGTTGAAATCGAGTTTTCCTGCCTGGTCGGCCTCAAGACGTACTACCGTCACATTATCTTTAAACGATGTGAACACCGTGCGCTTATATCCCACATTCTTTATATGATATTCCACATGACTCGTGGCTGTATTCATGTCCAGATAGCGTACATAGCCCTGTGCATCAACAGAATTCTCGGTTTGGGCTCCTTCCATATCATCGAAGCGCTGACCAGGGAATCCGATAAGCATCACACCACCCGCGCGATAGCTTGCTCCATGAGACCCTTGTGACATCCAATTGGTGATAGCAAGATTCTGCACCGAAGCATAATCTTTATTGAAAATACCTTGTTGTACTTGCTTCAACACTCCCAGTGCATGGGAATTGTAATTGGTGTTAGGTCCCTGATCCCAGAAGGTGTCTTCATTAAGTTGCAGTGTGTCACAGGCTACACTACCCGAATGCATAACACCCAGACGACCATTTCCCAATGGGAGTGCTTCCTCCCAATAACCTGCAGGTTTGTTATACCATAAGTGGTTTTTACTCTCAATAACAGGAGCTGCTATAGGATCGGTATCTGCTGTGGTAAAGCTGAACTTTACTGCTTCTCCGCTTACATTACCAGAAAGGTCAATAACTGTATTCGCAGGCAACTCAAAAAGATACGTACTACTCTTAGCAAGCGAAGAATAGGCAAAACGCAAGCTATTACCATTTACTATGGGGTCTATCACTGTCGTCTTATTGGTTGCAACGTTAGTGAGTTTTGCCATCGCACCCTCTGCCAGTTGCACACTCTCATTGAAGTCGATTACAATAAAACCTTTCGTAGATACATGAGTCTGCATATCAGCAGGACGACTTGTTAGAAACTTTGGAGCCTCATGGTCATCGGCAAGAATATTCACGTATTTCAGATTGTAGTTACTGTTTTTCGTTGCTTTGGTAATGAAAAGACGAACTATCACGCTCTCCTTATCATCAGCATCGAGGTCATATTTCGCATCTACATAGGTATTCCAATGGCTTCCACTCACATAATCGTCGAGAATTTTCCATGTGACTCCTCCATCCACTGAATAAGCTACGCCAAAGGGTGTAGAACTACTCGACCCATCCCCTATCGAGAAGTTCAACTTCACATTACGAAGACTTACTGTCGGAAAGCTCACTTCAAAGTATTGATCGTGCTTAGAAGCATCATGATAGTCGGCCTTGGAGGTAAACTTATTGATAGATGCTGTGTTAAGGCGCAACAAGTAACTATCTTTGCTTTGCTTCACCTCCCACTTTCCATCACTGGTCTTCAGCGTAAGTTTGTACTGATCCAAAACTCCATTACAAGTATTTGGCAAAAATACGGGTTGCTTGGTTTTCCATGCGGTATTTGTAAGTGCAGTCCACCCACTACCATCTGGTGTATAAGTTACTACACTTCCATTACTCGAGGCTTCCCATCCTTGTGAGAAGCCCCATGATGCCACTACGGTTTGAGCTGCCGCACATATTGATGGGCAAGCAACAATCAAACCCAACAATACAAGCATCATGCGGCATAAACGTTTTGTCATTCTGTACATGATTTAGTTTTTTGATGAATGTTTTAATTATTAGTTATATATTGTTTGTATATTGAAAATCTGCCGCAAAAGTAGTGATAAATGGTTTTTCATATGTGGATTATCGTCTTTTCATGGTGGATTATCATCGAAAAACACTATAAATGAAGAAAAACTGCACAACAACTGTCGGAAGGCTGCACAATAATAGATATGAAACCGCACAACAGCTGATATGCGGTAATAGGAGTTATATGAATTAAAAAAAACTCATACAACCTGTTTAGGAAGGTATCGTTAATTTATGCTACATTCTAAGCTAACTGTATTTTGATAACTATGCTTTGGATAACACCATCACCATTTCAGGCGACCATACTTCTCTTTATACCATAGTTGCCAGCCATTGACCAGGTTCTGCCATACCACATAGGCACCAGGAGCCACGGCTGCCAAAGGATTGAGGAATGTAAGGGTGAGCCAGATACCCACAATTGTATTCTTCTGACCCAAAGCCTGTCCGGCACTGATGCTGGCATCCCAATGACGTCCCACAGCCTTGCCTATGGCAAACTGAACAAGACATACCACCAAGGGAACAATAAGCAACAGGGCAAGTATCCAACCCGAAACGGTGGCATGAAGGAAGTTGCACAGAGTTTCACCCATGAGTATCGTCAGGTTGAAACACCACATATAGAATCCCAAGTCTTTCACACTCTTCACCTTATCAACAAAACGGGGCAGGAACTTGCGACTTAGCAGGGCAAGCAACAAGGGAACCACCAGCACGGTGGTGACATTGCGGAACACCATCATACTCATATAGAGAAATGACACATCGGCTCCCTTCTCTACCATCGGGAAAAGAGAAGGAATAATAATCATTGTGAAAATATTGGCTATCATGGTATAGGTGGTGAGGGAACCTATGCTACCTCCCAACTTCTCGGTCACTACCGCCACGGCAGCTGCCGTAGGACAGATGAAACAAATAAAGGCTCCCTCGAGGATGACCTTCGCCTCGTAATTCTTACCAAAAAGACAGATGGCAATCACCATCAACAATGCCAAGGAGGTGCGGATGAGCTGCAACACGAAATGCCATGCCTTAGGCTTCATCTCCTTAATCTCTATCTTGCAGAAGGTAACATACAACAGGGCAAAAAGCACCACCGGCATGAGTTCAACAAGGCGTGGACCCACCGCGTCACCCAATGGCTGCAAGAAAGGAACATTGGCAAAAATCAAATACCCCAAGGCACCCAAGACAAGGGAACAGGGCAAAGCAAACTTCCTGAAAAACGAAAACACCTTCATCATACGGACATGTTTTAGCGAAAAGAAAAAAATCCTCCTTGGTCAACCAAGGCTGACTTCAAGAGGATTTTTTAACTCCATTTATATTAAAGCTATAGCTTAATCTTTGTTGCTGCGCTTGCGCTCCAAGTGGTCAAGGATAACCTTGCGCATACGCATGTTCTTTGGTGTGACCTCCACATACTCGTCCTCGCGGATGTACTCAAGGCATTCCTCAAGACTCATCACGGTCTTAGGAATCACGCGAGCCTTGTCATCAGAACCAGACGCACGTACGTTGGTCAACTGCTTGGCCTTAGTAACATTGATGACCAAGTCGTTTTCGTGAACATGCTCGCCCACTACCTGGCCTGCATAAACCTCCTCACCAGGGTCGATGAAGAACTTACCACGATCCTGCAGCTTATCAATGGCATAAGCATAGGCGGTACCTGTCTCCAGAGCTATCATGCTACCGTTGCTACGGCGGCTGATCTCGCCCTTATAAGGCTGATACTCCTTGAAGCGGTGTGCCATAATGGCCTCGCCCTGCGAAGCTGTCAGCACATTGGTACGAAGACCGATGATACCACGTGAAGGAATATCGAACTCGATATCCACACGGTCACCCATGTTGAGCATAGAGGTCATATCGCCCTTACGACGTGTCACCATATCAATCATCTTAGAGGCAAACTCCTCTGGAACATTGATGGTCAACTCCTCTACAGGCTCACATTTCACACCGTCGATCTCCTTATAGATAACCTGTGGCTGACCTACCTGAAGCTCATAGCCCTCGCGACGCATTGTCTCGATAAGCACAGAGAGATGGAGCACACCACGTCCGCTGACAATCCACTTATCAGTAGTATCCTCGTAAGGCTGAACACGAAGGGCAAGGTTCTTCTCCAACTCCTTGTTCAGACGGTCCTGAATGTGACGGGAGGTACAGAACTTGCCTTCCTTACCGAAGAAAGGTGAGTCGTTGATGGTGAAGAGCATACTCATGGTAGGCTCATCGACAGCAATAGGAGGAAGAGGCTCAGGATTCTCGAAGTCGCAGATGGTATCGCCAATCTCGAACTTCTCCAGACCGACAACGGCACAGATATCACCTGAATCCACATGGTCGGTCTTCTGGTGTCCCATACCTTCGAAAGTGTGGAGTTCCTTGATCTTAGTCTTCTCCTGAGTTCCGTCGCGATGGCAGATAGTGATATTCATACCATCCTTCAAGGTACCACGGTGTACGCGGCCCACTGCAATACGACCCGTATAAGAGCTGTAATCCAAAGAGGTGATGAGAAGCTGAGGTGTACCCTCCAACTGTTTAGGAGCAGGAATGACCTCTACAATCTTATCGAGCAGATAGTCGATGTTGTCGGTAGGAGTCTTCCAGTCTTCAGCCATCCAGCCATTCTTGGCAGAGCCATAGACTACAGGGAAGTCGAGCTGTTCCTCAGTAGCGTTGAGGTCGCACATCAGGTCGAACACCATCTCGTAAACTTCCTCAGGACGGCAGTTAGGCTTATCCACCTTATTAACTACAACGATAGGCTTCAAACCCAACTGCAAAGCCTTCTGCAGCACAAAACGAGTCTGAGGCATAGGACCCTCGAAAGCGTCGACAAGAAGCAGACAGCCGTCCGCCATATTGAGTACACGCTCTACCTCGCCACCAAAATCAGAGTGACCAGGAGTATCGAGAATATTGATTTTAATACCTTTCCAATTAATAGACACATTCTTTGAGAGAATGGTTATACCACGCTCACGCTCCAAGTCGTTGGAGTCGAGAACTTCGCCACTGTTATCCTGGCCATCACGGAAGAGTTTGCCAGCGAGCATCATCTTGTCTACCAGGGTAGTCTTACCATGGTCTACGTGTGCAATAACTGCAATGTTTCTAATGTCTTGCATTTTTTTACCTTAAGTACTTTATGAATTTGGGTGCAAAATTACAAAAAATATCGGAAAAGTTTGCAAGAATAACAAAAAAGTTGTAACTTTGCACCGCATTTTTAAAATGCACAATATTTTATTCAATCAATTATTAAGTTTTTAAGCAATGTATTTAGACAAAGCAAAAAAAGAAGAGATCTTTAGCAAGTACGGAAAGTCTAACTCTGATACTGGTTCAGCTGAGAGCCAGATAGCATTGTTCTCATACCGTATTGCTCATTTGACGGAACATGTTAAGCAGAACCGTAAAGATTATACTACAACACGTGCATTGACACAGCTTGTAGGAAAGCGTCGTGCTTTGCTCGACTACTTGTACGACCGCGATATCAATCGCTACCGTGCCATCATCAAGGCCCTCGGTCTCCGCAAGTAATCTTGAGCAATTTGCTAAAAAGAACAAAACCTCCCATCGTTCGAAAGAACATTGGGAGGTTTCTTTGTTTTATATGATACAGCCTATCCATCATTCTCGCCGAGACTAATGGAGTTTTTCAATTTCTGATTTACCGATCTTTACATAGGTCACCAATATAAATAATGCAAATGTACACAAAGCTGTACATGTTAACATGATAGCTAATATCCATTGACAAACTCCAAATTCCATATTCAAACGGAAAGGCAATGCGCAGGAAGAATATCCCCATGACAAACAAATAATAGTATATATAACCTTAGCCGCCATATTGTCTTTCATAAAAAAGCCATTTAGGAAGGATAAAACACCAGCATAAGAACTTACTATCATACAAATAAAGCCTAATGCCAAAAAAGGGTACAAAAGAAGCATTATCCAAGAGGCATTCATCACATAAGGTGTGATCCACTTAAAGAACAGCCAAAAAAGAAAAGATGACAGCATACTATAAGCAACTGTCATAAGTACAAATATAAAATTCTTCATTGTCTAATATATAATAATAATAATTAACTTGTGAAAGTGGGGTCAATTATTTACAAATACGAGGTTGATTGGTGGCATGTGCCCTAACATGTCGTAGTAGACCATACGACAAATAACCACAATCTTTGCATCTGAATACATTTCGGACCGTCCACCATTGACCTGCCAAAATGTTTGCAGTTCCAGTATAAGTAACAGTTGTTTCAGGTTCCATCTGTTTTTCATCTCCATACACAGGATCGGCAAACAACCGAAAACCAACATTTGCAGTCCCTTCACTCAAGTCCATCCAACGATAATACATAGGCGACATACTGGAAGGATAATCTTCGTAGTTTGATCCCGCTACAGCCCTCATCAAAACCTTATCATCTTCATTTCCCACCATAACGGAATCAGAACAAAGTTCAGAGACATTTCCCTTCATGTCATACAGATGCAAATCATTGGCTGGCAATTCCGCCACAGGGTGGACGACAGAACCAGAAAAGCCTAACCAGCTTTCCTTATTAACGCCACCATTCCTATAAGCAATCTCCCATTCCTGAGTGGTGGGCAAACGAAACTTCATAGGACAACCTTGCTCAGCCGCCATGGTGTTCAACTTAGAAATAAATGCCATCACCTCCTCATAAGTCACATTACTGACCGGATAAGTACTTCTGTCATTCCATCCCTTGTTGTTATCTGGGCAAACTGCCGTCCACATACCTTGTGTTGTTTCTGTCTCGGCAACATAAACCGCTGTCGAATCTGCAGGATCTATAGACAAATGCATTTTTATCTGCCTGCCTCCAAGTGTTACCACCCAAGGTTTCGCCGGCAAACAGAGCTTGTAAGGTTTCTCATACTCATGCTTGCACTGCTTGCTCTTAATCTCATCTTTCGTCAAGCCGCACTTCTGACAACGATAATGAAACACAATCTCTGCCACATGATATATACGACCGTTGGGAGTCTTGTCAAGTTCTTCAGTTTCAACAAGTCTAAAATCATGCGGACTGCAGACTGGCGCATCAAGCCACTCCACCTCGCTTCGTTCACCTATTACCTGACGTTCCCTATTGGGACAATCAAAATAAGTCGTTATTTTTTTCTCTATCTTAGTACGATTTCCTATCTTAACAGGTGGATTATCGACGATTTCTTCAGTATACGTTCCTTCTGGACAACACTCCTTATTGGCAGGACCTTCCAAATTTGGCAAGATATTAATATCCGACGTATTCGGAAGTTCCTCTACCTGTTCGCAGATAAGACATCTGCGCTTGTTTATGTAGTCGCACGACTCTAATATCCAACAACCATTTTTACTAACCGTTTTTTTTAAAGAAGAGAATATTGTTTCTGGATCCAAATATTCCCACACATGCTCATGTTTGCCAGAAGGCGGAGTTTTGCAGAACTCAGTTTTCTCCAGATTTTTCTCCACAAACTTCTTACCACAGTTTTTACAAACACGTATACGATCATATTTAATCAACACATAATCCTCTGACAACGGAGTACGAGAAATTACATTTTCAGTAATTTCACAATCTGTATGATAGCAAGTCGCATCTTTCTTTACAGGAGTGCGCACCCAATAGACACAATAAGAGCCTTCACATACCAGGTTGTCATTCATGTCGTAGATATCGGCATAAACATAGATAGAATCGTTTTCCCCTCGCTTTGATTTTTCATAATTAAAATCAGCAAAATTATATACGAAATCAGGAATCAACACATAGAAAGAATTCCAGTCATGACGATTACGACGAATGAAGTTCACCTCATTGGAACGTTCCTCATATCCGTCAGGCTTAAAATAGAAAGTTTTTGCGTTCCCCTTGGCATCCACTTTTTCAAGACTCTCATAGAAATTGCATGGATGTTGACGACCAGCCCCATGATAAAACCTAAATCTTACCTGAAAGTTGTCATACTTGTCTATCAAAGAGACATTGGGAAGATAATTTACTTTCAAAATCTCGCCACAAGTTCCTTGGTCTATATCCTCTTCTGAATATTTCTGAGCTAACCGCTTCACTTCGGGATATTGGTCGGCGGCATCACTATAGAGGTTGATATTCTCTTGGCTTTTCAACTGGACATTAAACAATCTATAAGAAGTTCTACAAGTAAACCCATTTTGATTGTTATCAAAATGCGGCGCAAAGTGATGAACAGGCTTATAGACATTCGTTGTACACAAATCCAACGACCAATAAATCGTTACTGGGCTATAATAGTTTGCCCCATAAACAGAACGTGTATTTTCCGACAAATCCTTAAATGGGACAAACACTCTGTAGCTTTGCTGAAGTCCGTACAGAGCATCTATAGTGATTTTGTAGGGTTTAGGATTTAGCTCATTCATTTGGGCATTTGTCCGCAGTGGACTGGTACATTGAGAATCATTCCAAAGATAAAGAAATATAGTATAGTTTTGCTTGTATTTGCTCAAATCAAAATCCGACAAAGATAGACTCAAATCAAACCCAGACACTCCATTCCGATTGACAAGCTCGGTCCCTATAGACACCCTTGCTCTCATAGCCTTAGACGCAGTAGAGAACTGCAAACCTAAGACTATGATTGCCATAATAAATAAAATACGCCACTTCATATTAATCAAAGTTACGAGGCCACTTCTTATTAAATGAATAAGATGTAAGATAGAAGTAATCAGTCTCATCCTTATCGATAACCTCTTTAAACAAAGCATAGACCATAGGCTCTGTTATCTTTGTCATATCCAAATAATTCGCAGTATTTCCCTCGTCATCAATTCGCACTTTCTTTATGGTATTCTTATCAACTAAAAGACGATACACCTTATTATTATCATATTGCACCTCACTATCTATTAACCATTTGCCATAAGGTTGAAAATCATAATCATAATTGAATCCATCTATATAAACCTTATATTTGAAAACAAGAGCGTTTCCAACCTGTTTGCCCAAACGCAACGTTTGTTTTCCATTCCATTCCTGACACTGGCACAAAAACAGCCCCGAAGTTCCTTTTATCTTTCCCATTCTCCATGCCCAGCATTGAAAAGATATATCTCCATCCTCCAAAGAGAAATTTGGACTCTTATACCAAAATGGAATATTATAATTAGATGCAAAAGACACAGGCTCTTGCTCTGCCATAGTCAAGACACTTTTACTAATATATACAACCTTACCATCTATTCTCGCCTTAACCCAATTGGGGTTATCACCAAGATCGTTGACAATATCTCCACCAACTATATATGCCTTTCCCTTGATTTCCACCTTGGCAGCCTTTGGATTTGGTAGTTTGCGCATGTTGGCAGTATTGCCTTTTACACGATACAGCTTAGAGGGTTCTTCAAATGTCAACTGACTCAATACAGAAGAAGCAGTCTGTGCGGTTGCCAACAAACAGTTAGCAATAACAAATAACATGAAAAAGATTCGTTTCATAATTTACTTAGTTTTAGAATTAAACATTAGTTACTTATAATATGTAATAATACGAGAGATACTCTCATAGTGGGTTTCACCTTCCATGTCAAATTTCCGCGTACAAGATGTCCAGTTACCATGTGAATCAAACCTATAGTCCCTACAATAATATATCGTTAGCTCTCTGTTATCTCCTTCTTCATAGGTACTTAAAATTATAGATGGTACACCACGGTAATCATAATTATATTTCAACTTTTCCTTTGCTCCTGTTGCATACACAGACTCCACGGTCTCAACATGGTTTCCAGAATATTCATAGGTTATGTTGACTGTCCTATTAAAATATTCGTTATTTTCTTTATATTGAACAATACGCCCTTTTGCATCACGCAGAATACCAGAAATCGTATTCCATGTGTTATAACCTGCATCATCCTCATAACCTATCCACTTTCCGTTAGCATCAAAAATACGCTTATCTTTCTCACCGCCAGCATTAGACCATACTATACAAGTATGAGCTTTGCCCTTCAAATCAAAATAGACCAAATCGGCCTTACGAACAGCCTGTGTTGTTGCTGTACGCTTTACAACTGGCCTTTTCTTTCTCACTTGCGCAGTTATGCTTACACTGATCAAAAGCAGTAAGCAGAGCTGTACGCCGCCACGTTTTAAATAATCAATCATTTTCATACTTCTTGTTTATTTTTTAACTGTTACTTAACTCAACACCAAAGTTCTTATATACTCTTAATTATTAACAAACTCATTCCTGACTTACATTTGTCCACAATACTCTTAAAAGCATGCCCAGCAAACCTCCCCCAAAAATAAGTGCCAACAACAAACTAATTATTTTCCAAACCTCAATAGTTCTTTTGTCATTTTCCCCTTTATTATAATAAGAGTAATACATATCATCTATCCTCGCGATTTCATTTAAGATTTCATCAATCCGCTCTTGACGATATTGATCAGGCAGAAAAATATCATCATCAAGGATATGTAATAATTCTTCTTCAAGTTCATCTCTACCTTTATAAATCATACAACTTAATTAAAAAGTTACATTTTCCAAGAAACCCATAATCATACAAAACAAAGCATCTTCATTTTCGATATGATAAGAATGACCACCCTTTGCCAAAAGTAAACGAGCAGGAATTCCATGCTGAAGACACTTATTATAGAACCTTACAGATTGTCCAAACCAAACACAATTATCATCAAGAGTGTGTACTAACAAAACAGGAATCTTTAAATAACAAACATTAGCATAAGGAGATATCGGCTGTACTATACGCAAATACTCTTTTTCATCATTGGTTCCTGCATAACAGTTCATAACATCACAAGCATTACCTGTACACTCAAAAGGATAACGACCTAAATCCGACATGCCACAATGAGAAACAACGGCCTTAAACATTTTATCTGTATTATGTTTACAAGCTATCAACAAAGCCGTATATCCCCCATAGCTTGCGCCATAAAGAACCACCCTGCTATCATCTATTATACTGCTAAACTTCTTCAATATATATTTTGTTCCATCAATTATATCAACGACATCCAAATGTCCATAGTTACCTTCCAAAGCATGTTCCCATTCTCGGGATATACCAATCACACCTCTACGCAAAGGTACCACAACCATAAAACCACACTTTGCCATTTTATAATAGATACTGGAATCTGAAAAATCAGGAATCTCTATATTGGGACCACCCAAAGGAATTACAACTACAGGGCATCTACTTCCTCTACGCACAACAGGTTGCAAAACTGCCACATAAAGTTCACTATCAGTCAATTGATAAAACCCAACGGCATCATCGCCACCTTTGGCCCTCTTCTTCTCTATTATATTCTCATATTTTTGCTTCGCAACAATTGTTCTCTCAAGTTTACCAGTTTCTATAACATACGAAAAAGAAAGCATACGATCTGAATATATATGTTTACTTTTCCATCTCAAGATAGTCATAGTGTTACTATAATCAATCGCTAATGCCCCATTCATTCCTTCAGAAAATATTGTCTGCGGCTCTATTAAATCAAAGATGTTTTTAGATTTATCCCAAAATACATCTCCTATTTTTCCTCTTAATGGTATTACATATAACCACACTATAGTGCAATCCCATTTTGGGTTTTCCAAAGACAAATTGGGACAAGTACAAGCAACGTAGTAAACGTCTTTATTACTATTATACGATTTTACACACTCAATCATCTTATAGGAACAAGACAACACATTTCCATTACCCAAATCCCAACCTTGTACTAATACTGTTTTCTTCCTCTTTTTTTGCATCAAAGAGATCGGCTTTTTACAAAAAGAATGATAAAAGCCATACTCGTCACATTCCATTTGTTCTTGAATACTATCCAGATAATCCCATTGAAAAACATTAGGATTATCTACAGCAGATATCTTTTTAGGAATAAATACTTTTTTCATAATTTTAAAGGCCTTGTCGCTATAGCTGCATCATAAGCAAACATTTCTATTAAAAGAGTTTGCATTTCTGATTTTGTCAAATTTTCCTTTAATAACAGTTTTAGATGATCAATATCTTTTATATGTTTAGACAATAATATCATTTTGTCACATAATTGTTTTTCTATACAAGAATGCCATAGACTATTTTTTCCCATCTGTTTGTTTACAATCCTCTCTATGAAGAAAACAAATTGATTTTGTTCCAATATAACCTTTCGAAAATCATCTATCATTCTTTGGCCTATTTTTTCTAAATAATCAGCATTATTAGTTATGTGTTTCAAATGCTTTTCTAACAAGAAGCCAAAAATATCTATCGCTCTTTCTGAAGAACTTTCAAGCCCTTCCATCATCTGAGTTACTGATAAAATAATACGAACAGGCTTTGTTAACAGCCACATTAATTCTGATGTGACCAAAGATTTTTTCTCAAGATGTTCAAAGCACAAAGTCAGGTCATCATCATAATCTCGAATTCTATCCTTTACATATTTCATATAAAGGAAAGTAGTTTTATCTTGATTGTAAGCATCCAAATGAAATATATCATCAAAACCAGCCAATCGCAAAGTCAATAATTTTCCAGGATCAGGAAGTTGCTTTCTTGCCATTCCTTTAAGAAAGACTAAAAGCCAAACAGAATGATGATATAAGTCTAAAATAAAATCCAAACATAGCGCTATTTGCGTATCTGGACTGATCCTTGCAACATTTTTTGCTGTCAACTTGGAATATTTATAGCTAAAATACCCAAAAACAGCTCCAAATAAGCCAAAAAGTGCAGCCAATAGACTTACAACAAAATTCCAACGCGACAAATCTAAACTTTGAACCGTATATGGTTCTGGATTACTATTCTTAGCAATCTCCTTTACATCCATAGATATCGCCTTAAGCGTATCTTGCAAAGCCGATATAGAATTCTCATCCACCAGCATCAAATTATCTTGAACAGCCAATATCAAACTCATTTACTCAAAACACTTTTTATTACTGCTTGATACATTTTTTCTTTTTTCCTCATCATCATAAAACGCCTAAACAACTGGCATCTATTTACTTTCACCGTCTCTGGAACATTATCTTCCATTTCAAAAGCCTTAGTTCCTTTTCGAGGACTAAATTTGTTTATATTTATATGGTCAAAATCACAACGCATTAGGCACTCAATTGTTGCTAAGACATCAGCTTCTGTCTCACCAGGAAAACCAACTACTATTTGAGTATGCTTACTGACTTTGTAACCATTGGCATTCATATCTTCAATACATTTCACAAAAGGCTCTATATTGGGATTACGATTCATTAGTTTCAAAATTGTAGGGCTTGCTGATTGTATTGCGCAACAAAAATAACTAATAAAGCCAGAAGCAAAAAACGGTTTAAGTCTTTCATAATTACGAACCAACACATCAGGATGAATATACCTAATGGCTATTTCAATATTGGGTGCAAAAGTATGAATTTCCTCTAATAAATCTGCAATATTCTCACCAAAATCAACTCCATAACTGCCAACTTCATCACCAACCATCATAAAACGATGATAACCCAACTCCACCCCTTCTCGGAACTGTTTTAGGACAAGAGACTTGTTAACACTTCGAAAATTCCCAATCGCAATTTTAGTTGCACAATAACTACAATTACCAGGACATCCATACGAAACTTTTATTTGATATACATCATCATCTTGCCAGATGTATTTACGAAAAGTACAAAGTTCATATGTCTTTTGGCAATGGTTCACATTACGCCATTTATCAATCGCTATTAATGCCTTCTCTTCATCCGTTGGTTGCATATTCATTAATTTCACATCCAAAGTCGGATTTACATTATAATATACATCTTTAAATGAAACTTTTGCATCAATCAATTGATCAAATTGGTCTAATTGTTGGTAAGTCAACAAAATAGCTTTTGGAGCAACACTTAGTATATGTTCTTTAGCAAAAGCTGGCAAACAGCCACTTATTATAAAAGATGACGTTTTTTTTCTTTCACACTCTAAAGAATTAATTATCCCAATAGCCTGATCTTCTTCATTTTGGGTCACACCACAGCAAGTCATTACAGCAAAATCTGCTTCTCCCACCAAAGAAGTTCTCTCCCATCCATTTAATTTAAAATATTTAGCTATACGTTCCGTCTCATGTTTAAGAACAGCACAGCCATTAGAATTAATATATAGTTTCATTGTTTTTCACTCTTTGGTCCATTTCTAATATCCACGAAATCAACAATTGTATTGTCTCCTCCAAATCTCTTTTGTCGCACATTTCCACTTGGGTATGCATATATCTATTAGGAATACTCAGTAAAAGGGTTTTTACACCTTTACCTGATACTTGCAAGGAAGCCGTATCGGTTCCACCTGTAGAAATCGGATTTGCAGCCATTTGTATTTTTATATTGTTTTCATCAGCTACAGTTTTTAATAATTTTACCATTCCTCGATTGCAATCTGTATGATGGTTGAGTACAGGTCCTTTACCCAAAGCAATATCACCATATTTTTTCTTGGAGATATTAGGAACATCTGTGGCAAAACCAACATCAATGGATACCGACATATTAGGATTAACATTGGCAATACATGTTTTGGCTCCTTTGCACCCCACCTCTTCTTGAACTGCCACAACACCATAAACACCTATATCTAAATGTTTTTCTGATAACCTTTGCATTACTTCTGCTACAACATAGACACCAACTTTGTCATCTAAGCCTTTTGAAGTTATACCATAATCACCGATATACTTGAAGTTTGGAGCAAAGGATACAAAATCTCCTACAGAAACTTTCTCCTTCACAATTTCTACAGGCAAGCCCGTATCTATCCATAAATCTTCCAATTCAGGAGCTTTCCCCCTTTCATCAGGCTTTAATACATGAATAGGACTTTTACCTATAATGCCCAAAACAAGTTCTTCATTTAATGTATGAATGTAGACTTGTGAGCCTGGCACACAGGCTCGATCTATCCCTCCATTTTGACGAATATACACGAAACCTGAGTCATCTATATAAGTTACCTGGAAACCTATTTCATCTATATGCGCCTCTAACATTAATCGAAACTCTGCTTTAGGATTTATTATTGCATAACAATTATCCAGAGCATCCCGAAAAGTATCAATTCCATGTTCATGCATAAAATCCTCATAACATTTCACCGCTTTATCTTCAAAACCAGAAACACTTGGGACTTTCAACAAATGCTCTAATAAATACATATTATTTAAAGTCATTATTGTATAACGTATTTCAACAAAAATTTTTCTAAAAAATACCTCATAGAAACGCAATAGGTCTCTTTCTCTATCTCTGACATTGTACAATTATCGGTATAACACCCTCCTGCACAATGCCATCGACATGGACAAGTTTGACAAGAATCAAATTTATTTTGATTGAAAGCCAGTATCGCCTGTAATTTTTCTCTATTTACATCAACATGCCCCTCTGAAATTCTTCCATAAATAAACTTATCGTATAATAAATCTTTTTCAGAAGAAACACAATGGCAAATCGATATTGTACCTTCTGCGGTCACAACAAACTTACCTGGGCAATAGCGATCAGCCAAACAGATGACAGCATTCCAATAAGGACATACTAAATATATACCCTTCTTTTGAGCTAAATCTTTTGCTTCGAAGAAGTGATCTACAAATTTCCGATAATAATCTTCACGAGCTTGCATATCAGAGAAATAAGAATTAGAAATCAAAGACTTAAAAGAAACCTTCTTTACCAACGGCATTTCCTTATCCATATGTAAAATCATCTCTTTCATTCTATCTACATTCGAATTGGTTATCACCGTATTAAGAGCAACATCCAATCCGTAGTCAGAAATTCGATTGATATTATCCTTTACAAGTTCATAACTTCCTCTTTGTTCTCTTTGAATATCCTCCAATATATCAAAAGACACAGAAACGCTAATGTCATTTTCCTTACAATATTCAAGCATATCTTCTGGAATAAGAGAACCATTTGTTACCAAGGATACAGGTATCTTTGTTTTGCGTTTAACACCCAATTCAAAAGCATGGTTCAAAGCTCTTTTCAACAAGTCCCATGAAAGCAAAGGTTCTCCACCACCTAAAACAGAAATTGTCAGTCTTTGATTAGCTGCTCGTGATATATCAAAAAAATAATCTATGGCAGAACTTAATTTATCATATGAAATTTCCTTGCCAGATCTTCCATATGCCGAATAACAATATGAACAATGAAAATTACATTTATTGTTTGGCAAAATCATCATATTCAACAAACCTGTTTCGTCCGATGAAGTATAGTAAATTTTCTTCTTCTCATCTTCCATATGTGACAAAATATCCTCAACAATTTGAGTTTTCCCATATGGTCTTCCGCAAATGGCGTTTTGCAGTTCAACTACAACATCTTTATCTACAATAGTTGCATACCTTATTAAAGGCAAATACACAATCCATTTTCCTAACTTTTCTAAATCACTTGTTATTGGAAAAGGATAAATATCTTTCGATGCTAATGCTTTAAATTCCATAAATTTCTTCATTTCAATTTATTAAAATTCCATTCATATCTTTTCCTCTTACACCAGATATTTTAATTTTATAGAATTCACCTATTTCAATATGTTCATTGTATGGTATATAAATTTTAGGATCTGCCATTGGGGTACTATGCTCCCCTCTACCGACAAATAGATTATTCTGTTTTTCATCAATAATCACTTTTTCCATACTGCCAATCAAAGAAGTGTTCAGTTCTTCATAAACTTTCTTTTGTAAGTTCATCAATGACAACGCACGCTTAACTTTCACTTCTTGGGGTATCGAGTCTGTATAATGCAAATCATTATATGTCCCCTTTTGATGTGAATAAGCGAAAACGCCCATTCGCTCAAAATGTTGGTGTTTTACAAATTCGTATAGTTCCGCAAAATCTTCTTCTGTTTCTCCAGGATGACCTGTCATAACAGTTGTCCGCAAATAAATGCCAGGAACTCTTTCACGAATAATATACAATAGTTCCTCCAACTTCTCACGTGTCATTCCTCTACGCATCAATTTAAGCATTTTGGTATTACAATGTTGAATTGCCATATCAAGGTAATTACAAACATTGTCACGCTCCCTAATTACATCAAGTAAATCTAATGGAAAACCTAAAGGATAAGCATAATGCAATCTTATCCATTCAACACCTGGAACATCAGCTATTCTATCAATTAGTTCGGCTATTTTTTTTTGCCCATAAATATCCATACCATAAGCCGTCAAATTTTGAGCAACAACTTGAAACTCCTTTACTCCCAATGAAACCAAATACTTTACCTCCTCGACCAAGTCTTTTATTTCATAAGAAGCAAGCGGTCCATTTAATATCGGTTTTAAGCAATAAGAACAAGGTGAGTTACAACCCTCAGATATTTTGAGATAGGCATAATGTTTTGGGGTTGTAAGTATTCGCTCATACGTATAGTGGGGTATCATTCCAAGATCAGAAACGATATTAAGCCAATCAAAATTACCATATACTCGATCTACCTCAGGAACATCCTCCATCAAGGCAACACCTCTTTTTTGAGAATAACAACCCATAATCCACAGATTACCCAATAGATTCTTACGTTTACGCAAAGCGTATTCTTTGATTATCGCTATAGAGTCATCGTCTGCATTGCTAACAAAACCACAAGTATTAATAATCACAACATCAAAATAAGAATCCGACCTACCAAATATGACCTCATTTCCTTGTTGGCACAACTGCTTCATCAACCTCTCACTATCTACAAGATTTTTAAAGCAACCAATATTTACTATATTTATTTTCATATGCTATAAACGTTGCCAATAAGCCCCTGACAAGAGACTTCTTTGACCAAAACAATCACTTTATCATTGATCGCCAACGGAATATCAGAAGTAAAATATACAGAATGATGAAACATATCTCTACCATAATATCTACCTAAGTTATCTTTCGACTCAACAATGACACCTATTCGTTGACCTAAAAATCTTTTATTCTTTTGGTATTTAATGGAATCGCGTAAATCCTTCACTGTCTGAGCACGTTTTATTTTTTCCTCTTCATCTACATCATCGGCATATAGTTTGAATGCCTTTGTACGGGAACGCATGGAAAAACAAAAAACATTAATATCATCAAACTGTAAACTCTTCACCAAATCAACGGTTTCTTCGAACTCCTCATGACTTTCCCCACAAAAACCGACCATGACATCTGTTATGATTGTCAAATCAGGTATCACTCTCCGCAAACGACCAATCAATTCTACAAATTGCTCTTTAGTATATCCTCTATCCATTCGTCGCAGCACTTTATTAGCCCCCGACTGTACAGGCAAATGCACAACACGCATGATATTAGGATGAGACAATATGATCTGAGCTATTCTCTCATCGAAAAACAATGGATGAGAAGACAGAAACTTTATTCGTTGTTCAGGACAGCGCTCTGCCACTATCTTCAACAATTCTGCAAAATCTATATTTTTTCCACTTTTGGAATCTATAGAATGATATTTATCTATGATATGTCCAACCAAGGTAATCTCCCGATAACCAAGAGATACAATATCATCACATTCTTTCAAAACAGACTCCACATCCCTACAATGCTCATGACCACGAGTTACAGGTTCGATACAATAAGAACAACATTGATTACAACCTTTCATTACATTTATAGCAGCTGTCGTTCTATCTTCTATTACTCTTTGTGGAAGTATGTCTCCATACATTTCATCGCTATCCATTAAGGATTTTAACAGATGGTCTTTTCCTACTCTTATTTGTTGTAAAAGATCTGGTAATTGTCTATAACAATTGGGATTTACTACGATATTAACAAAATCATATTGCTTGAATAATTTATCTGTCAACAAAGAGGCAAAACACCCTGTAACAACAATAACTTTAGAAGCCAAATTAGCATTTTTTCCTATTTCAGTCAAACGCTCATATATTTTATTATGACCATCTTCCCTCACTGAGCATGAATTAAGAATGATTACATCTGCATCTGACATGCTATTTACATACTTCATACCAGCCTTAGATAATATAGCAACTATTACCTCACTGTCACAGATGTTCATCCTACATCCGTATGTCTCTATATAAAAATGATTCATTGTTTTTGATGTGATTTCACAAACATTTCATATCTCAATTCCATCAATTGTTCCATATGAGTTTTTTCTGGGCAGCAATGGTTTAATGAAATCTTCTCATATTTATTTCGCATACGAACAAGTGGGCATCCACCTCCACAAAGCGTAATAAACTCACACTGTAGGCATTTAGAATCCAAAGTATAATCAGCACCTATCAAATATTTAGAGAACTTGACCATATCGAAAGAACCATCATTTACGTTTCCTATTGCCTCTTTCTGATTGCCAACCATTCTCCAACATTTATATAGTTCTCCCTCTGGTCCTATAACAAAAGCAAAATATTTACTTGCCACACAGCTATGCCTTCTATACTTAGGAAGGAAAGACTTAATTTCAATGCCATATTTATCAAATATATCCAAGATAAACTGCGCCTTATACCCTCCTTCGCTAATATTGAACTCTGGAGACACACACTCCGAAGAAAGCAAATCAGAAACAAAGCCAGGATACATTGTTACCCGTTTGTCGTTTATTTCAGACTTAAAATCTTGATAAAACTTATTGTAGTCATCTTTATTACGACGATCAATATTGGTACGAATATCTATGGTTATCTCTTTGTTGATACTCAAAAGATATTTCAAATTATCCATGATTTTGCGATAGGTCGGTTGTCCGCCCAACAAGAATCTACGTTGATTATGTATTTCCTCAGAACCATCAAATGTTATTTGAATATTTCTTATCGCTAAATCTTTCATTAAATCTGCTTTTTCCTTGGTAAGCAAATAACCATTTGACACAATTTTTGCAGAGTACTCTATATTCAGTTGCTTAAACATCTTTGTCAACCGAACCATTGAATCAAAATTCAAAAGAGGTTCTCCTCCATACCACACAACACTAAGGCGCTTAAGATTTGAATTTGAGCAAACAAATTTAACGATAGCCTTTTCCGTCTGCTCATTCATCAGCACATTTGGTCTATCTTGCTCATAACAATAAATACAGCCAAAATTACAGCCTCTCGTAGGAAGTATCGTTAGTGCCATGTCTGAAGAATTATAACGATTCTTCAACACGTCTGCCAAATAGACATTGAGATCGTCCTCTTGATTATCAACTAATATACGTGCCTTAATAAGGAAGTCATAGTTTTGAAAATTTGTATAGGAGTCAGGTGTTTCTCTGAGTTTTTTCCACATATCAATATCTTGCTCATTGATTCTAATAAAAGCAAGAGACATTGTGTTAAACAGAAGAAAACCATATTTCTCAGACTTTGACAATATGTTATATTTAGACCAATACATGCTTTGTTATTTTAATAATTAATAAAAATAGGCGAGAAGAACCAACAAGGTTTCTTCTCGCCATTTTACTTACAAACTGAGATCACCCCAGCACATGTCACAAGGACCACTCTCACAGAAGTTGCTATAAGCAAAAACAGAGTTTGCTTCCTGAGCAACAGCTACAATCTGAAAAGCTATTTTCATGTGTGTTAGCATTTAAGATTACTCCTACTCTTTTAAGGTTTTTCGGATTCCACCTCTTTGTATCATTTTACAAAACTTTATTTATTCCATTCTTGTGGTTTCTTTTGCAAATAGTCACCTAAAGCAACAAGCAATTTTGCCACAATTTTCTGAATCAAGCCCAAAATCCAAAGGACTACATTTTTTACTACATCCAATACTTTCATTAGTTTTTCCATAAGATACTCTATTAATGATTAAACTTATATTATTCTTTCGAATTTTCAATTAATTAAGCGAACATTATCAATCCAACTATTATCAAGAATGCTATCAGAGTATAGATATTCCAAACTACCCAACGGAATAACCAAAAGGCAATACCGAATATCACTATAATAAATGAAATAACATAAAAACCGATATAACCTACAATACAACTTAAAACTAAGCTTAGAATTCCCATGCCCAGTCCGTCTTGGATAAAAGTGGAAATAACAAGAACTACCAAATATAACAGGCCACCACCCAAAAATAGTATTGCCACTGCACTTGTCAATGCGGAATAAATACCATCATACCAATTACCAAAACGTCTTACCGTATTATCCAAACGTGTCCACCAACTTCCGCTCGAAGTATTAAAATTATGCACATCGTAGGATGTGTCTGCTTGATAATGTGGTAAAACGCTACTCGCTTTCCTTATAATTCGTCCATATTGATCAAAATCAGCCATCGCATTTTTATTTTGTAATATAAATACTTGTGGTTACCTGAAGCGGATATTTAAATATTTCTGCTTGCTCTCCTCCTATTTCGGGATTGTTAGTATTGCACACCAATGTATATTGAGTCAAGTTTGGAATTAGCCTTTGAATAAAACCAGGAGTATCTCTATTCAATAAGTCCAATACTATCTTGACCCCAATTATTGTTATAAAGTTTACATCTGCAGAAATGCCTGGTTCAAAACTTACTTTCTCCAAATCTTCCTCAGCTGTATAGAAACGCCTATTTTGTGTCACACGACCTGATATATATCCCATTGCTTTCAAGAAATCTCGATATGTAGGCATACCTTTAGGCAAACAATAAAAGATTTCTCCTGCAAAAGCACGTTCCCAACAGCCTATAGACACAAACGGAATATCAAGTTCCAAAGCAAAATCACTTGCATATAAATCCCCTTCACGATTGTCTGCACCTCCAATAAATATAGCATCTTTGTTACAGAAATCTTTCATCTCATCCCGATCTACCTCTTGAATCATACAATTCTTTTTTATGACCGTCGCATAAGGATTTATTTGAAGAATACGTTCTGCAAGCGCATCAGTCTTCAGGCGTCCCACATCGTAGATTCCACATTGGTGTCGACAAATGTTATGATAACCAAATATATCATTGTCTATAAGCATGAAATAACCTACTCCTGCTTTTGCCAATTCAACAGCCACTAAACTACCTACAGATCCGCATCCAATGAACACTGCACGTTTTTGCAACATCACAGAAGATTCCAATATTCCGACATTACGAGAAAAAACATCCATCTGCAATGCATAGGATTCTATCTTAACCTCATATAGCGTATCTATTTGTAGAAGATGTAGTTTTTTTCCCTTCCACCAGCCTATCAAAAAGGGTATAGAAGAATCAACATCAATGGTAATTTTATTTCGTAAAAAGTTCTTCACATATGTTACATTTTCATCAGAGATCTTTCGAGAACGTATTTCCCTAAAACGTTCTATTGCCGTTTTTGTTTGATCAATCTCAACATCAAGGAACTTAATACATTTCAATTCTTCATCGTGTAATTCAGCTAAGGGATTATACTCCAAGATTTCACCAAGAATTGTACTCTTATCTTTTGCAATCTCTACATCTATAGGTAGTACATTATAATAATTTGTATTCGGTACATAATATCCTTTAAGCATTCCCGTATACAGAACACCGCTATTAGCCTCAGCAACAGAAGATGGCAAGGCTAACTGAGGCTCTCGTTTAGAGTGTAATTGCAAATTTGTCATTAGCTAAGTTTATTTAAAATTTCTTTGATATCAAAAAGAGCCTGTCTTATTGAATATTTATTCTTACATTCAACATTACTTTCTCTTTCATTTTCATCTTTTTCCGTTAGGTTTTCTACCTTTGAAGACTCTTGTGAACAAACTTGACTATTCGACATTTTTTTAAAATCAGGCAAACTTTCCTCAGTAGTATACCACAACTGTAAATACTCTTCAGGAATCAAATCGCCATCATCCACAAACCAGTCTATATGCGTATAATGCCCCAGCTGATCAACATGGTACATTGTGATACGCATCTTTGAATCACAATTAACTAATGCAGATATAGAACCATAAGATTGTCCCTGCGCGAACAAAAGATTGGTTTCATCATCAGTCGTAGAAAAAGTATCTAAGCTTCCTGGATGCCTGTGCCATAATCCTAAAACTTGTAAATTACCTTTATATTGTCGAGCCACAACATTGGAGAGATAATTAACGAAAACTTCATCATACTCAAAATATCCCCATTTATGCTGAGAATTTTGACCAGGTGGAATATTCTCTACTACTATGCGTACACCATTATCCAAAACATAACCTATAAGAATTCCACCAGTTTCAACAGGATGTTTATGAATTGTTTCTGTAACAATAGAGTTAAATGCACGCTGACTAAAAACTACATAAGGATGATTTTCCATAGCTTAAATCCCATCTGGTTGTTGAAATAAATTAGGGTCTAAATCTCCTGTCATCACCAACTCCAAAGCAGTCAACCATTTAACCGCCCATGTTAAAGTTTGTACAGCCGTCGTTGTATAAGCATAATTACCTTCTATTTTATTGGCAGACATGTCTTCTGCCCTTGTTGTACACAAATACCTTCCACCTTCTCTATCGTTGATTGCATGATGAGGCTGAAATCCCAAAGCCTCATCAACTTGCTCCATTGTTGGATCCAATAAATATACGCAAACAGAACCACCCATACAAGGTGTTGGATGATTAGGCTGATATACAGCCATCACTTGCCAAGACTGTTCAGGTAAAATTCCTGGTGCCAGTTCTCCTACCCAACAAAGACAGTTATGCCAACGAGACGAACTATCATCAATCCGCTGCAACTCAAATTGCGGAAAGAAACGTTTCATAGCTTGGCACTCGGCTTCATAAAGTTCTGGATCCAAAGTATACCACTGAGATGCCAACTTACCCTTTTGAGTCATCAACTCTGCCTGTTCCTTACCAGTCACATCACCAGAAGCACTAATATGCAAAGGCTTACCGCTCGCCAAATCTTCAGCGATTTTCTTACGTTTTAGTTTGCTAACATCAATTGCCAACTTACCCTTTTGAGTCATCAACTCTGCCTGTTCCTTACCAGTCACATCACCAGAAGCGCTTATATGCAAAGGCTTACCACTCGCTAAATCTTCAGCGATTTTCTTACGCTTTAGTTTGCTAACGTCAATTGCTAACTTACCCTTAGGTACTAATAAATTCGGTCTCATAGTTCTTTCGTTTTAAAAGTTTATATACAAAAAAATCTATTCCTTCTAATTTCGTATTCTATTTTGCGTTTAGTCTCACAAATAATAAGTGATTATCACACAATCTTCAAAAGAATGTCCAAAAAATCAAACGATTATATTACTACTCCCCAAAACTTCTTCATGGTTTCCATATCAATTTTTAGCACATCTTCTCCAAATAATCTTTAGGAATATATGCTGTAAAAATCGTTCCAATACCTTCGATTATTAAGCCAACTCTTGTCTGTCCCTTGATTCGACAAACTTTACCTTCAAAGCCAACAAACTTTCCTCTGACAATTTTCACCTTGTCATCCTTTGTAAACTTAAATTTGGCATCAGGGACAAACAACTTATCCTCTTCTTCTACCGCATTCCACTTGATAAAAAAATTCATTTGCTTTGCTGGTATCACCAAGGGTTTGATGCCTTTCCTGCCAACCATTCTTCCTGTTTCATCCCTATAAGGTACATAATAATGATGAAAGAAGCCGAGTTCACCCTTGCCCACATATTTTTTCATTTCAGCCTCTGTGCTCTTTACAAACAAGAAGTTAGGAATTAAGGACACCTGTTTGTTTTTACGCTTACCATTCTGCACAATACATTTTTCTTGCACTGGCAAGAATACCTCTATTCCTTTCGCCTCCAAAAAATCCTTTGCTTTCTTCTCTTGCCCATACGCAGCCCGCATCAAAAACCAAACCGCCTCTTCCACATTTGCTGCAGAAGAGGCGGTTTTTATATTGTCTGTAGAACATTTTGCACTCAGCTTTGAAACATAAGTAGGGGTCACCCCATTATGTATATTATAGGGAGACATGGCCACATTTTGTTTGCCACTTTTAGGAGAGTTAACTCCTTTGTTTTGTCCTTTAAACAAAGAGACAGGCCTTTTATTATTAGGCATAGATTTAGAACAGTTATAACATAAAAAAGAAAAAGCGGGGATCATGCCTAGTTACCCGTTCTACAAACTGAGGTCCTGAGATTACCCATCATCGCTGAACGAGCAACCACAGACCCCACGCCGATATGAATTATATACATCATGATATAATCACACAACGTGACATCTGCTAGTTGCCATGTTCTTGACGATGATTTGAAATTTCTCAGGTTTCAGTTTGTCATGAACAAGCGTGTAGCAAACGCCCTTCCAAATTTACATTTGTCCCACTCCCTTGCTGTCCCCTGCATTATTCATGCATTCTACAGCTATCGGCATGGGATATATTTGCAAAAGTACAAGAAATAAATGGAACTTCAAAACTTTTTCCAAAATATTTTTCAAAAAAGATAAAAACAGATGTGTTAATGCATTAGATGATATGGGTTGTTAAGAAAAGAAGAAAAGAATGACAAGAAGAAACAAGTTTTAGTCATCCTTTCAAGCATAAAAATACTTATTGGGGAAACAAAAGGGCATCACCTATAAAGAAGACTCCACACTAAAGTTTCCTTTATAAAGGAAATTTTCAATCATTTTCCTTCCCCTATAAAGGAAACTTGAAAGTATACACCGATATTTCAACCAACATCATATAATATTAACTAGAATCTTGCAAAGATATTAATGACATTCACGTCATACCACTTTGGAAGAGACAAATGAAAGGGATCTAAGACTCGCACACCCATAAATAGAAGCCCTAATTAGATAAATAGCGACTATATTCCTAAAAACAGGTCAGCATCAGCCTGACGTGTTTCCTTGGAACGTTTGAATCTACGGGCTATTTGCAGTTTCAGCACCCTGTCAACAACAACCTTACATATAGCCCAAGCTACCAAATACCCCATGGCTAAACGGTAGTCGTAAACAGCCCATACCAACACTGCCAACATCCACATCCATTTTACGATGAGCATGAGAACCTTACAGTTTCTCACATAACTACTCTCGCGCTTGTCAATGGGATTATTATAAGACAGGTGCTTACCCTGACCGTCAGCTATAAAACAATAGCGACGATTGTTATATGTGTAATAAGAGAAATAGAAAGGTACAAAGAGAGGTTCTCCCAGTTTGGTCAGTTCAACAGTGGGAGAAATCTTCAACTTGCGAACCTTTTGGTTACCTATTTGGTCATGCACCGTACTCTTTGCCAGCTTATCCGTTAATTTCGATCCCCACTTCTTCCACACTGCCTCGGCAGTAATCGTAGACAAGCCAGTGAGAATATGACTGTCAGTGGCATCAATGTTGTCTGCCACAAAAGGAATCAGAGCCTCTGTGTCGTAAGGTAAGCAAGCTGTAAAGTCGCGAAGTTCCTTGGGAAGATCACCTTTTCTATCATTGGCTAAGTATAAATAAGCCAACTTACCCTTAGCGTTCCCATTAAGTTGCTGTTGATCTGAATCAATTCCGCTCCAAGCCACCTGATAGGTGCCCTCATAAAGATACATAGGCAGATAGATACAGAATACCTCCTCGGCATCGATGGCCTGGAAAACATCGCATGGAACAAAGTCGATATCAACCAAAGTTTGCGCCATCAAGTGCTTAAAACCATCTACATCGATGGTAGGCGACACATAACGCAAAGGCATGTGCGCTTCAACCGTCTGAAGAACAGGGCTATTCATACGGTTATGACAAACAGGGCATGTTATAACCTGGTCAAATTCAAAGAAGTATGTTAGCTTAGCATTGCATGCCGGGCATTTCAACACTTGCAATTTACTTGTCTCTTCCATATATCTTCCTATTTTAATATTTTTCCTATGGTAATTCTATTATAGAGACATGATTTCCCTTAAAGGAACCATGACAAAATCTCTTTCCTCCATCAGGGGATGAGGAATCTTCAGGTCGGGCTGGTCTATACGAAGATCATCATACAGTAGAATATCTATATCTATAATGCGGTCGTGATATTCACCATTCACCGATTTGAGCTTACGGCCCATCTCTTGCTCCACCTTCTGAGTAGCCTCAAGCAACTGGCGAGGCGCCAAAGGAGTGAGCACACAGGCACATGCATTGATAAAGTCGTTGGGCGAAGAATAGCCCCACGGCTTAGTTTCGTATAGAGCTGACTGGCGCTCTACGTCGCCAATCAGCTCTCCTATCTTTTCAAGAGCCTCACGGATGTTACGCTTGCGATTGCCTAAATTGGATCCGAGACTCAGATATACTCTATGCATGTATACATAAATATGTTATTGAACGATGCTTCGCCTAAAACAAACGAAGCCATTTACTGCCTCAACTATCACAGATATTAGTCGTTGAGAATGAGCAGAGAGTCGCCGAAGCAACCAAACATATAGCCATTCTTCAAAGCCTTCATATAGGCTTCATATACAAGGTCGTAACCTCCAAATGCAGCAGTACTCATCATCAGTGTAGATTCTGGATGATAGAAGTTGGCCACCATGCAATCGGCCAGTCCGAACTCATAAGGAGGGAAGATAAACTTATTGGTCCATCCGTCAAACTCCTTCATCATTCCATCTGTACCCACCGCAGTCTCTGTAGCCTTGACCACACTTGTACCGATGGCACAAACATGATGACCGGCACGCTTGGTGTCGTTGACCAGTGCGCAAGCCTCCTTGCCGATATGCATCTGCTCGGAGTCCATCTTGTGCTTGGTAAGGTCTTCCACCTCGATTTCATGGAAGTTGCCCAATCCACAATGCAAAGTAATAAATGCAGAGTTGATGCCTCTGATCTCCATACGTTTCATGAGCTCGCGCGAGAAATGAAGCCCTGTGGCTGGCGCTGTTACGGCACCTTCCTTCTCAGCAAACACGCACTGGAAGTCTTCCATATCTTCCTCTGTGGCATGGTGAACCTCGCGATTGTCGATAATATAACGTGGCAATGGAGCCTCGCCCAAAGCAAAGAGCGAACGTTTGAAGACATCGTGCTGACCGTCCTCGTCATAGAGGAAGCGAAGAGTACGTCCACGGCTGGTGGTATTGTCGATTACCTCAGCCACCATCTCGTTGACATCATCAAAGAAGAGTTTGTTTCCTATACGAATCTTACGGGCTGGTTCTACGAGCACATCCCAGAGTCGCATCTCCTCATTCAACTCTCTGAGCAGGAACACCTCAATCTTGGCATCGGTCTTCTCCTTGGTACCATAGAGTCGTGCAGGGAACACCTTGGTGTTGTTGAATACAAACGTATCTCCCTCATCGAAATAGTTGACGATGTCCTTGAACTCAATAAACTCGCCTTCGATAGGATTTCCGTTAGCATCCTTGCGGTACATATCTATGGTTTCCGACTTTTTGTGTAGAACCATCATACGCGCCTCATCACGACGGGTTACCTCAAAGGTACGTTCCTCTCCGGTAGATGTCTTGACGATACGTTTGGTCTTGTGGGGATAAAGCGCCACTTGTGCCTCAGGCAACTTAAAGTTGAATTGTGACAGTTTCATGTTATATTTGTCTCCTTTCTAATGGTTACTAATTATATTCTATTACTATTCTGGAAATATCAAACTTGATGGATGTCTTCTATTTCCTGTTGTTCGAGCCATTCCCTGAAATTTTCGAAACTCACACAGTTGTCGACAGTAAAGTCGCCCACTCGGGTTCTTCTCAACTCAGTAAGAAAGGCTCCGCTTCCAAGTGCCCGACCTAAGTCGCGAGCCAAGGAGCGTATGTAAGTTCCCTTACCACATACTACGCGCAAACCGAGTTGCTTGGTCTCGTCGTCGTAATGGGTAAGTTCTATCTCGTCTATACGAACGCTCTTTGGTTTGAGCGTCACATTCTCTCCCGCCCTGCGCAAGGCATAGGCTCTGTCGCCATTGACCTTGACAGCACTATAAGTAGGGGGCACCTGCTGAATGTCACCGACAAACTGAGGCAACGTTTCCTCTATGAGCTGTCGGGTAATATGACGGGTGGGATAAGTATGATTGACCGTATGTTCAAGATCATAGCTGGCTGTCGTGGCTCCCAACTGAAGTGTCGCTGTGTACTCCTTAGTATGAGTCTGCAACTGTTCTATCTCCTTGGTCTTCTTTCCTGTGCAAAGCACGAGCACGCCTGTAGCCAAAGGGTCGAGCGTACCTGCATGTCCTATCTTCACCTTATGGTGCAAAAACTTAGAAAGTACATATCTGATATGTGCCAAAGCCCCAAAACTTGACATACGATAAGGTTTGTCGATGGCAATGATTTCTCCTGTCTGGAAATTCATGTCTGGCAAAAGATTTGTCGTTACTTATTAAAGAAGAGAGAAAAGAATGGTGGCTAAACCTGCTATGGTACAATAGACGCCAAAGTAGATAAGTTTGCCTTTCTTGACAATATTGATCATCCATTTGCAGGCAAGACAGCCTGAAATAAAGGCAGCCACAAAGCCAATAATCATAGGCAAGGTGTCAACACCTCCAAGTGTTTCCTCTCCTTTCAGTCCTTTGATTAGGTCGAGCAATGCCTCGCCAAGTATGGGAGGAATGACCATGAGGAAAGAGAATTGTGCCATCTTCTCCTTCTTATTGCCCAACAGAAGACCTGTTGCGATGGTGGTACCTGAGCGGGAAAGACCTGGCAAAACAGCCAAAGCCTGGCCCAGACCAATGACAAACGCATGCCAAAGGCTTATGTTCTCACGCTGACGTGGTTTAGCATAATAAGAGAAAGCAAGGAGCAGAGCAGTTACGATCAACATGCATCCTACTATGAGCAGTCCTGAACCGAAGATTTTTTCTACTTCATCCTTGAAGAAGACTCCAACGACGCCAACAGGAATCATGGAGACTACAATATTAAGCGCATACTTAGTCTCCTCGTTCATCTGGAACTTAAAGAGTCCTTTCAAAATCCAGTCGATCTCTTTCCAAAGTACTACCAAAGTACTCATGACTGTTGCTACATGCACCAAGATAGTAAAACCCAGATTAGCCTCACCGTCAATACCAAACAAATAGGCACCAATAGCCAAATGACCGCTACTACTAACTGGCAGATATTCTGTAAGTCCCTGAACAAGACCTAACACCAAGGCTTCAAACCAATTCATTGATAAATACTATTTTTTATTATTGAATAATGTGTATGTATCGGGATATAAATATTACTTATTGTCTTTTGGCTTACGAATGACAGCATAAATAATAGAAAGAAACCCAAACAGAGTAACTACTGGTGCTACCACGATACGGCGTGTGCTGAAGATATCGGTATCGAAAGTATGCTCGTCTGAGCCAGATCCGCTCATCAAGAGAAAACCGATGATGACAATAGCCATCCCCACAGCTAAGAGGATGAAGTTTACTTTGCCGAATGCTAAATTCTTCTTATCCATTTATTATATATATATTAATAATGTGTAATGTTCGATATTCTAAATCTTATACAAGTCGCCTGCCTTCATCTTGAGGAATTTGTTGACAGAGATGCTGGCACAGATGGCAGTTATGATGACTCCAAAAAGGAAAACTGAACCACCCGTTATGGCAAGTTCCTGCCATCCCATCACCATGAGCAGTTCTGGCTCATGCACATACCATGCATAAAGACTGCCTCCCAAAAAGCCGTTGGCAATCAATGCCGACAACAATCCAATCAGTATGGCCCTATTCACAAAGGGACGTCGGATGAATCCCCATGAGGCTCCAACAAGTTTCATCGTGTGTATAGAGAAACGTCGGGCATAAATGCCTAACCTTACGGTATTGTTGATCAGCGAGAAAGATATAAACGTGAGGAGAGCCGCCACGATGAGCAGTCCGATGCTTATCTTGGTCAGCATTTGATTCACCTGCTCTATCAGGTCATGCTGGTAAGACACCTCTGTAACACGTGGATAGGCCTTCAATTCCTTGGCCACCCATTTCAGAGAGTCATTATTGGCATAGTCGGCCTGTGCTGTCAACTCGATAGAAGGCTGGAAAGGATTGACTCCGGCAAACTCACTGGGGTTTACTCCAAGATCGTGAGTAGCCTCCTTAAGAGCCTTCGCCTTCGAAATATAGTTGATTGACTTGACATAAGGCTTGGCTTTCAGCTGTTTGCACATCTGAACGACCTCAGAATTGGTCATATCCTGTTCAAGCATCACGGACACGACAAGGTTCTCCTTCACATAGGAGGAGAGATTTCTTCCCATAAGTACGGAGAATATGACCAGTCCGAGCAAAACGAGCACCATGGCGGTGCTTATACATAGAGTTACCACCTGCAATCCTCGGTGACTGCTGGGTTTATATTGTTTCTTTCTCATTTACCAAAAGGGTATAATATTCCAAATTTGGTGCAAAGTAACAAAAAAATGTGCGAATAAACGAAAGTTTAACAGACATTAACACAAGAAAGGAGAGTCACCCCATGGGTCAACCCTCCCTTTGTGTATAAAGAAAAAATCGTTTATTATAACTTTCGCAACTTACGTCTTGGTGATGACACCTTTCTCTGTACTTTCGAGGAACTTGATGATATTGCGCACTTCTTCTCCGTCTGGCACCTGATCCTTGATCTGATTGATGGCATCAAAGAGAGATGTCTGACCGTGGAAGACAAGTCGATAAGCATTAGCTACATGCTTGCGAACCTTCACGTCTATATCGGCAGCCTCCATGATAATGCTGTTAGGACCCGCATACTTCACAGGCTTACCACCCGCAATAATATAAGGTGGAATATCCTTGGAGAAAGTTGTTCCTGCCTGTATCATCGCCAAGTCGCCAACTCTGGTCTTGGCATTTTCTACTACAGATGTAGAGTAGATGACGCCATTACCTATCACACAGTCGCCAGCTATCTTGGTTCCATAACCGAACACACAACTGTTGCCTATCACGGTATCGTGAGAGATATGGGCACCTTCCATAAGAAAGTTGCTGTTGCCAAGCACTGTTTTACCACCCTTGTGAGTACCTCGGTTGATAACCACATTCTCACGGATAGTATTGTTATCGCCAATCACAACTTCACTCTCTTCACCAGTATAGTTGAAATCCTGTGGGAGGGCAGCGATAACGGCAGCCTGGAATACCTTATTATTATTACCCATGCGAGTACCATTCATGATGCTCACGAATGGATAGATGGTACAGTTGTCACCGATAACCACATCGTCCTCAATATAGGCGAATGGATATATCTTGCAGTTGTCTCCTATCTTAGCCTTTGGAGAAACCTCTGCCTTTGGACTGATTATACTTGCCATAATAATCTAACATTTTACATTTAACACTTAACATTACTTGGCTCCACCACCCAATGCATAGTATAGGTTGACCACAGCCTGCATTTTGTAGAAGTCGTCAGCCACCTTGGAGAGCTGTACATTGAGCAATGAAGACTGTGCCTGGATAACCTCAAGATAAGAACCACCAGCCTCGCCCATCAACTTACGGGTGTCTTCTACGTTCTGCTTGAGCACCTCGATCTGCTGTGCCTCGATTCTTCCCTTCTCGTCGGAAGAGTTATAGAGTACGAGGGCATTGCTTACTTCGCTGCCAGCCTTCAACACTGCATCCTGCCAAGTGTTGTAAGCCTGCTCGTACTGCATCTTAGCCACCTTGAGTCCTGCAATGAGTCTTCCATTCTGGAAGATAGGCTGAACAAGTGAACCCACAGCAGAGAGAAGCCACTTTCCCGGATTTACGATACCAGCTCCAGCTGAGTTGGTAAAGGCACCAGTACCAGAAATAGTGATAGAAGGATAGAACTTGCTGCGGGCAGTCTCCACTCCATAGAAGCACTGCGCCAAGTTCATCTCGGCGGCATGTACGTCAGCCCGATTGTTGAGCAACTGCAAACCTACTCCTGTAGAGAAGTTGGCAGGAAGACTCTGATTATCAAGTTTGCCCCGTGCGATGGCATGAGCCTGCTCGCCAAGAAGAAGGCTGAGCGAGTTCTCTGTCTCACGAATCTGTCGCTTCAGGTCTGCTTTCTGTGCAAGAACAGAATAATAGTTAGACTCTGCTGCCTGCACCGATGTTGAGCGATAACCCATCTTGGCATCCTTGAGCAACTGCATTGTTTGCCATGTGTCCTTGGTAAGACCTTCCATATCGTTCACTATCTCAAGCTGCTTGTCGAGCATGAGGAGCGAATAGTACATATTGGCAATATTCGCAACGAGGTTCGTCTGTACAGACACCTGGTAGTCCTTTATCTGCAACAGCGCCATCTGAGCACCGCGCTTCTGTGAAAGAAGATTGCCAAAGAGGTCAACACTCCATGACGCATTCACTGGCAGAGTATAAGTCTTTGTCGCTTTGTTACCGTCCCAAGAAGAGATGGTTCCCTGTGGGGTAAATGTAAAAGAAGGTATGAAAGCCAACTTGGCACACTTCAACTGCTCCTCAGCCATCTTTACGTTCAAAGCAGCATTGAGGAGATTGGCGTTATTGGCAAGTCCCTTCTCGATAAGAGTCTGCAACTGTGGATCGGTGAAAACGCTGCGCCAAGGAATATTGGCAAATGATGTAGTATCCTTCACAGCCAACGTATCGGATATAGAAGCTGAATCGCGTACGATACCATTAGTTTTCACATCAGGACGCTCATACTTTCCGTAGAGAGTCTTGCAGCTGCTCAATGAGAGCGCTGCGAGACCCAATATGATAATATTTAAATTCTTTTTCATTGTTTCGTTTGAAGTTACAACGTTATTACTTCTTCTCGATACCTTTTCTGCGATGAGCAGCATTAGCATACTGCTCCAACTCTGAGACAGCCTCGGCATTGAACTCGTCCTCAAACTTCAAAGGAGTAAGCTTCTCCTGCAACCACTCGAAGACGGCGAAGAGAGCTGGGACGACGAAGATTTGACAGATTGTACCGATCAACATACCACCTACAGCGGCAGCACCCAAAGTCTGGTTACCATTCTTGCCTACACCTGAAGCGAACATCAGAGGCAGCAGACCAATGATCATCGCCAGAGAGGTCATCAAGATAGGACGAAGACGGGCTCCGGCACCTAAGATGGCAGAATACTTGATAGCCATACCCGTACGACGACGCTCAAGGGCAAACTGCACAATCAGGATGGCGTTCTTAGCCAACAGACCGATCAACATAATCAACGAAATCTGCATGTAGATATCGTTGGAATGGCCGAAGAGGTTGGTGAAAACGAAAGCACCTGCCAAACCGAATGGGATAGACAACACTACCGACAGAGGCAAGATGTAACTCTCGTACTGAGCACTCAGAATCAAGTAAACGAATACGATACAGAGTGCGAAGATCAAACCAGTAGAGTTGCTGGACTCAGCCTCAGAACGGGTCAAACCAGAGTACTCATAGCCGTAACCCTCTGGCAATGTCTCCTTGGCAACCTCAGCAATCGCCTTCATACCGTCACCGGTAGAATAGCCGCTGTTAGGAGTTACAGACACATCCATTGAGGTAAAGAGGTTGAAACGTGTGATGTTGGATGGACCATAAATCTTCTTCAAGTTCACGAACTCGCTCACTGGAGACATAGTGCCATCAGCACAACGTACATAAATCTTATTCAAGTCGTCTGGATGCATGCGGTTCTCAGGACCAGCCTGAATCATGACACGATAGAGCTTACCATAGGCATTGAAGTTGGATGCATAAAGACCACCGAGGTAACCCTGCATCACAGCCAACACTGAAGATGGAGAAATACCGGCCTGCTTGGTCTTGGCAACATCCACATCCACCATGTACTGAGGATAGTTAGGGTTGTACTGTGTCTGCGCAGTCTGAATCTCAGGACGGGCATTCAGTTCCTTCAAGAAAGCCTTCACGTTGGTATAGAATCTGTTCAGATCACCACCCGTCTTGTCCTGCATAGTCATGGTAATACCATTCTGTACAGAGAAACCAGAAATCATAGGTGGAGCGAAGGCCAGAACCTGTGCATCCTTGATCGTGGCAGTCTGCTTGTAGATCATACCCAACACAGAAGAATATTCCATAGGGTTGACAAACAGCGCCTCAATACCGCCACCCGTACAAGCCTCCTTAATACGATGGAAGAATCCGCCAGGACGGTCCTCGAATGGCTTCAGCTTGACGATGATAGTACCCTGGTTAGAACCAGCACCACCGATAAAGCTATAACCCATGATGGCATTACGGGTTGCAATGGCTGGGTTGTTAGCCAGCATCTTGTCCACCTGCTGTACCACCTGGGCGGTACGTTCCTGAGTTGTACCAGGAGCGGTAGAGATACAAGCGAAGATTGTACCAGTATCCTCATCAGGCACAAGTCCAGTCTTGGTAGTACCCATCAGGGCAACCAAGCCCACGATGCTGACAGCCACCAAGCTACCAGCGATAATGCCATGACCGATAACCCACTTTACACCTTTCTTATATTTATTGGTAATCTTATCAAACTGATAGTTGAACCCAGCATGGAAGCGGTCGATAAGCGACAACTTCTTCTCGCCATGCTCCTCATCATGTGGTTTCAATAACACCGCACAAAGAGCAGGAGACAAAGTCAACGCATTGACAGCAGAGATGACGATTGACACCGCCATGGTAACACCGAACTCACGATAGAAGTAACCAGATGTTCCACCGATGAATGATACAGGAACGAACACGGCAGACATCACCAATGTAATAGAGATGATGGCGCCAGAGATTTCGTTCATCGCATCGATAGATGCTGTCAGGGCACTCTTGTAACCCTGGTCGAGCTTGGCGTGAACCGCCTCTACTACCACGATGGCATCATCGACCACAATCGCAATAGCCAACAGCAGGGCGGACAGCGTCAGCAAGTTGATGGAGAATCCAAACACCCAAAGGAAGAAGAACGCACCAACCAAAGCCACTGGCACGGCAATCATAGGAATCAGCGTAGAACGGAAGTCCTGCAAGAAGATATACACTACGATGAACACCAGTACCAGGGTGATAATCAAGGTGAAGATAACCTCCTCGATAGATGCGAACAAGAATTCGGTAACATCCATCAGGACGACATTCTTCAACCCAGGAGGATAACTCTTCTCCAGTTCATCCAACGTCTTCTTTACGTCGCTTGCAATCTGGGTAGCGTTGGATCCGGCAATCTGCTGAACCATACCCATCACGGCAGGCTGACCATCATTGAGCAGGTTTACATTATACTGCAAACCACCCAACTCAACCTTGGCAATTTCGCCCAAACGAAGAGTCTGACCGGAAGTATTGCTCTTGATGAGGATGTTTTCATACTCCATTGGAGTCTTCAAACGACCCTTGTAACGCAAAGTATATTCATACTGCATATCAGAGCTCTCACCAAAGCTACCAGGGGCAGCCTCGATGTTCTGCTCTGCCAAAGCCTGAGAAACATCAGAAGGAACCAGTCCGAACTCCTTCATCTTCTCTGGCTTCAACCAGATACGCATAGAGTAGTTACGGGTAGAAGGACTCTGCACATCACCCACACCATTGATACGCTTCAACTGAGGAACGACGTTGATCAAGGCGTAGTTGGTAACGAACTGGTCGTCGTAACGGCCATCGTCTGTGGTCAGAGCGAACATGATCACGTTGGAGCTCTGACGCTTGGTTACGGTGACACCCACCCTGGTAACCTCGGCAGGCAGCAGAGACTGCGCCTGAGATACACGGTTCTGTACGTTGACCGCAGCCATATCAGGGTCAGAACCCTGCTTGAAGTAAACGGTGATACTGGCATAACCTGAGTTTGACGCAGAAGAGGTCATATAGGTCATGTTCTCCACACCGTTGATGCTCTCCTCCAGAGGAGCGATGACTGAATTCAATACCGTCTGAGCATCAGCACCCTGATAGGTGGTAGACACCGAGATGGTAGGCGGCGCGATATTCGGGTACTGCTCAATAGGCAGCGATATCAAGCCGATGGTACCCAGCAAGACGAAGAAGATGGAAACCACCGTCGAAAGCACTGGGCGCTTTATGAAGTTTGTAAATGTCATAATCTTGTTTTAAATTATAAATTATAATGTATCATGCATTCTTCCGTTGCAGGAATCACACACGTTCATTCTTTTATTCTTGTTGATTATTTATAATTTACTTACCGCTCATGGTTTTTGCAAACTCATGTGCATTATCCTGCGACTCAGCCATCTTGGCAGCCTCAGCAATTTTCTGATTGTAACGTTCTACGGTGATAGGCTTGATTTGCTGACCATCGGTCAACTTGGTAATGCCCTTTACTACCACACGGTCGCCTACGTGAAGACCAGAAGTTACGATATAGTTCTTGCCGTCATCCTGTGGATTCACCTTGATCTCAGAATACTTCACCTTGTTGTCCTTGGTGACGATGTAAACGAAGATCTTGTCCTGAACCTGTGAGCAAGCCTCCTGAGGAATGACGATAGCGCTGTTGTTGTCGTTAGGAACAATGATAGAACCGGCGCCACCGCTCTTCAACAACTTCTCTGGGTTGGGGAAATGAGCGATAAGAGATACAGAACCAGTGGCTGCATCGATGACACCACTCATCTTGACAACCTTACCTGGGTGATTATAGACAGAACCGTCAGCCAACTGCAACTTAACTGCAGGGAATGCGGCAATGGCAGCCTGAATACCGCCATTGGTCTTAGACATATTCAAAATCTGAGACTCGGAGAGTGAGAAGAACACCTCCAAGGTGCTGATGTTGGAAACTGTAGTAAGAGCCGGACCTGAAGCGCTTACCAAAGCACCTACCTTGAAAGGCAAGCTGCCAACAACACCTGCAGAAGGACTGGTAACAGTACACCAAGTCAACTGCTCGCGAGCTGAAGCCAAAGCCGCCTCAGTCTGCGCTACTTGAGCCTTAGCTGTAGCATAGCTGTTGGCTGCAGTAGAAAGTTCATACTGACCGATAATCTTGCTGTCGAAGAGCTTCTTGTTGTTCTCGTAAGTCAACTTAGCTGTGTTAGCCTGTGCCTTCGCTGTATTCACAGCTGCTGCAGCAGAGCGAACGGCAGCCTGATAAGTCTCGCTGTCGATAGAGAAAAGAGGCTGACCTGCAGAAACAGTCTGACCCTCATGTACAAACACCTTTGTTATGAAACCCGAAACTTTCGGACGAACCTCTACATCCTGAATACCTTTAATTGTAGCAGGATAAGTAGTCTGCAAAGCGGCGCTGGTAGTTCCTATAGTCACTACAGCAAACTCATCATCGCCGAAGTTAGGCAGACCGCCCTTCTTGCTTCCGCCACATGATGTTAAAGTTGCGAGAGCTGCAAGAGCTGCAACAAACAAAACGTTTTTAATCTTCATACCTATTTATTTAAATACAATTGTTATTATTATTAATCTGTTATTCAACATGCCACTACAGCACATTGTCTTTGCCTTTTTACAAGTAATCCGACTTCCTTATGTCGAAAACTCAAAATACCGACAGAGTTTTTAAAGGCGGTGCAAAATTACTAATATTATAGCAATATTGTACATTTGCCAAGTGTATTTTAACATTAATTATTTTGTATTTAGAGTTTTCCTCATGTAAGGAGCCTATTAAGCCTAATCTTGCCATCTATTAAGGCCAACACCGGTCGTCTATTAAGACCGAGCTTGATCATCTATTAAGACCCAATCTGGTCATCTATTAAGGCCAAGTCCGGTCTTTATAGGTGACGAAGCTCAGTAACAGAAGACGAGGGGCATTTCCTGCTTTTTTATTTTTCCAACTGTGGAAATTTTCTTTTCCAACTATCTCTTACGGAAAAGCCAGTTACTCTATCAGTCCGTGCTCCTTGGCTTTCTGCATAAGCAATTCCATGAGGGGCTCACGCTCATTGGCCACCTTGCCGTCCAGCACAGCGTCCTTGAGAGTCTGCTTCAGCGCTCCTACCTCAGGACAGGAGCCCAAATGGAACATTTCCATGATTTCCCTGCCATCTATACAAGGCTGGAACAGTCGCTTGTAGTCGCGCACCTTCAAGTCGGCAATCTTTTCGCGCACCAAGCGGAAATTATCCAGGAAGTGCTGTTTGCGCACTTGGTTCTTGCTGGTAATGTCAGCTTCGCAAAGTGTCATCAAGTCGTCAATATCATCGCCGGCATCGTTCAGAAGTCGACGCACAGCGCTGTCGGTCACTTCCTCGTCGGAAATAACAATAGGCCGCATGTGCAACTCTACGAGTTTCTGCACATATTTCATCTTGGCATCCATGGGCAACTTCATGCGACGGAACATCGAAGGAATCATTCTGGCTCCCACGACATTATGGTTACGGAAAGTCCAGCCTGCCTGATTGTCCCACCGCTTGCTGCGTGGTTTACCTATGTCATGAAGCAAGGCAGCCCAACGCAACCAGAGGTTAGAGGTTTGACGGCAAACATTTTCGAGCACCTCCATCGTATGGTCATAGTTGTTCTTATGCGAGCGACCGCAACGTGTCTCCACCTTGTCAAGTTCACAAAGTTCAGGCATGATGAGCTGCAGAAGCCCTGTATCCTTGAGATAATAGAATCCACAACTGGGATGAGGCGAAAGCATAATCTTGTTCATCTCGTCGGCTATGCGCTCACCGCTGATAATCTTCAGTCGGTCGGCATTGCGCGAGAGTGCCTCGTAGGTTTCGTCCTCTATCTGAAAGTTGAGCTGAGTGGCGAAGCGCACACAACGCATCATGCGCAAAGGATCATCGCTGAAGGTAATATCTGGATCAAGTGGTGTTGCCACAATTCCGTCTTCCAGGTCATAGACTCCATCAAAAGGATCAACCAGTTCACCAAAGCGCTCGCTGTTGAGACACACAGCCAGCGCATTGATGGTAAAGTCACGACGGTTCTGATCGTCCTCGAGCGTTCCATCCTCCACAATGGGCTTGCGCGAATCGTGATTATAACTCTCTTTACGTGCACCGACAAACTCGACCTCTATATCACGATACTTCACCTGCGCAGTGCCAAAGTTGCGGAATACAGACAGATGAGCCTTCCTGCCCAGTTTCTGTTTAAGAGCAGAAGCCACCTGTATGCCGCTTCCCACCACCACAACGTCAATATCATTGGAAGGCCGTTCCAGGAAAAGGTCTCTCACATATCCGCCTACCACATAGCATTCCAGTCCCAAGCTGTCTGCTGCCTGTGATATAAGATGAAAAATGTCTTTATCAAGTATTTTTGCCAGTTCGGCATTGGATAGATTTCTCATTTCTATTTAATTTCGGACTGCAAAGTTACTGCAAATCGAAGACAATACAAAATAAAAAAGGATTTTTTTGTTTTTATTGTTGAGATGCAGCGTAACTTATCTAAAGTTACTGCAAATCGAAGACAATACAAAATAAAAAAGGATTTTTTTGTTTTTATTGTTGAGATGCAGCGTAACTTATCCAAAGTTACTGCAAATCGAAGACAATACAAAATGTTTCGCCACTTATTTTTATACAATATATTTGGCTATTTCATCAGAAATGCTTAAATTTGCAGCGATTTTCGAAAATATTATGGCAGATTCAGCAAAAACAGAGCAGCAGTTTAAGGACGTCCTGACAGAGTGCAGAACGCTTTTCCAAAAGAAACTGCACGACTACGGCGCATCATGGCGCATCCTGCGTCCCTCTTCGCTTACCGACCAGCTTTATATCAAGGCCAAGCGCATCCGCTCACTTGAAATAAAGAAGGAGTCGCTCGTGGGCGAAGGCATCCGACCCGAATTCATCGCCCTCATCAACTACGGCATCGTGGGCATCATACAGCTCGAGAAAGGTTATGTGGACGAGGTGGACATCACTTCCGACGAAGCATTGCAACTATACGACAAGTATGCCCTTGAGGCTCTGCAGCTCATGACACGAAAGAACCACGACTATGATGAGGCATGGCGCTCTATGAGAGTGAGCAGCTATACCGACTTCATCCTCACCAAGATACAGCGAGTAAAGGAAATAGAAGACATTCAGGGCGACACACTCGTTTCGGAAGGCATAGACGCCAACTATATGGACATCATCAATTATGCCGTTTTCGGAGTCATCAAGATGAGTGAAGAGTAAAGAATGACGACTGAGAAATGAGGAATGAAGAATAAGGCAACACAAATCATCAGGAACACGGCAGTCAACATAGGGCGGCTGCTCATGGCGGCGACCTTCATCTTCTCCGGATACGTGAAGGCCATCGACCCATTGGGCACACAATACAAACTCGCCGACTACCTGCAGGCAATGGGGATAGGAAGTTTACTGCCCGAATGGATGCTGCTCGTTGGAGCAGTTCTACTGGCTGCGCTGGAGTTCTCGTTGGGCATCTTCCTGTTGTTTGCCATCAGAAGACACCTCGTCTCAAGAATTGTGCTCGCGCTGATGAGCATCATGACCCTGCTCACCCTGTGGATAGTCATCGCCAACCCCGTGAAAGACTGCGGATGCTTCGGCGATGCAGTCGTGCTGAGCAACGGACAGACCTTCATCAAGAACATCATCCTGCTCGCCATAGCACTCATGCTGCTGAAATGGCCTACAAGCATGGTGAGGTTCGTATCGAAGAAAGCACAATGGATCGTCATCAACTATACGGTCATCTTCGCCTTGGCACTCAGCGCATGGAGTCTGTGGGACTTACCCCCGTTCGATTTCCGTCCCTACCACGTGGGAGCCAACATAGCACAGGGAATGAAGATTCCACAAGGTGCGCCACAACCGCAGTTCGAGACGACATTCATACTCGAGAAGAACGGTCAGCAAAAGGAATTCACCCTCGACAACTATCCAGACTCTACGTGGACTTTCGTCGACTCGAAAACCGTGCAGACAGCCGAAGGATACGTGCCACCGATACACGACTTCAGCATACAAGACAACAAAACGGGTGAAGACATTACACAAGAGGTGCTGAACGATACAGGTTACACCTTCCTGCTCATCTCGCCCACCCTGGCTTACGCCGACGATTCCAACTTCGGCAGAATAGACCAGATATACGAGTTTGCACAAGACTATGGCTATCGGTTCATCTGTCTCACGGCAAGTTCAGACAAGAACATCGCCAAATGGCAAGACATCACAGGAGCAGAATATCCCTTCTACACTACCGATGCCACAACCCTGAAGACGATGATAAGAAGCAACCCCGGACTGATGCTCCTGCACCATGGAACCATCATACAGAAATGGAGCCACAACAAGCTGCCACAGCCCGAGGAACTCAATCAGCCCTTGGAGAAAAGCGCATTGGGCAAGATGCCATCCGACAGCATACCACGCAAGATCCTACTCATGCTCATGTGGTTTGTGCTGCCCCTCACACTCCTCGCCATCGCCGACAGACTATGGGCTTGGACAACATGGGTGAAAAAGAAGAAAGAGAATGCTAACAAGATAATATCAACTTTTAACAAAAAAGAAAAGAAAATGAGAAAGAAAATTGTAGCAGGTAACTGGAAAATGAACATGAACCTGCAAGATGGTGTAGCTCTCGCTAAGGAAATCAACGAGGCTTTGGTAGCAGACAAACCAAACTGCGACGTTATTATCTGCACTCCATTCATCCACTTGGCTTCAGTAGCTCAGGTCTTGAATGCAGAGGTAGTAGGTCTTGGTGCAGAGAACTGCGCAGACAAGGAGAAAGGCGCTTACACCGGTGAAGTTTCAGCAGAAATGGTAAAGAGCACAGGTGCTCAGTATGTCATTCTCGGTCACTCAGAGCGTCGCCAGTACTATGGTGAGACTGCAGAAATCTTGAAAGAGAAGGTTGAGTTGGCTCTGAAGAACGGCTTGAAGGTAATCTTCTGCTGCGGCGAGACTCTCGAGGAGCGCGAGGCCGAGAAGCAGAACGAGGTTGTAAAGGCAGAGCTTGAGGGTTCAGTATTCCACCTCGACGCAGAGGCTTGGAAGAACATCATCCTCGCCTACGAGCCAATCTGGGCTATCGGTACAGGCAAGACTGCCACATCCGACCAGGCTGAGGAAATGTTGGCTTACATCCGCTCTATCGTAGCAGAGAAGTATGGCAACGAGGCTGCAGAGGAAACATCTATCCTCTATGGTGGAAGCTGCAAGGCAAGCAATGCTCCTGAGCTCTTCGCTAAGCCAAATATCGACGGTGGTTTGATTGGTGGCGCTTCTTTGAAGGCAGCTGACTTCAAGGGCATCATCGACGCTTGGAAGAAGTAATTTCTGAAAAGCTAACAGAATCATTACATATTGTCAGCATGGGCTACTGCTGCCTCGCATCAAATACGGGACAGCAGAAAGTCCATAGCTGATATTTCCATTTTTATCAAAAACATTAAAATCATCATGAAGCAATTCGTCATCGTACTCATCGCAGCACTCTGCTCTGCCACTATGGCTCATGCGCAGAAGTATCTCGACCACTTGCAGCAACGAACCCCAGGACAGGGAACTGTTACCGTAAAACAGAGCAAGGAAATCGACGAATTGGTCAATGGCAAGGCTGCAAAACCACAGGCAGACAAGCAGAAGACAGAAACGTCGCAAAAGGCCAACCCTCAGCATCACGAAGAGGGACAAAACAAGAAGCCCGCTCCCGACTCGGTAAAGAAACAACAAACACCCGATACTGCCAAGAAAGCTGAACACAGCAATACAGAGGGCAAAAATAACGAAGAAACAGATACACCTGCAGTCGACATGCACAAGAAAGTGATGCGTGGAAGCTACAAGGTTACAGGATATAGAGTACAGGCTTATGCCGGAGGCAACTCACGAAACGACCGACTGAAGGCAGAACGAATAGGAAACGCCATCAAAATGCGTTATCCCGACCAGCCCGTATACGTACATTTCTATTCACCAAGATGGATCTGCCGCGTGGGCAACTTCCGCTCTCTCGAAGAGGCACGGAAGATGCTTGCCAAGGTAAAGGCCATGGGCTACAGACAAGCCTGTCTGGTGAAGGGAAAAATCACAGTACAATATTAAGCACACTAAAGTAAAATCATGAATCCAGAAACAGAATTTCGCGAAGGCCTCGACGAACTGGCCGTACACTACAAAGAAGTACTCAAACTATTGGGCGAAGACCCTGAGCGTGAGGGACTCGTCAAGACACCGATGCGAGTGGCCAAAGCCATGCAGGTGCTTACACGCGGATACACACAGGACCCTCACAAGGTCCTGACTGACGCACTCTTTGCCGAGAAATACGACCAGATGGTCATCGTCAAGGACATCGACTTCTTCTCGATGTGCGAACACCACATGCTGCCTTTCTATGGCAAGGCTCACGTGGCATACATCCCCAACGGACACATCACAGGACTGAGCAAGATAGCCCGCGTGGTGGACATCTACAGCCATCGTCTTCAGGTGCAGGAGCGCCTCACACAGCAAATCAAGGACTGCATACAGGAGACCCTCAAACCTCAGGGCGTGATGGTAGTCATAGAAGCCAAGCATATGTGCATGCAGATGAGAGGTGTGGAAAAGCAGAACAGCATCACGACAACAAGCGACTATAGTGGTGTATTCAACTCTCTCAACACCCGACAGGAATTCATGAACCTCCTGAGAGGTGAAAGCAAGAGAATCTAAATATAGTGTTCCGTGTTTAATGTTTAGCTTGTACTTATGGATGCTAACATTAAACACGAAATACTAAACATTAAACACAAAACACAATGATGAAATTTATCTCGTGGAACGTGAACGGTCTGCGCGCCTGTGTCGGTAAAGAGTTTGAACAACAGTTCAAACAGCTCGATGCCGATTTCTTCTGTCTGCAGGAAACCAAGATGCAGCAAGGTCAACTCGACTTAAGCTTTGACGGTTACGAAAGTTACTGGAACTATGCCGAGAAGAAAGGCTATTCTGGCACAGCTATTTACACCAAGCATAAGCCATTGGGAGTAAGCTACGGCATGGGCATCGAAGAGCACGATCACGAGGGACGCATCATCACCTTAGAGTACGAAGACTTCTATCTCGTTACCGTCTACACTCCAAACTCTCAGAATGAATTGCGTCGGCTCGACTACAGAATGACATGGGAAGAAGACTTCCGCAAGTTTCTCAAAGACCTCGATGCCAAGAAACCCGTCATCGTATGCGGCGACATGAACGTGGCTCATCAAGAAATAGATATCAAGAATCCGAAGACAAACCGACGCAATGCAGGCTTTACTGATGAGGAGCGCGAAAAGATGACACAGTTATTAGAAGCTGGTTTCATAGACACCTTCCGCTACAAGCATCCGGAAGACGTCACCTATTCATGGTGGTCGTACCGTTTCCGTGCCCGTGAGAAGAATGCAGGCTGGCGTATCGACTATTTCCTTGTTTCCGAACGTCTGAAGGAAAAGATCAGCGAGGCTTCTATCCTCACCGACTTCATGGGCAGTGACCATTGCCCTGTAGAACTCGACTTGAAATTCTCATGATGAGGCAAGGAAAGTTTTTTCTATGGTGCATTCCTTAACGTTAAATACAGAACATTGAACATTAAGCGATGAACAGCATACCCAGCAATAAAGCACTTGTCTTAACTCCTTAACTCCTTAACCTAATAAAATAAGGTAAAAGAGCAGAATGTCCATCAAGAATCGCTAAAAAAGCAAAGATGTATGCGAAAAAACTGCAAAAAACGATTAAATATTTGTTCATTTCAAAATAATATCATACCTTTGCAACCGCAAATGTTCAATAGAGCATAAGCAATCGGGATTTGGCGCAGTTGGTAGCGCACACGTCTGGGGGGCGCGAGGTCGCTGGTTCGAGTCCAGTAATCCCGACATAAAAGACGAGAGGTCATTAAGCAACAGCTTATACCTCTCGTTTTTTTGCGTTTATTAACAACCTATCATGCAAGATTTCTTCTCTATTTCGTTTTAAACTTAGAAAAAAGTCACAATCAAGGCAACAACGGCGCAATCCTTCAAGCAAAAGATATGAGGGAAATACCATTTGCCGACAGGAGGACAATAATAGCAAGATAATAATATTAATCATTAAAAAACAATAACAAAACAATGAAGAAGTTCACTATCTTATCATTCGTTGCAGCCCTGATGGCTGCCTTCTCTTTCACATCGTGCAATACTGGTGGCGACTCTTACAGCGCTCCAACACTAGACGAGCAGCGGTTAATGATCAATTCTCTCGGCTACTCACAGGTGGGCGGAATCGTTTACTACAACGAGAACAAGCTGGACACCAAGGATGTGCTCGACTCCATTCCTGACATAGTTGCAAGAATCACTTCAGAAACCAACACGGACAAAGATGGCAACATCCAAAACCTGTATGCTTCAGTATCTTTCAACTTCCCAGTTTCTATCCTGAGTAAATTTGTTAATGACGACAAGTTGGCTGCAAAGATTGCAGAGATGGATAAGGTTGACATAAAGGTAAACCTCATACCTTATCTGTATAGTACCCAGACATTCATCGCCAACTCTTATGACCTGGAGCTCGGCAACATCGTAACATCAGAGAAGGAATACAAGAAGGTTACCGTGAAGTTCTACAACAACTATTACGTAGGTGGCTATCAGACCAACAAAAGCACTAAGAAACAGTATTTCTGCTTCTATATGCAACCTGCTTACATCTATGTTGATGGTACACAGACAAACCTGCTGAAAGCCAACAGATTCAACAACACAGACTTCCCACCAATTTTCCAGTTTACTACCGATAAGCAAAACAAAGAAAACGAGGAGTAGGCTAATAGATATTACTCTTCTAAAAAGAAGTACTCTCTGAATGATTAAACGTTCCGGAAACGGAAAAGGGCGCATCGACAAATATCGTCGAATGCGCCCTTCTTTTATGTGTTCCCCGACCAGCAATCTGATCGAGGAATAAAGATTACAAGAGTGGATTACTCCTTACGCCAGAGCTTGCTCATATCCTCGAGGGTCTTTCCCTTTGTCTCAGGAACGAGTTTCCATACGAAGATAGCTGCAAGGATACAGATGGCGCCATAGAGACCATAGGTGAACCAATGACCGAAATCATCGCCAGGAGTAAGGTGCATATTGAACATAGGCACGAAAGTAGAGCTGACGATGAAGTTAAATATCCACTGGAAGGCAACGGCAATAGCCACTGCAGCACCACGGATAGTATTGGGGAAGAGCTCGGCAATAAGAACCCAAGCGATTGGCCCCCATGAGAACATGAAGCTGGCACTATACACCATAATACTAATCATGGTGACTGTACTCAAGGCAGCATTACCAAAGTTAAGAGCCACGCCAAGCGCACCTACAGCCATTCCTATAGAGCCCAAAATGAGCAGAGGCTTGCGTCCCAACTTCTCTACAGTGAAGACTGCCACAAGTGTGAACGATATGTTGACTACACCCATGATAACCGTCTGAACCATAGGATTGCCCATACCCATATCCTGGAAGATACGAGGAGCATAGTAAAGCACCGCATTGATACCTACAGCCTGCTGGAATACTGAAAGCATAACACCTACGAAGATGCACATGAAACCATAAGAGAAAAGCTTCTCGGTTTTCACAGTTACAGTATTCTTGATATCGTGGATAATCTCGCGGGCTTTCTCCGAACCATTGATCTTGGAGAGGATTCCGAAGGCCTTATCGTCCTGACCCACCATGACAAGATAACGGGGAGTCTCTGGCACGAAACAGATAAGGAAAGTAAACAAGCCTGCAGGCACCATCTCACTACCAAACATATAACGCCAACCAGTCTCGATAGTCCACTGAGCATCCACCATATTGGCTATGGCACCGGCCGCATCGTATATAGGATTGGCATGAGAACCCATAATCAGGAAGTTGACGAAGTAAACCACCAACTGACCGAAGATAATGGCAAACTGGTTCCAACTAACCAACATACCGCGCACATTACTTGGTGCGATTTCGCCAATATACATAGGACAAATGGCAGAAGCCATTCCCACACCGACACCACCGAGCACACGATAGAAGTTAAACACTACGAGCAAGGTCCAGTCGGCTTGTCCCTGAGGAAGGATATAGCTTTCAGGCTCCATTGATCCCCAAGCAGAGAGGAAGAAGCAAATGCCCGCAAAGATAAGCGAACGTTTACGACCGAATTTGCTGGCAAAGAGTCCAGACAGTGAACTTCCAATGATACATCCTATCAATGCACTTGAAGAAGTGAATCCGTGCATAAAATCGGAGTATTCGAAATCATTAGCACCCTTAAAGAATGCCTGCAAACCCTTCTCGGCTCCCGATATCACGGCGGTATCGTAACCGAAAAGCAAGCCACCGAGAACGGCGACCATCACGATTGAGATAAGATAGGCTTTAGAGCCCTTTTGATTTTGTTCCATTTTTTATTAGGTTTTGTGACATTATTACTCTATTAATACGCATTTTCTCAATAAATATTACGTATAATCTGCCTTTTTCCCCAACTTTTTTCGTAAATTTGCAACCAAATTAGACTTTACACAACATGAACATAGCAGATTTTCTAAATAAGGAAGGACAAAAGAGAGGATTCTCCTTCGAGGTACTGCCCCCACTCAAGGGCAACGGAACAGCAGCTCTGTTCCGCACCATCGACAGTTTGAAGGAGTTTGACCCACGCTTCATCAACATCACGACGCACCACAGCGAGTACGTATACAAGGAACTTGAGAACGGTCTGCTTACCCGTCAGCGTGTGCGTAGACGTCCAGGTACCATCGCCATTGCAGGAGCCATACAGAACAAGTACGATATTCCTGTAATCCCTCATATCATCTGCAGCGGAGCTTCTAAGGAAGACATCGAGTATGAGTTGCTCGACCTCCAGTTCTTGGGAATATCCAATGTGCTCGTGCTACGTGGCGACAAAGCCAAAGAAGACCGACAGTTCACCCCTACCCTTAATGGACACGCCCATGCCACCGACCTTCTGAAACAGATCAGCCAGTTCAACGAGGGATTCTTCATAGACGGAACCCCCATTAAGTACCCTGGCGAGAAATTCTACTGTGGAGTAGCATGCTACCCAGAGAAGCATGAGGAGGCGCCCAACTTGGAGCAAGACCTCCAGCACCTGAAAGAGAAACAAGACCTCGGTGCATCCTATGCCGTAACCCAGCTCTTCTACGACAACCAGAAGTTCTACGACTTCGTGGAGAGAGCCCGCAAAATGGGAATTACGATGCCTATCATCCCAGCCATCAAGCCCTTCGCCAAACTCTCACAACTTACCATGGTGCCCAAGACCTTCCACTGCGACATACCGGAAGAACTGGCACAGGAGGTACTGAAGTGCAAGACCGACGATGATGCAAAGGTACTCGGCATAGAGTGGACAACCACTCAGGTGAAAGACCTCTTCAAGCATGGCTACAGTCATGTACATTTCTTCACCGTATCGGCTGTAGAAAGCGTAAAGCAGATAGCTAAGATCCTGTTTTAAGTAAACAACCATAAAAAAATATAGATGAAATTCAGCGAAGTGATAGGACAGCAGGACGTGAAAAACCGTCTGATGCAGATGGTGGCAGAACATCGTGTGCCCCATGCCCTGCTCTTCTGCGGTCCAGAAGGCTGCGGCAAGATGGCCATGGCACTTGCCTTTGCCAGCTACCTGTTGGGAGAAAGAGAGGAGGATGCTGAAGATGACTCTCCACAGACCAGACGTGCCACCTCCATGCTTCGCAAATGGGAACATCCCGACCTGCATTTCACCTATCCTACTATTAAACTTGCCAGCATGGGCGACCATTCACCCGTGAGTCTCGACTTCGTCAAGGAATGGCGGGAGATGTTGCTCAGCGAGGCTTCCTATCCGCAAATCAACGACTGGATAAGCCGAATGGGCAAGACAAGCAGCGAGAAAGACGGCAACAAGCAAGCCATCATCACGGTGGAAGAGAGCGAAGCCATCAGCCACAACATAAGCTTGATGTCGAGCCAAGGAGGTTATAAAATCAGCCTAATCTGGTTGCCCGAGCGCATGAACATACAATGCGCCAACAAGATGCTGAAGCTCTTGGAGGAACCACCAAGACAAACCCTTTTCCTCCTGGTAAGCGAACAGCCCGAGTTGTTGCTCGAAACCATCAGAAGCCGTACCCAGCGTATCGACTTCAAGAAGATAGCTACTCAGGAACTTGAGCAGGCACTCATTGAGCGACGGGGACTCGACAGGGACACAGCACACCGCATGGCAAGAATTGCCAATGGCAACTGGAACAAGGCGCTGGAGGAACTCAATGCAGGAAACGAAAACCAGCAGTTCCTCGACCTCTTTATCATGCTGATGCGACTGGCGTACATGCGCAAGATACACGACCTGAAGAAATGGTGCGACATCGTGGCGGCATTCAACCGCGAAAAGCAGAAGCGCATGCTCGACTACTTCACCCACATGCTCAGAGAGAGTTTTATGTACAACTTCCATCAGGAAGAACTCGTCTATATGACACAGGAAGAGGAAAACTTCGCCAAGAACTTCGCCCGCTTCATCAACGAGGCCAACATTATCGATATTTTCCACCTTTTCGATGAATGCAAGGCGATGATCAACCAGAATGCCAATGCCAAGATTATCTTCTTCGACATGGTACTGAACGTCATCGTTATGCTCATCAGAAAATAAGAGGAAGTAAAACAAAAAAGCAACAAAAGGCGCAAGCCTTACCAATATATACAAACATAAACTATATACATTATAATAATTAGATCATCGTGGATTACAAGAATATGAAATTCAGAATGTTCAATGGTTGCGACCGAGGACTCTGCAGATGTGCAGTAGGCCGACAGGACCGCCAGCTGAACACATACGACTGGCTTGCCGACGTACCAGGCAATGCCGAGAGCACAGACCTCGTGGAGGTGCAATTCAAGAACACACGCAAGGGTTACTACCACAACGTGAACAACCTGGACTTGAAGAAGGGCGACGTTGTAGCCGTAGAGGCCAATCCAGGACACGATATTGGCGTGGTAACACTGACAGGAAGACTGGTGAAACTTCAAATCAAGAAAGCCAACCTCCGTTCTGCCGACGACATCAAGCGTATCTACCGCATAGCCAAGCCCGTGGACTTCGAAAAATGGGACGAGGCAAAGAGCCGTGAGCACGGAACCATGATTCAGAGCCGACAGATAGCCAAAGACTTGGGACTGAAGATGAAGATTGGCGATGTGGAGTATCAGGGTGACGGCAACAAGGCTATCTTCTATTACATCGCCGACGAACGTGTAGACTTCCGACAGCTGATCAAGGTGTTGGCGGATACATTCCATGTACGTATAGAGATGAAACAGATTGGTGCGCGACAGGAAGCCGGACGCATCGGCGGAACAGGACCTTGCGGACGAGAACTCTGCTGCGCTACCTGGATGAAGAACTTTGTCAGCGTAGGCACCAATGCCGCACGTTTCCAGGACATCTCGCTCAACCCACAGAAGTTGGCAGGTATGTGTGCCAAACTGAAATGCTGCCTTAACTACGAGGTTGACAACTATGTGGAAGCAAGCAAAAAGCTGCCTCCTAAGGATGCTCTTCTGCAGACTGCCGATGGAGAATACCATCAGTTCAAGGTTGACATTCTGGCAGGTCTTATCACCTATTCTACCGACAAGAACTTGGCTTCCAATCTGGAGACCATCAGCGCAGAACGTGCTTGGGAAATCATCAAGATGAACAAGGCAGGCGAGAAGCCTCTGAGCCTCATCGAGAATGGTAAGGCAAAACCTGCTCCTAAGTCCAGCGACCTCTTGGCAGAAGCTGACTTGAGCCGTTTTGACAAGGCGAAGAAGAAAAAGAAGAACAACAATCGCCAGAACAACCGTAAGCGTAATGCACAAGGTGACAACCGCCAGCAAGCAGACAACCGAGCAGAAAACAAACAGCAGGGAGAAAACCGTCAAGACGAAAACAGACAGCAAGGAGACAACCGTCCAAACCGTCAGCAAAACAACCGCAGACGCAACAACAACCGTCCTCGCCCACAACAGGGAGAAAACAATAAGGGAGAGGCCAATAAAGCAGAAACCAACAAGGCCTTAGCCTACAAAGGAGAAGGAAACAAAGGCGAAGCCAATAAGGGCAATGGAAACAAGGGCGGAGAAAACAAGGCTCCCAACAATGAATAACTGATGAAGCATTCTGTGGCTTACAACATGAGCCACAGAAGCTATAACTTTCGAGAAAGAAAAGATGAAGCGCTGGGCTTATACCATATGGATAATCATGGGGGCTGTAATGCTCTTCCACTCGTGCAGCGACACGCTGGTGTACGACAAATACGAGCACACCCCTATTGCCGGTTGGGAAAAGAACGACATACTGTCGTTCGACATACCACCTCTGAAGACTTCTGGCACATACGAGCAACAATTAGGGCTCAGGGTGACAGGAGTCTACCCCTTCATGGGTCTTACGCTTATCGTAAATCAGAGTACCTTCCCCAAAGGCAAACTTCAGGGTATGGAGAAAACAGAAAAATCGGATACCATACAATGCGACCTGATAGACAAGAGTGGAGCTACCAAGGGACAAGGTATCAGTTATTACCAATACAATTTTCCCATCAATGCCTATCGCTTTGCTTCCGGCGACTCCATCCACATCACCGTCAAGCATAACATGAAGCGTGAGATTCTTCCGGGCATCAGCGACATCGGAATCAAGATGAGCCACATAGGTGAATAAATGGGTAAAAAAACGCAAGTACTTGCGATGACCAACGAAAGTACTTTCAATGACCAACGTAAGTACTTGCGACAGCCATCGCAAGTATCTTCATTTTTTGAGGCTATAGGGTAGCCATAATTTGGGTTACATCGGATGGCAAGATAAAGACCCACAAAATCATACAACAAAAGCGATTTCATAGGAAGAAGTCGCTTTTGTTGTTTATATATATTTTTCTTTTCGATGAATCTTAAATTAGGTTCTTACCAGGTTTCTTCCCGCATCGATTCTGAGGAAGATAAAGAGAAGGATGGTAAAGCCCCAGAGCGACGAGCCTCCATAACTGAAGAACGGAAGCGGGATGCCGATAACAGGAGTGAGTCCCAATACCATACCTACATTAATAAACACGTGAAAGAGGAAGATACTGAGTACACTATAACCATATACTCGCCCAAACTTGAAGGGCTGCCGCTCGGCAAGAATAATCAGCCTGATGATCAAAGCCAAGAACAGCAACAGCACTCCTGCCGATCCTAAGAATCCTTCCTCCTCACCCACGGTACAGAAGATAAAATCGGTGTCCTGCTCAGGCACAAACTTCAGTTTGGTCTGTGTACCATTGAGGAAGCCCTTTCCCTGAAGACCACCAGAACCTATCGCAATCTCACTCTGGTGCACATTATAACCCGCACCAGCCAAGTCTTCCTCCAGTCCGAGAAGTACGTTGATACGCACACGCTGATGAGGCTCCATCACATTGTTGAGCACATAGTCGGCAGAATAGAAGAAAGCCAAGGACCCTAAGGCAAACAAGGCGATGAAATAATAGTTTCTGATGCGTGCGGATAAGCCCTGATAGAACAGGAATCCAATGAGCACGAAACTTACGATCAGCTGAACATAGGTCACATCGAAAGGAATGACGTAAACAGAGAAGAGCATACATCCCAAAGTGATGCCGACAGTATAGAGAAGCATCTGTACCGTTTGCCGCCCATTGTGAATATAGGTGCTCACCATGCCCGTAGAAAAGATTTGCACAAGTAAGAGCACAATAAACTCGCCTACCGACGTTTGTCCATCCCACATCATCACATTTTCGTACTTCACACCCACCACGAAGTAAACCACCATGGCAACGGCAGTAAAGAGAATACTGCCAGGCATTCCTTCACGATAGAACATAAGGAAGAAGGCAGAATAGACAAGTGCAGAACCCGTCTCGCGCTGTCCCACGATACATATCATCGGAAGGATAATGATAAAGGCTGCAGCAAAGAAGTCTTTCATGCGATGAATATTGAAGCCATAGCTCGACATAAACTTGGAAATGGCAAGAGCCGTAGCAAACTTGGCAAACTCGGCAGGCTGCAGACGCAAAGGTCCAAGCACAAGCCACGAACGGGAACCCTTGATACTATGCGGATTGAAGATGGTGGCAAAGAGCAACAGTACCAAGGCGGCATAGATGACATAAGAGAAGGTGTCGTAGAACCTGTCATCGAGCAACAAGATAATGAAACCGAGCGTGATGGAGGTTCCTATCCAGATAATCTGCATTCCCGAACGAGAACCAAGACTGAAAATATCATTGTCGCCATAGGTATAGCTGGCACCACAGACACTTATCCATCCAAAGGTGAGAAGCGCCAGATAAATGCCTATCGTCCACCAGTCGAGCGAACGAAGCACACCTTGTTGTCTGTTATCTGATTGAACCATATTACTTATTCAAATATCGCAAATCGAGCGAGTTTGGGTTATTAAAAGTTGAAGAAGAGAGGCGCTTCCTGTTGCTTAAGATGAAGCGCCCATCTCCCTGATATTTCTATCTGCTGCTTGAGCCATAGGCAATTCTTCGTGCCTGCATCTGTGCGGCAAGAGCCTCAGAAGCTGGCGACAGCTTGCCTTTGATATATTGCTCCATCATGAGTCCACCAATAGGCACACCATAGTCGGCTCCCCAGCCACCGTTCTCAACATATACTGCGATGGCTATCTGAGGATTGTTCATCGGTGCAAAACCCATGAACACAGAGTGGTCGTGACCACGGTTCTGTGCAGTACCGGTCTTGCCGCATGGTTCAAAGTCATAACGGGCAAGCATCTTACAGGTTCCCTTCAAGGCAGAGCTGCGCATACCTGCCACGACATAGTTGTATGCCTTTTTCGAGGCCATGGTGTAATGACGACGAGTATAGAGTGTATCGAGCGGCTCACCCTTCACCTTGCGCACCACATGGGGCGCATAATAAAATCCTCGATTGGCGATGGTGGCTCCAAGATTGGCTATCTGCAGAGGAGTGAGGTTGACCTCACCCTGTCCGATAGAGATACTGATAATGGTGAGTCCGTTCCATGACCCTCGGTAAGCCTTGTCGTAGAACTCGGCATTAGGAATCAGTCCTCGTTTCTCGCCAGGCAGGTCGATACCAAGTTTGTATCCGAATCCCATACTCTTCATATAGTCGCGCCAGGTGTTCATAGCCACTTGCACATTGGGATACTTGCGCCTGTTGCCCATCATATAATAGAGTCCCCAACAGAAGTAGCCATTGCAGGAGGTACTGATGGCATCGACGAGAGCTATAGGAGAAGGATGTCCGTGACAGCCTACATGCAGTCCGCGATAAGAGAATCCATGATGACAGGGGAAAGCTGTACCCGGCGTGATGATTCCTTCGGTGAGGTATGTGAGCGCCTGAGTAGTCTTGAAGGTTGAACCCGGTGGATACTGACCCATGATACTTCTGTTGAGCAACGGCTTCCAGGGGTCGTGCGAAAGGTAACGGTGCATCTTTCCGCGCATCTTTCCTACCAACCTACGTGGATCATAAGAGGGCGACGACACCATGGCAAGCACTTCGCCCGTCTTGGGATCGATGGCTACAATACTGCCTATCTTTCCTTGAAGGAGTCGCTCTCCAAGAGCCTGCAGGTTCAGGTCGATGCCCAGAGTAAGGTCTTTGCCTGCCACAGGACGCTGATCGAACTTGCCACGCTGGTAACTTCCCTGTATTCGTCCGTGCGCATCGCGAAGTTTGATTTTGATACCCTTCTCTCCCCTGAGCTCATTCTCATAATATTTCTCCACACCGAGTTTACCGATATAGTCGCCTGGCTGATAGTAGCTGTCATCTTCTATATCGCTCTCCGAAACTTCTCCCACATCTCCGAGCACATGGGCAGCATAGGGACCGGTGTATTCACGTATGCTTCGCTTCTGCACATAGAAACCTGGGAAACGGAACATCTTTTCCTGGAACACACTGAAGTCCTTATCGGACAACTGTCCCATGAAGAGCTGCTGGGTGTAACGCGAATAACCGGGATTTTTGGAACGGTCCTTGATATCGTTCATTCGCTTGATGAAGAACTCTTTTGTAATGCCAAGCGAGTTGCAGAAGTCCATCGTGTCGAGTCTTCCACTCTCCTCGTTCATCACCACCATGATATCATTAGACGGCTGATTGTACACCATCAGTTTGCCGTTTCTGTCGTAGATGGCTCCACGTGACGGATATTCCACCTGCTTGAGGAAGGCATTACTGTCGGCATTCTTCTTATAGTCGTCGCTCATAATCTGCAACGTAAAGAGACGAATGATGTAAATGGTCACAATTCCTATGGCCACTCCACCTATCACAAACTTACGTTTTTCGAGATTATAATCGATCATAATAACTATTTATATAATATGCCCTATTTTTTATATATTTTACCCTTACACCTTATTATTATATATACCTTATTATATATATGTATCATTCTATGCATGCATAGAGTATGATTCGTTCTCCGTCAATTTCGTAGAGAGAAGGCGAAAGGGAAAAAACTACTTGCGCACATTCTCTATGGCCATCAGCAACACATAGGTGAGAGCAGCACTTCCCACGATACATTCTATCCACTGCAACCAGTTGAAGAAATTGAAAGTCTCGAGTGTAAAGAAGAGCAGGCAATAAATCACCACGATGATGAGCGAATACCAAAAGTAAGAACTTCCAAGCGTGCGCACGCCAGGAAGCAAGTCGTCAGAACTGTCACGGGGCAGGAACAGCTCGAGCAGATAAGGCTGCAAGAGAGCTATTGCCGTCATAGAACCAGCAGCCACACCCGGAGTGTTGGCGAAGATGTCGACTCCCAATCCCAGGGCAAAACTCCACAATAACATTTGCCAACGAGGCGTGTTACGACGAAAGTGGAGCACGAACATGATGTACAGAAGCGGTGTGGCGCAATGGAAAAGATGTATATGGTTACACACCAGTCCTTGCACCAGCAGGAGAACAAAGAATACTCCCCATCGCTTTACTATATCTATACTCATTTTTCAAAAAGAATTGAAAAAGTGTTGTCTTTAAAATCTGTTTTGTTTCTGCGAAACGGCAGAGTGCATTACTGTGGCTTGATGGAATCCTGTGCTGCCCGCATCAGGTCGATACGTTCCTGCAAGGCAGAATCATCAACAAGGCACACATCGCGCAAGCGAGCAAAATCGGTAGACAACTTAACCTGTACACGATATGACAGTCCGTCTGCCGAATTGAACACATGCAGAACCTTTCCCACCATGACTCCTGGAGGGAAGACCGATGAATATCCACTCGTCACCACATTGTCGCCCAACTTGAAGTGAGCATGTCTTGGCACGTCCTCGAGATAAGCCAGCTGTGAGGAGCCACCTCGCCAGCGCAGATAGCCGAAATAGCCACGGCGCTGTATGGTACAGCTGATATTGGAATGGCTGTTGAGAGCTGGGATGACGATGCTGTAATGTTCAGACACCAAGTAGACAATGCCTACCACGCCCATGCCACAAACCACGCCCATATCGCGCTTCACTCCATCGGCAGAACCCTTATCTATAGTGATAAGGTTGTCGTATCTGTTCACCATATTGGCGACGACCTTTGCCGGAATAAGCCTGCATCCCTGGAAGGGGACCATGCTTGACAAGCGTGTCACTGCAGCTTCCTGACTGCGGGTAAGGCGGGCGATACTGTCGTCCAGCATTCTTACCTGCTGTTCCAGGAAAGCATTGCGCTGAGTGAGCTGACTGTTGACGCCTGACAGCGAGAAGAAACTCTCCACAGCCGAATCCCACTCATACACCTTGCCCGTAACGGCGTTGGCCGACGAGAACCACACACTGCCCTGATAACTGTTGTATCTGAAGAGCAGTACCATGCTCACTACCTCAAGCACCAGGAACACAAACCAGTGGTTGTGTTTCGCCAGAAACTCTGTAAGGTTGTGCATACGCTATAGTTTCTCTGAAATTCAGATTTTCAATTATCTCATCAGGAACGAGAAGCGGTCTACATTCTTCAGCGCGATGCCGGCACCCTTAGCCACACTGTGCAATGGGTCTTCGGCAATATGGAAAGGAATGTTGATCTTGGCTGTGAGACGCTTATCGAGTCCACGGAGCAAAGCTCCACCACCAGAGAGCCAGATACCATTCTTCACGATATCAGCATAGAGCTCAGGAGGAGTGTTCTCAAGAGCTGAGAGCACAGCATTCTCGATCTTTGCCACTGTCTTGTCTAAGCACTGAGCTATCTCCTGATAGCATACAGGCACCTCCATAGGCAGAGCTGTGATGCGGTTAGGACCATGAACAATAAAGTCTTCTGGAGCCTCATCACCCAGGTCGGTAAGAGCAGAGCCTACATGTATCTTGATACGCTCGGCCATACGTTCAGACACCTTCACGTTGTGCTGACGGCTCATGTACTCCTGAATATCAGCAGTCAGGTCGTCACCGGCTGTACGGATGGAGTTGTTGCTCACAATACCGCCAAGTGAGATGACAGCAATCTCGGTGGAACCGCCACCTATATCAACTATCATGTTTCCCTCTGGCGCCTCCACATCGATACCGATACCGATAGCTGCTGCCATAGGTTCAAAAATCAAGTAAACATCACGTCCGTCGGCATGCTCGGCAGAATCGCGTACAGCACGGAGCTCCACCTCGGTAGAACCAGAAGGCACACCAATTACCATACGGAGTGAGGGAGAGAAAAGACGGCTTCCTGTATGCACCATCTTGATAAGACCGCGCATCATCTGCTCGCATGCAGTAAAGTCGGCTATCACACCATCACGCAAAGGACGGATAGTACGGATATTGTCATGAGTCTTCTCGTACATCATCTTAGCCTTCTCACCTACAGCAATCATCTTGTCTGTACGGCGGTCGAGGGCTACAACAGAGGGCTCATCCACCACAATCTTATCATCGCTGATAATAATGGTGTTGGCTGTTCCCAAGTCCATTGCGATTTCCTGAATAAATGAAAAAAATCCCATTTTCTTTTGTAATTACTTATTGTTTATTTTAAGCTTAAAATATCTACGCCAGCACTATAACTTGACGCACATTACTTAGCGAACCAAGCGTGGATAGCTGTATCGTAGTGTGAGCTTACGCCAAAGGCACGCTCTGCAAACATTTTGCGATCCTCGATATCGGTCTCAGCACCTTTCTTCTTCAAGATATCGAGCAGCACACTGTACTCAGCCTTGCTGGGCACGATAACAACATCCTTGAAGTTCTTGGCTCCGGCACGGATCAGAGAGATTCCGCCTATATCGATCTTCTCAATGATATCGGCATCACTTGCACCACTTGCCACAGTCTGCTCGAAAGGATAAAGGTCTACTACCACGAGGTCGATGCTTGGAATCTCATACTCCTTCATCTGCTCCTGATCGCCCTCATTGTCGCGACGTGCAAGAATACCTCCGAATATTTTTGGATGAAGAGTCTTCACACGTCCACCGAGGATAGATGGATAAGTGGTTACATCCTCCACTTTCTGACATTCATAACCGAGAGACTCGATAAACTTCTGTGTACCACCGGTGCTCAAGAATTTAACACCCTCTTCATTCAACTTGGCAAGGAGTTCATCCAAGCCGTCCTTGTGAAAGACAGACACTAAAGCTGTCTTGATTTTCTTTGTTTCAGCCATTGATTTCTACTTATTTGAAATAATGGTGCAAAGGTACAAATAATATTTGAGCCCACCAAAAATCACTCGTGTTATTATTAGCTTTTTAACGCAAGAACGATGTTTCTTGACCTGAGTTAACCCTAAAAGCCATTTCTGCCATCTATTAAGACCAAAGTTGGTCATCTATTAAGACCAAAGCCGGTCGTCTATTAAGACCGAAGCCGGCCGTCTATTAAGACCAAAGAGAATCATTCACAAAGTACAAAACTCGTCTCCCGTCAAGCACCCGATTACCGACACATTGACAGCATTTTTAACTATAAAAGTCTAAAAAGCAGCGAAAAACAAGACAGAATGTCAGCATCCTGCACCTCGGCACACATTTCGCTTCAACGGTTGGCAAGCAACAAATAACATAACGAAACAAATAAAACAAGAAAGGAGAAATATATGACATTCGACAAATTTACAATCAAGGCGCAAGAAGCGGTGCAAGCCGCTGTGAACACAGCGCAACGAAATGGTCAGCAGACCATCGAGCCGGTGCATCTTCTCAGCGGAATCATCGAGAAAGCACCTGATGTGACCAACTATATCTTCCAGAAGTTGGGCATGAACGGAGGACAGATCTCCATGCTCCTGCAGCAGGAATTGCAGCATCTTCCCCGCGTACAGGGTGGCGGACAGCCATACCTCTCCAATGACACCAATCAGATATTGATCAACGCCGAGGATACTGCCAAGAAGATGGGCGACGAGTTCGTAAGCGTAGAGCCTATTCTGCTCGCCATTCTGAAAGGCAATTCTACAGCAGCCCGCATTCTGAAAGATGCCGGCGCCAACGAGAAAGACATGCTCGCTGCCATCCAGGCTCTTCGTCAGGGACAGAACGTGAAGAGCCAGAGTGCAGACGAAAACTATCAGAGTCTGGAAAAATACGCCAAGAACTTGGTTGAACAAGCCAGAAGTGGAAAGCTCGACCCCGTAATCGGACGTGACGAGGAGATACGTCGCGTGCTCCAAATCTTATCAAGAAGAACGAAAAACAACCCAATCCTTATCGGTGAGCCTGGTACTGGTAAAACCGCCATCGTTGAAGGACTTGCCGAAAGAATCGTACGTGGCGACGTACCGGAGAACTTGAAGAACAAGCAGCTCTATTCGCTCGACATGGGCGCACTGGTGGCTGGTGCTAAATATAAAGGCGAATTCGAAGAGCGACTGAAGAGCGTCATCAAGGAAGTGACCAACGCCAACGGACAGATTATCCTCTTCATCGACGAGATTCACACCTTGGTAGGTGCCGGCGGTGGAGAAGGCGCCATGGATGCTGCCAATATTCTGAAGCCGGCATTGGCACGTGGCGAGTTGAGAGCCATCGGTGCCACCACCCTCAACGAGTATCAGAAATACTTCGAGAAGGATAAGGCTTTGGAACGTCGTTTCCAGACCGTAATGGTCAACGAGCCTGACGAGGTGGACGCCATCAGCATTCTCCGAGGCATCAAGGAGCGTTATGAGAACCATCACAAGGTTCGTATTCAGGACGACGCCTGCATCGCAGCTGTCAAACTTTCCGAACGTTACATCTCCGACCGATTCCTGCCAGACAAGGCTATCGACCTGATGGATGAGGCTGCTGCCAAACTCCGTATGGAGCGCGACTCCGTGCCTGAGGAACTGGACGAGATCACACGTCACCTAAAGCAGTTGGAGATAGAGCGTGAGGCCATCAAACGCGAGAACGACCAGCCTAAAATTCAGCAACTCGACAAGGAGATTGCCGAGCTGAAGGACAAGGAACGCGACTTCCGTGCAAAATGGGAAGGAGAGAAAGACCTCGTCAATAAAATTCAGCAAGACAAGCAGGAGATTGAGAACCTGAAGTTTGAGGCTGAGCGCATGGAACGTGAAGGCAACTACGAGCGCGTGGCTGAGATCAGATATTCTAAACTGACTGCTCTCGAAGAAGACATCAAGCGCATCCAGGAACAACTGAAGAGCACTCAAGGTGGTGAGGCCATGATACGCGAAGAGGTTACTGCCGACGATATTGCCGAGGTGGTAAGCCGCTGGACCGGAATACCTGTAAGCCGTATGATGCAGAGTGAGCGTGAGAAACTGCTCCATTTGGAGGAAGAACTCCACAAGAGAGTCATCGGTCAGGACGAGGCCATCACCGCAGTGAGTGATGCTGTACGCCGCTCACGTGCCGGTTTGCAAGACCCAAAACGTCCTATCGCAAGTTTCATCTTCCTCGGCACAACCGGTGTAGGTAAGACTGAGCTCGCCAAGGCTTTGGCAGAATATCTCTTCAATGACGAGTCGATGATGACACGTATCGATATGAGTGAATATCAAGAGAAGTTCAGCGTCACCCGTCTGATAGGTGCGCCTCCAGGATACGTAGGCTATGATGAGGGTGGACAGTTGACAGAGGCTGTTCGTCGCAAACCATACAGTGTGGTTCTCTTCGATGAGATTGAGAAGGCTCATCCCGATGTCTTCAACACCCTGCTTCAGGTATTGGACGACGGACGACTGACCGACAACAAAGGCCGTGTAGTAAACTTCAAGAACACCATCATCATCATGACTTCCAACGCAAGCCGTGATATGTTGAGGAAGACCTTCCGTCCGGAGTTCCTGAACCGTATCGACGACATCATCACCTTCAAGCCTCTCACCAAAGAGCAGATTGGCCAGGTGGTTGAGCTTCAGATGAACAGAGTCAAGAAGATGTTGGCTCCTCAAGGCTTCGAACTTCGCTGGACTCCTGCCGCCATCCAATATTTGGCAGAGGTGGGCTACGACCCAGAGTTTGGCGCACGCCCTGTAAAGCGCGCAATACAAGACTATGTATTGAACGACTTGAGCAAGAAGATCCTCGCCGAGCAAGTCAGTCGTGAGAAACCTATCACCATCGACCACACCAAGGAAGGCGGATTGGTATTCGAGAACAAGTAATGTTAACGACAGAAAGAGAAACAACTACGCCACTTGCGTAAGTTGAACCATCATAAGATAAGAGGGTGTGCCATAAGTTCATGACACACCCTCTTTTTGGTTACATAAACTGAAGTTTCAAAAATGGGGGAGTTAAAGAAATGACCGCCAAGCAGACTGACGACCGTACCAAGACAGACAGTCTGTAACAGATGACAGCAACCTACAAAAAAAATAGAAAGATAATATTATTTTGCTCTACACAAGAAAAAAGAAAGATCTTTCAATACAAGCTGGCAGAAAGCACACAAAGACTAACGAGAGCATCACCATCTTCACTTGTTTTCCAAACTCACACAAGTACACGTTTAAGAAGTATCGCCGCTGAGCATCAGACATTTAAACATCTGCAAAACCTGCAAACACATACACAAAAAGGCGATACAGAAAGCATAAACAGAAGGACAAAAAAATGCCCCGACATCACGTCGGGGCAATTCTTACGTTTTTGAATGTTTCAGCAGTTTTGTGTTTTTTATGTAGTTATGATCTTTTTGAAAATCAGTTTGTGTTTCTTTTCGAGTGCAAATATAATACAAATAATTGATTTAAATCAAATATATCTCTTTTTTTACGCAAAAAATCACGTAAACGTTTGCGGTATTTGCTTCTCTTTTTGCGTACCCAACAAGGTAATTTTTATAGCTTCTATCAGAATAATGCAATAGGCTTCAACTGCTTACGAAGCCGCTTTCATTGCTCTACGAAATAGGCTTAATTGACTATCGAAGCCGCTTTCATATTTCGAGGCTTTTCTATTCAATAAAAGTTTTCAATAGGGGTACTGAGCAGTTACCCAACAAGCCTTTTTCTTAAAAAAAGCATAAATTATGCAGTCAGTATTCCATAGAAATAGCTTTTTTTATTAACTTTGCACCTATTATATAATAACAAGCTAATCAATGAAGGAATTTGTCATCTCAGAAGTCAAGGCAGAGACTGCCGTTCTCGTGGGTCTTATCACCAAAGAGCAGGACGAAGCCAAGACCAAGGAATACCTCGACGAGCTGGAATTTCTTGCCGATACGGCAGGAGCTGTAACCGTCAAGCGATTCACGCAGAAGGTTGTCGCTCCCAATCAGACCACCTATGTAGGAAAGGGAAAGCTCGAGGAAATCAAACAATACATTAAGGAAGAAGAGGAAGAAGACCGCGAGATCGGAATGGTCATCTTCGACGACGAGTTGTCTGCCAAACAGATACGCAATATTGAGCAAGAGCTACAGGTAAAGATTCTCGACCGCACATCTCTTATTCTCGACATCTTTGCCATGCGCGCCCAGACTGCTGCCGCCAAGACACAGGTGGAATTGGCACAGTATAGATACATGTTGCCTCGTCTGCAACGACTCTGGACTCACCTTGAGCGCCAGGGCGGTGGTTCTGGCTCGGGTGGCGGTAAAGGTTCTGTAGGATTGCGTGGTCCTGGTGAAACCCAGCTTGAGATGGACCGTCGTATCATCCTCGGCCGCATGAGCTTGCTCAAAGAACGCCTGGCCGAGATAGACAAGCAGAAGACCACTCAGCGCAAGAACCGCGGCCGACTCATCCGTGTGGCCCTTGTCGGCTACACCAACGTGGGCAAGAGCACCATTATGAACCTGCTCTCCAAGAGCGAGGTCTTTGCCGAGAACAAACTCTTCGCCACTCTCGACACCACCGTACGAAAGGTCGTGGTGGAAAATCTGCCTTTCCTCCTGGCCGACACTGTAGGATTTATCCGCAAGTTGCCTACCGACCTGGTAGACTCTTTCAAAAGCACCCTCGACGAGACACGCGAGGCCGACCTGCTGTTGCATGTTGTCGACATCTCGCATCCTGATTTCGAGGAGCAGATACAGGTGGTGGAGAAGACCCTGAAGGAACTGGGCTGCGCCGACAAGCCATCGATGATCATCTTCAACAAGATAGACAACTACTCCTGGGTAGAGAAGGAGGAAGACGACCTTACTCCTATACAGAAAGAAAACATCACCCTCGACGAACTCAAGCGCACATGGATGGCGAAGTTGCACGACGACTGTCTCTTCATCTCTGCCAAGAACAAGGAGAACATCGACGAGTTCCGCAACATTCTGTACAAGAAAGTGCGCGAGCTGCACGTACAGAAGTATCCCTATAATGATTTCCTGTATCAGGACTACGAATAAAAAACAACGACTATGAACGATTACCGACCGCTTACCACCGAAGAGATAGAACAGCTGCAACAGAATGGCTGTTGGGCTGAGGACTGGACTTCCGTCAACGTCGCAGAAGACTTCAATCCCGAACACATGCGTCAGGTAATGCTCTACGGAGAAGTCTGCATAGGCAGCTTCGACAAGAGCATCGAGGTAAGTCCGGGCTTTCACAAGCACTCGGGCATCCGCAATGCCACCTTGCACAATGTCATCATCGGAGACGATTGCCTCATCGAGAACATAGGAGGATTCATCAATAACTATACCATCGGTGACGAGTGCTACCTGTCCAACGTATCCACAATAGAGACTACAGAGGGAGCTACCTATGGAGAAGCCAATGTCATCAGTGTACTCAACGAGGCTGGCGATGGGAACATCATCTCTTTCTCCGAACTGAGCAGTCAGTTGGCAGCACTCATGCTCAAGCATTCTCATAACAAGGAGTTCCGTGAGACACTTTTCCAGTTAGTCAGAGCATATGTCAGCAGCCGACTGCCCGAACGCGGACTGATAGGCAACAATGTGAAGATAGCCAATACCAAGGAGATTATCAACTGCATCATCAACGACTACTGCGAGGTGAACGGAGCAGAGCGACTGAGTGACTGCACCCTCCTGGGAGATGCTACCAGCAGCGTTTATATAGGAACGGGTGTCATAGCCGAAAACACTATCATCGACCATGGGGCAAGCATCACCAACGGAGCCAACCTGCAAGACTGTTTCGTGGGAGAAGCCTGCCAGATAAACAACAGCTTCACCGCATCGGCATCGGTATTCTTTGCCAACTCGGTAATGAGCAATGGCGAAGCATGTGCCGCCTTCTGCGGTCCGTTCTCAGCCTCTCATCACAAGAGTTCGCTCATCATCGGAAGCCAGGTTTCGTTCTATAATGCCGGTTCTGCCACCAACTTCAGCAATCATGCCTACAAGATGGGGCCCATCCACTGGGGCATCCTGGAGAGAGGCACCAAGACAGCCAGCGGCTCCTACCTTTTCCTGCCTGCCCACATCGGTGCTTACTCCGTATGTCTTGGCAAGACCATGGCTCATCCCGACACAACCTCCTTCCCCTTCTCCTATATTATTGGCGAGGGAGAGAAGACCATACTCATCCCAGGCAGAAACCTTGTCACTGTAGGACTTTACCGCGACATCAACAAGTGGCCCAAGCGCGACCTACGACCAGCCGAGCACCGCAAGAGCATCATCAACCAAGAGTGTCTCTCGCCTTTTGTCATCAGCAAGGCGACAGAAGGAAGGCGCATTCTGCAAGAGCTCTGCACCACTTGCGGAACTCAATGCCAGGAATACCACTATCAGGGACTCACCATTCCGCGCAGCTCACTCCTTTCCGGCATCCGCTTCTACGACATGCTCATCAGTCTCTACTTAGGTCAAGTCATCAAGAAGGCCACGCTTCCTGCAGAAGAAGAAGGACATGAATATACCCCACTGTCCGAACAGGCCATCCACAATGGCGAAGAAGCATGGACCGATCTGGGTGGTCTGCTCCTGCCGCAGGCTTTGGAGAATCAACTCGTCGAAAACATCATCGACGGAACAACCGAAGACATTGAGTCTGTTATCAACGCATTGTCCGAGGCTCACAGCCATTATGCCGATTTCAATCAAGCTTATGCCTTCAGCCTCATCCGACAGCTCTACGAAGAAGCCACACCGGCAGCCTTCTCGCTGATCGAAACCAGAGCCGACGAGGCAAAATCGCTATGGACCGAAGCCATCAGAAAAGATGCGCAGAAGGAATACGACTTGGGCGACGTGGACGAAGACACCTTCCTGCACTTTGCCAACTCCATCAGTCCTGCCACATAAAAAGTCCAACAAAGAAAATCATTTATACAACATAAAATCATAAAAGTATGAGTTTAAAATCTATCATGCTGGCGGCACTCTTCACATCGGGTGCGCTTTGTGCCAGCGCAAAAGACTATCATTACACCACCGTACCAGGCGATGCAATGCAAACACGCATCTATACTCTCGACAATGGTCTGAAGGTATACATGTCAGTTAACAAGGAGAAGCCTCGCTTGCAGGTCAACATCGCTGTAAAAACAGGTTCGCGTAATGACCCTGCCGAGACTACTGGTCTGGCTCACTATCTGGAGCACCTGATGTTTAAAGGCACCAAGAAGTTTGGTACCATCGATGCCGCCAAGGAGAAGCCATACCTCGACGAGATAACCCGCCGCTATGAGACTTATCGCAAACTCACCGATCCCGCACAGCGCAAGCAGGCTTACCACGAGATTGACTCCATCTCACAGTTGGCTGCCAAATACAACATCCCCAACGAGTACGACAAGCTCATGTCGAGCATCGGTAGCGAGGGAACAAACGCCTATACCAGCAATGATGTCACCTGCTACGTGGAGAACATCCCAAACAATGAGATAGAAAACTGGGCCAAGGTGCAGAGCGACCGCTTTCAGAACATGGTCATCCGTGGCTTCCATACAGAGCTGGAGGCTGTGTACGAGGAGAAGAACATCTCCATGGCAAGCGATGCCACCAAGGAGTTTGCTGCTCTCTGGAGCCTCCTCACTCCTACCCATCCTTATGGCACACAGACTACCATCGGCGAGCAGGAGCACCTCAAGAACCCAAGCATCATCAACATACAGAACTATTTCCACCGTTACTATGTGCCAAACAATGTGGCTATCGTCATGGCTGGCGACTTTGACCCCGACAAGACCATAGCTCTCATCGACCAGTACTTTGGCTCATGGAAGAAGAGCGACAACCTGTCACGACCTGAGTTCGAGGCACAGCCTGCCATCACAGCAGTAAAGGACACCACGGTTGTCGGTAAGGAGCAGGAAAACATGATGCTGGCATGGCTCTTCAAGGGCGTCAACGACCAGCAGAACGACACCCTCGATGTCATCAGCGACCTGCTCGCCAACGGCAAGGCAGGACTCTTCGAGGTAGACCTGGAACAGAAGATGAAGCTCGCCTCTGCAGGAGCCTTCAACTATGGTCTGCACGACTACACCGCTTTCATCGTTCAGGCACTGCCCAACAAGGGACAGAAGCTTGAAGACACACGTGCCCTCGTGCTTGACGAGATGGGCAAGTTGCGCCGTGGCGAGTTTGCCGACGAATTGCTTCCTGCTGTCATGGCAAACAAGAAGCTCAACTTCTACAAAGGACTCGACGACAACGAGAACCGAGCCAGCATCATGGTGGACGCTTTCATCAACGACCAGAAATGGGAAGACGTAGCAAAGCAGCTCGACCGCCAGAGCAAGTTGACCAAGAAAGATATCATCGACTTTGCCAACAAGCATCTGCGTGCCGACAACTTCGTATGTGTTTACAAGCGCATCGGTGAGGATAAGACGCTCAAGAAGATTGAGAAGCCTGCCATCACTCCTATACCTGCCAACCGCGAGTATGAGAGCGATTTCGTCAAAGAAATCAAGAACGCAGAAGTGGCTCCTATACAGCCTGAGTTCCTCGACTTCAAGAAAGACCTCACCGTCACCAAGACCAGCAAGAAGCTGCCTTTGCTCTACAAGCAGAACACACAGGACGACCTCTTCAACCTCTCCTTCCGTTATGAGTTGGGCGACGAGGATGACATGCGCTACAGCTATGCTGCTGATTATCTCGGCTACATAGGTACCGACAAGAAGACCGTCTCTGAAATCAAACAGGCTTTCTATAACATTGCCTGCAACTACAGTGTGGCTCAGGGCACCAAGAGCCTCAGCATCAACATCAATGGTCTGAACGAGAACCTTCCTAAGGCACTCAGCCTCTTGGAGGACTTGCTGCATCATGCCAAAGCCGACAAGACTTCATGGAACCAGTATGTGGACCTCGTAGAGAAGAATGGCAACGACATGAAGGCCAACCAGAAGGCCAACTTCTCACGCTTGTGGGACTATTGCGTATATGGTCCTTACAACCCAAGCCGCAATCAGATTCTCCCTGCCGACCTTCGCAAGATGGATCCACAGGAGCTGATCAACCTTCTGGGCGGACTCGACAATATCGAGCACACCGTATTCTATTATGGTCCTTACAGCGAGAAACAGCTCAACAGCCTCCTCGCCAAAGAACATAAGACTGGCAAGAAACTCATCCCTGCTCCACAGGGCAAGGAGTACACCAAGCAGCAGCCACAGAGCAACGAGATTCTCATTGCTCCCTACGAGGCTAAGAACATCTATCTGCGCCAGTACCAGAACGAAGGTAAGACTTTCACCGACGACAATGCTGCAGTAGTAGGACTCTTCAATGAGTACTTTGGCGGAAGCATGAACGCCATCGTCTTCCAGGAACTTCGCGAGACAAGAGGTCTGGCTTACAACGCAGGTTCTTATTATGTACGCCCTGGTCGTAAGAACGATACAGAATACTTCTTCACTCATATCATCTCGCAGAGCGACAAGATGATGGACTGCATCAACGTGTTCAACGAGATCATCAACAACCTGCCACAGAACGAGGCTGCATTCAACCTGGCTAAGCAGAGCCTCATCAAGAGCCTGCAGAGTATGCGTACCACTAAGGACAATGTGCTCTACGCTTACTTCAATGCCAAGCTGAAGGGACTCGACTACGATCCCAACAAGAAGCTCTATGAGGCGCTCCAGAACGTGACACTTCAGGACATCACTAACTTCGAGAAGCAGAATATCGTGGGCAAGCCTTACCGCATGGTCATCCTCGGCAACGAGAAAGACCTCGACATGAAGAGCCTCGAGAAGATTGCGCCTATCAAGCGCCTCTCTCAGGAAGATATCTTCGGATTCTGATTTATTGTCAAGAATTAGAGAATTTAAGAATATTCCAAGGCCTACCTTAAGGAAGAATGAATGAAATTCTTTCATTCTCAAATTCTTGACAAAACAAAACAACTTGAATATTTCAACAGTATAATAACAACAAAAAAACATTATGGCAAAAGCTCCAGATTTTAAGTACGCTCCAATGTTTCAGCTTGGAGAGGACAAGACAGAGTATCGCCTTATCTCAAAAGAAGGCGTAAGCACAGCAGAGTTCGAGGGAAAAACAATCCTCAAGGTTTCAAAGGAAGCACTTACCCTGCTCGCACAGCAGGGTTTCCACGACGTAGAGTTTATGCTCCGTCGTGAGCACAACCTCCAAGTGGCTAAGATTCTCAGCGACCCTGAGGCATCTGAGAACGACAAGTACGTAGCTCTCCAGTTCCTCCGCAACGCAGAGACTGCCGTGAAGGGCATTCTCCCATTCTGCCAGGATACAGGTACTGCTATTATCCACGGCGAGAAGGGTCAGCGTGTATGGACAGACTTTGAGGACGAAGAGGCTTTGAGCCTTGGTGTTTACAACACATACACACAGGACAACCTTCGCTATTCACAGAATGCTCCTCTCAATATGTATGATGAGGTAAACACCCGTTGCAACCTGCCTGCCCAGATCGATATCGAGGCTACCGAGGGCGACGAGTATCGCTTCGTGATGGTTGCCAAGGGTGGCGGTTCTGCCAACAAGACCTACTTCTACCCTATGACCAAAGCTACTATCCAGAATGAGGGTACATTACTCCCATTCCTCGTAGAGAAGATGAAGAGCCTCGGTACAGCTGCATGTCCTCCTTACCACATCGCATTCGTTATCGGTGGTACTTCTGCTGAGAAGAACCTCCTTACCGTGAAGCTGGCTTCTATCAAGTACTACGACGAGTTGCCTACAACAGGTGATGAGACTGGTCGTGCCTTCCGCGACATCGACTTGGAGAACAAGCTCCTCGATGAGGCTCACAAGATTGGCTTGGGTGCACAGTTTGGTGGTAAGTACTTGGCTCACGACATCCGTGTCATCCGTCTGCCTCGTCATGGTGCCAGCTGCCCTATCGGTATGGGTGTAAGCTGCTCTGCCGACCGCAACATCAAGGCTAAGATCAACAAGGACGGTATCTGGTTGGAGAAGATGGACGAGAACCCAACAGAGTTGATTCCTGAGGAGCTCCGCAACCCAGGTGAGGGTACCAAGGGTATCGAGATCGACCTCGACAAGGGTATCGACGCAGTACGCGCTGAGTTGAGCAAGTATCCTGTAAGCACTCGTGTCAACCTGAAGGGAACCATCATCGTGGCTCGTGACATCGCTCATGCCAAGCTCAAGGCTCGCTTGGATGCTGGCGAGGAGATGCCAGAGTACTTCAAGAACCACCCTATCCTCTATGCTGGTCCTGCCAAGACTCCAGAGGGTTATCCATGTGGCTCTATGGGTCCTACCACAGCCAATCGTATGGACCCATACGTTGACGAATTCCAGGATCATGGCGCCAGCTTGGTCATGATTGCCAAGGGCAACCGTGGCGACATCGTGACAGAGGCCTGCAAGAAGCATGGTGGTTTCTACCTCGGAACTATCGGTGGTGTAGCTGCCGTTCTCTCTCAGAGTTCCATCAAGAGCATCGAGTGCGTAGAGTATCCTGAGCTCGGCATGGAGGCTATCTGGAAGATTACCGTAGAGGACTTCCCTGCATTCATCCTCGTAGACGACAAGGGCAACGACTTCTTCAAGCAGCTGAAGCCCTGGACTCCTTGCAAGGAGTGCCAGAAATAAAATCTCACTTATCTTTAACATAAAGGGTGTGCCACGGATTAGTGGCGCACCTTTTTTCAATCTTGGCAGCTTCCTTTCCATCAATCCCAAGATTCAACATAAAAGTCATTTCTTTTGCGATAACAATTTTATTACAATACTTGGATTATTCGATTCTTTTTCCATGAAAACTTCATGAAGATCTGTACCTCAAGCTTTCGTCCCTACTACCGATCAGCCTCAGTCCCTATAGGGATGTACAAACGGCGTTATAACAGTGTTCAATCACTATTATATAAACTCTACTTTCGCAAAAATGGGGAAGTTAAAGCCAATAGCTTATGTGGACTCGAAAATTATTTGTATTTTTGCATGAGAATGGAGAATAGAAAAATCATACACATTGATATGGATGCCTTCTTTGCGGCAGTAGAGCAAAGAGACAATCCTGAACTTCGGGGCAAACCCATTGCGGTAGGCTTCGACGGTCCACGGGGTGTGGTGTCTACTGCCAGCTATGAGGCACGTCGCTTCGGAGTACATTCTGCACAGTCAATCGCACAGGCCAAGCGCCTCTGCCCCGACCTCAACATCGTGCCTTGCCGACACGAACATTATAAAGAGGTGTCGCAGCAGATTCACCACATCTTCCAGGATTATACCGACCTCATAGAACCTATCTCCATCGACGAGGCCTTTCTCGATGTCACCCATAATAAGAAAGGTATAGAGCTGGCTGTAGATGTGGCACGCGAAATCAAGGCACGCATCAAAGCAGAGACAGGACTCACCGCATCGGCAGGTATCAGCTATTGCAAGTTTCTCGCCAAGGTGGCTTCCGACTATCGCAAGCCCGACGGCATCTGCACCATTCACCCCGACAAGGCTCTCGACTTTATCTCTCAACTGCCCGTGGAAGATTTTTGGGGCGTAGGCAAGAAGACTCTGCAGAAGATGCACTACATGGGCATTTACCGCGGAGCCGACCTGCGTAAGGTTTCAGAACAGCATCTCGTCGAGGTTTTTGGCAAGGCTGGTCATGTCTTCTACCATTTTGCACGTGGCATCGACAATCGCCCCGTCGTTACGTATCGCGAAAGGAAGTCTGTGGGATGCGAACAGACTTTTTTAGAGGATATATACACTCCCTCTGCCGTCATCATACAACTCTATCACACCGTCCTGGAGTTGCTTACCCGCATAGAACGCAGCGAGTTCGAAGGCCGCACCCTCACCCTGAAAATCAAGTTTGCCGACTTCACCCAGATAACAAGAAGCATCTCGCAAGACAAGATTCTGAAGAGCAAGGCCGACATACTGCCTCTCTCCAAACTTCTGCTCAAGCAGGTGGAGTATTCCTCCGCCCACCCCATCCGCCTCATAGGCCTCTCAGTGAGCAATGCCACAAGCGAAGAAGCCAAGAAAGAAGACCGTGAGAACAGCACCCACAAACCCGAGTACAAGGAACTGGAATTGGAATTCGAGGAATGGGATGAGTAGTTCCCCGTATTGAATGAAGTCCATTCAGAACTCTGCTCCTAACCTTCCGAATATGAGTTCATGTAGCTGTATTTTTTCATTCTCATTTTCGTAAATGGGGAAGATTCCTAAAAAATCGAGTAGGAGGTAAACACTAATCATAGGTGTTATCTCCTACTTTCGTATTTACCG